>Ga0315281_10010461_pt1 | contig 12788 bp, 12 predicted proteins | sample YL17G07_0_MG_FD_204540 | JGI IMG/M metagenome (GOLD analysis project Ga0315281, IMG submission 204540) | Sediment microbial communities from Yellowstone Lake, YNP, Wyoming, USA - YL17G07_0 | ecosystem: Environmental > Aquatic > Freshwater > Lake > Sediment | place: USA: Wyoming | collected... | reverse complement strand
CGCTTGGGATACTCCGGCAGCATGTCGGCAAGCGGGTGCCCGACGTAATCCACCGGGATGCCCGCCTGCTGATACAGCTTGGGTTCATGCGGGAACAAGGCGAGCATATGCGACACGGCACGCTTGATCTTGCCGATACGCTCGCCGCGCCACGCCCATATCGACGGGCTGACGTAGTGGATGGTGGTAATGCCGCGATACTTGAGGGCGAGCTCCAGATCGAGGTTGAAATCCGGCGCATCTACGCCGATGAACAGGTCTGGACGGTTATTCGAGAAATAGGTACGCAGCTTGCTGCGGATGCCGACGATCTCGCGGTAGTGGCGCAATACCTCGACGTAGCCGCGCACTGCCAGCTTTTCCATCGGGAATAGCACTTCCATGCCAACTGATTGCATCTTCGGTCCGCCGATACCGATAAAGTGAATTTCCGGGCGCGCCTCTTTCAAAGCTGCCATCAGGTGGCTACCGAGCATGTCGCCCGATGCTTCACCCGCGACAATGCCGATTACAATTTTGTTCTGCTGCATTGAAACGGCCTGTTAGCGGACAATGCCGCGCTGTGAATCGGCAAGAAAATCTGCCAGCAGCTGCAATTCCGCATGCTCCGCCAGTTGTGAACCAATGGCAGCCTTGGCTTCATCCAAGCTCAAGCCGGATTTGTACAGTGTCTTGTAGGCACGCTTGATCGCCATGATCGCCGGGCTGGAAAAGCCGCGCCGCTTCAGCCCTTCGGCATTGATGCCGTGCGGTGCAGAAGGGTTGCCTGAAGCCAGCACGTAAGGCGGCACGTCCTGCAATAAAATCGTGCCCATGCCGGTGATAATGTGCGCGCCGATCCTGACGAACTGGTGCACCACGGTGAAGCCGCCGAGGATCGCATAATCGCCGACATGGACATGTCCGGCCAGTTGTGCATTGTTGGCAAAGATGGTGTGGTCGCCGATTTGGCAATCGTGCGCCAGATGCACGTAGGCCATGATCCAGTTGTGGTTGCCGACGCGTGTGACCCCAGCATCTTGGGCGGTGCCAAGATTGAAGGTACAGAACTCGCGGATGGTGTTGTGATCGCCGATCTCCAGTTGCGTCGGTTCGCCGGCGTATTTTTTGTCCTGCGGGGCTGCACCCAGCGAACTGAACTGGAAGATACGATTGTGTTTGCCGATGCGGGTATGGCCGTTGATCACCACATGCGGGCCGACTACCGTGCCTGCATCGATCTCGACATGTTCACCAACAATAGAATACGCGCCCACCTCGACATCGTCAGCAAGCTTGGCATTCGGGTGAACGATAGCTGTTGAATGAATCATCAGGCCACCGTTTTGACCGTGCACATCAATTCCGCCTCGGCAGCCAGATGCCCTTCTACTTCAGCTCTGGCGCTGAACTTGAATACGCCACGCATGCTGCGCGTCAGCGCCACCTTGATGATCAGTTGGTCGCCGGGGCTGACCGGGCGCTTGAAGCGCGCGCCATCGATGCCGGCAAAGTAGTACACCGATTTCTCGTCCGGCTTGCTGTCCATTGACTTGAACGATAGCAGCGCCGCGACCTGCGCCATTGCTTCGATGATCAGTACGCCCGGCATCACCGGATGATGGGGATAATGGCCGGGGAAAAATGGTTCATTGATGGTAACGTTCTTCAGCGCGACGATATCCTTGCCCGGTTCGACCGAAAGTACACGATCCACCAGCAGGAATGGGTAGCGGTGCGGCAAATGCTCGAGAATCTCGTGTATGTTCATGCTGGTGTCACTCATGATTGCCTTCCTTTCAATAATTCCATTTCCTGTTCCAATGCCCTGATGCGCTTCGCCAGTTCGTCGAGATGGCGCAGATGCACGGTATTCCTGCGCCAGTCGTCCTGTTTCGCCAAGGGGTAGATGGCGGCATAGGCACCCGCCTCGCGAATGGATTTCCCAACCAGCGTATGTGCGGCGATCTCGACATGATCCGCCAATTCCAGATGACCGAGGATGCGTGCGCCGCCGCCAATCAGACAATAACGCCCGATCACCGCACTGCCCGCGATACCAGCGCACCCGGCGATGGCGGTATGCGCGCCGATACGCACGTTATGCGCGATCTGGATCTGGTTGTCCAACTTCACACCATCTTCGATCACCGTGTCGTTCAACGCACCACGGTCGATGGTGGTGTTCGCGCCGATCTCGACATCGTTGCCAATCACCACGCGCCCGATCTGCGGGATCTTGATCCAGCGTCCTTCGTCCATCGCGATGCCGAATCCGTCCGATCCGATCACGCTGCCCGCGTGAGCGATCAGGTTGTCGCCAATCACGCAATCTTGATAAATCACCACATGCGGATACAGGCGCGCATGGCTACCAATAACCGTATTTGCACCAATGTAGCACCCTTCGCCAACCACCGAACACGCGCCGATCACCGCGTTTTCGCCGATAACGGCAGTTGCGGCAACACTGGCCGTCGCGTCTATTTTCGCACCATCGCCGATGACCGCTGCAGGATGCACACCCGGCTTGGCTTCCGGCAATGGGTTGAGCAAAGCGGATACCTTGGCAAAATAGGCGTAGGGATTATCCGAAATGATGCGCGACAGGCTGGTTGCATCCGCATCGGCCTCGCCCAATATGACTGCACCCGCTTTGGTGCCGGCAAGCTGCATCCGATATTTGCTGTTGGTGAGAAAGCTGATGTGGTGCGGCTGCGCGTTTTCCAGTGTGGCGATCTGCGTCACCCGCACCTCGCCATCACCCAGAACTCGCCCGCCAAGCTGGGCGGCAATATCTGTCAAACAATATGAAGTCATTCTCACACGGCTTATTTGCTATCTTTGCCGCTGTCTTTGCTGTCTGTTTTTTCAATGGCGAGATGCTTGATCACTTTGTCGGTGACATCTATCTTGGGATTGCGATACACCGCTTCCTGCAAAATCAAATCGTATTTTTCCGCCTCGGCCACCGCTTGCACCGCCTTGTTGGCTTGCTCAAGCACAATAGCCAATTCCTCGTTCTTGCGCAGATTCAAATCTTCGCGGAACTCGCGCTGCATACGTTGCAGATTCACATTCATCGCGGTCAATTCGCGCTCTTTGTTGCGATGGTCGGCATCCGAAAGTTTGCTGCCTTCTTTCTCCAGCAAAGTTTGCAGCTCTTTCGCCTGCTTCACCAGTTTTTTGATTTCCTGGTCGCGTACCGAAAATTCTTTTTCAATTTTCTTTTCCGCCTTTATCGCCGGAGCGGATTCGCGCAACACGCGCTCGGTATCCACCACACCAACCCTGAAATCACCCGCCACGGCCGAACCCACGCCCAGCAGCACCGCAAACACACCCGCCTTGATCATTGTCTTCATTACTCTCTCCTTAATACATTATAACCCGCAGTTTTATGGGCCTTGTTTGCACGCATCTTACTGTGTCATGAAGCGCTGAAGGGCGCATTGCGGCGTTAAAATCGAACTCGGAATGCTCATTTACCGGCATGTAAACTGCGCTTCCTCGTCCGATTTTGCCTTGCACTACATCCCTTGATCGCTTCATGACACAGTAAGAATAAGGGAACTATAAATCACCCCTGCGTCAGAATATCGAGCCCAAGCTAAACTGGAGCGGTTGCACCTTATCCTGCGTTTGCTTGTTGAGCGGCTTGGCATAGCTGAACTTGATCGGCCCCATCGGAGAAATCCAGGTAATCGCCGCACCGGTAGAATAACGCAACCCCGTGCTGTCGGGTACCGGGTCGCCCGGCCCATAAATCGCACCCGCATCCAGAAATGCGCTCAAGCGCACCGATTTATCCTTGACCATTCCCGGGATCGGCATCAATAATTCTGCACCGCCCACCAAACGGCGTGTACCGCCCAACACCATATTCGTAGTATCGCGCGGGCCCAGCGAATTGGAATCAAAGCCCCGCACCGAGCCGATGCCGCCGGCATAAAAATTCTTGAAGAACGGCAGCGGTTCGCCACCATAGCCGCCCGCAACACCCGCTTCGCCATTCAACAGCAAAGTGTAATCGCTGCTCACCGGATAGAACCACTGGTGATGGTAATTCAGCTTGTAGTAGCGCGTATCGAATACCGGCAAAGAGATTTCCATAAAAGCGCGCTGCACCGTTCCCTCGGTGGGGTATATCGCGCTGTCACGGCTATCCTTGCCCCACCCGATTGTCCCGGACAAGTTGGTATTCGTTGAACCGTTATCTGTCACATATTGCATCAGCCGCGCCGGGCTCGTGGAAAACAGACCCAATTGGGTTTTTTCAACCGCCAGGCCATAGCTGATATATTCATCCTCCTTGATCGGCACACCGAAACGCACACCGCCACCCAGCGTATGGGATGAATAGCGGCTGACCGCTGTGCTGCTCGAATCGGTGTTGCGCTTGTAAACGTCGAAACCGCGGCTCACACCGTCATCGGTGAAATAAGGGTCGGTAAAGGAAAGGGCGTAAACCTGATTGACCTTGCTGGTATTGATTTGCGTGGAAATATGGTTGCCGCTGCCGAACACGTTGGCTTGTGTGACACCGGCGGTCAGCGTCACTCCGCTACCTTGAGAAAACCCCACGCCGGCGCTGATGCTACCGGTGGATTTTTCTTTCACCGCAACATTCACGTCCATCTGATCCGACACCCCCTGCACTGCCGGTGTCTCCACATTCACTTCAGAGAAGAAATCCAATTTGTCCACGCGCTGCTTGGATTTTTTGATTTTCGCCTCATCGAACCACGCGCCTTCAACTTGGCGGAACTCGCGGCGGATGACTTCATCGCGCGTCTTGTCATTACCCGCAATGTTGATGCGCCGGACATACACGCGTTGCGCGGGATCGACCACAAAGTTAAAAGCCACTTCATGTTTTTCCTTGTCCATCGCCGGGATGGCATTCACGTTGGCAAAGGCATAGCCCTCCTGCCCCAAGCGCTCACCGACCTTTTTGCTGGTTTCGGTCAAAGCTTTGCGTGAAAAAGTATCGCCCGCTTTCACCTGAACAAGTTTCTCGATTTCCCCCTTGGGTATGATGGTGTTGCCCGACACCTCCACTTTGGATACGGTATATTTCGGGCCCTCAATGAAATTGATGGTGATGTAAATATCCTTCTTATCGGGCGTAATGGAAACCTGCGTGGAATTGATATTGAATTCGAGATACCCGCTGTCCATGTAGAAAGAGCGCAATTCTTCCATATCGGCAGCCAGTTTCTGTTTCGAATACTGATCGTTCTTGCTGTACCAGCTCATCCAGTCGGGCGTACTGAGTTTCATCAAATCCAGCAGCTCGCTCTCTTTGTAAACCTGGTTGCCGACCAGATTGATCTGTTTGATCTTGGAAACCTCGCCTTCCACCACATTGAACGCGACGTTGACGCGGTTGCGCTCCAGGTCGGTGACGACGGTTGTCACGCTCACGCCATATTTGCCGCGCGCCACGTACTGGCGTTTAAGCTCCTGGGTGGCTTTATCCAGCACCCCTTTATCGAAGATGCGCGCTTCCGCCAAACCGACATATTTCAGGCTTTCCTTGATTTGATCCTTGGAAAATTCCTTTGTACCGTTGATCTGGATGCTGGCTATCGATGGGCGCTCACGCACCACCACGACCAGCACGCCACGTTCTACTTTCAAGCGCACTTCCCTGAAAAAACCGGTGCCATACAAAGCATGAATCGCCGCTGTCGCCTGCTCATCATTCATGGTCTCGCCGACCTTGACGGGCAGATAGCTGAACACCGTGCCCGCTTCAGTGCGTTGTATACCCTCAACACGAATATCCTTGACCGTGAATGGTTCGATGGCCCAAGCGGAAGACATGCAGAACAGCGAGAGCAATCCCGCAAGCTTTTTTGTGTTCATTTTTTAACCTGAAATAAGGCGATTAATGTCGTTATATAGGGCAAAAGCCATCAGTGTGCCAAGCAATGCGATGCCGATTTTCTGGCCAATTTCCCAAGCCTGCTCGGGAAGCGGTCGCCCCTTGATCAATTCGACGACATAATACAGCAAGTGCCCGCCATCCAATAAGGGGATAGGTAATAAATTCAGTACCCCCAAGCTGACACTGATTAATGCCAGAAAGCCCAGATAAGCCGCCATCCCCATTTTGGCAGACTGCCCGGCATAATCGGCGATGGTGATCGGGCCGCTCAAGTTTTTCATCGACACCTCGCCCATCACCATCTTGCCCAGCATTTTCAGGCTGATGACAGATATTTCCCAAGTCTTGCGCAAGGAACGTCCAAGCGCATCGGCCGGCGTATAACTTACCTCGGTAACCATGGCTTGCCACGCCGCATTGTCTATTTGCGGAGCCGCGCCAATCTTGCCAACCGTTTTACCGGACTCAACCACCGCTTGCGGGATCACCGTTATGGTTAAGGCACTTTCACCACGCTGGCTGTCTCCGCGCTGGATATCAAGTTGGACCGGCTGCCCGGGATGCCCGCGCACCATCTCAACCACTTCGCTCCAACGCTGTACCGCAATCCCGTTGGCACGTAAAACCTGGTCGCCATTTTGCAGCCCGGCACGCTGCGCTACACCGCCTTCGACAACTTTACCAATGATGGGCAAGGTAACCGGTTGATAGGGATGCAAGCCAAGTTTATTGAGAAATTCGCCATCCAGGTCTTGCGCTTGCAAGCCACTCAAATCCAGCAGGTGAAACAACGGTGCGCCGCCGGCATCTTGCGCTTCTATTTTGACTTCGCCGCGTTGCAAAACATGCCCCGAATCCTGCCGCATAGCCAGTTCCAACAGCCTCCAGCGCAATTCCTGCCAACTCGGGATTGCCTCGCCATTGATAGTGAGTATGGTTTCGCCGGCTTGCATCTGCGCCGTGGATGCCGGAGAGCCTTGCGGTATATCGCCCAACATTGGCTTTAACCCGGGTACACCATGCACGAACAGCACAAAGTAAAGCGCGATGGCCAGCAAAAAATTCGCTAATGGCCCGGCTGCCACGATCATTATGCGTTGCAATACCGGTTTACGATTAAAGGCGTAATCCAATTCACCGGGCGCAACCTCGCCTTCATGCTCGTCGAGCATTTTGACGTAGCCGCCCAATGGGATCGCGGATACCACCCATTCGGTATCGCTGTTGGCAAAGCGTTTGCTGTAGATCACCTTGCCAAAGCCCAGCGAAAAACGCAGCACCTTTACGCCACAGCGGCGCGCTACCAAAAAGTGCCCGAACTCGTGGAACACTACCAATAGCGCGATTGCGCCGATAAAGGCCAACAAGGTAATCATGTTATTTTCCCGATTTGCTGATGCGCAACTCGACGCGCTTCGACATCCGCGCCAAGCACATCATCCAAGCATTCGACATCATTAACCGGCAACGCGTTCAACGCCGACTCGATGATGCGGGGAATAGATAAAAAAGAGATTTTTTTGTCCAGAAAGGCCGCCACCGCCACTTCGTTCGCCGCATTCAACACCGCCGGTGCCGTCCCTGCCGCGCGCAATGCCTGATAAGCCAGCGCCAGGCACGGGAAACGCGTGAGATCGGGCGCTTCGAAATTCATGGTCGCCACCTTGAACAAATCCAGCGATGCCACACCCGAATCGATGCGTTCAGGGTAAGACAAACCATAGGCGATCGGCGTGCGCATATCGGGGTTGCCGAGTTGCGCCAGCACCGAGCCATCCACGTATTCGACCAGCGAGTGGATCACGCTCTGCGGATGTACCACCACCTGAATATCGTCTGCGCTCGCGTTGAACAACCAGTGCGCCTCGATGACTTCCAGCCCCTTGTTCATCATGCTGGCGGAGTCCACCGAAATTTTTTTGCCCATACTCCAGTTCGGATGCGCGCAAGCCTGTTCCGGCGTGACGTTCTGCAATTGATCAAGTGGCGTGTCGCGGAATGGGCCGCCCGACGCGGTAAGCAGGATGCGACGCACGCCATTGCGCGCCGGATTGCCGTCATAGCCACGCGGCAGCGACTGAAAAATAGCGTTGTGTTCGCTATCGATGGGCAGCAGTGCGGAGCCGCTGGCACGCACCGCATCCATGAATACGTTGCCTGCCATCACCAGTGTTTCCTTATTCGCCAGCAATATCTTTTTGCCGGCGCGCGCCGCAGCCAGCGTAGGGCGCAATCCCGCCGCGCCAACGATGGATGCCATCACCGCATCCACTTCCGGCAACACCGCGACTTGCTCCAGCGCATTCACACCACACAGCACCTCGGTGTCTGCCCCTGCCTCGCGCAACAGCTTGCGCAACTGCGCGGCAGCGGTTTCGTCCGGCAACACGGCATAATGCGGCTTGAACTGCACGCATTGGCGGAACAATAAATCAATCTGGCTACTCCCCGTAAGCGCGATGACCCTGAACCTGTCTGGGTGGCGCGCCACCACATCCAGCGTGCTGGTGCCGATGCTGCCGGTGGAACCGAGGATAGTCAGATGCTGCATATTTTTTTACCCGAATATTTCATGAACCCTTCTTCACCCTTTTGCGCACTGCCGCTTCGGGGAGTTGTTTGTAATTTTCTTTGCTGGCAATTCGTTTCCCGGATTTTTTCTCAAGGTCGCGCCGCGCACGTCCTGCCACTGATCCGCCTTCCAAGGCAGCACTGCGATTTTCGACATAGCCCTGCGCATCTTTATTACACGCAATTTCAGTGGTAGACGCTTCACCCAGCATCGTAAAGATCAACTCCAGATCGTTCATGTGATCGCGCAGATTGTCCGCCGGCTTGTCGAGGCTTTTGAATGCCTTGTACTCGGCTGGAGTCATACCGAACGTGGCGCGACTGATTTCAGCGGTAAGGATGGAATATTCGCGCTGCTCTTTCACGCCGCGCTTTTTCCATTCATTGGTTAACTCATCCCGGATAGCGATGCCGCGCACCCGTTTTTCGATCCATTCGTCGCTGTAACCCTTGGCTTTATACAGCTCGCGCATCCGTGTGGCGGCCAGTTCCGGGTTTTCGATTTCCTCGAGCCGTTCATAACCCACCTTGGACAGCCAGCGTTTGAAGGGTTCAGCCTTGGGCGAGGGGACGGACTGGATGATGCGGAGCAATCCTTCGGTATGGGAGCAGTCTGTTTCACGCAACTTGCCATCCGGTGCTTCGAGTTTGAACTGTCGACAGATTGTCGACAGTTCCATGCCGCTAATCTTTTCACGCTGTTTGATGCGATACCAATAGTCCCGTGGATTCTGGCTGTCCGTCAACGCCGCGACCACATCAATGATTGAGAAATACCATTTCTGATCATCTTCGCTCCAGATGGAGCGAATCTGCTTAGATTCAAACAGCTTGATATTGCCCATGCCTATTGCCCCTTCGCAGCAGCCGCCCCAGCAGCCGCAACACGTTCGTCCTTCGCCCCGCCCAAGCGCAATCGCGTCAGTCCCACGCGAAAAATCTCGCCTTCCTTGATCGCGGTAGGTGCGGTCAGTTTGCGCTCATCTTGAAACTCGCCAAAGAAAGTCGATTGCGAGTGTCCAGCTGGTTTAACAGGATTAGCTCAAACGCTGCAACAGCAGCACCATCGCCGCGAGCGGCAGGGTCGATGTCAGCGCATCGATGCGGTCCAGCAACCCGCCGTGCCCCGGCAGCAACGCACCGCTATCCTTCATCCCGGCCTGGCGTTTGACCGCCGATTCAAACAGGTCGCCGATCACCGCCAGCGCCACCCACCACCACGCGGTCAGCAGCAGTGCGGGCAGCATCTCGCGATTGGCAAAATAGGAACTGAAGCTCCACACCAGCACCACATAGACCGACACGCCGAGCATCGCGCCTGCCACCCCTTCCCAGGTTTTGCCTGGGCTGATACTGGGTGCCAGTTTATTTTTGCCGAAACGCCGCCCGGTAAAATAGGCCGCGCTGTCCGCCACCCATACCAGGCACATGACGAACAGCAACACCCACGGGGCCGGCTCGGCCGCGCGCAAGTCCAGCATCGCCAGGCCAGTGGGGATCAACACCGCCCAACCTGTCAGCGCCATCAGCGGCGGCGGCGTCACTTTCCATCCTGCAATCAGCCAGCTTGGCACGACGATCAGCCACAGCAAAGCAGATACCGCATATACCGTCAAATGAAGATAAACCTGTTGATCCCCGGTCATGCTGGCATCCAGCCATAACAATCCCAGCATCAACAATAAAGTCAGCCCCCAGTAAAGATTCGCCTTCCTGCCAGACAACCCGGACAAACGCGACCATTCCGAGGTCCCCTGCATCACCATCAGCACGATCAGCGCCGTCCACGCGGCCGGCGGCAGCGCAAACAGCGCCAGCAACAGCAACAGCAACAGAATAATGGCGGTAATCACCCGCGATTTAAGCATCTATGCCGCCTTGCTTATTGCCGCTTTGTAATTGATCGCTGGTGCGGCCAAAACGTCGCTCGCGCTTCTGGTATGAGGCAATTGCCTCCTCCAGCTCCTTGCGTCCGAACGCCGGCCATAAGACATCGGTAAAATACAGCTCGGTGTAGGCCAGTTGCCATAACATAAAGTTGCTGATGCGTTGTTCGCCACCGGTGCGGATGAACAGATCCGGTTCCGGTGCATCGCTCATGGAAAGATAGGGTGACAGATCCTCTTCGGCGAATCCTTGCGCCAACTGCGGATGCCCCTTGAGCATGGCCTGCACCGCATTCATCACGTCCCAGCGCCCGCCGTAGTTTGCGGCAATAGTCAGGGTCAACGCCGTGTTGCCTGCGGTAAGTTGCTCGGCATCCAGCATGGTTTGCCGGAGTTGTTCACTGAAGCGGCTGCGGTCACCGATAATTTTCAAGCGGATGTTGTTCTGGTGCAGGTTGGTGACTTCACGTTCCAGCATCTTTAGAAACAGCGACATCAGGAAGGATACTTCATCGGCGGGGCGACGCCAGTTTTCGCTGCTGAATGCAAATACGGTGAGATACTCCACGCCCAGGCTGCGGCAGGTTTTCACCACGTCACGCAACGCCTCAACTCCGCGCTGATGCCCCATGACGCGCGGCATCATGCGGTTCTTTGCCCAGCGCCCATTACCGTCCATGATGATGGCGATATGGCGCGGGACAGCGGGAAAGTCGGGGATGGTGCTGGTGGAGCTTTGGAATAACGCCATCGAAAATCCCTCTCAGGCTCGAAGATCGAGGGCTAAGGCATGAGGACTGAGGACTGAGTAGAACCCGGTCTTATCCTCAGTCCTCAGTCCTCGATACTCATTCCTCATCAAACCGCCATCAGGTCGGCTTCTTTTACTGCCAACGCCTTGTCGATTTCTGTGACGAAGCGGTCGGTCAATTTCTGTATTTCATCCTGTGTACGGCGCTCGTCGTCTTCGGCGATCTCTTTTTTCTTGAGCGCCTCCTTGAGATGATTATTGGCATCGCGGCGGATGTTGCGCACCGCGATCTTGGCATCTTCGCCTTCCGACTTCACCACCTTGATCAGGTCGCGGCGGCGTTCCTCGGTAAGCATCGGCATCGGTACGCGGATCATATCGCCGTTGGTGGCGGGGTTCAGCCCCAGATCGGCATCGCGAATGGCGCGTTCCACCGGGCCGACCATATTTTTTTCCCACGGCTGTACGCCGATGGTGCGCGCATCGACCAAGGTGATGTTTGCCACCTGCGTGACGAGTGTCGGATTACCGTAGTAATCCACCATTACATGATCCAGCAAACCGGTATGTGCGCGTCCGGTGCGCACCTTGCCCAAGTCCGCCTTGAGTGCGTCCAACGACTTCTGCATTTTTTGTTCAGTGTTTTTTTTGATGTCAGCAATCATGGTTAATTCCCCTAAAAACATGGGGAGTGGTGAGTGGGAAACCCTACTCCCTACTCCCTACTCCCCAAACCAAAATTAATCAACTCGTACTAATGTGCCTTCGCCTTCGCCCATCACTACGCGCTTCAACGCGCCGGGTTTGAAAATACTGAATACGATGATCGGCAGCTTCTGGTCGCGGCACAGCGTCAGCGCCGTCGCGTCCATCACTTTGAGATTTTTGCTGATCGCCTCGTCAAAGCTTAAGCTCTGATAGCGGGTCGCGCTGGCATCTTTCTTCGGGTCGGCGGTATAAACGCCGTCCACCTTGGTGGCCTTGATCACCACATCGGCAGACATCTCTACACCGCGCAAGGCGGCGGCGGTGTCGGTAGTGAAGAACGGGCTGCCGATGCCGGCCGCAAAAATTACCACCTTACCGTCTTCCAGATAACGCAACGCCTTACCGCGAATAAACGGCTCGGCAACCTGTTCCAGGCTCAACGCTGACTGCACACGGCAATCCAGCCCGGCACGCTTCATCGCGTCCTGCAACGCCATGGCATTCATCACCGTGGCCAACATGCCCATGTAATCGGCGGTCGCCCGATCCATCCCTGCCGCAGCCGGAGCTACGCCGCGAAAGATATTGCCGCCGCCGATCACAATCGCCACTTGCACACCCAACCCCACCACTTCCGCGATCTCGGCCACGATGCGCTCAATTACCGCGCGATTGATGCCGTAGCTGTCGTCGCCCATCAGGGCTTCGCCGGAGAGCTTGAGAAGAATGCGGTTATAGGCGGGCGCGCTCATATGAATCAACCCTTTGCAGCAGCAGCGGCAGCAGCCACTTCAGCCGCATAGTCTTCAACTTTTTTCTCGATGCCTTCGCCAACCACAAACATCTGGAACGCGCACACCGATGCGCCTTTGCTCTTCAGCAATTGCTCGATGGTCTGCTTGCCGTCTTCCGCCTTGACGAACACCTGGCCCAGCAGCGTTACTTCCTTGAGGAATTTCTGCACCGTGCCCTCGGCGATCTTTTCCAGCATCGCTTCCGG
>Ga0315281_10010460_pt1 | contig 12794 bp, 10 predicted proteins | sample YL17G07_0_MG_FD_204540 | JGI IMG/M metagenome (GOLD analysis project Ga0315281, IMG submission 204540) | Sediment microbial communities from Yellowstone Lake, YNP, Wyoming, USA - YL17G07_0 | ecosystem: Environmental > Aquatic > Freshwater > Lake > Sediment | place: USA: Wyoming | collected... | reverse complement strand
AGCGGTGTTCAGGCAAATTTATATTTATGGTGCGTGACAAATAATTTCAAATCTGTTTTCATTTCAAAATTCAGCAAAAATTTGCTGTTTGCGAATCGCACTTGAGGCCCAGAATCCCATCCCTCGCATCGGTCCTGTTTTCGCATCTTTTCTTACGAATTATTATTACCGGTGATTCCCCATTCTCCCCTAATGCACAGCCAAACAAAAGCCGGGGAGAAGCCTTCAGTGCGAAATCCTTACCTGTTCCTGCGGCACATGGATCTCAAACCGGACACCTGAACCGAAAACACCGGTTTCTATAATTGACAGGCCGGTTATCTCAAGAATCTCTTGTGCCAGGAAGAGTCCCAGCCCGGTATTTTTACCAAAACCCCGGTTAAAGATCTTCTGTTTGAGTTCGTTTGGTACCCCGACACCGTTATCTTCGTAAAAGAGCGTGATGCCATCTTCGCTCTTTTCAGACCGTAAGCTTATGGTTGTCACGTGCTCGCCATGACGGAGGGAATTATCAACAAGATTGTAAAAGACGCGCTCGAGGAGCTCGTCTGCGTACACTTCGATATCTTCCTCCGGTGAGACAAACGTGATCCCATACGTCCCCATGACGGGGAGTATAGTGGTAACTATCTCTTTGATACTCATCCACTTCGGTGCTTTCCCGCCCAGGGCTTCATAATCCCGGGCAAATTCTATCTGGTGCCGTATGTTTTCTGCAGTATGTTCCTGGATGGTTAAGAGCTCAAGTATCGCAGGGTCCTTTACCGCATCCTTGGCAGTATCAATATTGAGCAGGAGCACCGTCACCTGGTTGAGGATATCGTGGCGCGTGATGCTGGATAACAGGTTGAGCTTTTTCCGGGCAAGCGTGAGCGCAATTTCAGCGATCTTCTGGTCCGTGATATCCCGGATCATGATGAGTTCACCTTTCACATCATTCTCCCGCGAAAGGATGGGACTGCACCGCAGTTCGAAAAAGTATTGTTTCCCGCCGATCTTCCGTTCCATTTCGTGCAGCCGTTCTGTCCTGTTATCTACGGAAGCAGGGGAACCGGGCTCGTGCCCGGCACAGGGAAGGAGTGAGTCAATCGTAACCCCGACTGCCTCTCTTATCGTTATTCCCATGAACCGTTCGGCAGGGGCGTTGAGACTGATGATCCGGCCCTGTACATCAAGGACAATCATGCCATCGCTCATGTGTGCGACAACCTGATCCTGGGCCATGGGCATGATATCGAGAAGCTGGTACCGCATCATGCCGACAAAAATGGCTACACCGGATATGATGAAGGCAAGGGGTGTAGGATCGATGACAAAAACACTGATCTGCCGGATGACATACGCCAGGTTGACAAAGAACGGGGTAAATACGGCAATGAGGATCGCCATCATCTGGCCGCGGTAAAGCCCGGAAGTGATGACGAACCGCTGCAGGATGATCATGATGGCTATGTAAATGATCAGGTAGGAATAGATGGTGTTGAACCAGAAGAACGGGCCGTAGGAGATATCTGCGTACATCAGCCCGCCGACCAGCTGCTCAGTAACACTGGTGTAAAACAGGTGATGGACGTTATTGGTGGCGACCATGACGATACTGATTGTGGGAACAAAAAAGAGCAGGAGAATATTTTTTTTCGCAATCCAGTATTCCCGGCCGGAATATTCGAATGCGAACAGGAGCCATGCCACCGGGACGGTTACCATCCCGGGGTATTGCAGCATGACGGCAAACATCTGTGTTGGCAGATCAGGACTGGACACTTCCAGAGCAGCCCCAAACGACCAGAAGGAGGCTGCGAGCATGAGAAGGGCAAAGGGTTTTGCGCAGACCGAGGAACGGTTCCGCCACCCGGTAGCGGCAAGGATCAGGGTGATACAGCCGGAGGCAAGAAACGCAATGAAATACGGGGAATATTGCCAGATCATGGGTGTATCACCTTTATTCGGGATATCCTAAACCCTGCCGGATACCCGGCATAGTGATGGGAAAGGGTGTTTTCCTTATTAAAACCGTTTTTGTGCTGCATACGAATAAAAACTTGCTTACGCGTGATGCAGGAACACCCGCTCAATCATTAAAAAAAGCCTGTGCCCGGCACGGTGAGTCCCTGGATTACCGTTCAATGAGCCGTATGTGCTCATCGGTTTTTTTCGCCAGATCCCCTTGTCCCTGCAACCGTGCAACATCCGACATCGCCTCGAGCACATGCACGGATTCTTCCAAAAATGAGAGAATATCTGCGGGAAATACTTCTATCCCGTACTCGTCCTGCAGGAATGCGGCAATCTGCCGGTGGTCGAGCCCGTTCTCGCGGAGCTCAATGACTCGTTTTGAAAACTTTTTTTCCGGGCAGCCGCAGAGGGGTGAATCTTTACAGTTACAGCGAAGAAAATCGTTAAAAAAAGCAAGGATCTGGTCTCTTACGCCAAAATCCAGTGAGTCATAATCAAGGCGCGAGCAGAGGGCTTCGAGCATGGAACCGGAAAATGCCAGCTCAGGAAGGCGATAGCCGGTGAGCCGCTCAATTTTTTTTGCATTCCGGAACCGTGCCCGGTCAGCGATCAATCCTCGTCTCCGGTCGACTCATCGAAGTTCTTTAACGAATTCATCGCCTCGCCCATCCGCTCACACTCGATGAGCCATTCATCAAAGAGGGTAGTCTGTTCAACATCGTCTTTCACATATTTGCTGCAGCAGGATGCCCCGTCAATGACCGCGGCACCGATATTTGATACCGTCCCGAGCGCCTTTTCCATGTCCTTTTCTAAATCAGTCCTGCCTTTTTTGACGAGCGTCTTGATGTCCTTGTCAAAACCACCGGCAAGATAGAGCCGGCAGGAAGCAAAGAGCGCCAGTTTGGGGAGCTGGAGGATCTCAACGATTTCGCCAAGATCTCCTTCAGGGGCAGGCGACATCACAATTGCCTCGACCTGCGAGAGCTTGTTAACTGCCTCTTCAAAGCTGTACCGCTTGTTCTGGTAGAGCTTGATGATCTTTAAGACCGATACGGTGATGTCGACAGAGAATCCGTCAAGTATCCGGAACCCTTCAGGCAGCTCCTCGCTCTTGGGGTCAGCTTCAAAACTCGATTCCCTGAGGGTTTTTAACCAGTTGTCCCAGCGTTCCTGGTTGTAAAAAATATAAAACAACTTCAACGGTTCAGCTTCGGTTTTCCTGCTCGCCTTTTTCGCCATTTCAGTACACTATTCATTCTCCTGATTAAAGGATTTCGTTGTCAGCACTCTTTTCCCGTACAAATATGGCAAACCCGGTACCTGGAAAAGGGAGAGAAAACCCGCAAAAAAACAGTGAGCATCACTCCCAATGGTTATCTCCCTTGAATATCTATAGTTCAGGGAATATGCAAACCGGTGTGGACAAGAGCGGTACTGAACGGCTGGTGATGGTGCGATACGGGGAGCTCTTCTTAAAAAGTGAACCCGTGAAACACCATTTTATCGGGCTGCTCTTACGAAACATTGGACAGGCACTCACTGCATCGGGCTTACGCGGTCATTATGAAACACCCCGGGGGCGCATCCTGATCTTTGGCAATGAGCCCGAAAAGATTGCCGATATCGTGTCCCGGATTTTTGGCATTGTGGATGTAAGCATCTGCATTAAGACCAGCAACCGTATGGAGGATCTCTGTTCAGAAGCGATAGCATTTGCATCGGCGCGCCTCTCAGCAGGAATGAGTTTTGCAGTCCGGGCAAAACGCCAGCAGAAGACCGGGCCCGACAGCCAGGAACTGGGTGCGCGGATCGGTTCTGCTATCTATGATCATATCCCGGGTCTTTCCGTTGATCTTGATCACCCGGACTACGAGATCTTTGTCGAAGTCAGGGATGTAGGCGGACTTGTGTATGATGCCCGGATCCCGGCACCCGGGGGATTGCCCTTAGGAACCCAGGGACGGGTGCTTGGCCTGCTCTCCTCAGGTATTGATTCCCCAGTAGCGTCATGGCTGGCAATGAAACGAGGGTGTGAGATCACCCACCTGCATCTTGATGCCGGGCGCTGGGCAGGAAGCGATGTGAAGACTGCGGCCATAGAAAACCACCGCAGGCTCTCGCGCTGGTGTGCCGGCAACCCGCTCATGCTGGTGATCGCAAACAGCGAGCCCCTGTATGACCGGATGCAGGAGCTCCGCATCCCTCCCCGGTACCGGTGCGTAATCTGCAAACGGTTCATGCAGCAGGTGGCAGCCCGGCTCATGGAACACGAAGGCGCTCTTGCAATTATCACCGGTGAAAATCTCGGGCAGGTTGCATCCCAGACGCTGGCCAACCTGTCGGTTATTTCTCAAAGTGTGACCGTGCCCGTATTGCGCCCGCTCATCACCTGCGACAAGGAAGAGATCATCACCCTTGCCCGCCGCATCGGTACCTTTGACACGCACCCGGGAGATCTTGCCTGCAGGGCTGTACCCAGGATGCCGGCTACTGCTGCATTACTGGTAGCCATACGGGAATGCGAGCAGAAGATGGATATCGAAACCATAGTCACCCAGGCGTGCACGGAATTACAGTATGTGACCGCCCTGAACAGTGAGATCGTTTCTGGAACCTGATACCTGCCAGACCAGAACCAAATATTGGTCCTTCGCTGTTTCATGGGGGAAAGATTTGTTACTAAAAATTTGTGATGTGATGTTCCCCCGCCTCAGGGCCTCTCTTTAGGCACGGCGGGGCAAGGAGATTTTTACATTTTAGTGATTAATACCGCCGCGCAGGAAGCCCCGTCGGGGGTGGCGGCGTTCATTGTATTCGGGGGCAGGGGGGCATCAGCCCCCATCTTTGTAATCTACCCAATACATGCGTTACCCATTCAAAACAGCCATGAGCCCAAATATTATACAACAATGTCACCATCTTTCCTGTAAGGATCCAGATGCAGGAAAAAAATCGTGCAGCGTATATCGCACTCTCTGAGTCAGGAGAGCTGGCGGAACGTATCGAACGGGCATTTGATCTGTTACGATCCTGTACGGTCTGTCCCCGCAGGTGTCAGGTTGACCGGACAAAAAATGAGAAGGGATTCTGCAGAACCGGGCTCCTTCCGGGTATTGCGAGTTTTGGCCCGCACTTTGGGGAGGAGCCGCCGCTTGTCGGGCGCAATGGTTCGGGCACCCTCTTTGTCTCCCGCTGCAACCTTGCCTGCGGTTTCTGCCAGAACTATGACATCAGCCAGTGTGGCCGGGGTAGCGAGGTCTCATTGGACACGCTTGCGGGAATGATGATCCGGCTCCAGTCACAGGGTTGCCATAATATCAATATCGTCACCCCCTCGCATATTGTACCGCAGCTGCTCAGCGGCATCGGTATAGCCGCAGACAGAGGACTTACCATTCCGCTGGTGTATAACAGCGGGGGATACGATTCCGCAGATACGCTCCGGCTCCTTGACGGGGTGGTGGACATCTACATGCCGGATGCAAAATACGGGAGTAATGAAGTGGCACTCGCCCTATCGGACGCACCGCACTATGTGGATTTCACGAAAGCAGCAATCCGGGAGATGCACCGGCAGGTGGGTGATCTCGTGATTGAAGATGGTGTTGCCACAAAGGGTATGATCATCCGGCATCTGGTGCTGCCGGACAATCTTGCTGGCAGTGACAACATCCTCCCATGGATAGCAGAGGAAATCTCACGCGAATCCTACGTTAATATCATGGACCAGTACCATCCTTCATGGCACGCGTCCAATCATGGCATGAAATCATTGCCGGATTCACTGAAGCGGAGGATCACGGCCGGGGAATACCGGTTTGCTATCCGTTGCGCACAGGATTGCGGGCTTCACCGTGGATTTTTAAAAAAAAGCTCATAGCTGTTTTGAATGGGTAACGCATGTAATGCATGGATAGCAAAGATGGGGGCTGTAGAAATCCTTAAAAAAACTTAAACGCTCATGGGGGGTTTCACCCCCCTGCCACTGTGGCTCCACCAAAAATACGATAACCCCTTAACAGGTTATGCGGCACTATCGCAAAGCGCAGGGGCGGTCCGGGGGGACAGGCTTTTGTCCCCTCCGTCAACGAGTTTTTTTCTTTGTTGAAAAACAAGGTTTTCTCCAGAGCCTGAAAATAGGGACTGCTACCCCATACCCCCAAATACGATAAACGCCGCCGCCCCCGACGGGGCTTCTTTGTGCGGCGGTTTTAGTGACGGAAATGTTAAAACCTCCTTGCCCCGCCGTGCCTAAAGAGAGGCCCTGAGGCGGGGGAATATCACATCACAAATTTTTATTATCATATCTAACCCGCACCAAATGACGATGAGCCAAAAAAAGGTCAGAGGAGTTTCTCAAGATTCCTGATAACCGCTTTTATCGCTTTGACCCGGGCATACCATTTGTCATCTGATTCTATCACAACCCACGGGGCATACGAAGTATTGGTTCTTGCCAGCATCTCATCAACCGCACCATCGTACAGCTCCCATTTCTCCCGGTTCCGCCAGTCCTCTTCAGTGATCTTGTATTGCTTGAGAGGATCGTCTTCCCGCTGTTTGAACCGTTTGAGCTGCTCGTCCTTGTCTATCTCAAGCCAGAACTTTAAAATCCCGCCGCCGCTGCTCTCAACATAATCCTGCTCCATCTCGTTGATCTCCTGGTACGCCCGCTGCCATTCGTTCTCGGAACAGAACCCTTCCACCCGTTCGACAAGCACCCTGCCATACCAGCTGCGATCATAAATGGTAATGTGACCGGCGCTGGGAAAATTCTTGATGAACCTCCTGAGATAGTGGTATTGTTTTTCATTCTCAGTTGGTGCAGCAACAGGAATCACATCATATCCCAAAGGATTCATGTACCGGGCAATTCTCATGATATTGCCACCTTTTCCCGCTGCATCCCAACCCTCATAGGCAATAATGAACGGGATCTTCCGCTTAAAAAGAAGGTAATGGAGCTCCAGCATCTCGATCTGGAGATTGTTGAGCAGATCCTGACATTCTTCCTTGGAATGAGGCGATATAGAAGATGTTCTTCGCTGTACGGGAGTTTTTGGGGGTTTTGCTATGCTTTTGGTTTTACTTTTTCTTGATTGTCCTGCCTGTGTATCGGCAACCTTCTTTTCAAGGGTTTTTACCAGAGCGGAGTATATCTTTAAGATGGTATACCTCCGGTCAGTTGCTTCGATCACATGCCATGGGGCATATGCGGTATCAGTATGTTCAATGAACTCATCGATGATCGGGAGATAGGTATCATAATGGTGATGGAAACTCCAGATCCTCGGGGTTACGAGCCATGCGGTCAGCGGGTTTCGTTCCCGCACAAGCAGACGCATCTTCTGGTCGTCTTTGCTGATGTGTAAAAAAAATTTGATGATAACCGTGCCATTATCTGCCAACTGTCGTTCAAAATTGTTGATCGAATAGATCTTATCTTTCATTGACTTTTTCCAGCCAATGCTGGACAGTTTTTCAGCCAGAGCCCTGCTGTACCAGCTGCGGGCAAAAATGGCGATCCTTCCGTTTGAAGGGGTTCGCAGCCAGAATCTCCACATGAACGGGCGTGCCTCTTCTTCATCACTGGGATTGTCGATTGCATGCAGATTGAAACCACGGGGATCGAGGGACTGGATGATCTCGTGGATGGACATGGTGATGCCGGATGCGTTCCAACCTTCAAGAACGATGATGACGGGGATATTGAGATCGCGAAGTGTCCGCTGGAGAACACTCAGGCGCTCTTTTAAGTCGCCTATTGGTTTTTCAAAAGTTTCATCATCGATCGTCTTATTCAGATCCAGCTTTTCAAACATCCGGCACCACCGATTTGCCCCTTAATCTGTCGTTATTGTCATCGTATCGGGACAACGAAACATGGGACATACCGTGTATTAAAACCATCCGGTGATTCAGACCATTCAGCGTGCCGGATTTACAAAAAAAAGGTTTGCGGTGCCGTTTATGCCCGTAGAGGCAGACCGTTCTCATTTGCGATATCTGCAAACACTTCCGCGAGATACACTGCCTGCTTCTTTGTCATGCCATAGGTGTTGAACTTCCAGACTTTTGTTGCACCGGGAATTACTCCCGTCACGCCTTTTTCCTCCAGTGCGCCCGAGAAGTAAAAGCCCCGCTTCTTATGCGATTCTGCCACCGTGTCAAATGAGCCGATCGTATCTGCCCGGGTCAGCGTGTGTTTTCGTGGCATCTCCGAGAGGATCTTCGTTCCCTCAACTAAAAGAAGTCCATCAACAACGATCCGGTTGTTCTCCAGTTCGCGATCAAAGTGTTTTACCCGTTCCTTTACCTGGGGGAATGATGCCATCATCCCGATGAGCGTAACACCCATCAGTGTGCAGCCCATCATCTCCGGCTCCTTTATCCCAAACTTCCGCTGGGTAACATCCCCAACGATGGCAGTTGTGCGGAAAACTTCTGCCGCCCGTTCCGCGGTTGCTGCCAAGATACCCGACGGTGCGGGGGCTGCCATACTCTTATGCCCGGAACCGACAACAAAATCCACGCCAAGCTCCCTGCCGTTCACCGGCATAATGCCAACCGTGTAGGCACCGTTATAGAGCACGGGTACATCGTACTGGTGGCAGACCTTTGCAATCGCCTTCACGTCATGCATATTGCCAAACTGGTAATCCACATGGTCGATGAAGGCAAGGACGGGCGCCCTGCCGAACTGTTTTTTCACTTCTTCGATCTTTGAAGCGGCTGCATCGGGCGTGACAATATGCTGGTCGTCTGCGGGAATCTCGCAGGCAATACCCCCCGCCCCTTCCACTGCAAGGAACCCGGTGTAGTGCGAGAGCGAGGTGAGCAGGACCGGATCTCCCTTCTGGACATAGGTATGGGCGACAGCCTGGAATCCCCGCCGTGCCCCGGGCACCGTGCGGACGGCATCCATGTTCAGCCATGCGGCAACATCCTTGTGGAACTCTGCGATCGGAGGCTTGCTGATATAGTCAAGCCGGTTGGGCTTGCGGCAATTGTCGCAGACCGAGTACCCGTCCCCGTAGGCAATAACGGCTTTCATTGCATCGCCCGTGAGCCTTCCCCCAGCCTGTATCGGATCGATATTGATCGCGAGTTCATCCACCTGACGCGCCTCGATACCGCTCGCGCATCTCATTTCAGCATCTCCTGTTTCAATGAACCGACCTGCCGTTCGAGATTCTCTAAAAGCCGCTGTGCCTGCTCCCGCTGTTTGTCATCCAGCTCGTGCTGCGGCGTGGTCTCGCGGAGGATTACCCGGAGATCAGTAAGCGTATAGAGTGCCTGAAACGTCATGTCAACTGCTCGTTTTGACAAAAGGAATCACCTTACTAGTATTGGACTGCCATGAAATAAGTAACCGCTTTTTTCACGGTGCCGGAACGCTGGATATATCGTATCTCACACGAGAACAAGAGTGAGATGGCTTAAGCGTTGGCGTTTACCTGTCAGCAATGCGGGGAGTGCTGCAGCTCCATGGGCGAGATCATCGAAATACATGAAATGCTGGACTTCGTTTCATGCCGGATCGGATTCTCAGTCACCGGAGAAGAGCGGATCGTTTCGGTAGACCCTGAAAAACGGGAACTGTTCCATTTGCAGGAGATCAGAACATTGCGCCCGATGGCATGCCCGTTCCTGCGGGAAGAGGGCAACAAAAAATTCGTCTGCTCAGTCCATACATCCCGCCCCGAACTCTGCCGCCAGTACGCCTGCTATCGCATTCTTGTGCTTGACTCCCTGGAGAACCGGATCGGAAAAGTGACCGATGCTTCCCGATATTTCATCACCGCTGATGCCGATCTCCGCAGGCTCTGGAACCGGGAGATTGCCGGTGTTGCGATCCCGGATGAAAAGTGCTGGGAAGAACATGTGGAACAGACCTTCACTCGTGCGGGATACCGGGTAATGCGGTGAGAAGGGACAGGACGGGGGAATGGGAAAAACGGCTCTGGAGAAACGGGCATGAACCTATAACATTCACACCGGAACCATGAAAATCGTGAAGGTACGAGAGTCCCCCGCCTCAGGGCCTCTCCGAGGCACGGCGGGGCATGGAGGTTTCAGCATTTGTCAGGCTCTGTTGAAATCCTAAAGAGAAACAAGCAATCGCTCTTGGGGGCTTCAGCACATCGTGCTTTAAGCCCCCGCCGCTCGGGCATCCCCCAATAGTGCGATATCTATCAGAAGGTTGATGAAAAAACCCGATAAAAGAGGGGGGCAAGGGGATGCTCCCCGCATGCTGCCTCCCCCACCGGGGGAGAGAGGGGGTCACTCTCCTGGCTGCCACAGAGAATAAGCGAATGACGGGAAAAAGAGGATTTCAACAAAGCCATTTGTCATGAAAATTTTGAAATCTGCTTACGATAGATCAGACAAAGGGAAATTGATTTTGGAGGGCAAATTTTTCATTGCTCTGGTGCGAAGCCTTTTGGCTTCAGGCGGGTTTTTTTGTAACTTAAACCGCCGCACAAAGAAGCCCCGTCGGGGGCGGCGGCGTTCATCGTATTTGGGGGCAGGGGGGCATCAGCCCCCATCCTGGTAATCTACCCAGTACATGCGTTACCCATTCAAAACAGCGATGAACCATTTTTTTTACTTCCCTTTTTTTGTGGATTTCCGGCATACCTTTAACCATACTCCGGTAAAACAACCCGCATTTTATCACCAGTTTATCATGTATTATGACTAATTCCTACGAGAAGTGCCGGTGCAGGAACCATAAGCCGGGGGGTCGGATTGGAGTTTAAAAACAAGGTCTTAATCATCGGGTATGGAGCCGTGTCCAAGTGTACACTGCCCATCTTACTCCGGCATGTAACGATACCGCTTGAAAATATCACGATCATTGATTTTAAAAACAAAGCCCAGGATCTCAAGGCGTGGACAACGGGAGGTCTCCGGTTTTTCAAGAGAAAGGTCACCCGGGACAACTTAAGCCAGATCCTCTCGGAATATCTTGCAGACGGGGGCTTGTTGATCGATCTTGCGTGGAACATAGACTGCTGCGAGTTGGTGCAGTGGTGCCATGACCATAATGTCATGTACGTGAACACGTCGGTGGAAGCTTGGGATCCCGATGCCGAGAAGTTCACGGCAAGCCCGTATGAAAAGACCCTGTATTTCCGGCAGATGAAACTTCACGAACTCACGAAAGACTGGCATGACGGTCCCACGTGTGTGGTGGATCACGGCGCAAATCCCGGCCTGATCTCGCATTTTGCCCGGCAGGGACTCTGCGATATCGCGCGCCGGATGGTTGCCGATGGGATCGCCCCGGATCCGGCAAAGATGAAGAACCTGATCATGGAGCAGAATTTTGCCGGGCTTGCCATGGAAACCGGTATCAGGGTCATCCATTGTTCAGAACGGGATACCCAGATCTCCCGCTCACCCAAGACCGTTGACGAATTTGTCGGAACATGGTGTATTGAAGGACTCCGGGAAGAAGGAACCGCTCCGGCAGAGATCGGGTGGGGAACCCATGAGAAAGAGCTGCCGGACAAAGCCACTATTCCCCCCGTTGGACCAAAAAACGAGATCCTGCTTGCAAAGATGGGGATCAATACCTGGGTGCGATCCTGGCTTCCCCACCACGAGATCGTGGGAATGGTCATCCGGCACGGGGAGGCATTCGGTATATCGGACCGCTGGACGGTCTGGAAAGACGGCGGGGCGCTCTACCGGCCAACCGTGCACTATGCGTACCAGCCCTGCGATGCAACCATTGCGTCCCTCCATGAGCTGCGGGGCAGGAATTACGAGCTGCAGCCGAAGTTGCGGATCTTAAACGACCGGGAGATCATCAGCGGGTCCGACACCCTGGGAGCGCTCCTGATGGGTCATCCCTATAAATCCTGGTGGACGGGGAGCATCCTATCTATTGAGGAAGCAAAGACCCTTGCACCCGGCCAGAACGCAACCACGGTGCAGGTCGGTATCGGCGTTGTTACTGCAGTCATGTGGATGATTGCAAACCCCCGGCGGGGTTTCTGCCTCCCGGATGATCTGCCCCATGAGTTTGTGCTGGATATTGCAAGGCCATATCTTGGCGAATTTTATTCAGGCGCTTCAGACTGGACTCCGTTGAAAAACCGGATGGTCTATTTCAAAGAGAATCCGGAGAACGATTATGACCAGCAGGATGTCTGGCAATTCAAAAACTTCTTATTTGTGCAATGAATGAATCATGTAATGACAAAGATCGCAGCCGACGCAAAGAAGAAGAGAAAGAAGAAAGGGACTGATGACGGGGTACACCACATCAGCAAAGCCAGGAAGGAACTGCTGCAGGACCTGGCAAAAGAACACGGTACACCCATCTTTGTTATCGATCACGAAAAACTCCGGGATAATTACCGGGAATTCAGGGAGAACCTGCCCAAAGTCCAGGTCTATTTTGCAGTAAAAGCGAATTCGAACCCGGAGATTGTCAAGACACTCTTTGAGATGGGCAGCAGTTTCGATGTTGCCTCCATGCCGGAGTTCATGATTGTCTATGAAAATATCCGGAAAATGCCCAATAAGGAGCGGCAGGACTGGATCTGGGACAAAATAATCTATGCAAATACCATCAAGCCGATAGAAACGTTAGAATCGCTTGATAAATACAACCCGTTAGTCACGTTCGACAACATTGAAGAACTCAAAAAACTCCGGCGGCATGCGCCGCATGCGGGGCTCGTGCTCAGAATACGGGTGCCTAATACCGGTTCCATGGTGGAGCTCTCCTCAAAGTTCGGGGCCCACCCGGGCGAAGCCGTGGACCTGATCGTTGCTGCGTTTGACATGGGGCTCGTGGTGGAAGGTATCAGCTTCCATGT
>Ga0315281_10010458_pt1 | contig 12795 bp, 11 predicted proteins | sample YL17G07_0_MG_FD_204540 | JGI IMG/M metagenome (GOLD analysis project Ga0315281, IMG submission 204540) | Sediment microbial communities from Yellowstone Lake, YNP, Wyoming, USA - YL17G07_0 | ecosystem: Environmental > Aquatic > Freshwater > Lake > Sediment | place: USA: Wyoming | collected... | reverse complement strand
AATTTCCATAGCGGCTTTATCGCCATCGTAGGCCGCCCCAATGTGGGCAAATCAACCCTGCTCAATCACCTGATCGGGCAGAAGATCAGCATCACCTCGCGCAAGGCTCAAACAACCCGACATCGTATCACCGGCATCCTGACGGAAGCGCGGGCGCAATTTGTCTTCGTGGACACCCCTGGTTTTCAGACGCAGTATCTCAATACCCTGAACAAAGGTTTGAACAAGGTGGTCACCAGCAGCCTGCGCGATGTCAATGTCGTGCTGTTCGTAATAGAGGCACGACACTTTGACGATAAAGACCGCCAGGTCATGCATCTGCTACCTAAGAGTGCACCGGTCATACTGGTCATCAACAAAGTGGATAACATGGCAGACAAGGGCGAGCTCCTGCCCTTTATGCAGGACATAGCCAAAGAGCGCGAATTCACCGCGATCGTGCCGGTGAGTGCCAAGCACGATAAACAACTCGATACCCTGCTCGATGCAATTCGCCCCTATCTGCCTGAGGGTGAAAAGATATATCCCGAGGACGAAGTAACTGACCGTAACGAACGGTTTCTTGCCGCAGAGATTGTGCGGGAGAAAGTGTTTCGCTTTACTGGAGAAGAGCTGCCTTATTCTGTTAGCGTAGTGATTGAGCAGTTCAAGATGGAGGGTAAGATGCGCCGTATCCATGCCGCAATTCTGGTAGACAAGGATGCGCACAAGGCCATGCTGATCGGCAAGAACGGTGAAAAACTCAAGGAAATTGCGACGCAAGCACGACTCGATATGGAAAAGCTGTTTGACGGAAAAGTGTTTCTTGAAGTATGGATCAAGGTGCGCAGCGGCTGGGCCGATAGCCCGCAGATGTTAAAGAGTTTGGGCTACGAGTAGGACACCTATCCATGATGCAAGCGCATAAAAACCGCTTAGAGGATGAACCAGCCTTCGTGCTGCACAGCTACCCGTTTCGCGAGACCAGTCTACTGGTGGAAGTATTCAGTCGCCAGCATGGCCGGGTACCCTTGGTGGCGCGCGGTGCTCGCCGTCCAAAATCGGCAATTCGCGGCTTGTTAATGAGTTTTCAGCCCTTGTCGCTAAGCTGGTTCGGCAAGCATGAAGTTCGGACATTACACAGTGCAGAGTGGCAAGGTGGACAGCCCTTGTTGCAGGGTAACGCTTTATTGTGCGGCTTCTACCTGAACGAATTGCTGCTTAATTTGATGGTGCGCGATGATCCCCATGAGCAGCTTTTTGACTACTACCAGCAAACCTTGCAACGGCTGGCCCAGGGTGCGGACATGGCTGCCACACTGCGCTGTTTTGAGAAACACCTGTTGCAGGAGTTGGGTTATGCTTTGCTGCTGGAGCATGAAGCGGGTAGCGCAACACCGATTGATGCTGCCCTATCCTACCGTTATGTGGTTGAGCGCGGTGCCGTGCGTGACACAGCAAGGGTGGATGAAGGTTTGCCGGTAGCAGGTAAAACTTTGCTGGATATGGCGCGGGATAATTACACGGACGCGCAGAGTGCGCGGCAGGGAAAACAATTGATGCGCATGCTGCTGAACCACCACCTGGATGGTAAAACGTTGTATACGCGGGAGTTGATTAAGGACTTAACCAAGTTGTAAAAAAACGCTGTCCATAGATTTTATAGATTGCACAGATTTAAAACCAATAAATCTGTTACGTTGGTATGCAGTGCGATACCTGCCTTCCTGGGAAGCAAGAGTGACTTGATTTGTGATCTGCAGTTATCGAATCTGTGAAATTTGTGTAATCTGTAGATTAATGAAGGAGTTTTTTGAATGATAAAACTAGGTCTGAATATCGATCACGTTGCCACCCTGCGCCAGGTGCGCGGCACGCGCTATCCCAATCTGTTACAGGCGGCGTTGATAGGCGAGGCGGCCGGCGCAGATGCCATTACCCTGCACCTGCGCGAAGATCGTCGCCACATACAGGACAAGGACGTGGAAATACTGAGAGACATGCTGCAAACACGCATGAACCTGGAAAGTGCGATTACCGATGAGATGCTGGCCTTTGCCCTGAAAATAAAACCGCATGATGTTTGCTTTGTGCCCGAGCGCCGCGAGGAGCTCACCACCGAGGGTGGTCTGGATGTGGTGCGCTATTTTGAGCAGGTAAAAACTGCCTGCAGTAAATGCGCGGAGGCAGGTATACGCGTCTCGCTGTTTATTGATCCGGATAAAAAGCAACTGGATGCCGCACAAAAATCTGGCGCGCCGGTGGTGGAAATTCACACCGGGAAATACGCCGATGCGGCCAGCGTGCCGGAGCAGGCGCACGAGCTGGCGCGTATCCAGCATGCCGTGATACATGGCAACAATCTGGGATTGCAGGTCAATGCCGGGCACGGCCTGAATTATCACAATGTGCAGGCTATTGTGGCGATTCCCAACGTTTGCGAGCTGAATATTGGTCACGCAATCATCTCCGAAGCCCTGTTTATCGGACTGGAGCAGGCGGTAAAAAAAATGAAAAGCCTGTTGCTGGCCGCATGAATCATATTTGGAGCTGAACATGATCCTGGGCATAGGCACTGACATCGTTACACTGGAGCGTATAGAAGCACTGCATGAACGTTATGCATCGCGCTTTGCACAACGCATCCTCAGTGAAACCGAGATGATCGAGTTTGCAAAGCATGTGCAGCCAGCACGTCTGTTGATGAAGCGTTTTGCCGCCAAGGAAGCACTGTCCAAGGCTGCCGGCAGCGGTTTGCGTCATCCGGTCAGCATGTCGCAAATGACGGTGATACACGATGAACTGGGCAAGCCGGATTTCCAGTTTTCTGCGGAACTGGCAGGACATTTATCGCAAATGGGCGTTACCCGCCATCATCTCAGCATCAGCGACGAGCGGGATGTCGCTGTCGCATTCGTTATTCTGGAAGGGGAAAATTGATGGGACTGGGCCCGGTCATGCTGGATGTAATCGGAACCACACTGACCCCGGAAGATGAAGTACGCTTGCGGCATCCGCTGGTGGGTGGTGTGATTCTGTTTTCACGCAACTACGAATCGCCGCGTCAGCTGGGCGAGCTCACTGCCGGTATTCGCGCCTTGCGCAGTCCGCCCCTGTTGATTGCCGTGGATCACGAGGGAGGCCGTGTTCAGCGTTTCCGCGAGGGCTTTACACGCATACCACCAATGCGTGAGTTGGGAAAAATCTGGGACGAACATCCCAAGCGAGCAAAGCATCTGGCCTTTCAGGCGGGTTACGTACTGGCCGCCGAGCTGCGTGCCTGCGGCGTTGACTTCAGCTTCACCCCGGTGCTGGATGTGGATTATGGCAGTAGCGGCGTCATAGGTGATCGCGCCTTCCATGCCGAGCCGGAGGCAATCGGCGAACTTGCACACAGCCTGTTGCAGGGCTTGAGGCAGGGCGGTATGCACACTGTCGGCAAACATTTTCCCGGCCACGGTTTTGTGCGCGCCGATTCCCATCTGGAAATTCCGGTGGATGAGCGCAGCTATACCGACATTGAATTGTGCGACCTGATCCCCTTCCGCCAGATGGTGAATTTCGGGATGACGGGCGTAATGCCCGCCCATGTTATTTACCCCAAGGTGGATAATCAGCCCGCCGGATTTTCAAAAAAATGGCTGAAAGATATATTGCGTGGTGAACTGGGTTTTGAAGGCTGTATATTCAGCGACGACCTCAGCATGGAAGGCGCAACCGTCGCGGGTGGTATAGTCAATCGTGCCGAGGCCGCCCTGAAAGCCGGGTGCGATATGGTGCTGGTCTGCAACAAACCCGCCTTGGCAGATGAGTTGCTGGCCGGTTTGAAATGGGACATGCCTGCAACCAGCAAGGCGCGTCTGGTACAAATGCGCGGCAGACCTCACTCGCTTACCACGGCACAGCTGCATGAGCAGGCAGATTTCGTCCAGGCATTGCACGGCATTGCCACTATCGGTTCCGGCACGGCGGAGTTGCCGTTGGCCTGATAAATACGGGCCTGATGGGTAAGGTGCATACCATGCACCAATCACACTTCTCCTTTGCCATTTCCGCCCCGGCTTGCGATAATACAAGCCTTTCATGGCTCGTCCACCCTTACCCAATGTTGCTTCATAAACGGTTGTCAATATGAGCGAATTACAGATCAGCTTGATAGTAATCGGCATTGCCGTGGTCATGGCTGTGTATATTTACAATTTGTGGGTGCAACGGCAATATCGGAAAAAATTTGGCGCTGCATTCACGCAGCATGAAGACGCGCTCTATCACGGCGACAAGCAAAACAATCCTGCTGTTGATCAGCACAGTTTAAGCACCTTAATGGAAGTCGCAGAGCCGGAGCAGCTTCTGCCAGTGGATAAGAGCAGGGTCAGCGCGCCGGATGAAGTATGTAATTTGCTGGATGAAATGAGCGATTATCTGGTCGAAATTTTCCCTATCAGCAAGGCGAGTGCTGACGACCTGGGTCCTTTATGGCAGCGGCGCTTCGATTTCGGAAAAAACGTCAATGCCTGCGGGCAGAACCCCGCTACGGGCGTGTGGGAAAAAGTGATTGCGGAAAGCCATGTGACTTATGGAGCCTTCAGGCTGGGTTTGCAATTGGCTAATCGTTCCGGCGCAGTCAGTGCGGCCAAGCTGGGCGAATTCCGCGATATGGCACAGGAAATTGGTTTGGATTTGCAGGCTGAAATGATCGTGCCGGATGTCGATGTGGCAGCAGAGCGCGCGATCAAGCTGGATGAGTTTTGCGCCGAAGTAGACCAGATGATAGGCATAAACCTGTTACCCAATGGCGGGATTACCATTTTAGCCGCCGAAATCGCACAGGCGACTCATTTGCTGGGCATGAGCTTGCAGGCGGATGGTTGTTTCCATTTGTTTGATGCGCATGGGCATACGTTGTATAGCCTGTGCAATATCGAGAGTGACCCTTTCCAGCACCACACCTTCAACCATATGCGCGTAAAAGGCCTGACCCTGTTGCTGGATGTGCCACGCGTCGAGCAGCCCGCCAGGCGCTTTGATGAAATGGTCGTGCTGGCGCGCAAGCTGGCACAGGCCTTAAGTGCCTCCCTGGTGGACGACCATCGGGTCGTGCTCAGCGATACCAGCCTGGCCCAGATACGTGAGCAGATATCTGTAATTGAAAGCAGGATGCAGGCAGGGGATATACAGCCGGGCAGTCCGCGTGCACGGCGGCTTTTCGCGTAATGGCGCTCTCACCGGTTGAACGATGCGCTCAGTTGCGCAGGGAAATTGAGCGCCATAGCAACGCCTACTATGTGCTGGATGCACCCAGCGTACCCGACGCGGAGTACGACAAGCTTTTTCGCGAGCTGCAATCACTTGAAGCCGGGCATCCTGAACTGCAGACCGCTGACTCACCTACCCAGCGCGTGGGTGGAAAAATTCTGGATGGTTTTTCGCCGGTGCGCCATGTGGTGCCCATGCTTTCCATACGCACCGAGACTGATACCGAAGCCAGCGGTGCGGCCAATTTCGATACGCGAGTGCGTAATCTGCTAGGACTCAAAGAAGCTGAAATCGAGTATGCCTGCGAGCTTAAATTCGATGGTCTCGCCATCAACCTGCGTTACGAGCATGGCGTGCTGGTGCAGGCGGCCACACGCGGGGATGGCGAGACCGGTGAAGATGTAACACAAAATATACGCACTATTCACAGCATTCCTTTGCATCTGAATAAGTGTAATGCCGAGGTGCTGGAGGTGCGTGGTGAAGTCTATATGTCACGCAAGGATTTTCAGCGCTATAACGACAAACAGCGCGAGCAGGGATTGAGCACGCTGGTGAATCCGCGCAACGGTGCGGCGGGCAGCATACGCCAGCTTGATCCTGCCCTGGCAGCGAAGCGTCCCCTGTCGTTTTTTGCCTATGGTCTGGGCGAGGTCAGGGGCTGGGCTTTGCCTGCCACCCATAGCGGAATCCTGGATGCATTGCAGCAATGTGGCCTGCCGGTGTGCGAAGAAAGGGCGGTGGTGAAGGGAGCTGCGGCGCTGGCAGATTTCCATCGTAAAATTGCCGCCAAGCGGGATGCCTTGCCCTTTGATATTGATGGGGTGGTTTACAAGGTGAACCGTCTTAACTTGCAGGACGAACTGGGTTTCGTTTCGCGCGAGCCGCGCTGGGCCGTGGCGCATAAATATCCGGCGGAGGAGCAGCTTACCGTGCTGCGTGATATCGAGATACAGGTCGGTCGCACCGGTAAACTCACGCCAGTGGCCAAACTGGAGCCGGTGTTTGTGGGTGGCACCACTGTGAGCAATGCCACCTTGCATAATGAAGACGAAATACGCCGCAAGGATGTGCACATCGGTGACACCGTGATCGTGCGGCGTGCGGGTGATGTCATTCCCGAGGTGGTCGGGGTGCTGGCTGATCGTCGTCCAGCAGGCGCGCAAGCTTTTGTCATGCCAGCGGTATGCCCCGTGTGCGGCAGCAAGGTGGTGCGCGAGGAAGGCGAGGCCGATGCGCGCTGTACCGGGGGCCTCTACTGTGCCGCACAGCGCAAACAGGCGATTCTGCATTTTGCCGGAAGACGGGCTATGGATATTGAGGGACTGGGCGACAAGCTGGTCGAGCAACTGGTGGATGAGGGGATTATTCACTCCCTGCCCGATTTATATCGGTTGAACGTGACGACGCTGGCCGCTTTGGATCGTATGGCAGACAAGAGTGCGCAGAATATCGTGGAGGCACTGGAGAAAAGCAAGCATCCCATGCTCAACCGTTTTTTGTTTTCTCTCGGCATCCGCCATGTCGGCGAAAGCACGGCCAAGGAACTGGCGCGGCAATTCGGCAAACTGGAAACCATTATGCAGGCGGATATGGAGCGCCTGCTGAGCGTGCCCGATGTGGGGCCGATTGTGGCGCAAAGCATCGTGGATTTCTTCAGTGAAGCACATAACATTGAAGTGGTCCAGCAGTTGCGCGAGCTGGGTGTGCAGTGGCAGGAACACGAAGGAATGAGTACACTTGCGCTTCCGCTGTCCGGAAAGACTTTTGTGCTCACAGGAGCTTTGTCCCTTAGTCGTGATGAGGCCAAGGCCAGGCTGGAATCCTTGGGTGCAAAGGTCGCGGGCAGTGTGTCAAAAAAGACGGATTATGTTGTGGCAGGGGCAGAGGCGGGCAGCAAGCTGGACAAGGCGCGTGAGCTGAACATTGCAGTATTGGATGAACAGCAGTTATTGCAGATGCTGGATGAGTGTGAGACAAAATAGCGTTCGGGGCGCTGAATGTAACGTGTTAAATCCCCCCTAGCCCCCCTTTGATAAAGTGGGGAACAGAGTCAGGGTGCTCTGCTAGTGCCTCTCTTCATTGAGTAGCATGGTTCCCCACTTTGTAAAAGGGGGGCTAGGGGGGATTTGGAAGTTGAATATTTTAATAGCACCCAATTTTTTACAAGTGGAAATATATAGATGAAAAAAATCACGAAAGCAGTATTCCCGGTCGCCGGCATGGGCAGCCGGTTTTTGCCCGCAACCAAGGCCACAGCCAAGGAAATGCTGCCGGTGGTGGACAAGCCGCTGATCCAGTATGCAGTAGAAGAAGCCGTAGCCGCAGGTATTACCGATATGGTGTTTATCACAGGCCGCAACAAGCGTGCGATTGAAGACCACTTTGACAAGGCCTATGAACTGGAAGCGACCCTGGAAATGCAGGGCAAGAAAGAGTTGCTGCGTATAGTGCAGGAAGTCGTGCCAAAAAACATTAACTGCATTTATATACGCCAGGCGGAACCGCTGGGTCTGGGCCACGCGGTTTTATGCGCGCAGCCTATCGTACAGGATGAGCCCTTCGCGGTAATTCTGGCGGATGACTTGATCGATGGTGACACCGCCATCATGAAGCAGATGGTGGATGTTTTCGCGCGGCATCAGTGTTCAATACTCGGGGTGCAGGATGTGCCGCGCAGCCAGACCCGGCAATATGGTATCGTCAGCGCGACCAATGTTGAAACCAATCTTGAGAAGGTCAATTCCATTGTGGAAAAACCCAAGCCTGAAGAGGCTCCCTCCACGCTGGCGGTGGTAGGACGTTATATCCTGACCCCGCGCATTTTCAAGCACCTGAGGGAAATCAAGCCGGGGGCGGGTGGTGAAATTCAGCTCACGGATGGCATTGCCGCGTTGATGAATTACGAAAGTCTGCTCGCCTATCGTTTTGGCGGCATACGCTATGACTGCGGTTCCAAGCTGGGCTATTTGAAGGCGCAGGTTGCCTTTGGTCTCAAGCATGCAGAAATCAGGGCTGAATTTTCAGCTTATCTGAAAGAAGTGGGCTGATGCTGAGCAGGGAGCAAGCCAGTGCTGCGCTGCTGAAATCTGAAATTATTTTTTCCGAGCAGCAGGTACAGGCTGCCGTTGTGCGCATGGCTAAGGAAATTAACGGGGTTATGGCAGATGTCCATCCCCTGGTGCTGTCGGTGATGGGTGGTGCGGTGGTATTTACCGGCCAGTTGTTGCCGCTGTTAACCTTTCCGCTGGATTTTGATTATGTGCATGTATCGCGTTACGGTAACAGTCAGCAGGGTGGCGAGATGAACTGGAAAGTTGCACCGCAGGAGAATGTGCGCGGCCGGGTGGTGATGGTGGTCGATGATATTCTGGATGAAGGTGAAACCCTGCATGCGGTCAGGCAGCGCGTGATGGCGCTGGGCGCGACACAATTTTACAGTGCAATTTTTGCCGATAAGATGAATGGTAAATCCAAGCCCATCCGTGCAGATTTTGTCGGTATACAGGTGCCGGACAGGTTTGTGTTCGGCTACGGCATGGATATACACGGTGCATGGCGCAACCTGCCCGCAATTTACGCAACCAGGGAAGAAAACTAATGCTCGCAATCATAGGCGGTACCGGGTTAACACAACTCAGCAATCTGGAAATCACCCACAGACAAGTGATGCGCACGCCGTATGGCGAGCCTTCTGGCGCATTGACTTTCGGTCTGATCAACCAGCATGAGGTGATGTTTATTGCACGACATGGCTACGGTCAAACCATACCGCCACACCTGGTGAATTACCGCGCCAATATGTGGGCGCTGCACGATCAGGGGGCAAAACGTATTGTGTCGGTGGCATCGGTGGGCGGTATACGCGCCGATTTGTTGCCCGGTACGATAGTTGTACCCGACCAGATCCTGGATTACACCCACAGCCGGGCATCTACCTACTTTGACGCACATAACGAGGTGGTGACCCATATAGACTTTACCCACCCCTACAGCCTGGCACTAAGAAAACAGATATTGGCGGCAGCAGGCAAGGCGAAGGAAAAATTTATGGATGGGGGAGCTTATGCCGCCACGCAGGGGCCTCGGCTGGATACTATTGCCGAGATTGCCCGCTATGAGCGTGATGGCGCTGATATGGTAGGCATGACCGGTATGCCGGAAGCCTCACTGGCGAGGGAGCTGGGCTTGAGTTATGCGGCGATTGCTGTGGTGGTGAACCATGCCGCCGGCCGCGGGGACAGTCGCGACAGTGTGCATCTTGAGACTGTCAACTCGGTGGCTCAGCCGGCGCTTGCACGGGTTAAAAAAGTTCTGGAAAAATTGGTGGAGAGCGATGGCGAGTAAAGAAGTCTTGCGTATGGGCGATGAGCGCCTGTTGCGTCGTGCTGAAGAGGTAAGGTTATTTGATACACCGGAGTTGCATGAGTTGCTGGCTGATATGCGCGACACCATGCATGCAATGAGCGGGGTGGGCCTGGCTGCGCCACAGATTGGTGTAAATCTGCGCGTGGTTATTTTTGAAGTGGCGGGCAATCCGCGCTATCCCGAGGCGGAGGCCGTGCCGCAGACGGTTCTGATCAACCCGGTGATTACACCACTCAAGAAGATTGTGGAAGATGACTGGGAGGGCTGTCTCAGTGTGCCCGGCATGCGCGGCATGGTTCCCCGCTACACGAATATCAGATATCTGGGCTACGATGAATACGGTAACCGCGTAGACCGCACGGTAAGTGATTTTCATGCACGCGTGGTGCAACACGAATGCGACCATCTTGACGGCATACTCTATCCCATGCGCATACGTGATTTCAGCAAGTTTGGATACACGGATGTGTTATTTCCAGGCCAGGATATTGGCGATGATTGATGAATAGCAGCGTTACAGAAAATTCCCAGGTAACACGACATTTGCGCTATGCAATGCTTGCATTGGTGGTTATTTTGTTGATTGGCACGATAGGATACCGGGTTCTCGGTGGTGAAAAATACTCCTGGGTGGATTGTTTCTATATGACCTTTATCACCATCTCCACGATCGGCTACACCGAAGCCGTAGATGTAACCCAGTATGAGTATGGCAGGTTGTTTACTGTGTTTGTCGGATTCACGGGAATTGGCACTCTGGGATATGTGGTTTCCACTGTTACTGCTTTTATTTTGGAAAGTGACCTGAACGTTGCATTGCGGAGAAAAAAGATGCGGGAGAAAATAGAAAAACTTGAAGATCACTATATCGTTTGCGGCTCAGGCAGGGTGGGAAGCAATGTTGTACATGAGCTGGAAGTTACAGGCAGGCCATGTGTGGTAATAGATTCCGACATGGCATCAATCAATAAATATCTGGAATCGCATCCAGCGCAGCTATATTTGCATGGCAATGCGACGGATGATGATGTTTTATTAAACGCAGGCTTAATGCGCGCGCGCGGTGTATTTGCAGTTGCGCATGACGATAATGACAATCTGGTGATCAGCCTGAGTGTCAAACAGTTAAACCCCAGGCTTCGTGTCGTTGCGCGGTGTCACGATTTAAAAAATGCGGACAAAATTAATCGCGCGGGTGCAGACGAGATTGTTTCACCAGATTTTACAGGGGGGTTGCGTCTGGTCTCTGCTATGTTGAGCCCAATGGTGGTGAATTTTCTGGATGATATGCTTAAGTCAGAAGATAGTTTGCGGATGGAGGAAATTATCCTGCCAGACAGTTTGGACAACAAACAATTGAATACACTATATCTCGGGAATCGGGATTTTGTTGTTTTGGCTATACGACAACAACCGCGAGGGAAATGGGCGTTTAACCCGAACCCACAACACATCATGCGCGGCGGAGATGTGCTGATGGTCATGGCCACACCGGAAGGGCGCATTCAACTGGAGCAGATGGTGCAAGACTTGTCTTAACATGCAATCAAACAGAGTTGGGAGAAGGTTTTTTATTTTCCAATCAGCTCACGTAGTACAAAAGGAAGAATGCCTCCATGGCGGTAGTAGTCCACCTCGATTGGGGTGTCAATACGCAGAAGTAGCTGTAGCTCTTGAGTGCTTCCATCCATGCGTTTGATTGTCAGAGTGACATCCTGCTGTGGTTTTAGTTTTTCATCTATTCCACTCAAGTCAAAAGTTTCATCCCCCACCAGTTTCAATGATGTCACCGTATCGCTGCCCTTGAACTGCAAGGGCAGCACACCCATGCCGACCAGATTGCTGCGGTGAATGCGTTCGTAACTCTTCGCGATCACTGCCTTCACACCCAGCAATTGCGTACCCTTGGCCGCCCAGTCGCGGCTGGAACCGGTACCGTATTCCTCACCTGCGAAGATCACGGTCGGCGTCCCGTCGGCAATATGCTTCATCGCCGCGTCGTAGATCGCCATCTGCTCGCCGTTATAGAGCGTGTAGCCACCCTCAACACGGCTGTCATCTTCCTTCACCGGCAGCATCAGGTTTTTGATGCGCACGTTGGCAAAGGTACCGCGCATCATTACCTCATGGTTACCGCGGCGCGCACCGTAGCTGTTGAAGTCTTTCACGGCCACACCATGTTCAGTCAAATATTTTCCGGCCGGTGTCGTCGGCTTGAAGGCTCCGGCGGGGCTGATGTGATCGGTGGTCACCGAGTCACCGAAGATGCCCAGCGCCTTGGCCTTGCTGATGCCGTGGATGCTGCCGGTTTTCATGCTGAAACCATCAAAAAATGGCGGCTGCGCGATATAGGTGGAATCGTCCCACTTGTACTGGTTACCGGGGGTGGAAGGGATCGCATTCCACAGGGGCAGGTCTTTCGTCAGGTCGCTGTATAGCTTGCGGTATACAGCCGGATCCATCGCGTACTTCATCACCGTTTCCACCTCGTGGCTATTGGGCCAGATGTCTTTCAGGAACACGGGCGTGCCATCCTTGCCGATGCCGAGAGGCTCGATTTCCATATTGATCGTAACGCGGCCAGCTATCGCATACGCCACCACCAAAGGAGGTGAAGCGAGGAAGTTGGCCTTGATGTTGGCGTGGATGCGCGCCTCGAAATTGCGGTTGCCGGAGAGTACGGCAGCGGCGATCAAGTCATTTTTAACAATCGTGTCTTCGATCTGCGGGTCGAGCGGGCCGGAGTTGCCAATACAGGTGGTGCAGCCGTAAGCAGCTACGCTGAAGCCAAGCTGTGCCAGCGGCTCCAGCAATCCCGCATTGGTGAGGTACTCGGTCACCACGCGCGAGCCCGGGGCCAGCGTGGTCTTGATATGCGGGTTCACTTTCAGGCCCTTGGCGGCGGCTTTTTTCGCCAGCAGGCCCGCAGCCAGCATTACGCCGGGGTTGGAGGTGTTGGTACAGGAGGTGATCGCCGCAATCAGCACGTCGCCGTTGCCGATGTTGTAGCCGTCTGCATGGCCGGTGGGGTATCGCTTGGCAAGCTTGTCGGCAGATTGATTAAAACCGTTTTCAGCGACAGGTTTGCTGAACAGGGAGGTGAAGGTATCCTTCAATGCGTTGAGCTGAATGCGATCCTGCGGGCGCTTGGGGCCTGCCAGAGAGGGCTGTATGGTAGACAGATCCAGCTCC
>Ga0315281_10010456_pt1 | contig 12797 bp, 14 predicted proteins | sample YL17G07_0_MG_FD_204540 | JGI IMG/M metagenome (GOLD analysis project Ga0315281, IMG submission 204540) | Sediment microbial communities from Yellowstone Lake, YNP, Wyoming, USA - YL17G07_0 | ecosystem: Environmental > Aquatic > Freshwater > Lake > Sediment | place: USA: Wyoming | collected... | reverse complement strand
ATTTTTTCTGCGGGTTGGGTAACTTCAGTTTGCCGATCGCCAAGCGGGGTGCGAGCGTGTTGGGTATAGAAGGCAGCCGGGAATTGGTGTTGCGCGCCCAAGCCAATGCGGTGCGCAATCAACTGCCTAATGCGACTTTTTTGGAGGCCGATCTGTTCAAAATCACGCCGGAAAAACTGGCCGATCTGGGGCACTTCAATAAATGGCTGATTGATCCCCCTCGGGACGGTGCGATGGAACTGGTGAATGCGCTGGGCGATAAGGGGCCACAACGGATTGTGTATGTTTCATGCAGCCCGGGAACGCTGGCGCGCGATGCGGCCGTGCTGGTGCACGAGAAGGGTTATGTTCTGAAAGCGGCGGGTGTGATCAATATGTTTCCGCATACCGCCCACGTCGAGTCTATTGCCTGGTTTGAGCGAGAATAGCAGGCACAAAAAAAGGGGCGAACAATGTTCGCCCCTTTTTTTTGATGCTGGATAAACCGGACTTAGCGGCGGTCGCCTGCGAATGCCATCAGCAGTTGCAGCAGGCTCAGGAAGATGTTGTACATCGCCATATAAACACTCAGCGTGGCGCTGATGTAGTTGGTCTCACCGCCGTGGATGATCGAACTGATGTGATACAGCAGGAAGCCGGAGAACAGCAGAATGGCTACTGCGGAAATTGTCAGCGACATCACCGGCAGTTGCAGGAAGATGTTGGCCACCACTGCGACCATGAACAGGATGCCGCCGACCATCAGGAACTTGCCCATGAAGCTGAAGTCCTTCTTGGTTACGCTGGCGATTCCGGCCAGGGTCAAGAAAATCACTCCAGTACCGCCAGCCGCCATGGTGATCAGTTGACCGCCATTACGCAGGTGCAGCGCCACTTGCAGAATCGGGCCGAGCATCAGTCCGAGGAAGCCAGTCAGCAGAAGCAGTAATGCGACACCCATGCCGCTGTCCTTGGTTTTCTCGATGCCGAAGAACAGGCCGTAAACCACACCCAGAAAGATCAGGCTGCTCATGATGGGGCTGCCCGCCATGAACGCAAAATTCATGTTCACGCCGACCATCGCACCCAGAACCGTAGGGATCATGGTCAATGCCAGCATCATGTAGGTATTGCGCAATACCTTGTGCGTCGACAGTGACAACTGTGCAGATTGGGACGTCATTCGAATTTCTGGTTGCATGTGAATTCCTTCATTGGTTAAGACAACGCCTATTAAGACTACCGGAATGGAAAAAAAGTTTCAATCGTGGCGAAAATTCGGGTTTTACCTTATTCGGCCACGCCAGCCAAGATATTCTGGGCCTTCCGGAGCATCGTAGCTTGTGCCTCCGGCACAGCCATGTGTATCGCAGCTTCCCACTGGGGAAACAGGCTGCTTTCTTCACGCGCCTCGTGTTTGGCCAGTGTATCGGCCAGGGTGGCGAGCAAGGGAGCTACCTCATCGGCAGTCGGTGTGCCATTCTCAAATCTGGATTCAATCATCAAGGTTTGGGTGAGGATGTCCTCGTGCTCCCGCAGCATGGCGCAAGTGGGATCGTTGATGTAGTGATTACAGGCCGGGGTGATGGTGTTTGCCAGGATGTCGCGTTCCACCTGCATGTGGCGGCGCAGGCCCTCGGCAAACGAAAGTACAATAGGCGCGGCTTTGGCCGTGTTGTTAGCTGCAATCAGGTGCGAGGCTTTACTGAACAGCTCATCGAGACGTTGATGGTCCCGCTTGATGGCGTCCATTACATCGTTTACCGGCACATCGAGCTGACTCATCCCTTGAATCCCATGTTCTTGTTTATTTTGAAACTGGTCGCTATGTTAAAGGGAGCGACAGGGCATGTCCAGCAGCTATTATAGAATTCTCTTGAATGAAATTTCACACTGCACACTTGAAATGTAAAAAAGAGGCTTCATATGCCCTGAGTGGAAAATCAGGAGAGAGTCATGCAAGACGAACAGAAAAACAGTGAAAGCGGAGAGGCGACCCTGCCGACGGGGTCAGAAAAGCCGGAAGCGGTTGTCGAAGTAATGCCGAGCCTGGAGCAGATGCTAAAAACCTCGGAACTCGCCGCAGAGGAACATCACGATGCCTGGCTGCGTGCCAAAGCAGAAACGGAGAACATCCGCAGGCGTGCACAGACCGATATCAGTAACGCCCACAAATATGCGGTGGAAAATTTTTCTTCCGAATTGCTGGCGGTGAAAGACAGCCTGGAAGCGGCCCTGGCTGTCGAGAGTGCTACGATCGAAAGTTTCAAGAACGGGGTGGAACTGACCCTCAGGCAACTGGTGTCGGTATTCGAGAAATCCAAAATCGTCGAGATCAATCCTGTCGGCGAGAAATTCGACCCGCATAAACACCAGGCCATCAGCATGGTGGAATCGGAAGCGGCCCCCAGTACAGTGGTGAGCGTATTGCAGAAAGGTTACCAGTTGCATGACCGCATTCTGCGGCCGGCGCTGGTGATGGTGGCGAAAACAAAGGATGCTTGAAAGCGGTATCAATGACCGCATATAGGTTGCAAGCCGGCTGAATTTACGGCGCTTGCTCACACACTAATTTGCAATTTATTTAAAGGGAATAATGATGGGAAAAATCATTGGTATTGACTTGGGGACTACCAACTCTTGCGTGGCTGTCATGGAAAATGGCAAGCCAAAAGTGATTGAAAACGCTGAAGGCGCACGCACCACGCCTTCCATCGTCGCTTATGCCGAGGATGGCGAAATTCTGGTGGGCGCGCCGGCCAAGCGGCAGGCAGTCACCAATCCAAAGAACACCCTGTTTGCGGTGAAGCGCCTGATTGGGCGGCGTTTTGACGAAAAGATTGTGCAGAAGGACATCGCCATGGTGCCTTACTCCATCGTCAAGGCCGAGAACGGCGATGCTTGGGTGGAAGTGCGCGGCAAGAAAATGGCACCGCCGGAAGTCTCCGCCAGCGTGCTGATGAAAATGAAGAAAACCGCCGAAGATTACCTGGGCGAAGAAGTGACCGAGGCTGTCATTACCGTACCCGCTTACTTCAATGACTCGCAGCGCCAGGCAACCAAGGATGCCGGGCGTATCGCCGGCCTGGACGTCAAGCGCATCATCAACGAGCCGACTGCGGCAGCGTTGGCCTTCGGCATGGACAAGAAAGAAGGCGACCGCAAGATCGCAGTGTATGACCTGGGCGGCGGCACTTTCGATATCTCCATCATCGAAATCGCGGAAATCGAGGGCGAGCATCAGTTTGAAGTGCTCTCTACCAACGGCGACACTTTCCTTGGTGGCGAAGACTTCGACATGCGCCTGATCGAGTATTTGGCGGACGAGTTCAAAAAGGAAAGCGGCATTGACCTGACGAAGGACATGCTCGCCCTGCAACGCCTGAAGGACGCGGCAGAAAAAGCCAAGATCGAGCTTTCCAGCGCGCAGCAGACCGAAGTCAACCTGCCTTACATTACGGCTGACGCAAGCGGTCCGAAACACTTGGCGGTGAAGATCACCCGCACCAAGTTCGAAAGCCTGGTGGAAGAACTGATCGAACGCACCATCGAGCCGTGCCGCATTGCCATCAAGGATGCAGGGGTGAAGATATCTGACATCGCCGACGTGATCCTGGTGGGCGGCCAGTCGCGCATGCCCAAGGTGCAGGAGAAGGTCAAGGAGATCTTCGGCCGCGAGCCGCGCAAGGACGTTAACCCGGACGAAGCGGTAGCCATCGGCGCCTCGATCCAGGGCGGTGTGCTGCAGGGCGAGGTGAAGGACGTGCTGCTGCTGGACGTGACCCCGCTGTCGCTCGGTATCGAGACCATGGGCGGCGTCATGACCAAGCTGATTCAGAAAAACACCACCATCCCGACCAAGGCGGCGCAGGTGTTTTCCACCGCCGAGGACAACCAGAACGCGGTCACCATCCACGTGCTGCAGGGCGAGCGCGAAGTGGCTTCCGGCAACAAGAGCCTGGGCCAGTTCAACCTCTCCGACATCCCGCCGGCCGCGCGCGGTATGCCGCAGATAGAGGTCACCTTCGATATCGACGCCAACGGTATCCTGCACGTATCGGCCAAGGACAAGGCCACTGGCAAGGAGAACAAGATCAAGATCCAGGCCAGCTCCGGACTTTCCGACGAGGAAATCCAGCGTATGGTGAAAGACGCCGAAGCGCATGCCGAGGAAGACCACAAGACGCTGGAGCTGGTCAACACCCGTAACCAGTGCGACGCCATGGTGCATTCAGTGAAGAAGTCCCTGGGCGAATACGGCGACAAGATCAGTGCCGAGGATAAGGCCAAAATTGAGGCTGCCTTGAAGGATGCCGAGGAAGCACTGAAGGGCAACGACAAGGACACCATCGAAGCCAAGACCAAGGCGCTGACGGAAGCCTCGCATAAATTGGCGGAGCAGATGTACGCCAAGGAGCAGGCCGAAGCGGGTGGCGCCGGAGCCGGCGCGTCAGAGGGCGGGGCGAAGAAGGCGGAAGAAGATGTAGTCGATGCGGAATTTGAAGAAGTAAAAGACGCCAAGTAAGGGACTAGGGGCTAGGGACTAGGGGCTACACCCCCGGGTTTTCCTAGCCCCTGGATCCTAGTCCCTACCCCCTGTTTTCAAGACCCCGACATGTCAAAACGCGACTACTACGAAGTTCTCGGCATCAACCGTGATGCTGCCGATGAAGATATCAAAAAGGCTTACCGCAAGTTAGCCATGAAGCACCATCCGGATCGCAACCCGGATAATCCCAAAGCAGAGGAGCATTTCAAGGAAGCGAAAGAGGCCTATGAGATTCTGTCTGATGCCTCCAAGCGCGGGGCTTACGACCAGTTCGGACACGCCGGGGTTGATCAGAATGCGGGTGGTGGAGGTGGGGCTGGTTTCGGTAACTTCGCCGACGCTTTTGGCGATATTTTCGGCGATATTTTCGGCGGTGCCGGTGGCGCACGGCGCTCCAACGTTTATCGTGGCGCCGATCTGCGCTACAACATGGAAATTACGCTGGAAGAAGCAGCGCGCGGGACTGAAACCAAGATCCGCGTGCCGACCATGGATGCGTGCGAAACCTGCAATGGAACCGGTGCCAAGCCGGGTAGCCAGCCGATAACCTGCCCCACGTGTGCTGGCCACGGGCAGGTGCGCATGCAGCAGGGATTTTTTTCCATTCAGCAGACTTGCCCAAAATGCCATGGCAGCGGCAAAGTGGTGCCTGATCCATGTCGTGCTTGCGATGGTGCGGGACGAATCAAGCAACACAAAACCCTGTCGGTAAAAATTCCATCCGGTGTGGACGAAGGTGACCGTATTCGTCTTTCCGGCGAGGGCGAGGCAGGCGTTAACGGCGGCCCGTCTGGCGACTTGTACGTGCTGATCCACATTAAAGCGCACTCTGTATTTCAGCGCGATCATAACGACCTGCATTGCGAGATGCCGATCAGCTTCACCACCGCAGCACTCGGTGGGGAGATCGAAATTCCGACACTGGATGGCCATGCAAAAATCCATGTCCCGGCAGAAACGCAAAGCGGAAAAATATTCCGTCTGCGTGGAAAGGGTATCAAGGGAGTGCGCAGCCAGACACATGGAGATTTGATGTGTCACGTGGTGGTGGAAACTCCGGTGAGTCTCACCGAGCGGCAAAAAGAGCTGCTGCGCGAACTGGAGGTCATCAACGAGAGCGATGGCGCGAGGCATAATCCCAGAGCCAAGTCATGGATGGATAAGGTGAAAAATTTCTTTTCCCAGTAAAATGATCTGCAGATAGCTTGGCAAAAAGCTACCTGGGCCACTGTCGTGATAAAATTAAACAAGTAGCCGGTCCGGGGAGCGGCTGTCAGAGTGGTAAAATCAGTGGTAGATTTTCCCGGATTCTCCTTAACTGGAGGTGTGCCAGAGTGGTTTAATGGATCAGTCTTGAAAACTGACGAGGTCGCAAGGCCTCCGTGAGTTCGAATCTCACCGCCTCCGCCAATTTAACGTCCAAAACAGTCCGAAGTAGTCCATGAACACAAGCAAACACGGGGTTTTGTGTGTGTTTGTTGTCCGCAACAGTCCGAAGTAGACCTATTGCAACCGGCAAAAAGAGGGGGCATAATTGGTGGCATTAATCTCACAACCCCAAGAGATGCCCCCACAAAATGCCACTCACCGCCCCCGCAGTCAGTAATGCCAAACCATGCGAGAAGCCATCCAAAGACAAGGATGGGAATACGATCTACGTTACCGTAGAAGGCCCCTACAAGCTCGCCGATGGCGAGGGCATGTATCTTGAAGTCATGCCCAATGGCTCAAAGTACTGGCGCCTGAAATACCGCTTTGCTGGAAAAGAGAAACGCCTTGCCCTTGGGGTTTATCCCAAGATGTCCCTGGCGGAAGCAAGGAAGGACAGGGACAAGGCTAAGGATTTCTTGAAGGCCGGGAAAGATCCCTCTGAGGAAATGAGCAAGAAGGCGTTGAAGGCTGCCAACATGGCGAGCGCAGAGAATTCCTTTGAGTCCGTGGCGCGTGAATGGTACAAGAAGCAGACCCATACTTGGGTGCCAAGTCACGCCGCAGACGTGCTGCGCCGTCTTGAAATCAATATTTTCCCCGGCCTGGGGCGCCTACCTATTGCTGAAATCGGGGCGCCTGTTCTGCTCGCCACCATCCGCAAGATCGAGGAGCGTGGCGCCTATGACCTTGCGCACCGCGTTCTTGCCGTGTGTGGCCAGGTATTCCGCTACGGCATCGCCACCGGGAGATGCACACGCGACGTTTCCGCCGATTTGCGCGGAGCTCTGACACCCCACAAGAAACAGCACCAGGCTGCCGTCAAACCCGAAGGCCTGCCCGATTTGCTCAGGGCCATAGCCGACTATCATGGCGATCGGCAAACGCAGCTTGCACTGCAGTTGCTGGCTCAAACCTTCGTGCGTACCTCCGAACTGATTGGTGCCGAATGGCCCGAGTTTGATCTTGATGCCGGATTGTGGATTATCCCGGCCGCTCGCATGAAGATGAGAAGCGAGCATGTTGTGCCTTTATCCACCCAGTCCATTGCCATACTGGACGAACTGAAAGAACTCTGCCGCGGCAGCAGGTTCGTATTCCCCGGCAGAAACCGCGATAAGCCCATCAGCAACAATACCCTGCTATTTGCTCTGTACCGCTTGGGTTACAAAGGCCGAATGACTGGACACGGCTTTAGGTCAGTGGCGTCAACTGCGCTGAATGAAATGGGCTTTCGGTCTGATGTGATCGAGAGGCAACTTGCCCACTGCGAGCGGGACGAGGTGAGGGGGGCATATAACCGGGCCGAGTACATTAAGGAGCGCATAGCGATGATGCAATCCTGGGGTGATTATCTGGATTCGCTGGCTGCCGGCGCAAAGGTTTTGCCGTTCAAGGGCGTGGCTGCATAGAGGTTTTACCGTACCCCATGCGGATCATGGGGAAGCGGCGGCCTTGGTGATTGCAGCACCAAGACCGCCTAACCACAACGCAACCTAAACAGGAGGTATGCATCATGACTATCGAAAATAGTACCACGCAACCAACCAATGGCGACACGATGGAAGCGCTCAGTCGCACCGTCAATCAATTCATGGAGCTGCAGAGTTTCGCCTTGGCGGCCCGGTCCCTGGTGATTCAGTCGGGCGGGGAATCCAACGACGTGGGAGCCACCACCATTGGTATGCTGGCAAGGTTGAGTAGCAAGGCAGCCGAGTTTTCTTCCATGGCCGATGCTGCGGATATTGCAGCCAGAAAGAAAACGCCGAACCTTGAACGGGGGGAAGCTATCGTGACTGAAATATTTGTACCACCAGTCCAAAAAAATGACTTCACCGCCAGCGGAAAACTCTATCAATTCCGCCCGGAAGCCCGGATTTCAGACATTCAGGATCAAATATCAGCGAAGCAGCAGCATTTGGAAGCCGCGTTATATGTTGGATCGAAAGCGGAATTCGATTGTTCAGATGACGTGGAAAACTTCTTTTGGGGCTGTCGCATGACTGCCCAGGAAATCAATATGCTGACCCGAGAACTTGTCCGCAGGTTGAAAAGCGCTGAGGAAGTTACCGCGTGACGAGTTTGCCGCGCCTGGGTTGATCCCTGGAAACCGGGCTTCCTTGGCCGGCAGACCCCTTCCGCATGTTATAGAGATATACCTTAATCATTCCCTTGAGGGAATACTACCTAATGGAGATTGCCATGACAGATTCAACAGAAGACATTCGCTGGGTGATATGTGAAGAGACGCAACAATGCTTGTGGGATAGCCCCGAAAGCATCCCCGAGGTGGATATCGCCGGGGCCACAGTCATTGACACCTATGGTACCGAAGAGCAGGCGATGGATGCACTTAAAGCATACCTATCGCGGCTTGGTGCCACATTCACATGGGCAGATGTCCTCCCCATTGAGACGTGCGCTATTTGCCGAAAAGACTTTAATACGGTGGATTGGCACATTGCAATTGTGCTTTCCGAGGAAGCGGGTACAGAAGAAAACCCTGAAATCCTTGATGCTACATATCCGGCCCGTTTCTGCACGAACTGTGTGCCGTGTAAGCCGAGAGACGATAGCACCGGAGCGGCAAAGGTGCACTAACCCCCAAGCCACCTAACCACAAAGCAACCTGAAAAGGAGGTATGCATCATGGCCACAAATAATTGTATCAGCGAAGAAGTGCTTGAGCAGATCAGTCATGCGCTACAGGGAATTCTCTTGCATGCCACGGCAATTCCGTATCTTGTAATTGCTGCAGAAGATTCTGCTGCCGGGGCTGATGAGATTAAAAAAATTTCTGCTAGTTGCTCGTCTATAGATGCCCTGGCAAACCAAATTGGTTATTTGGCCGATGCCTGCCTGGAGCGGATTGATAAGACGGCATCTACGGGGATGGGCACTGGGCACTGGTTTGGAATTTCGCTTAACCATGCGATCAAAACCGAAGATATGCATCATGGCTAAGAAGGAGCCTTTCACGTCGACGGCAGAATCGACATTTATCATTCCTCCCATCGTTGTCCCGGCCGATGCCAGAATTGATGAAGATGGCATCGGCTTCGATCTGGAAGTGGGATGCAACAAGGTAAGTTTCCGCTGGTGGCGAAGTAGAGAAATCTGGCATTTTGATGGTAATCAATCTGACGCCTTGCTGGAGCTTGGCTTATTGCGACCGGAATGGATGCCCGGTTTCCCTGGTAATAACATCTCTGCACAAACCGTACTGTTTGGGGAAGATGTGCCGCGAGTTATCCGGGGCAACATGCGGGGTGGGCGCAAGGGTATCTCCTGGCTGCGTATCGTTCGCAAGAGCTGTAAGGGAGTAATGGTTCAATATGCTCCACCACTGGAGCATCGGCCGCAGCTAAATAGCCTTGTCGACGAAGTTCGAGCGCGGCTCCAAAGTGAGGCGAAATCTCCCCCCGCAGTTGCCTGTAATAACCCGCAGTCGCCTTCCGAACCATCGTTAAGCACTGCAAGATTTTCAGAACGACTAAAAACCGCCCTTGAGTTCCGTGGCTTCGATACCCTGGAAAGCCAAGTTGCACATATTGTCGCGACCACCGGAAGAAGCCCCCAGACTGCAAGACGCTGGCTTGCCGGATGGGAGCCAGTTCGTTTCCCGCGCTGGCTTTTAGGGTTGTGTGATTCGCTTAAAGTGCGACCAGGTTGGGTGCTGGTGGGCGAGGGGCCTGACCCGATGGAAATGGCTTTAATAGAAAGCGTGCGTGCCATGACGGAGTGGGAGAAAGGGCAATTTTTCCGGTTTGGGATTCGGCTTCTAAACAAAGACTCGAAAGCAATCAGACTTGGAGAAATGTTTGATCGAGGCCAGATATCCAGGCAACAGCTTTTCAGCATGATGTGACCGAGTTTGCCGCGCCTAGCCCGACGGGGCGAAGAGCTGGGACACCCTGCCCGGCCTGGCGTGGCTCCTGTTTGAAGGGGCACCAAGAGGGAGGTGCAATGGCGACTACTGATAAGGACACGCTTGCTACTGTTGAACGTGCTGTTTTTAGCTGGTTGTATTTAGCAAAAAAGCAAAAAGATGTTGATGCTCTCGATCGCCTAGTGAACCGTGAAGATGCGCGTTTTGCGTGGTTTGAATTGTCAAGAAAACCCCTCCTCAAGCAAGACTACCAGGATGAGCCGGTAGGCTTCTGGGAAGTGGCTACATTTATTGGGCGGGATGCAGCAGTGGCGCATCTTGAGCCAAGCGAAAAACGAACTCAAGAAAAAATCCAATCGGCAGCGAAAAAAGCCGCCGATATGGCTGAGAAGCTTTGCCGGATAATCAAAGATAACGCAACCCTTAGAAACACCGGAACATCGTTGATGTCGCCCGATTTGCGAGCGGCTCATTCCAGGATATCGCGGGGGGTCATATCCCAGTCTGGCCGTGGCAAAGGCGATAGATGGTTCCCGCCGGATATTGAGAAGGAACTCGATCAACTGCAAGCTCGTGATTACCCGGAATTTGCGGGCATGACGACGAGTGAAGCATATAGAAGGTTGGGGTGGGTCGGACACTCTGACGATGATTTCTTGGAGCAACTGCAAAATTTTGCAAAGCTAGCTAGAGAGTCGTCTTCCTTGGGTCCTATTGTTCCGAGGCCAAAGGGCAATAATGCGGATGCTCACGCGTTTGCACTGGGTGTGTGCGCAACCATGGACCATTTCTATGGCAGCCCCAATTTGCCCATTGTGACAGCCTTTGTGACGGTAGTCTTTGATCGGGAGGTGAATGAAGGAACCATTAAACAGTGGTGGCAGCGCAAAAGGGACATTTCCGAGTAAAAAAACGCTGAAAGCGTACCTGCACGACATCACGCAAGCTAATAAGCTTCATCCATCTAGATTCTACATAAAAGGATGGATAACGACGATGAAAAGCAATTCTATTCCAGCAGGGGCACGCGCTCTTTCAATCAAGGATGCCGGCGCAAAATTCGGGCGCGGCAAGACCTGGGTGTGGGACAAAATCAAAAACGATCCAACTTTTCCGCGTCCAGTATATTTGGGGCCTAAGGCCCCTGTGCTACTGGAACATGAACTCGATGCATTTCTGGCCGGCCTCGTGCGGAATGGCCGCAGGGACAACGCAGCACAAACGCCACCGGCTATCTAACCGGAGGCGGCATGCACAACCTAATCGAGCTTCCCCAAGGCAAACGGGTGGAAGACCTGCTGCCACAATTTGCAGGCGTAGTCCGAAAAATCGGACCATTCGGCCCTCAATGCCAAAATTGTCCCGGCTGCGGCAAGCCGTTCACGATTTTGCGAAAGCCACGCAAGAAGATCAATCTTTATTCCATCAAATGTCCCTTCCCTCTCGCCATCGAATACCGCCTTTGCGGCCGTTGCACAAAACAATATCTCGCTGGTGGTGACCAAAAGGATGCTGTGCTGACGGCCATAGAGCGCTTCGTAGAAGGCGCTGAGGTGACCACCTGATGGGCGAAGCGATGAAGTCCCCGTTACGGCTACCCCCATACGGCAAGCAGTTAGCCGCGATGCGCAAATCCGGACAAGTCCCCGCTCAACAAATGGTTGTCATTTCACTTGATTGGAGATTGGGCGCATTTTTTCCGCGCGTGGTTATCCCGGATGATCGCCAGATCCAGCAAACCGACTTGTCATTCATCGCCGGATTATGGGCGCTTATTGCCTACCGACAAATACAAGCGCACCGCGTAAATGAACTTACCCAACATGCATTACAGTTCCACCCCAATGCGCTCCACGCGCTCAATGTGGACAAGGCTTGTGTGACATTCGTAAAGCTGGGGCTGGATAGCTGGGTGGCTGCATGACTCGCAAGACACGGCCCCAGTCACCCGAACAAGAGGCCGCGTTCAAGGCTGCAACAAAATCTGACCAGAAGCAACAGGTGGGCTTCTTCATGGATGATACCGGCCTCTGGCATATCGGCAAGAAGGGGGATGCCTTTCTGCCGCCCGTATGGGTTTGCGCACCGTTCAAGGTGAAACACCGGGCGCGTGGCATGGACGGGCTGCGATGGTGCTTTATTCTGGAGATCACCGACCGTGATGGCGTACAGCGTGAGCTGGTGATTATGGATGCCGATATCGGCGGACAGGATGGCGCCTGGCACCGCGCGCTATCTGATGCCGGGCTGCGCATCCATCCACGCCGCCGGGGCGAGCTTGGACACTTTCTGATCATGGAATGCGACAGCGCGCCGCGCGCCCGCACGGTGGGAACAACTGGCTTGTTCGGCAACTGCTATGTTCTACCACACCGCACCGTCGGTCAGTCTGATGAACCGATTCTGTTTGTGGGACAAGAGAGCACCACTGATTCACCTGAATCTGGAACGCCGGTGGAATGGCGCGCGCACGTCGGGCGCTTCTGCACCGGCAATTCCAGGTTGATCTTGTCCGTATCGGCTGCTCTGGCCTCCCCATTACTCCCGCTTTCCGGTATTGGTGATTCTGGTGGATGGCACCTCTATGGCCCATCATCGCTGGGCAAGACGACCGCTATGGCCGCCGGCGCGTCGGTGAACGGTCCACCGGTTTCCTACATCTCGACCTGGCGCAACACCGGCAATGCCACCGAAGGTACAGCAGCCAAGCACAATCACCGCTTGCTGTGCATGGACGAAATTCGCGAGGCGCTTGAACGCGAGATTGGCATCATCATCATGATGCTGGGCAACGGTTCCGGCAAAGGCCGCATGAAAGACACCGGCGCCTTGAGGGAGCGCCTGACATGGTTGCTGCTCTGGCTAAGCACTGGTGAACACGCAATGCCCCACTACCTGGAATCCGCCAACCTAAAGACGGACCCCGGCATGGAAATACGCCAGATGGACATA
>Ga0315281_10010455_pt1 | contig 12798 bp, 11 predicted proteins | sample YL17G07_0_MG_FD_204540 | JGI IMG/M metagenome (GOLD analysis project Ga0315281, IMG submission 204540) | Sediment microbial communities from Yellowstone Lake, YNP, Wyoming, USA - YL17G07_0 | ecosystem: Environmental > Aquatic > Freshwater > Lake > Sediment | place: USA: Wyoming | collected... | reverse complement strand
GGCGCGGGTACATCCGGGCGCTTGGGCGTGCTCGACGCGGCAGAGATTCCGCCGACCTTCGGCGTGCCGCCGGGGCGCGTGGTCGCGCTCATCGCCGGAGGCACGCGCGCGATCACCGAGTCCGTCGAAGGCGCGGAGGATGATGCGGACGCGGGTGTACGCGAGATTGCGCGCGTGAACGTCGCGGCGCAGGACGCGGTAGTCGGCATTGCAGCGAGTGGCGCGACGCCATACGTGATCGGCGGAATGAAAGAAGCGAAACGGCGCGGTGCGTTCGTCGCCGGAGTCGCGTGCAATCGTCCCTCGCCGATGGAAGACGTAGCGGACTTGATGATTGTGCTGCTCGTCGGTCCCGAAGTGATCGCCGGATCGACGCGGCTCAAAGCCGGCACCGCGCAGAAGATGGTGCTGAACATGCTGAGTACTGGCGTGATGATTCGTCTGGGCAAAACGTTCAGCAACCTGATGGTGGATGTGCAAGCGACGAACGCGAAACTGCGCGACCGCGCGCGCCGCATCGTGGAAACGGCGTGCCTTCTGTCATCGGACGAGGCGGATGCGCTGTTAGCGCGCTGCAACGGCGAAGTGAAAACCACGATTGTGTCCGCACTCGCGCGCGTATCGCCGGAGGACGCGCGGCGACATTTGCGCGAGGCGAATGGTTTTGTGCGCGTCGCAATTCAGTCAGCCGTGAACCATCCGCATTGAGCAGTGAACAACAAAATGCCTATTTCGACAGGTCTCGATGTGCTACTGAGCGAGCGTCTCGAACTGGTGCAGCGTCGGCGCGTTGGGTTGGTGACCAATCCGACCGGCGTCACGCGCGCACTGCGCTCGAATGTGGATGCACTGCGCGACGCGGGCGTGCATCTCGTCGCGCTGTTCGGACCCGAACACGGCTTCAGCGCGGCAGCGGCGGACGGCACGGCAGTCGCATCGGGACGCGACGCGCGGACGGACTTGCCGGTTCATTCGCTCTATGGTAACGTTCGCAAGCCGACGCGCGAGATGCTGGCGAATCTCGACACACTGATTTTCGATTTACAGGATGTCGGCGTGCGATTCTACACTTACACGACGACGCTCGCGCTCGCGCTCGAAGCGTGTGCGGAAAACCGCGTGCCGCTCATCGTACTGGACCGCCCCAACCCAATCACCGGCACCATCATCGAAGGCGCGGTGCTTGATCCCGCGCTGCAATCGTTCATCGGACACGGCGCGCTACCAATTCGCCACGGGATGACGCTTGGCGAACTTGCGCAATTCTACAACGGCGAACTGAACATCGGCGCGGAGTTGCAAGTGATCGCGCTGCGCGGTTGGAATCGCGCGATGTGGTACGACGAGACTGGCTTGACCTGGGTGCCTCCCTCGCCCGGCATTCCGCACTTCGCGACGACGATCGCATACCCAGGAATGTGTCTTATCGAAGGGACGAATCTTTCCGAGGGGCGCGGCACCGCGCTGCCATTTGAAATCATCGGCGCGCCCTTTCTCGACGGTTACGCGCTCGCGGAATCGCTCAACGCGCTGAAATTGGCGGGCGTGCTTTTTCATCCGATTGCCTTTACGCCATGCGCGAGCAAACACGCGGGGGTTGAATGTTACGGCGCGCAACTGCATATCACCGACCGCGCCGCGTCTCGCGCCGTGACCACCGGCTTGCACGTCATCGCCGCGTGCCGCGCGCAGGCACCGGATCGTTTCGAATTTTTGCCGACGAGTTGGGAAGGGCGCCCGCCGCATTTCGATCTACTGACCGGCGACGCGCGCGTGCGCGAGGGCTTGCTCGCGAACCAATCCATCTCAGCGCTGACGCGCGCGTGGACAAACGGCCTCGCGCGGTTTGAAGAGACACGAAAGAAATATTTGTTGTATTGATTCGCGAACCCTGGCGTCGCTGTGGCGTCCTTCGCCGCAGTCACGTTCCCGCCGGGGTAAGTGTAACGCGAATGAGCGCGAATGAAAATCAAAGGAGGTGATGTTTCGGCAATGCGCGGTTAGTGTGAGAAACCAGCCAATCGGCTTCAGTCGATTCTTACCCAATTTGCCGTCGGGTTGCGCCGACGGCGTATCCAAAGGAGGAGAAAGATGAAACGCTTGATCGTTTTGTTTGCATTGCTCGTCATCGCGGCGACGTTGGTGATCGCGTGCGCGGCGCCGACGCCTGTGACTCTCAAGGAAACCGTGACGGTAAAAGAAACCGTTCAGGTTCCCGTCCAGCAAACGGTGCAAGTGCCGGTCCAACAAACCGTCCAAGTCGTCGTGACCGCGACGCCGCCGCCCACCGCCGCGCCGAAAAAAGGTGGCACGTTGATCGGCGCACGCGCCGCGGATGCCAAGGGACTCGATCCGCACAAGCAGACCGCGTTCTCGTCGTTCCGCATGTTGGAATTGATTTACGACACTCTCGTCGCGTTCGACAAAGACTTGAAAATCGTACCGAACCTTGCCGAATCGTGGAAATGGTCGGACGATGCCAAGACCCTGACGATGACGCTGCGCAAGAACGTCAAATTCCACAATGGCGACCCGATGACGTCGGACGACGTGAAATTCTCGTTCGAGCGCATCCTCGATGAAAAAACCGCCGCCGCCGCGCGTTCGAACTTTACTGGCATCACCAAGATTGACACGCCGGATGCGAACACGGTTGTCTTTACGCTCTCCAGCCCGAACGCCGCCATCCTTTCCTCGATGACGAGTCTGAACGCCGCGATCATCAACAAAAAGCAGGTGAGCGGCGGGGCAGACCCGGCGAAAGTGGATGTCGGCACCGGCGCGTTTACAATTGACAACTGGGATCCCGACCGCACGTTTACGATGAAGGCATTCAGCGGTTTCTGGATTGCCGGCGAGCCGCGCATTGACGCGATCGAATGGCGCACGATCCCGGATGAATCTTCGATCCTCGCCGGTCTGCGCGCCAAGACACTCGACTTTGCGATCATCAACGATCCGCGCGTCGCGATTCGCGCCGGCGCGGCGAACAGCACGCTCAGCATCATGCGCTCACCCGCGCTCGCGTACCACGTCTTGCAGTTGAACGCCGCGCGTCCGATGTTCACCGATGTCCGCGTTCGTCAGGCAATCTCGTGTGCGATTGATCGCCAAGAAGTCCTCGACACCGCCTCGCTCGGCGAAGGTGAAGTGACCGGCCCTGCGACGCCGCCGTACTATCGCGCGCCGTTGAGTGATCTTACCTGTTACAAGAAAGACGTCGCGAAAGCCAAGCAGTTGCTTGCCGATGCCGGCAAGTCTACCGGCGTTTCGTTCAAGATCATCGCTGCCTCGGACGAACCACCAACCGCTGTTGCCGAAGCGCAGAGCATTCAAGCGCAGTTGAAGGTGGTGGGAATTGACGCCCAGATCGAAACGCTTGAACTCGGCGTGTATGTGGATCGCTGGCTCAAAGCGGATTTCGATGCTGCGGTCGCGCTGAATGGCGGTAACCCGGATCCCGACGTGATGTTCTATCGTTACTGGAACAGCACCGGCAACTTGAACAAGGTCGCTGGTTACAGCAGCCCCGACATTGACAAGTTGCTGGATCAAGGTCGCGCCACCGCCGATCCGGAAAAACGCAAACCGATCTACAACGACATTCAAAAGAAACTCGCCGACGCCGCGCCATGGGTGTGGCTCTACGTTGGCTACGAGTACCGCGTGATGCAACCGTTCGTCAAAAACTTTACACCACTGCCCAACGGTTCGATGATCTATCTCCGCGATGCTTGGCTCGACAAATAACAAGTAACCAGCGATCAGTAGTCAGTAGTCAGACAAGTTCTGGCTACTGGCTACTGACATCTGACGATTGATATGCAACGGTATCTCGCGCAACGCCTCATCGCGTTCATTCCGACCCTGTTCGGGATTTCGATCATCGTCTTTCTGGTGATGCACTTGATTCCGGGGGACGCGATCAGCGCGATGATCGGCACGACGTTCAAACTAACTGACGCGCAAGCCGCTGCACTCCGGGCATACTTTGGACTCGACAAGTCACTGCCTGAGCAATACTGGCTTTGGCTAACGGCGGCATTGCGCGGCGATTTCGGCTTGTCGGTACGGAGCGGGCAGCCGGTGCTGCGAGAAATTCTTGCGCGCTTTCCCCTAACTCTCGAACTGGCACTGCTCGCGATGGTGATCGCGCTCTTGATCGGCATTCCGATTGGTATCGTCGCCGCCGTCAAACGCGATTCGCTCCTCGACATTGCCGGGCGGATGTTCGCGCTCGTCGGTCTCGCGCTCCCGAACTTTTGGATGGGCACGCTGATTATCCTCGTGCTTTCACTCGGACTCGGTCTTTCCCCCAACTCGGGTGACTATACCGATTTCCTCAAAGACCCGCTGGCGAATTTGAAGCAATTGATTTTTCCGGCGATCACGCTCGGCTTTGCTTTCAGCGCATCGGTGATGCGAACGACGCGCTCCTCCTTGCTCGAAGAATTGCGTCAGGATTACGCGCGCACGGCGCGCGGCAAAGGCTTGCGCGAGAATACTGTCATCGTCGGGCACTGCTTGAAGAACGCACTGATCCCGGTGATTACGATTGTCGGACTCGAAACGGGTTACTTGTTCGGCGGCGCGATCATCGTCGAAGAGGTTTTTGCTTTGCCGGGGATCGGACGCTTACTCTTGAACGGCATCAGTCAGCGCGATTACGCCGTCGTGCAAGGCACGATTGTTTTCATCGCGTTTAATTTTGTGTTGATCAATCTCTTGGTGGACATGGCGTATGCGTTCGTCAATCCCAGGATCCGGTACGAATGAACCGCGCCAACTTTCGCAAAACCACTTTGGGGCGATTGCTGCGTTATCCGAGTGCGCAGATTGGACTCGCGCTGGTGTTGATTTACGTGATCGTCGCGCTGTTTGCCGGAGTCCTCGCGCCGTACTCGCCGATTGACCAGCACGCGAAAGATCGTTTGCTTCCGCCCGGCTCAATTTATTTGCTTGGCACCGATGAATTCGGGCGCGATATCCTGAGCCGCTTGATGCACGGCGCGACGAACTCGCTACGCGTCGCGATTTTGGCGGTCGTCTTCGCGTGCACGCTCGGCACTGCCTTCGGCATGATCGCCGGCTACACCGGCGGTTTGTTTGACAACGTGATTATGCGCGTCATGGATCTGTTCTTCGCTTTTCCAGCCATTTTACTCGCGCTGACGATTGTCGCCGCGCTGGGTCCTGGCGCAGGCAACACGATCCTAGCGATTGCCGTAGTGTATACGCCGATCTTTGCGCGCGTCGCGCGCGGTCCGGTGCTATCGCTCAAGCAGATGGAGTTTGTCGAAGCCGCGCGCGCGACTGGCGATCGTTCGCCGCGCATTTTGCTCCGGCACATTTTGCCGAACGCCGTCGCGCCGATCATCGTGCAGATTTCGCTCGCACTCTCGTGGGCGATGCTCACGGAAGCGGCATTGAGTTTCCTGGGTCTCGGCACGATTCCGCCCGCGCCGTCCTGGGGGAGTATGTTGAGCGACAGCCGCAAGATGATGGAGATTGCGCCCTGGATGGCAGTCTTTCCCGGCTTGGCGATTATGCTGGGCGTGCTCGGCTTCAACTTGCTCGGCGATGGCTTACGCGATGCGCTCGATCCGCGCTTGCGACAATGATCCGCGAATAACGCGAATGAACGCGAATAAGAATGGATTCGTGGAGATTCGCGTTATTCGCGGATAATAGAACATGACTGACAAACTCACTATCCGCCCACTCGCTAAAGCCGACATCGCGGGGATCGCGCGCTGGGTTGCCGCGACGCCATTGTGGCAACGCTACGGCATCACCGAAGCAAGTTTCGCGCAACGCTTCGAAGATGGTCTCGCGAATGGCGCGACGATTTACGTCGTGGAACGCGCTGGTACGGTATTCGGTTTTGTGTGGCTCGTCGAACGCGGCGCGTTCAATCGCAACGCGTACATTCAACTGATCGGCGTGCGACCCGCTGCGCGGGGCGGCGGTATCGGTCGCGCGCTGATGGAGTTTGCGGAAGCGCACGCGCGGTCGCGCGACATTTTTCTGCTCGTCTCCGATTTCAACGCCGACGCACAAAAGTTCTACGCGCGCTTGGGATACACGCAAGTTGGCAAATTGGACGATTATGTGGTACAAGGTGTGAGTGAGTTGATTCTTCGAAAACGGGCGTAGGACAAATTTCAAATTCGTCCCACCCATATCGAGGTCGTCTATGGCAGTAACCTCTCAAACGCAACCACAAACATTTTCGCTTCCTGCGCTTGTCGAGCGCGTCACGTCGAACTATCTCCTGCGACGTCTCGTCAAGGCGTTATTCACGATCTGGGTCGTCACAACGATTACGTTCTTTGTCATCCGCGCGATGCCGGGCAATGCGATTGACATTATGATTCAGGACTTGACCCTCGCCGGCGTTTCGCCCGACGATGCCCGCAATCAAGCCGCCGCACTGATGAACATCAATCTTAACGAGCCGGCATATATGCAGTACTTGGACTATTTGGGGAATATCGCGCGCGGCGATTTTGGGAATTCGTACAAGTCGCGCGGGCTGAAGGTGGCAGATATCATCGCCCAAATCCTGCCCTGGACTGTATTCAGCGTCGGGCTTTCGCTGATGATTACCTTTACGCTCGGCATCTTGCTTGGCGCAATCATGGCGTACATGCACGACACGTGGATCGATCATTTGCTCAGCAACGTGGCGGCGACCTTGGATGCCGTCTCGCCGGCTCTCATCGGCTTGTTGGCGATTCTGTTCTTCGGCGTCCTCTGGAAAATCGTACCCATCCCCGAAATGCGCGGCGCAATGTCACCGGGGATTCAACCGGAATTCTCGCTCGAATTCTTTGCCGACATTTTCAATCACGTCAAGGTTTTGCTCCTTGTCTATGTGCTCTCCTCAATCGGCTCGTGGATGCTGTTGATGAAGAGCAGTACGATTTCAACTTTGGGCGAAGATTACGTGACTGTCGCGCGCGCACGCGGCTTGTCCGATGTCCGCATTCTCACGGCGTACGTCGGGCGCAATGCGACCTTGCCGCTCTTCACCCGACTCGCCATCGTGATCGGTTTAACGATGGGCGGCTCGGTTTTGCTCGAGACGCTGTTTACGTATCGCGGTATCGGTTACCAACTGGCGCGCGCCATTTCCGAACGCGATTACCCGATCATGCAAGGTATCATCATCGTCATCACCGCCGCAGTAGTTTTTGCGAATCTGATTGCCGATCTCCTCTATGGCTGGCTTGACCCGCGAATCCGCATCCAGGGAGGAGGCAATTGATGACTCAACTCCTCGACTCATTCATCCGTGGCTGGCGCGAAACCGTCAAAACATTCAAGCTCCTCAGCCGCAACAAAATGGGCATGTTCGGATTCTTGATGACAGTGACGATTGTCTTTCTCGCTGTCTTCGGTCCGATGATCTGGCCCCCCGAACCATCGGCGAACGTGCAAGACATCAACGCGGGCATTTCAGAAAAACATTGGCTTGGCGCAGATTTTTCGGGGCAGGATAATTTGCGTAAGGTGATCAATGGCGGTAAGGATATGGTCACCGTTGCTTTCTTGACCGGCTTGCTCGCCACCTTGTTCGGCGTCGTGATCGGCTCATTTAGCGCATTTGCCGGCGGCTCGGTTGATAGCGTGTTGATGGAACTAGTCAACATCTGGCTCACCATTCCAAAACTTCCACTACTCATCGTGCTTGCCACGGTTATCAAACTAGGCGACCCTGTAACGTTCTCGCTCCTGATGGCATTTCTCGATTGGCCCTCGCTTTCACGCCAAGTGCGCAGTCAGGTGCTTTCTTTGAAGAAACGCGATTTTATCGAAGCGGCGACAATGCTTGACCTCGGCACGCGCAACATTATTTTCGATGAACTCTTGCCCAATATGATGTCGTTCGTTGTGATTTCGATGATTGGCACGATGACCTTTGCGATTTATCAACAGGTCAGTCTCGTGTTTCTTGGCATCGTGCCTTATTCCGGTTCAAACTGGGGAGTGATGATTACTGCGGCGATGAATCGCGGCGTCCTCTACAATCCCCAAGCGATGTGGAGCATCCTAGCGCCGATGGGCGCGATTGTGCTATTCCAACTCGCGCTCGTCTCGTTCGCGCGCTCGCTGGATGAAGTGTTTAATCCAAGATTGAGAACAACCGTCTAACTGGAAGTTGGACATTAGAAGTTGGAAATTGGACAACGCTCCTATCGCAAGTCTGATTTCCAAAGGCGATCATCCAACTTCTAGTCTCCGACATCTACCATCTATCATTATGCAACCAACCCTTTCCGTTCAAAATCTTTCCATCGAATATAAGGCGCGGCGCGGGCGCGTGCAGGCAATTCGCAATGTGTCGTTTGACGTACAAAAAGGCGAAGCGCTTGCGCTCATCGGCGAAAGCGGCTCAGGCAAAACGACACTTGGTCTGGGCATCGTGCAACTGCTGCCCGGCACCGCCAAGATCACGCAGGGTAAAGCGATCTATCGCCGGCAGAGGAATGGCGCGGCGGTGGAGATTGACACGCTGGCGCTCAAGGGCAAAGCCCTGCGCGAATTTCGCTGGAAAGAATGTGCGATGGTTTTCCAGTCGGCGCTGAACTCGCTCAACCCGGTGCTTCGCATCGCCGATCATTTTGCCGATACGTCCAAAGCCCATAACACGATGCAAGGTCGCCAACTGGAAGAGCGCTCGCGACATTTGCTCTCGCTGGTGCGCCTCGATCCCGACCGCGTATGGAAATCGTTCCCGCACGAATTGTCCGGCGGAATGCGCCAACGTATCCTCATCGCGCTCGGCTTGCTGCTCGAACCGCAATTGCTCATTCTAGACGAGCCGACGACCGCGCTCGATATTCTGACACAGCGCAACATCATGGACGTGCTGAAAGAATTGCGCCAGAAACTCGAGTTCTCACTCATCTTCATTTCGCATGATCTCTCACTCGCCGCCGAATTGGCGGATCGCGTGGCAACGGTCTACGCCGGCAAAATTGTTGAGACTGCCGATGTCGTGACGATGTTCAAAGAGCCAACGCATCCGTACACCATCGGCTTGATTAACGCCGTGCCAACGCTCAGAGGCGCAAAAGAAGATTTGACTTCGATTCCCGGTTCGCCGCCCGACTTGATTGATTTGCCAACCGGCTGCAAATTTCACCCACGTTGTCCGCTCGCCGACCTGCAGTGTAAGCAAACCGAGCCGGAATTGGAAACGGTCAAGCCGGGACATCAAGTCGCTTGTTGGAATTGGAGAATCGCCCGCGAAGCGCTGAGCAAGTTCAAGGCATAGAACATGGCAGAGATACTCAGACTCGATCACATTACGCGAACCTTTCAGGTCAAACGCCAAACAATCAAGGCGGTGGATGATGTATCGCTTTCGATTCAAGAAGGCGAGATTCTGTGCCTGGTCGGGGAATCAGGATGCGGCAAGACGACGACCGGCAAAATGATTACCGGCGTTCTGCCGGTTTCGTCGGGCAGAATTCTGTACCAGGGACAAGACATCTCTACCTTGCGCGGGAACGACCATAAGAAATATCGGCTGGGCGTGCAAATGATTCATCAAGACGTCTACGCCTCGCTCAACCCCACGCACACGATTTACCAAATCATCGCCGCGCCGTTGCGCCATCACGGATTCACACAAAGCGAAGCGCAGACGCACAAGCGCGTACGGGAATTATTGGAGACCGTCGATCTCACGCCGCCCGATGATTTTCTCGACAAGTACCCGCATCAACTCAGCGGGGGGCAAAGACAGCGCATTTCGATTGCGCGCGCGCTGACCGTTGTGCCCTCTTTTATCGTTGCCGATGAAGCTGTGTCGATGGTCGATGTGTCGATTCGCATCAGTCTGCTCAAGACCATGTCCAAGTTGAAAGACGCGATGGGGCTATCGGTCTTGTTCATCACGCACGACCTCGCCTTGGCAAAATACTTTGCGTGGGAAGGTCGCATCGGCGTGATGTACCTGGGTCGATTGGTGGAACTCGCGCCCGCGCGCCAACTCGTCGAGAATCCACAACATCCGTACACCCAAGTGTTGCTCTCGGCAATTCCAGAAGCCGATCCAGAGGTAACACGCCGCAAGCATCACATTCAATTGCGGAGCATGGACATTCCAAGTCTGTTGTGGTTACCCACTGGGTGTGCGTTCCATCCGCGTTGCCCGGCGTTCATCGGCGAAATATGTGAAAAGGTCACGCCGGAATTGCAGATAAGCGACGGAGCAATGGTGGCGTGTCATCTGGTAAATCGCAAATCGTAATGACTGGTGTGCGTTTTACGTTTTAGGTATTCAATGAATCCTGAGCTCGGTCAAGCGTGGTTTCGCATTGCCGTTTTTATCACGCTGGTCTCTGCCATCCTGATTCCGTTTGAGCCGCGTGACAGCGCAGAATTTGTCGTCTCCGTCGCATCGTTTATCGTCGGTTTGATTTTCATCGGCGTCGTCGTCATCGCCACGCGACGTTCAAGCCATTAAACAAGGAGGTGATTACCAACCACCCAACTTCTAGTTTCCAATTTCCAACATCCAATTTCCAAACCGAGGAGAAGAAAAAATGAAAAAGCACGTCTTGTTCGTCATCGCCTTGGCGATGATGCTCACAGCAATCGCGGCGTGCGCGCCAGCACCCACGCCAACGCCCGTGCCGCCACCACCGACACCGGTTCCGCCCACCGTCGCGCCAACCGCTATACCTACTAAGGCGCCCGCGCCAACCCAACCGCCAACGGTTGCAGCCGTCCCACCGCCGACTACCGCTCCAACTGTTGCGGCCACCGCTGTACCAACCGCCGCCGGTCCCAAACCCGTCGTTCTGACGATCAATCTCAAAAAGGGAATGAAGTGGAGTGACGGCTCGGCGTTTACAGCGAAAGAAGTCGTCGGTACCTGGGACATTCTGTGGATGCAGAGTAGTTCGTCCTGGAGCTTTTTGACCGATGTCGTCGCGAAGGACGATGTCACGGTCGAATTTTCGATCAAGACACCCGGTCCCGCGATTCTTGACACGATCATTCGCTCGACGACCACGCGCCCGTACTCGCAGTATGGCAAGTGGATGGATGCCGCGGCAGGATTCCGCAAAGCGAATGCAGACCGCAAGAGCGCGGACGTCACCAAGACCCTTGACGAAATGAACGCGTTTCGCCCGGCGAATGCGGTCGTGTATGGTCCTTACAACATCGATCCCAAGAGCGTGACCGAAGCGCAGTTGACCATGGTCAAGAACCCGACCGGGTTCAACGCCGACAAGATTGATTTCGACAAGGTGGTCGTCTACTGGGGCGATACCACCCAGGACATGCCGCTGTATCTCTCCGGCGATATGGACTATTCGTCGAACGCGTACAGCCCGGCGAACTTGCAAGCGATTCGCGCCGTCGGTAGTCAATACGCCGTGTTGGGCGGTCCCGGGACGAATGGACCTGGCATGTACTTTAACAACGATGTCTATCCGCTCAACAAAGTCGAAGTCCGCCAGGCGTTTGCGTACTACATTGATCGCGTGGAGAACTGCAAGGTCGCGTTTGGCGAATCGTGCCGCCCCGTCAGGTACCAGGTCGGCTTCACCGACGCCGCCGTGCCTACGTGGCTGTCGGCGGATCAAATCGCCAAGTTGAACACATACGATCCCGATCCAAAGAAAGGTGATGCGCTTCTCACCGGTCTCGGTTTCAAGAAGGGTTCAGATGGTGTCTGGGTCGACGACAAAGGCAAGCCGATGGCATACGAACTGATCGTGCCCGCCGACTTTACCGAATACCTCGCTTCATCCGAAAACGTCGCGCAACAATTGGCAAAGTACGGCATCAAGATCACGGTCAAGCCGTATCAATCGTCCGAGCGCAACAATGTCCACAAAGCCGGCACCTACCAAATCTCGATGGACATTGGGTTCCGCTTTACCTACTTCCACCCGTTCGTCTCGTACGATTACAACCTGCGCCCCGGCATCGGGTTCAAGAATGATCCGGAAGGCGCACAAGGCGCGCGCGGGATCGACTTCCCGTACAAGCAAAAGACCATCGATGGCAAAGAAATCGACATCAAGACCTGGGTTGACAAAATGGCAGAAGGTTTCGATGCGAACGTACAGAAACCCTACGTCGCCGATGTCGCGTCGATGTTCGACCTCAATCTGCCCGTGCTTGAGATGTTCGAGCGCTATCTCACCGACCCCATCGACACCAAGACGCGCGTGACCGGTTGGTTGCCCGTGGATGACAAGATCTACAAGAACAATCAGAACAACTCCCCGGTGTCGCGTCAGTTCCTGAGCGGCACGCTCAAGCCGAGCGCAACCAACAAGGCGAAGGAGTTCAAGACATCGTACCCGTACACGCAGCCGCCCAAAGCAAACTACAATCTCTACTCCACCGACAACGTCATGGCGCAAGGTGCGGTGCTCTCGAACTTTATCTACCCGCCGTTCACGTACTATGATGTCAACGACGGCAAGTACATTCCGTTCTTTGCGGATAGTTGGTCCATCAAGTAAAAGGGAGTGGGTGAAACGTGATGCGTGAGGCGTGAGCCGTCTGCTTGCGTTTCACGCATCACGTCTAGTCGAGAGGCGCGATGCTCAGATTAGACGTGCGTTTGCTTGTTGCACTAGTGTGCTGGCTCCTGATTAGTCGGTCATCTTCAGAAATTTCAGCATCAACTCTGATGCAATCAGAAATTCCAAATCAGAAATCGAAAATGGAAGCAATGACACTCGAACAAAAAGTGGGACAACTCATGCTCGTCGGCTTTGACGGCACGTCGGTGTCGCCGGAATTTCGCGCGGTGATTCA
>Ga0315281_10010454_pt1 | contig 12798 bp, 12 predicted proteins | sample YL17G07_0_MG_FD_204540 | JGI IMG/M metagenome (GOLD analysis project Ga0315281, IMG submission 204540) | Sediment microbial communities from Yellowstone Lake, YNP, Wyoming, USA - YL17G07_0 | ecosystem: Environmental > Aquatic > Freshwater > Lake > Sediment | place: USA: Wyoming | collected... | reverse complement strand
CACGCGTCGCTTCAGTTGCTCTTTCTTGATGCCTTCCAGTGCGTTATGCTTCTTGTTCGCTTTCATGTTTTCGCTTTCGTTAAGTACACAACGAAAAGCTTACAGGATCAAAGTTCTGGCGCTACGCGTTATCGCAGACCGCCTTGAACACGGTGAAAGTCGCCCAATGGCTATCAATATCACGATTCCCGCCGCGGCATGAGCCAATGGCCATCGGCCAAAGCCAAGCGGGTTCTGGCGGCGTTGCTGCGGTGCGGTTGGGAAATAAAGCGTCAATCCGGTTCCCGCAAAACCCTCGCGCGCTCAGGATGGCCGGATTTTGTATTCGCTTTTCACGACAGCGAAGAAATTGGCCCGAAAATGCTCTCGCGCATCGCGAAACACACTGCGCTTACGCCTGAAGATTTATAGTCCCCTCATGGCCGCTTGGCATACCCGTCATGCGCCCGCTCGCTAACTTCCTGCTGTATTTTCTTGCCATCGGCGTCGCGCTGTATGCTGCGGCAGGTTACGGCTTTTTTCCTTTGGGATCGCTGGTGCATCCGGAAATGAAAGTCACTTTTCAGTCCCACCCTATCGGCATCTACACGCATATCTTCGCTTCGAGTGTGGCGCTGCTGCTCGGCCCGTTTCAGTTTTCAAAATCGCTGCGCCTCAACTACCCTTCCCTGCACCGCTGGAGCGGGCGCGCGTATCTGTCGGCGGGTGTTCTCGCCGGGGGCGCGTCCGGCCTGTACATGGCGCAGTTCGCTTTCGGCGGGATCGTCTCACGCATCGGTTTTTCGTTGCTTGCGCTGGGCTGGCTGTTCTCGGGACTCATGGCGTATCGAGCTATCCGGCGGCGCGATATTCACAGTCATCGCCGCTGGATGATACGCAACTACGCATTGACTTTTGCGGCGGTCACTTTGCGCACGTATCTGGGATTGTTCTTTGCTGCCGGGGTAAAGTTCGAGGACTTTTATCCCGCAGTGTCCTGGTTGTGCTGGGCGCCTAACCTGATTCTGGCGGAGTGGCTGATAAGCGCGACGCGCAATCGGCAAGCACGATAGTATTCAACAAACTGCCGGCTTATCGATCGCCGGTCGCGCCGCCATTCCAGCGCGAGCCGATAAAACGATTGTGCTATAAAGTATGTAGCGAGAGCCGTTCGCAAAATTCGACGGCAAATAAAGACAATAACAAAACAGGTGGAGCGGCCGTGATCGAAAAGACAACCAATGTGTCCCTCGGCGCAGGCCTGAAAATCGGCTTCGCGCTGATTTTGCTATTGCTGATTGCCTTGACGCTGATCGTCCTGTCGCGCATGGCGCTGATCAACCAGCGCATGGAACAGATCGTCAACGAGAACAACGTCAAGACCAGGCTCGCGCATGACATGAAGGACGCCGTCCGCGACCGCGCAATCATGATGCACTCCATCGCGCTCATGACCGATGCCTTCGATCAACAGGACGAATATCTCCTGTTCAATGCCAGGGGCACGGCATTTTCCGAAGCGCGGCGCCGGCTGATGGCGATGAAACTGAACGAAGCGGAGAGGAAAATCCTCGAATCGGTGCGCGAGGTCACATCCGAAACCCAGCCGCTGGTGATGCAGGGTATAGACCTTGCCATGACTGGCAAAAAATCCGAGGCCCTCGTCCTCATCGAGAGCGGCATCGTCCCGCTGCAAAAAAAACTTTCCCTCCAACTCGGCGAGCTGGTTCGCTTGCAGGAACAGGAGACTGAACGCGCCGCCAGGGATATGGCCGGCAGCTATGCCAATACGCGCCTGCTGACGCTGCTGTTCGGCGGCTCCGCAACCGCGCTGGGCCTGATAATCGCCGTGGTGGTGGTTCGCCTTACCAACCGCCAGGCGGGCCTGCTGGAACATCAGGCCATGTACGACAACCTGACCAACCTGCCGAACCGGGCGTTGTTCGCCGACCGTCTGCAGCAGGCGATACTGATCGGGCGGCGCGAAAAACAGTCGTTCGCGCTGATTGTCATGGACCTCAATCGCTTCAAGGAAATCAACGATACTTTGGGCCACCATGCCGGCGACTTTGTCTTGAAGCAGGTGGCGCTGCGCGTGCGCGCCTGCCTGCGCGAATCCGATACCGTGGCGCGCATGGGCGGCGACGAGTTCGCCGTCCTGCTCGCCACGGTCACCAGTATTGGCGGCGCCGAAGCCGCGGCCAAGAAAATCCTCAAGGCGTTCGAAATCCCCGCCGATCTGGCGGGACAGAAAATCGAGATCGGCGCCAGCCTCGGCATAGTCATGTTCCCCGATCACGGGGACGAGGCCGAGTTGCTCAAGCGCGAGGCCGATGCGGCGATGTACCTCGCCAAGCAATCGCACGGCGGATACATGGTGTACAGCAAGGATCTCGGCCAGGGGGCCGATGACCGCCTGGCGATGCAAAGCGAGTTGCGCCATGCCATCGCCCACGACGAACTGGTGCTGCACTTTCAACCCAAGATCGATTTTTCGTCAGGCCAAATCACCGGGGCAGAGGCGCTGGTGCGCTGGCAACACCCGAAACACGGCCTGCTGGCGCCGGACACATTCATCCCGCTGGCGGAGCAGACGGGGCTCATCAAACCGCTTACCTACCAGGTGCTGCGTAGCGCGTTGCAACAGTGCGAGGTATGGCAGCGCGCCGGGCTGAACTTGTCGATGTCGGTCAATATCTCGGCCGTCAACATCCAGGACCCCGAGTTTCCCGAGCATGTCGCCAAGTTGCTGGCCGAATCCAGCGTGCCGCCGGCGCGCCTGGAGCTGGAGGTAACTGAGACCGCGGTGATGTCCGCGCCGGTTCGCGCCGTGGAGTGCATCAAAAAGTTGAGCGCCCTGGGCCTGCAGATCGCGATCGACGATTTCGGTACCGGCTACTCTTCCATGTCTTACCTGAAGGATTTACTCGTGGCCAAAATCAAGATCGATAAATCCTTCGTGAAAGACATGGTGGCCAACCACAACGATGCGGTAATCGTGCGCTCGACTGTCGAGCTGGGCCACAACCTGGGTCTCAAGGTGATCGCCGAGGGCGTGGAAACCGAGGCCATCTGGGACAGCCTGAAGGCCCTGGGTTGCGACGATGCGCAGGGCTATTACATGGGCCGCCCTTTAGCGGCAGCCGGCTTCGCGGAATGGCTGCTGGAGTCTCCGTGGAGACCCAGGGAAACGGGCTAGCATCCGCGTGCGGCGCGCAATGGCTTTTGTAGGTAGATAAAGCGAAGCGAATCCACCGTGTTTTCGGCTATCCATGTGGTGAATTCGGCGCTCCGCGCCTTATACGGTGCTACGCACTATTTAACGACCTGCTCAGTAATGCGAATCGGGATAGATCAGTCGAACTGTTTCTTGAACTTCGCCAGCTCTTCGGTAAGCCACGCGATCTGACGCTCGTGCTCCGCCACGCGCGCTTCGAGTTGCGCCATGCGGTCGTCAGTGGCGCCTTCGACAACCATCGATCCCCCCATCCCCATGCCCGCGGAGATTTCCATGCGATCGGTCGCGATTTCGCCAGACAAGAGGTGTGCCCAGCGCGACTCCTTCGTGCCGGGCGCGCGCGGCAATTGCCTCACCAGCGGCCGATCGTCTTCTGCGAGAGTGGCGAGCGAGCGTTCCACGCTTTCCACCGAGGCGAACGAATACATGCGCCCGCTGCGCCCGCGCAGCTCGCCCGATGTTTGCGGCCCGCGAATCAGCAGCAAAGTGAGAATCGCCAGCCTGGCGTCGTCGAGCGAGAATACCTCGCGCAGCATGTGCTGATACTTCGCCACGCGGCTTCCCGCCGGGTAGTAGGTTTGCGCGAGGTGGTTTTCCTGCAGGCGCCGCAGGCAAGCCTCCACGGTCGCTTCGCCAAGGCTCATCACCGGATCGCGGTTGCTTACCTGGTTGCAGCCGTTGGTCGTGGAATTCAGCGAAAGTGGGTAGACATCCGGCGTGAGGAACTGTTTTTCGGCGAGCACGCCGAGCACGCGCGCTTCGAACGGAGAGAGATTGAATTCGATCATGGGTTGTGGGTAACGTGGTTGTAGGGAATGCAGTCAAAGTAACGGGTATTGGCCAAGCTTCGCCGCTTCGACTTCTTCCTCTAGGCAAGAGGAAGGTTGGGATGGGCCGCGACATACGGCACAGCTCACTTCAACTCCTTCCCCTCGCCGAGGGGAAGGTCGGGATGGGGTCAAACGATTGCTCGGGCCAATCACCCTGCACCAACATGCAGCGAATGACGAAATGCGATCACCTCATGCGGCCCTGCGATGCTTCATTGCCTGATCGAGATCATACGTCGCCTGCAGGTTCATCCAAAGCTTTGCCGAGGTTCCCAGAACCTTGGCCAGGTCCAACGCCGCCTCGGCCGTTACACCGCGCTTGCCTTTGATAAGTTCGTTCAACCGGGCTCGGGTCCAGCCAAGTTTCTTGGCGAACGCCATCTGGGTGATACCCATCGGAGCGAGAAATTCCTCAAGGAGGATTTCGCCTGGATGAAATGGATTCTTGGGTTGCTTCATCGCCAACTCTCCTGTGTAGTGGATTCAGTGGTAATCGGCAACCTGAACGTCTTTAGCATTACCGCTTCCCCACCGAAACAGAATACGCCACTGATCGTTGATTCGGATCGAGTAAAATTCCGCGAGCTTCCCTTTAAGCGCCTCCAGCCGATTCCCGGGTGGAACTCGCAAATCCACAATCCCGGCGGCGTCATGCAGATACAGCAATTTGCGCCGCGCCACGCGTCTTAACTCAGTGGGAAACTGACGCACCTCTTTCGAGGTCCTGTCGTAGAATAAATCCTCTGCAAGTCGATTGCCAAAATTCTCAATCATTGTTCCGATGTTATCAGATAACGATAATCTTGCAAACAGTTTTAACGCTATTGGGCATTACATTCATTCGCGGCACACAACTTTCCCTCTGGCTGCAGGGTGTCCGATGCAGTAGAGTGCGAGCACTGCAAGTGAGGTTGGAATTGTTCGGTGCCTGCCTTACGAATATCAGCGACTTCGACTTACACGAATTTCGATAGCTCTTCCCAATGCCCAGCATCATGCGCGGCCCACATCGCGATCAACCTCGCAAGCGTGATCTCCCCCACCCCATCCATCAGTGCTTTTCGTTGCAACTCATCTTCGGTCAGTCTGCGCAGCCTGACCAGATTCAATTCGCGCGCTGCGCGAAAGGTCATGAACGCAGGGCCGACATCCTGCTCGTTGTAGCGCCGCTCGATGGCGAGCCGGCTGCCGTCGATATCCGGCAGTAAAGGTTTTTCCTGGCTGAGGATAAGATCGAGCCGCGCCGAGTAACCATCCACTTCGATGTCACGCAGATGGCAGATTTGTTCGAGAATGGAAAATCCTTCCACGGAAGGCTTATGGCGCAGCGCTTCATCGGAACAGCGCGAAAGAACATCGGCCAGGAAGGCCGGCATCTGTGCCAGCATATCGATGCGCGCACCGAGCGCATCCATCGGCGAGTGGCAGGTTTCAAGGGTGTCGAGTGTGTAGATCGCCATCGTTTACTCCTGAGTTTAGAAGATTGCCTTTCGCCGATCCGGACTGTGTTTAGAGGTGCCCTTTAATCGGGGGCTGGGACGACGCATATATTTGGATGTCACTCAACTTAGAAGAAGCCACGCCAAAAACTGCTAATGGAGCAACTGTCCGCGATTTCAACCGAGGCTTCTGGCCCGTTCCATTCAAGGTACATACCGATCGGTTGGCCGGAGGGACGATAAGCGTCAATCGGCGGGCTTTCGTAGGCGACCGTCTTTCCAGACCACAAACGGATTTTAGTGATGTCGCCCTTATACCGGAACCTGAGATCATTGTTACCGTGAAAGTTGATAGTTTCCACCATTGGAAATTCATTGCCAGCTCTCAAGCCAGATGAATGTAACACTGCTCCGTAAACATTGGTGCTTCCTTGAACTGGTCCGCAGCGGGTTGAAGTTCCGTTCTTGAATGGCACACCTGGGCCGCTTCTGTATATCGTGACGCCGCATTGCCATGCAGCATCTTTCAGCGCGAGAATCAACGCGATTGGCGCCACGACGGCTGCCAAAAATATTGGTCCGCTCCTCGTCATCTTTCGCAACAGAAAACGCGTGACGCAGCCTGATACACTAAGCGCTCCTCAATTCTCGAATTTTTCCAAAAATGCGATTTCGTCCGCCAGTTTACATTGCAACCGCATGGCTATGCATCGCGGCATCCGCCATCGCCCAACAAAGTCCCGTGCAACCTGTCGGATCCCTGAGCCTGCCGTCAGACCTGCAAGCGCCCGAGTTTCGTCTGGGCGATGCCGCGACGCCGCTCGGCTATGCGGTACATCTGTCCATCGATCCCGCGCTCACGGAATTCGAAGGAGAGATTGCGATCGAGTTGCGCATCGATAAACCGCAAGCCGTGCTATGGCTGAACGGAACCGATCTCGCCATTCTCAGCGCGAATATCCAAATGACAGACCGGAACATTGAGCTATCGGTTGTTCCAGGAGGAAACGACTTTATCGGTTTCACGGCGAGCGGCGGCCTGCCCGCAGGAAATGCGAAACTGCACATCCACTATCGCGGCAAACTCGACCCACTGTCGACGCGCGGATTATTCAGACAGCAGGAAGGCGCTGATTGGTATGTCATCTCGCAATTCGAAGCGTTGAGCGCACGCCGCGCGTACCCATGTTTCGACGAACCGGGCTGGAAGACGCCATGGCAGATTACGCTCGATGTGCCGGCAGGAATGGTGGCTGTAAGTAATACACCCGTGCTGGAAGAAGCGGCCAGTCCAGGGGGTCGTAAACTCGTCCGCTTCGCGCGTACGCGACCGTTGCCGAGCTATCTGGTGGCGCTGGCTGTAGGTCCGTTCGATGTGGTGGATGGCGGCACCGCGGGCGCCAAGCACACCCTTCTGCGTTATTTTGCCCCGCGTGGCCGCGGTCCGGAAATGCGCTACGCGAAAGAAATCACTCCGCGCCTGCTTGAGTTACTAGAGGATTACTTTGGCATGCCTTATCCATTCGAGAAGCTCGACAGTGTCAGCATCCCGCAGACGGTCAATTTCGGCGCCATGGAAAACGCGGGCATGATCACCTACGCAAGCCGCATACTCATGGCAAAAACACATGATGAAACCGACAGCTTCAAACGTCGTTACGCATCCATAAGCGCCCATGAAATTTCGCATCAATGGTTCGGCGATCTGGTTACGCTCAAATGGTGGGACGATACCTGGCTGAACGAATCCTTCGCCACGTGGCTTGCATCCAAAACGCTGTACCGGTTCGAGCCCCTTTGGGACGATGGCTGGTACCGCGCCTACGCGCGCGGTCGCGCCATCGCCCTTGACCGCCTTGTCTCTACGCGCCGCGTGCACAATCCTGTCGACACCAGGGGCGATGTACGGTCGGCATTCGACTCGATATCCTATGACAAAGGCGGGCAGGTGCTGGCGATGTTCGAGGCAGCGCTTACGCCAGAGCGATTTCGCAGCGGCGTGCGACGCTACCTCGAACGCCACGCCTATGGCAGTGCGACAGCAAAGGATTTCGTCGTGGCGCTGGCGGAATCAGCCGACGAAAACAAAGACCTTATCGCCGCATTCCAGGCCTTCGTCGATCAGCCGGGACTGCCGCTGATCGATGTCGCGCTCGACTGCCAGGACGCAGCGAGACCGGCGCTTGCGCTCTCCCAATCTCGCTTCAAGCCGCTGGGATCGAAGATGGGAAGCATTGAGCAGTGGTTAACGCCGGTCTGCTTTCGCTTCGGTTGGCAAGGCAAGACTTTTACCACTTGCGGCACAGTGACCGGCAGCGCATCGCGCCTACCGTTGTCCGAGGCCAATACCTGCCCGGATTGGGTGCTCGCGAATGCGGATGGGAACGGCTACTACGTGGCACATTACACCGATGAACTTCGCGAGAAACTCGGCCGCCAGGCACGCAAACTACCCGCGCCAGAAGCCGCTGCCCTGGTTAGCGACGCGATCCTGATGACAGAGTCGGGACTGATGACCGTCGGTGCGGCACTCTCGCTTGCCGATCAATACGCCCAACATCCTTCGCCTGTAGTTCGTCGCACCGTTGTGGACCTGCTGCGAAGGCTGAGTGACGGCTGGCTTACCAATTACCAGCACAAACGCTTTGTACAAATTATGAAGCGCCATATCGTCCCGCAGGCGCATCGCCTCGGCTGGCTAGGGAAATCAGGCGAAGACAATCGCATTCGCGATTTACGCGGCGTTCTGCTTCCATTCGCCGCGGATCGCGGCGCATCGAGTTTACTGCAGAAAGAAGCGGTGATTTTGGCAAACCGGTGGCTTGTGAAGCGCGACGCCATTCCCGCAGCCATTGTCGAGGCGGTTCTGGATACCGCGGCGGCTACAGCCGATAGGCGGGTCTTCGCGAACCTCGAAACCGAAGCCTTGACCACGCAGGACCGGCGTGACCGTTCTTGGTTGCTTGCGGCGTTGGGAAAGGTGCGCGACCCCGCATTGCGTGAACGCGCTCTGGCGTTATCGTTGAATGAAAGCTTAGGCGGTCGCGATGCACTCGACCTGGCCAGTACAGCCCTGGAGGACGATACCAATCGCGCGGCAGCGTTTATCTATATGCGCGAACATTACGACATGCTCACGGCAAAGTTTCCACCCGATACGGCGGGAAACCTGATCACAGCACTGGGTCGGCTCTGCCAAACCCAGGATCGCAACACTTTTGTGGAATTCTTCAGCGCCCGTTCAAAAAATATTATCGGGGGGGCGCATCGTTACACGCAAGCACTCGAGCGTATCGATCTGTGCATTGCGGCGCGCGGCGCCAATTTTCACGGCTCGCAAGAGAAAGCCCAGGCGAAAATAGTCATCTCTTCCCGCCCAACATCAGCACAATAAACAGCACCGCCAGTATGCCCAGCACCAGGAAGAAAATCTTCCATCCCGACTTGGGGCTCTCGCCTTTCACTTCGCCGTTCTGGCCGTTGACCATGAAGCGGTACACCTTGTCGCGATAGCGGTAGGCGGAGATCCACACCGGCATGAGCACGTGTTTGAAGGTAATGTTGCTGTACTGCGTGCTGACGGAGGAAATGCGCTGCTGGTCGCCGCCGATGTCCTGGCGGATGCTCTGCTCGATGCGGCCATCGATAATCTGCTTGGCGGTCCGGTAACCGTCGGAAAGACCGAGCTGATATGCCTCGGCCTGGAACCCGGTGATGAATTCCTCGCTGTAAGGAACAAGCGCCTTGGTGTTCCATGCGCTGAAGCGGCTGGCGAAAAAACCTCCCGCGACGGAAGAGAGCGTCGGGCTTGCCGGCACCAGCACGTCGTCGAAGGTATTGTTCACGCTGCCCGAGACCGCCGTCCAGTCGACGCGCGTGCGCGTCTGCGTAACGGTCTCGCCCGCGGAGTTGCGCGTGGTATAGCTTTCGCTGTATTCGGTGCCGCGCTCGCCTTCATAGTCGCTGTGCGTGTGGCAATCGTACGTCCAGTACGGCACATACATGCCGTTCAATCCGCCGTCGCCCTGTGCGTATTTTTTGAGTTCCGACGGCGCGAGCCACAGCCCGCGAATCCATTTTCTGAATTCATCCTGCGCCTTGTCCTTGGCAATGCGAAACGGAATGAGCGATTTGGGTTTGACGAGGCGATTGGCATAGCCTTGCGCCACGATGGGCGTCGCGCAGAACGAGCAGATCCCGGCAAACATGTTGGGCGCGAGGGTCTGCTCGGCGCCGCAGTTGGTGCATTTCATGTGCACCTGTTCGTAGTGCTCCTGCTTGTCGGCGAGCGCCTTGAGATAAACCTCGAAATCGAGTTCCTCGATTTGGTCGTCGCTTTTCGGGATGTCGTTGGCCGCGCCGCAGAATTCGCACTTGAGCGTCTTGGTGCCGGGCGCGAACGAGAGCCTCGCCCCGCATGATTTGCAGGGAAAGGTTTTGACGGTGGCCTGGGGGGCGGCGGGTGAGGGTGCTGGCGTGGTCATGGTGTCATTTCCCGGTGCTGCACGGTATAAGCATTACATTCTTATCCGCGCCATGGTGTAGGCATCGACATACGCGCCGTTGCGGAACGCGTAGGCCTTGTGCGTGCCCTCGATCTCGAAACCGGATTTTCCATAGAGCGCAAGCGCGGCTGCGTTGTCGGTATAGACCGTGAGTTCGATGCGCTTCGCCTGCAACCAGTTGTCGGCCAGATCGATGGCAGCGGCCAGGAGCGCAGAGCCGACGCCCTTGCCATGATGGTCGTCATGAACCACCAGTCCCAGAGCGTAAACATGCTTGCGGCGCGCCGCCTTGGCGAAAGGATGCAGACCGAGATTGCCAACCACCTTGCCATCGACCTCAGCCACCAGAATATGGTCGCCCGGTTGCCACTCGGAGAAGCGCTTCTTCCACATATCCGCCGAGGGCAAAGGCAATTGCAGCGTACCGGCTAATGCGCGCGGCTGCGCCATGATGTCGCGAACAGCTTCATAGTCAGATGGCTCGGCGTGGCGGATGGTGATGGTCATGAGGATTCCCCCTCGCCCGCGCAAGGGGCGAGGGAGTTCAGTTTTGTTGGTTAAGTTGCCGGCGGAACCGGCGGCGGCACGTTGCCGAACAGAGAAGACAACTCCGGCACATCGCCTGCCTTGAGCCACTGCGCCATGCCCGCCTTCCACACCAGCGAATCGCGTTTGAGCTGGCCGGAATTGGCCTGACCCTGCAACGCGGCAAGATCGAACGGCCCCGTCTGTTGTCCGTTGACCGCGATGTGAAACGCCGCGGCGCCGGGGATAGGTGGCGGTGCGCTAGAACTCTGGGCGGCTGCCCCGCCCATGCCCATCGCATTGACCATCTGCGCGCCCATGGCGACACCTGCGCCGATACCCACGCCCGCGCCCGCCACGCCGCCCGGATTGTTGGCGGCATCGCGAATCGCACTCGCCGTTTCGTACTGCGTGTACGCCTGCAGATTGCCGATCGCGGCCATGGCGCCGCGCTTGTCGATGGCTTTTTCGACCTCCTCGGGGAGGCCGACATCCTGCACCTGCACTTCCACGAGTTCGAGACCATACGCCGTAAATTCATCGGCGAGTTTCTGCAGCAAGCGCGAACCGAGCTCGGTCACCTTTGCTTCGAGGTCGATGATCGAAAGTCCCAGCTCGGGCAGCACCTCCTTGATGCGCGTGCCAAGCTTGCCGCGCAGGTTTTCCTGGATACCCTCGGTGGTGAAGTTGCCGTCGGTGCCGACCACATCCTTGATGAAGGTGCCCGGATCCTTGATGCGGATGGCGTAGATGCCGAACGCGGTCGCGCGCACGATGCCGAAATCCTTGTCGCGCATGGTCGCCGGGCCGGGCGTCCCCCATTTCAGGTTGGTGAATTTGCGCGTCGAGCAGAAGTAAACCTCGGCCTTGAAAGGCGACTCGAAACCGTATTTCCAGCCCTTGAGCGTGGCGAGAATCGGCATGTTCTGCGTGGTGAGGGTGTAGGTGCCCGGCACATACACATCGGCGAGCTTGCCCTCGTTGATGAACGCCGCCATCTGGCCTTCGCGCACCACCAGCTTGGCGCCGTACTTGATTTCGTTGTTGTACCGCTCGAAGCGATGCACGAGGGTATTGTTGGTGTCGTCGAGCCACTCGACAATGTCGATCAGTTCGGCGGTGAGTTTTTTCCACAAATCCATGTAGTGCTCCTTTCAGAGGCTTAACTACGTTGAGCTACGTTAGTTGCGTTGGGGGATGTGCGGCTATACTTTGATCTGCCGCAGCGCAATAAGTTAACACGTTTATAGAGGTTTTGTAGAAGCCATGATTTTGACCCTTGCCTCGATGTATATCTACCCGGTGAAATCGCTGGGCGGACTGTCGCTGCGCGAATCTCTCACCACGCAACGCGGCCTGATGTACGACCGGCGCTTCATGGTGGTGGATGACGCGGGCGGATTCCTCACTCAGCGCGCGCTGCCGGCCATGGCAACCATCTGGACCGACATCGAAGACGGCATGCTCACGCTTGCTGCACCCGACCTGGATACCGTGTCGGTGCCGCTGCAACCTGCGCACGAGGCATTTTTCGACGTGCAAGTATGGTCGAGTACCGTGCGCGCGCACGAGGTCTCTCCGGAGGCCAACCGCTTCCTTTCCAACTATCTGGGAATAAACTGCCGTCTGGTTTACATGCCCGATGCGAGCGAACGCAAGGTCAGCACCGACTATGCGAAAAATGCCGAAATCGTGAGCTTCGCCGACGGCTATCCATTCCTGCTGGTGTCAGAGGAGTCGCTCGCGGATTTGAACTCGCGCATGACCCAGCCCATCCCGATGAACCGTTTCCGCCCCAATCTGGTCGTGAGGGGTTGTGCGCCCTATGCCGAAGATACGTGGAAGGAAATCCGCATCGGCGACGCGACGTTTCGCATCGCCAAACCATGCACGCGCTGCCAGATCACCACCACCGACCAGGCCACGGGAGAAGCGCTGGGGCCGGAACCGTTGCGCGCGCTCGCGACCTACCGCAATAGCCCCGAGGGGGTGATGTTTGCGCAGAATGCATTGCCGGTGCGGCTGGGGAAAATTCGCGTGGGTGATGCGGTGGAAATACTCAGTTCTTAGACTCTGAACTGCCAGCGTTTCGGATCGCGACGCCCGTGCATGCACGCGACAACAACAATTACTTCAGGAAACTCTTTATAAAATAGGTTCGTCAGTAAAATAAGTGGGTAATGAATATACGAGTCAATTATGCAACTCATTGATAATAAGTTATATATTTCTGTATTTCTTCATGAAATCGTTAAATTTTTTTCAGGGTGGAATAATCAAAC
>Ga0315281_10010453_pt1 | contig 12798 bp, 13 predicted proteins | sample YL17G07_0_MG_FD_204540 | JGI IMG/M metagenome (GOLD analysis project Ga0315281, IMG submission 204540) | Sediment microbial communities from Yellowstone Lake, YNP, Wyoming, USA - YL17G07_0 | ecosystem: Environmental > Aquatic > Freshwater > Lake > Sediment | place: USA: Wyoming | collected... | reverse complement strand
GCGATATGGGGTGTTTCTCCTTCTTCCCCTCGAAAAACCTGGGCGCCTTCGGCGACGCCGGCATGGTCCTGACCAATGACCAAGCCCTCTACGATAAGCTCAAGCTCCTGCGCGTCCACGGCGCGCCTTCGACCTACTTCCATAAATTAGTCGGCGGCAATTTCCGCCTGGACGCCCTCCAGGCGGCCATCCTCAACGTCAAGCTGAAATACCTCGCCGGCTGGTCGGACGGACGCAAGAAGAACGCCGCGTATTACGATCAGGCGTTCGCCGCGTCCGGTTTGACGGGTCGCGGCCTCGTCCAGACTCCTCCCGCCGTCTACAGAAAGGGCGGCGATCGCCACGACCACATCTACAATCAATATACCTTGCGGGCCAAGGACCGCGACAAGCTCCAGGCCCACCTGAAGGCCAAATCGATCGGCTGCGCCGTCTACTATCCGCTCCCGCTCCACCTCCAGGAGTGTTTTGCCCCCTTGGGCTGCCCGGCGGGGACGTTCCCCGCGGCGGAGAAGGCGGCGGCCGAGGTCCTCTCCCTGCCTATCTATCCCGAGCTGACGGACGAGATGAAGGCCTACGTGGTGGGCGCGGTCGCCGAATTCTATAAATAGGGGTCAAAAGTTAAGCCCTGAACCCTCGCACATCCGACTTTACGGATGAGTAAAATCGTGTTAAGCTGATTTTACTATGGCCGTTTTGCGCGATCGCTACATAAAAAAAAGCGCTGTAGCCGACCTGAAAACACGAATGATCTTCGTGGGCGGCCCGCGCCAGGTCGGCAAGACGACTTTCGCGCTGTCGTTTTTGTCCGATCCGAGCGAGAAGCATCCCGCGTATCTCAACTGGGACGACATCCGCGTCCGTCCGGGGCTCATGCGTGGCGAACTGCCTTCCGGCCAGCCCGTGGTCATCCTGGACGAGATCCATAAGTTTGCCCGATGGCGGAATCTGGTCAAGGGTTTCTACGACACGCGGAAATCCGAGCAGTCTTTCATCATCACGGGTTCGGCCCGTCTGGATCACTACAGCCGGGGCGGGGATTCCCTCCAGGGCCGATACCACGACTATAGGCTGCATCCCTTCTCCCTGCCCGAATTGGGCGGCTCGACCGCCCGGGATCTGGACCATCTGCTGAGATTCGGCGGCTTTCCCGAGCCCTGTCTGCGGGGTGAGGTGCGTTTCTGGCGCCGCTGGCAGAGGGAGAGGACTCATCGGATCGTCTATGACGACATCCGCGACCTGGAGCGGGTCAAGGAGCTCAGCCTGCTGGAGCTGCTGGCCGAGGAATTGCCCCGGCGCGTGGGCTCCCCCCTCTCCGTGAAGAGCCTAAAAGAGGACCTGGGCGTCGCCCACGAGACGGCGGACCGCTGGGTTTCGGTTTTCGAACGGCTCTATGTCTGCTTCCGCATCCCTCCCTACGGCACGCCGCGAGTGAGGGCCGTCAAGAAAGAGCAGAAGCTGTATCTTTGGGACTGGTCGTCGACTCCGGAAGTTGGTCCCCGGTTCGAAAACCTGGTGGCTTGTCAGCTGCTCAAGTACTGTCATTTTCTCGAGGACACCGAGGGTTTTCGGATGGAGCTGCGTTTCCTCCGGGATACCGACAAGCGGGAAGTCGATTTCCTCGTCCTCAAGGACGGCCGACCCGAATTCGCGGTCGAATGCAAGACGGGCGAAAAAGCCGTCAATCCCGCCTTGTACTATTTCCGGGAGCGGATCCCGATCCCGCGGCTTTATCAGGTCCACACGGGAACTCGGGATTTCGAAAAGGCGGGTGTTCGCGTTCTGCCTTTTTCCGTCTTCTGCCGGGAGGAGGCCATGCCATAAAGCTGAATTTGGGGGTCAGGTCTTAACTTTTGACAATTTTGACCCGGCCTGACCCCGCAGTGCCAGGTCTCGTCAAAAACGTCAAGAGTTAAGACCTGACCCCTTTTGGAAAAATGAGAAACGAAGATATTAAGCGACGTTTAGTAGAGCTCGAGGCCGAACTCGAGGATCTCGAAAACCGTCGATTAGAGCTTCAGAAGAATATCCGTCAGCTCAGAGAACTGGAATTTTCGCAACTCCCGTCCTCGACCGCGGCTCGTAAAAGCCCCCATGTCGATGAAACCAGTCCATCCCTTTTTAGCCGATCCGGTTCCTTGCCGATTCAGGCCATTTCGTCAGCTCCCCCCGAACGCGATCGTTCTCTAATTCTTGCCGCGGGCGAAACCCAGAACACCCGTTCCGGGCAGATCGCTCTTTTCTTTGATCTCTTTGCCGGGCGGCCCGACGTCTACGCCGTTCGGTGGGAGAGCACCCAGACCGGAAAATCCGGCTATTCGCCCGCATGCCGGCACGAATGGATTCGCGGCATTTGTCGGAAGCCGCAGATCAAATGTGGCGAATGCCCCGCGCGAGAGCTCCTCCCGCTTCAATGCGAAGTGATCGAACGCCACATTTTCGGCTTTGTCGATTCAAGCGATTCACATTCCAAGCCCGATGAGGACGCTGTTCGCGGCGCCGGCTTATCGTCAAGGCCCATGCGGGATTTCGCGGTCGGCATCTATCCCCTCCATAGAGATGAAACTTGCCGCTTCCTCGCCGCGGATTTCGACAAAAAGGATTGGGCGGCCGATATCAATGCGTTCCGCGAGACATGCCGACGTCTCAGAATTCCCGTCGCCGTCGAGCGTTCTAGGTCGGGGAACGGCGCCCATGCTTGGGTATTTTTCTCCGAATCTGTGCCCGCCATGCTGGCTCGTCGCCTCGGTTCGTCGCTCTTGACCGAAACGCATGAATCGCGCCCTGAAATCGGGTTCGATTCTTATGATCGGCTCTTTCCCAATCAGGACTATTTGCCAAGCGGGGGATTCGGGAACCTGATCGCGCTTCCATTACAATACTGGGCCGTTCAGCGAGGAAATACGTTGTTTCTCGACGAGAATATGGTTCCCATCCCCAATCATTGGGATTACCTGCGCGAGATTCGCCGGCTTTCATTGACCGAAGTCGAGGAACTCGTCGAGAACGCAGCCCGCAGGGGAAAAATCATGGGCGTCCGCCTTCCGGTCACGGATGAGGATGCTGACGAGCCGTGGAAGCGACCGCCTTCGAGGCGTTTGCGGCAAGTACAAGAAGTAGATTGGGGGCCGGTTCCGGCCGAAATCGAAATCATCCTGAAGGATCAACTCTATATACCGAAACAGGAGTTGCCTGCTCTCCTCAGAAGCCGGCTCGTTCGCCTGGCGGCCTTTCAAAATCCGGAATTCTATAAAGCCCAGGCCCTCCGTCTTTCGACGTTCGGAAAGCCGCGTATCGTATCTTGTGCCGAGGATCATCCTCGGCATCTGGCGCTTCCCCGAGGGACTCTGGAGGAAGCGACGGCTCTATTGAGCGAGGCCGGAATCCGGACTTGCCTCGATGACCAGCGCTTCTCCGGCACCCCTTTGGATGTGAAATTCTCTGGAATTCTCCGCCCGGAGCAGCAAAGAGCTGTCGAAGCGCTCCTGTCGCATGAAACGGGGGTTTTAGCGGCGGCGACCGCATTCGGGAAAACCGTCGTCGCGGCCATGGTCGTCGCCGAACGGAAAGTCAACACCCTCGTCCTTGTTCATCGAAAGCAGCTCCTCGACCAATGGAGAACCCGGTTGGCCGAGTTCCTCAGCCTTCCCGAAACGGCGGTAGGAGCCTTGGGGGGCGGAAAGAGAAAGTTGACGGGGACCATCGACGTGGCGCTGATCCAAAGCTTGAACCGGGGCGGCGAAGCGGACGATTTGATCTCCGGCTATGGCCAGTTGATCGTTGATGAATGCCATCACCTGCCCGCCGAAAGCTTTGATCGAGTGGCGAGGAGATGTCCCGCGAAATATGTCTTAGGTCTTTCGGCGACGACCGCCCGGCGCGACGGGCATCAAGCCATCATCTTCATGCAATGCGGGCCCATCCGCTTCCGTTGGACGGCCAAACAAGGGGTTCAAGACCATCCTTTCCGTCATCGAGTCGTCATCCGGACGACGGAATTCGTCCCTTTCTTGCTGCAAGCAGATAAGAATACGGATATCCATTCCCTTTATGACGGGATCATAGCGGACGCGGCGCGCAACGATCAGATCTTCGAGGACGTCATGGCCTGCGTTTCCAAAGAAAAGCGTTCTCCGCTTGTTCTGACCGAACGACGCGAGCATCTCGAGTTGTTGGCCCCCCGGTTTCGCGGCTTCATCAAGAACGTCATCGTGTTGCATGGAGGGCTGGGAGTTCGGGAGCGGCGGGAGTCGATGAGAGGCCTTCTGGCCGTTCCTGATTCCGAGGAAAGGCTCATATTGGCTACGGGTCGCTATCTTGGAGAGGGATTCGACGATGCGAGGCTGGACACTCTCTTTCTGACCATGCCGATTTCGTGGCGCGGTACTTTGGCCCAATACGCGGGCCGATTGCATCGTCTCCATGCCGATAAACGAGAAGTTCGGATATATGATTATGCCGATCTCTCCTGTCCAATGTTGGAAAAAATGTTCAAGCGCAGGCTGGCGGGATATAAAAACATCGGCTATGAAATATAGGGGTCAGGTCTTTTGACAATTTTGACCCGGCCTGACCCCTCGGTGCCAGGTCGCGTTAAAAACGTCAAGAGTTAAGACCTGACCCCTTTTGGAAGAGAAAAAATCGTTATGCCGAGCGTCTATAGAGAGCGGAAGGTAAGACGCTATGGCCAGGCCGTTGAGATTCTGCTTACCAGGACTGTCGGTCCACGTCTATTGTCGCGGGAATCGTAAAGAGCCTATCTTCTTTTCGGATAGGGACCGCTTCGTTTTTCTTTCCAAATTACGAGAGACCCTAATCAAATACGGCTTCATTTGCAAGGCCTTCTGTCTGATGCCCAATCACTACCATCTCTACTTGACGATGCGTCAGGCTAATCTCTCCGCGGGTATTCATTGCCTCAACTCGAGCTTTTCCAACTGGCTCAAGGCCAAGCACAAAATCATAGGGCACGTTTTTCAAGGCCGGTTCGGTTCGATCATTATCGATGATGCCGCGTACGCTCTTTTTCTCTCCGGCTACATCCACCTCAATCCTGTCCGGGCCAAGATCTGCGCTCTTCCCGAGGACTATTGCTGGAGCAGCTACAACGATTATTTCGACCGCCGTAAGCCGCTGCTTCCCGAACTCGACCGAGAGACGATTCTCCATCTCCTTCACCCAGATATCGAAAAAGCTCTTCCACTCTATGAAAAATACGTCCTCGATCTGATGAAGGTGACCAACCATAGGGGATTTATCACTCGGGGAATCGCCCTCGGGGATGAGGAGTTCATCGGTCGAGTCAAGGCCGAATACAATTTGACCGGAAATCGGAGAGAGCACGCGGCCGCTCTGAGAACCGACGTCCTGCCGAAGACGATGGAGACAATATCACGAGCGCTTTTCACGGTTTTAGGCAAGAGCGCCGGCGGGGTAGGGAAGGATGCGTGGCAACAAGAGAGAGGGGAGAATCCTGATGCCGCTCGGATGATGGAAAAGACGAATGATACGGAAGAACAAAGTGACATGGGAGAAGTGGGCGAGGACTTTTCCCTCGGCGAGCGTAACCTGTTGATTTATCTGGCAAAGAAATATTGCGCTTTGACCCTGACCGAGATCGCCCGGCCTTGGAGGCTTGATTATGCCGCAGTGGCCCAGATCGCGCGTAGGATGGAACGCCGCAGATCCGCCGATCCGGCTACTCAAAGGATTTTACTTGAAGCCGAGAAACTCTTGGGGGTCAGGTCTTAACATTTGACAAATTTGCCCCGGCCTGACCCCGCAGTGCCAGGCCTCGTCAAAAACGTCAAGAGTTAAGACCTGACCCCTATTTTGGTATAATAGTCGCCATTTCAATCAGGAGTTGAATATGCCTGCCAAGCCTCGATCGGCCGCCCCATCTTTCACCCTGGTCTCCGTCGCCGCGCCTTCCCTCTCGTCCGTCAACATCCTTTATATCGGCGCCGGGTTCGTCGGGGCCTGCTCGGCGGCCGTCTCGGCCGACAGCGGCCACCGCACCCTGGTCTACGACATCGACGAAAGCCGCGTCCGCAAGCTCGGCTCGCGCGACCGGGACACGATCGAGTCCTGCCTCTTCGAGGAGGGCCTGGGCGACCTTCTCGTCCGCAACCGCGAGCGCATCGATTTCACCGCCGATTACCGCCGGGTCGAGTCTTTTCTCGATTCCTGCGACGCCGTCTTCATGTGCCTGCCGACCCCCGAGATCGGCGAATCCGGGGCCTCCGACCTCTCCTACTACACCGAGGCCGCCGAACGGCTGGCCCGTTCCCTGGCCAAGCGAAACAAAGGCCGCCAGGCCCATTACGTCGTCCTGGTCAATAAAAGCACCGTCCCCATCGCCATGGCCGACCGGACCGCCGAGATCATGAAGAAGCGCGGCGTGCGCAACTTCGGCGTCGTCTCCAACCCCGAGTTCCTCGTCGAGGGCAAGGCCGTCCAGGGGTCGCTTAAGCCCGACCGGATCGTCGTCGGGGCCTGGCGCGAGCGCGACTTCGCCGTCATGCGCCGCATCTACCAGCGCTTCGTTACGGCGCCCGGCGTCGAATACATCGAGGTCAACCCCAAGGAGGCGGCCGCCGGGAAGCTCCTGGCCAATTTCATCCTCTTCAACAAGCTGGCCGTCTGCTTTGACGTCGTCGGCCGGACGTGCGAGGCCTTCCCGGACCTCCACTTCGAAAATATCCGGCGTATTCTCTCCGACGACCCGCGCATCGGCTCCTGGGGTCTCTACAACAGCCTCTATGCCGGCGGTTCCTGCCTGACCAAAGACACCCGGTCCCTGTCCACCCAGCTTAAGGAAGCCGGCAAGGAGCCCCACTTGGTCAACGAGACTTACCTGGCCAACCGCCGCCAGCTCTTCGGCTTCCTGGACCGGGCCGAGAACGAGGCCGGTTTCGATTGGGCGGGCAAGCGCGTCGCCCTCCTAGGCACGGCCTTCAAGCGCAGCACCAACGACATCCGCAATTCCCCGGCCATCGACATCGTCCGCTTCCTGAACGAAAAAAAGGTCGGCGAAGTCCGCGTCTACGACCCGGCGGCCATGGATTCGTTCAAGCGCCTGTTCCCGCCCTCCAAGAAGCTGCGCTATTTTCCCAACGAGACCATGGCCGTCGACGGCGCCGACGCCGTCATTCTGGCCACGGACTGGCCCCAGTTCCGCGGCCTGGGCGATCTCCTGCGCGGCCTCAAGCGGCGGCCGATCCTCATGGACGGCCGGCGCATGCTCCAGCATCTCTATCCCGACCTGCGCAAGGCCGGCTTCGCCATCATCGCCGTCGGTTCGGCATTCAAGAAATAACCTTTGCTGCCGCACTCCTTTTGTGAAATAATCCAACGGTGTGTTTTCTAAAGCGTGATCGATTCATTGTCCATTATTCGAAGGGGTACTCGTCATGAAATGTCCGCATTGCGACAGCGAGGACGTCCAACGATCGCATTCCCAAGGCCTCGAATTACTCGGCCGCCATTTCTTCGCCCGTAAGCGTTTCCGCTGCCGGGATTGCAATCACCGCTGGGCCGCTTTTGCCTTCGACGTCCGGGAGGACAAAATTACGATCGTCCTATGGGCGGGGATAATTATCATTCTTGTGTATTTGACCCTGAATTTGTTGCGGGGTATTATTTGAAAATCCAATAAATATCACCTTTTTTTCACATTCCCCCTTGACATCGCTTTCGCAAGGTATAAAATACAATTCTCGCTTCCAAGGCGCATTAGAAAAGGAGTAGGGGAGGGGACGGTCGCGCATTTTTGTCGTTGTGGTTGATTCCCTCCCTTGTACTCTGCACCGGCTCCGTCTCATTTGGGGCGTTTGATCGATATTGGCGTTGTTTTATCCGGCCGCGGATTATAAAAACCCGGCGGAGTAAACGAAAATTAAAGGCCAAAAGTCGAATTTTTTCCAACGGCGGTAGCCTATGAAAAAAGCGCTGCTCACGGGAATCACCGGCCAGGACGGCTCTTATCTGGCCGAATTCCTCCTGCACAAGAGTTACGAAGTCCACGGCCTTTTGGATGCCGAGCTGGAAGCCGCCGGGCTTTCTTCTCCAGGCGAAGGCAGGAAAATCATCAGCGATAAAGGATTGGCCTGGAACGAACATCGTTGAACGAGCTGAAAGCATTACACACTTTTTTACTATGCCCTTTACATTTACCCCCCTTTCCTTCCCCGACGTCATCCTCATCGCGCCGAAAGTCTTCCCCGACGACCGTGGCAATTTCTTCGAATCCTTCAAGGCCTCCGATTTTGAGAAAGCCAACCTGCCGACCCATTTTGTCCAGGACAACTTTTCTTTCTCGAAAAAGGACGTCATCCGCGGCCTCCATTATCAAAAAGAACCAAAGGCCCAGGGTAAGCTTATATCAGTCCTCAAAGGCGGCGTCTGGGATGTGGCCGTCGATATTCGCAAAGAATCGCCAACATTCCTGAAATGGGTCGCGGCAGACCTCAATGACCAGAACCATGCCATGCTGTATATTCCCCCCGGCTTCGCCCACGGGTTCGTAGCCTTGACCGAGGCCGTCCATCTCCTCTATAAATGTACCAACGAATACGACACTCAGGCCGATAGAGGCATCCGCTGGAATGATCCGGATATCTCCATTACATGGCCGGTTGATAATCCCATTGTTTCAGATAAAGATCGTAATCTGCCCATTGCCCTTTCAGCAGACTTCGACTAATTCATAATAGCAGCACACGCGTGTCCCATTATAAGTTGAACAAAACTAATTGGTTACAGTCGTCAGCCATCGATTTATGATCGTCCGTTTCCGTAAGCAGTTGATTCAATGGAAGTTTCTCGAACGCCGTCACACTCAAAATTTGCATAAAAGTGTAGAGGGGCAGATCCATGGCCAGCTTCTTCTTTATGATCGCAACGAGTGCGTAAACCGTGATCGCCACCCAGATTTGCGCCCGGACGGCGTTCTCCGACGTCCCGTAAAACGACTTTATTTGAATAATCTGAATCCACGGAAACGGATGCGACTTCTTGCTTAATGATCGTTAGAGGAACGTGAAAATGAAAAAAATTTACCTGGGTGGGAGTGGCGGTGCCCCGACTAACAACGTGATCCGTTCATTACGGGAGTCAGGGAATGAATATTTAATAGGAGCTTCCTGCATCCCTACCGACCTTTTTTTGGCTGATGTTGATGAAAGGCATTACGTGCCACCGGCCAAAGCGGTTGAATATCCGCAACGGTTTCTCTCGCTCCTCGCTTCTGTTAAGCCTGATATGGCTCATTTTCAGAATGACAATGAGATTAAGGTAGTATCAAGTATTCGGGATGAAATCAAGGAACTGGGGGTTATGTTGTACATGCCTGATGATAAAGTTATACGCGACTGTATAGATAAGGAACGCTCATACACATTATGGTCGGCCGCTGGCATTCGAGTGCCCCGAACTAAACTTTTAGAGACAACTAATGATTTACGTAATGCCTTTGATACATTGGGGCCGCGAATTTGGATTAGGGCGATAGAGGGCGCTGCAGGCAAAGGAGCGCTACCCACAGACAATTATGAGTTCGCATATAGTTGGATTGATAACTTCAAGGGCTGGGGGACTTTCACGGCTTCAGAGTGCCTGACTGCCGATACTGTCACATGGTTATCAATCTGGTATCGTGGTGATTTGGTGGTTGCCCAGACACGGAAAAGGCGCTCCTGGAATTTCAGTGATAGGACCCTCTCCGGCGTGACAGGCATTACAGGAGTGGGAGAAACGTGGAGCGATGATACAACCACTCGTGTTGCGACTGATAGCATATTGGCTATAGATTCCTGTCCACACGGAATATATGGGGTTGATATGACCTTTGATTCTTCAGGGTTTCCAAACCCCACTGAAATTAATATCAGTCGATTCTTTACGACGGTCTATTTCTTTACTAAAGCAGGCTTGAATATGCCTCGCATATTCACTGATATCGCCTTGTATGAAAAGTTCCCCGTCCTTGACCGGAAAATTAATCCCCTTCCTGATGGACTTCTATGGATCCGTGGAATGGATACCGAGCCTGCACTGGTCCAGCCGGACGACTACAAGAAGTTTATTACCTCTCAAGGTTTGTAATCATGATCCTCATTACAGGTGCAAGCGGATTTATAGGCAAGCACATTCTGCAAATAGGGATGGAACATGGGGTATTGAAGCCTGATAATACTTTGATTCTCGGGCGCACGGCACCTCTTGGGTATCGGCATCTACGTGTATCCGATTATACCGTTGGGGCTTTTGAGCAATTGAATGATCTGTCTGATGCTGACACCGTCTTACATCTCGGGGCCTTCATGCCAAAATCTGCGTCCGAAGTTGATCAACGAACCGGTGCTGTTTCTAATGTGGCTGTTACAGCGGCTTTGCTGGATGCTTTTGACCGCTCTTCCAAACAGCCAAAACGAATCGTTTATGCAAGCACTATCGATGTGTACATGTCTACTGCAGAAAGGATCGATGAATCGACACCTTGTCAACCTACCGGCTTGTACGGTTGGTCAAAGCTGTTTTGTGAGCAGATGGTTTCACGCTGGGCCATTACGAAGGGAAAAGATGCTGTTATATTACGCATAGGCCATATTTACGGCCCAGGTGAAGATGCCTATAAGAAGCTGATTCCTGAAACCATCAGACGAGTACTGAACGGCGAAACACCAAGAATTTTCGGAGAGGGACGCGCACTACGCAGCTTCCTGCATGTTACAGATTGTTGTCGGATGATTTTGATGGCAATGCAGGTTGAGACGTTGCCCGATGGTCCGATAAATATTGTGTCCGGTCATACAGTGAGTGTGCTTGAACTGGCTAATATGATTATTGAACTTTCGGGAAGTAATTTGTCTCTAGAATATATTGCGTCTCAAGCTCCAGAAAGGGATTTGCTGTTTAATCCGGACCGTTTGTTCAGTTTCCTTGGCCGTCCTCAAATAGAATTACGGGAAGGATTGGCCGAGGAAATTGACTATTTCAGGAGTCTAAAGCGATGAACTGCAAACTGGAACAGTTGGCAGAATGGTACACATGCGAGCAACTTGATTTCGACAAGTTGTTAGTAGGTTTTCGTTATCGTTCGATTAAGCCATATTTTAAAGGTAAGACAGCTCTTGAGATGGGGCCGGCAGATGGGGTGATGACTAACTTACTTGTCAATGATTTTAATTCTCTAGATCTGGTTGAAGGTTCTGCGAATTTATTAGCACTGATTCAAGAATACCCGAATATTCGAAAATTTCACGCTCTGTTTGAGGAGTTTGAACCAGATTGCATATACGATACAATAATAATGGAGCATGTTTTGGAGCACATTGAACATCCTACTGAAGTGCTACGCCGAGTTCAAAAATGGCTGGCACCTGGAGGCATACTTATTGTAGGTGTACCCAATGCAAAATCGTTCCATCGTCTGGCGGCCGTGAAAATGGGGCTTTTGAAATCTGAGTATGATTTGAATAAACGTGATATTGCATTGGGGCATTTCAGAGTCTACGATCCAGATAAGTTACGTGCCGATATCGAAGAGGCAGGATTAAGGGTCTGTGCAGAAGGTGGGGTATACTTCAAACCCTTATCAAACAGACAAATTCAAGAGAACTGGTCTTTTGATATGGTTGAAGCATTTTATCAACTTGGCAAGGATTTCAGTAAAAATGCTGCGGAATGTTTTATTGTGGCCAGCCCAACATGAGAATATACATCGACTTGGATGGCACAATCCTTGAACCCCGGCGAAGGATCTGGTCATTATTCTTTGAACTGACTCACCCGAGATATATTGAATATAAATATTTTTGGAGGTTAAAACGTAATGGCTGGTCGAACGAACGGCTGCTACGGGAAATTGAACAATGGTCTCCAGAAAATTTCATGAACTTCCACCACGAGTGGATGGCCCGCATTGAGTCAACAGAAATGCTGGCACTTGACCGCCCATTTGGCTATGCGAAAGAATCTCTTCGCTGCCTGTCAGGAAAAGCCGAACTTTTTTTGTTGACTCACAGGCAAAGGCCGAATGGCGTTAAAGAGCAACTCGATCGATGGGATTTGAGGCAATACTTTAAAGAGATATTGTTGACAGAGGGTACGAAGCCTAAAGAATCACTTATTTCTCGAGATGAAGAACCTTTTCATGCATTGATCGTAGGAGACACCGGAGAAGACGTAAGAGCCGGGAAATCAGTAAATATTTGCACAGTTGCAGTATGGAGAGGCATCCGGTCTGCGGCAACCCTCCGTCAATACAATCCGGATCACTTACTTCCGCATATAGGATACGTAAAATACTTGTTAGACCAGAAGACACCCTACATAAATATTTCGAATGAGGGGTGATATGTGGATTAACGATTGTAAGAGTGTGAATTTAACAAAAATTGCAGATCCGCGCGGTAACCTGAGTTTCATTGAGCCAGGCCGTCCCGTGCCTTTTGTCATTAAACGCACGTACTGGATCTATGACGTCCCCGGTGGGGAAAACCGGGGCGGTCATGCTTATAAGACACTGCAAGAATTCTTTGTCGCCCTGTCGGGGAGTTTCGATGTCGTGCTCGATGACGGGAAGGATCGGAAGGTCGTTTTGCTGAACCGCTCCTACTTCGGGCTGTATGTCCCCAACATGATCTGGCGACACCTGGAGAATTTTTCCACTAATGCAGTCTGCATGATATTGGCGTCACAGCCCTATAATGCATTAGATTACTTGCGGGATTACAGTGAATTTATACGAGTCGTCTCTGGGGATTGAGAGAGACCATGATGGATTTTTATGATACT
>Ga0315281_10010452_pt1 | contig 12799 bp, 10 predicted proteins | sample YL17G07_0_MG_FD_204540 | JGI IMG/M metagenome (GOLD analysis project Ga0315281, IMG submission 204540) | Sediment microbial communities from Yellowstone Lake, YNP, Wyoming, USA - YL17G07_0 | ecosystem: Environmental > Aquatic > Freshwater > Lake > Sediment | place: USA: Wyoming | collected... | reverse complement strand
AATGGGACGAAGATATTAAGTGCTTCGGCGACTAGTACAATTACCGGCCTTGTCAACGGGGCGACATATTACTTTGTCGTGACGGCGGTGAACGCCGGAGGGGAAAGTGCATTGTCGGCGGAGGTGAATGCCAAGCCACAGGCACCGGTTCTAGCGCCTAGTGCCCCAACAGGCGTAACGGCCACCGCCGGAAATGCCCAGGCCACAGTAAGCTGGACTGCGGTAACTGGCGCCATCTCTTATAACCTTTACTACCGCACCAGCGCGGGCGTGACGACCACAAACGGCACAAAACTCGCCGGTGCCACGCCGGGTAGTACGGTCACTGGCCTAACGAACGGGACGACGTATTATTTTGTCGTTACGGCGGTGAATGCCGGTGGCGAGAGCGCGGTATCCGCAGAGGTAAGCGCAACGCCCGCTTCCATTGTTGTTGCTCCATCAGCCCCAACCGGTGTGGGCGCCACTGCCGGAAATGCCCAAGCCACGGTAAGCTGGACTGCGGTAACGGGCGCGACCTATAGCATTTACTATCGCACTTCAGCGGGGGTGACGACCGCAAACGGCACAAAACTGGCCGGGGCCACGTCTGGTAGCGCAATCACCGGACTCACAAACGGGACGACGTACTACTTTGTCGTTACGGCGGTGAACACTGGAGGCGAGAGCGCGGTATCGGCGGAAGCTACCGCTACGCCACAGGCGGCTCTCCCATCTGCACCAACTGGTGTAACCGCCAACGCCGGAAATGCCCAAGCCACGATAAGCTGGACGATAGTAACGGGCGCGACCTATAGCATTTACTATCGCACTTCAGCGGGGGTGACGACCGCAAACGGCACAAAGCTGGCCGGAGCCACGTCTGGTAGCGCAATCACCGGCCTCACAAACGGGACTACGTATTATTTTGTGGTAACGGCGGTAAACGCCAGTGGCGAGAGCGCGGTATCCTCAGAGGTAAGCGCAATGCCCGCTTCCATTGTTGTTGCTCCATCAGCCCCAACGGGCGTAACCGCCACCGCCGGAAATGCCCAAGCCACGCTAAGCTGGACTGCGTCGACCGGGGCAACCTCTTATAACGTCTACTACAGCGCCAGCGCCGGAGTTACTACCGCAAACGGTACAAAGCTGGCCGGTGCCTCGTCGGGTAGTTCCGTCACCGGCCTTACCAATGGAACGACCTATTATTTCATCGTTACGGCAGTGACCTCCGGTGTGGAAAGCGGTGCCTCAACCCAAACCAGTGCAACTCCGCAGGCACCCGTTCCGGGTGCGCCGACAGGGGTAACGGCTACAGCAGGTAACGCGCAGGTTACGCTTTCTTGGACGGCGGTAAGCGGCGCGACAAGCTATAACGTCTACAGCCGAACAACCGCCGGGGTGACCACCGCCAATGGCACGAAGGTGTCCGGGGCCGCGTCGGGCAGTTCAATCACCGGCCTAACGAACGGGACGACGTACTATTTTGTCGTTACGGCGGTGAATGCCGGGGGCGAGAGCGCAACATCCACGGAGGTCTCCGCCTCACCGCACGCTATTGCCGTGGTTCAAAAAATTCCCGGCACAGGGCAAACGACCGTTTACGCCACAGGGGACAACGGAACTTATTCAAACATTAATCCAATGAGCTTCACCGACAACGGTGACGGAACGATAACAGACAACGTAACGGGTCTTATGTGGCAAAAGCAGGACAACGGGACGAAAATGACATGGGCCAACGCGCTTACATATTGCACCAGCCTGTCGCTTGGGGGGCATGCCGATTGGAGGCTTCCGTCAAGAATGAATCTTATAACGATAGTAAATTATGGGACGCTTTCTCCTGCAATCAACACGACATATTTCCCTAGCACGCAATCCTCGTTCTATTGGTCGTCCACTACCTACGCCGGCGATACTACCTACGCGTGGATCGTCTACTTTCTCGTTGGCACCGTCTACGACCTCAAGACTTACACAGGCTATGCCCGTTGCGTGCGCCTCGGACAGTGAGTCGGTTATTTGATTATTTGATTCTTTTTTGGGGAGGCAATCCTGCCTCCCCTTGGCGCAAAGTGCTAAGAAATGGAAAGATTTAATGGAAGGGTTCAATGGCCTATTACGAAAATCTGCCGATATACAAAAAGGCGTTTGACCTGACCGTGTTCTTGGAAAATTCCGTGCGGGATTTTTCAAGGTACCACAAATATTCCATCGGCGCGGATTTGAGGCATATGTCAAGAAACATTGTCTCCATGGTGATAAAAGCGAACTCTAAAAAGGACAAGGCCGATTTATTAACGCAACTTAGGGATTGTTGCGAGGAGATGAAACTAATGATAATCGTAGGAAAGGAGATCAAGGCTTAAGCCTGTTTAAGCGATATTCATTTTTTGAAAAAGCATTTCGTCTGGATGTCGGGAACAGGCTTCTCCCGCTATACGAGCCGCCTTTCGAGCCACTTGGAATGAGTGGGCAATACTGCTGGTTTGTCAAGAATTACGGCGGCTATTGCATCTTTTTTCAGGTTGGAAAATTTTGCGAACTCTATGGCGCACAGGCGGAAAAATATTCCGCTCTTTTTGGATGGAAATTGATAAGGCAGACGAGAAGAATGGGAAAGCAATGTGGTTTTCCCATGAAAATGCTCAAGGGCCTAAAAAGGAAAGCGCTTCTTTCCGGACAACCGTACATTGTTGTCGCGGAAGGCGGTTATTATCCTTGTGGCCTTAAAAGAAGGGCGGTTACGGAGGTACTTTATTTTAAAGAAGGGGGCGGTTCATGAAAAAAAGGGTATATGTTATTGCGGTCGTCATCGCTTTATTCTGCGGAGCGTCTGCGGAAGCACAGAGCTTCACCGACAACGGGGATAGCACGATAACGGACAATGTAACGGGGATGATGTGGCAAAAGCAGGACGACGGGACGACAAAGACGTGGGCAAACGCTCTTACATATTGCACCAGCCTGTCGCTTGGGGTGCATGCCGATTGGAGGCTTCCGAATTTAAAGGAATTGTCGTCAATCGTGGACGACACCGTTTTTAATCCCGCGATCAACGCGACGTATTTTCCGGCCACTCAATCCTCGCTCTATTGGTCGTCCACTACCTTCGCGGGCATTACGTCCTACGCGTGGTACGTCTACTTTGGCGATGGCCTCGTCAACTTCGTCAGCCTCGACGGCAAGTCAAACACGTACTATGCCCGTTGCGTGCGCCTCGGACAGTGAGTCGGTTATTTGGTGCTTTGGTTATTTGATTATTTTTTGGTAGGGGAGGCAATCTCCCTCTTTCTGTTGGCGCAATGAGGGGCGGAATTGGCAAAACAACCCGCCCCGAAAATCCTCCGCAAGAGGGAACGCGCCAATGCAAGGCAGGATTGCCCCGACCCCGCCAAGATGCGGTCGGGATGACACCCCGACCCCGCCAAGATGCGGTCGGGATGACACCTCGCCTACCAATCTAATTTCGGAATCCGGGTTAGAAGCGGTAGGAGAGGTTGGCGTAAACGGAGGTCGACACGTACTCGTCCTTGTATTTCGCCAGGTAAATCGAATCGACGGAAATGAATTTCTGGTCCGACATCTCCACCATAAGGTTGAACATGAGAGCTTTTGTCGCAATCCAGTTGGCCGCGGCGGAATAAATCATCTGTGTCATGTCGTTGCCAGCGCCGTTTTGGGAATTTGTCCCGTACGCCGCGCTTAGCTCGCCGGACGCTCGTTCGCTCATCTGCACCCCGCCCAAAAGATATATCTGGGACGACAGAGCCGTGAAATAATTAATGTTTCGGTACGCCGCGTTGTAATACAAGTATCCCATAAGGTCGTTGTCCTTGAAGCCCAACACATACAACGATGCGCTTTTGCTGTCGCTGTCCCTTTGCCTGAAATCGAAATCGGCGTAGATTTTTGCCGACTTGGTTACGCTGTAATCGCCGTAAACGCGCACGGACTGTTGCATTTCCAAGTTGAGGCCGTAGGTCATGGACATCGACTGCTGATACCAAACGGCGCGGTATTGATTGTATGTTAGGTTCATATAGGCAAGCCATCCCCAGTGGTAGTTGGCGGACAGTAGAAGATTCGTCACGTTGAAACCGCTTCCCCCGTTCTGGTTGTTGTCCAGCCTAGCGGTGGTGTTGACGTTGAACGCGTCGCTGGGGGAATAATATGCCGAGCCGAAGACATAGGCTTGGTCTTCCTTTCCATTGTACATGCTGGTCGCGTAACCGAGCGCGGCGCCGGTTGTGCGCTCCCTATAGAAGCCGTAGGCTCCGTAAGTCGGGTATGACGATGCGAAAGCGTCCGTGTACGGGTCGGGCAATGTTCCGCCGAAGAGACCCAGACCAGACGACTCGCCGGTGTGAATCTCCAAGAGAGCTCCGTCCACTTTAGCCCCGACAAGGCCGTCTATCATTTGTCGCCCTAAAACCACGTCCGTGTTTAAAAACAGCTTGTCCATCCTCAAGTTTAGAGCGTCCACGCGGTTGGTCGGGATTTGGCCGTTGTAGCTGTATTGCCCCTGGCTCAAGTACGAGCCGTCAAAATGAAGGCTGTTGTCCACTCCGCTAACGTCGGTCGCGTCCAGCTTAAGTTTCGTCCTGATGAAATTGTAGTTCTGGCTGGAGGCGTCGTCGTTTTGCAAGAAAAGCGACTCCGACGCCCGACCGGTGACGTCCATTCCGAAAGCGTACAGGGGCATGCTAAGAACGGCGGCCGCGCAGAATGCCGCGATTTTTGCCGAACCGCTCGCGTTAACGCCCATTTTTACCCGGCCCCGGCTTGCAAGGAACAATGGATTGCGCCCCCTTAAACGCCGTTGTGTTGTGGCACAAGGAGCAGTTGGTCGGGCATGTGCCGTGCGCCTGTGTCGCGTGGCAGGTGGCGCACTGGGATTCGTTGGTGACCCCCGGCCATTTTAGCGCGTAAGCGGTTCCGGTATGGCAACTGGCACAGGTCGACTTTATCACCGAGTGGTAGCCGGTGAAAGTCATCGTCCTGTGGCTCGCCGTCGTCGCTTGCAACCAAGTGTAGACCTTGTGGCAGAGGGTGCAGTCCGTGCTCGCGCCGGAATGGAACGGCGTAGCCTGGGGCGATGTGAAATCGGCCTGGTGGCAGGCGATGCATTGGGAAGTCGTGTTCCTGTACGTTCTGCTCTTGTGGCATCTCTCGCAAGCCGCCACGCGATGCCCGCCTTCCAGCCTGAATCCGGTCAGGCCGTGCCTGAACCTTTCGGGGAACCAGTTTTTCGCGGTATGGCAGTCGCCGCAAGCCGCCGGCCCGAACTGGTTAAAGTGCGGGTCAGTATGGCATTTGGTGCATTGCGGCCCGAGGCCGGAGTAGATTCCTTTAGTCTTGTGGCAATTGCCGCAGGTCACCTGGGTGTGCGCCCCCTCCAGCCTAAATCCGGTGACCTCGTGGAAGAAACTGTTCGGCTCCCAGTTTTGGGCTGTGTGACATTGTTCGCACTTCTCGCCCATTTTTCCTTTGTGGGCCTTTATGTCGTCTTTGGCGTGGCAGTTGATGCAGGTCATGACCAGCGGACGCCACACCTTGCTCTGGTGGCATTTGAAACATTTGGCTTCGACGTGCTTACCTTCGAGCGGGAAGCGGGCCTGGGTTTTGTGGCTGAAGGAGGTTAAATCCTTCCAATTCTTGGCGGTGTGGCACTGCTCGCATTTCTTTCCCTCGAACTGCTCTTGGTGCGGGTTCTTATGGCACGCCGCGGATGTGCAGGAATCATATTTTATCGGCTTGAACAAAACTGCCTCGTTTAGGCCGGTTGGCTTGTGGCATTTGTCACAGGCGGTTTGAGCGTGCTTCCCGTCCAGTTTAAAGCCAGCGTACCCGGCCGCGTCATGTTTGAACAGCGTCGGTTTCCATCCCTGCTCGTTGTGACAAGTTTCGCACTTTTGTCCCTTGAACTGCGCCCCGTGTATGTATCCGCGTTCTTTGACGTTGTGGCATCCGGCCCAGTCGCAGGAGATGGTCACAATCGGCCTGTATTTTACGATCTTCGTAAGCGGATCGGCGATGTGGCATTTTTCACATTTTGCCTGGGCATGTTTGCCGAGCAGTTTGAACCCTATGGAATCGTGCTTGAACAGCGTCGGCTTCCACCCTTGCTCGTTGTGGCACTCGTCGCACTTCCGCCGGTTGAACTGCGAAGCGCCGTGTATGTTCCCGCGCTCCTTCACGTCGTGGCAATGCGCCGCATCGCAAGACGCTGTTTGGATGGGCTTGAACAGGGCGACTTTGGTTATTGGGTCCGGCGCATGGCACTTCTCGCAGGCCACGCTGGAGTGTTTGCCAAGGAGTTTAAATCCGACGTAGTCCGCCCCCCCGTGTTTGTACAACGACGGTTTGAATCCCGAGACAGTGTGGCACTTGTCGCATTTTTGTCCGGTGAACTGCTGTTTGTGCACGTTGCCAAATTTTCCCTTGTCGTGGCACCCTGGCGCGTCGCAGGAGTCGTACTTCTCCACCTTGAACACGCCGGTTGTCTTGCTTGACGCGTGGCATTTGTCGCACGCCACCTGGAGGTGTTTCGCCTGTAGTTGGTATTTGGCCTTGCTGTGGTCGAAAAGAATCTCCTTCCAAGAAGTTGTCTTGTGGCATTTTTCGCAGGCCGTGCCAAGTTGTCCTTTGTGCTTGTCGGCTTTCAGGTGGCAGGTGACGCATTTCTCTTTTTCGGCGACGCGGAAATCGCCCTTGACGACATGGCATTTCGCGCATTTGACGTCTATGTGTTTTCCGTCGAGCGCGTAGACCTTGCCGTGGTCGAAGCGCACGTTCTTTTCTTTCCAGCCCAGGGTGTTGTGACAGTTTTCGCACAGTTTCTCCTTGAACTCCCCTTTATGGATGTCCTCGTGACAGCTTTTGCAAGCCTGTTGAGCTCCCAGATAGCTGTTAACCCCAGCCTTTGTCTTTGTCTTGTGGCACTTTTCGCAGTTGACGTCCTTGTGTTTTCCGACGAGGTCGTACCCGGCTTTTGTATGGTCGAATTTCTTGGGGTCCCAAACGACAAGTTTGAAAGCCCGCCCCTTGTGGTCGGTGTGACATTCCACGCATTTTTGCGATGATACGGAGCTGTGATACCCCTTTTTGGTGGCGACGGCGGCGGTGATTTCCTTGTGACAGTTTTCACAAGCGGCGTTGGTTATTCCGCTTCCGATGACGTGACATTTCGTGCAGTTGGTAAAGCCGTCCGCCTCTTTGTGGTAGGAGGACAAGTCTCCGGGGCTTATCAGGCTCCCCATGTCCTTTGCGTGGGCCGGCGACACGAGAAGCGAGACGATGAAAACTAGGAATAAATAGACAAACCTCACCATGCCCCCTATCTAGCACTATCCATGCCACGTTAAAATATCAGACTTTAAAGGGGAATAGCCAATTAAATTCCGTCTTGTGTCCCGCTTTTCAGGACAGTCGTGTCCTGCTCCAATAATTTAAGAAATCATCCGCAGATTCGGCCGATTAAATGCAAAACAAATGGTGGCGCAGACACTCCTGTCTGCGTTGCGCCCGACGGGCGCAAGTTTCCTCAAGGCTTGGACCACATATGAACACAGATTTGTAGGGGCGTGGTCTACCCGCCCAATTCCCCCCTGGGAACGCGGGCTTCCAGCCCGCCCATGTAGGGGCATATTGCATAGATTCTTGGGAGTCAAGCCTTGGGGGTCTGACCCCATTGCCCACTTGTTTTATGATTTATTTCGACGAACTTTGGGTAAACCGTGGATGCCGAAAGGGGGGAGAAGAATGTGTCGGAAATCACTCAACGAACGGTTTTTTTAGTCCAATAGGAATGCAATATAGCATCGCCCGCCCTAATCCGGTTCCTATGCATTAGGGCATATTGAACGTAATCACGGAAACTCTTGTCCATTGCTCCGGTTTCGCTGGAAAAATATGGGAAATGTCCATAGCGTGGCGATAACTCCTGCTTAGCTTCCTTCGCGTCCTCGCCTTCTGAAAAACGGTACAGCGCAGACACCAGACCGGTCCTATCCGAGCCGCCTTGGCAATGGATGAGAATTGGCTTCGGCGCATTCCGTATTATCTGAAGTATCTCTTCCTCCTGCCTCACAGACACAATATGTTTCGCGGAAATTGCATAATCGTAATGAACGACGCCCAGCGCATTTGTAATTGTGACCTCGTTGTCGTACCAAGCGGAACCTGGATTGGCTCCCCGTAAATTTAGAACGGAGCGTATGCCAAAAGCGGAAACCACCTTGTCAAGGTCTTTGGCGGCAAGCTGTCCGGAGCGATATAATTTCCCCTTTTCGACAACATGGAAATTGCCGTTGGAGTTTAAATAGATATAAAATCCACCCGACCCGCCAATCATAAAGGTAACGACTAGCGCGACAATCACGGCAAATTGTTTTTTCTTCTTTGGTTTTCTCATTTGCAATCAACGGTTTTTAAAAAAATGGCGTTGCCATACTCATGTCAAGTACTCATCTCCAGTAACGTGTAAAAAATAATTCATTTTATTGAGCGGTTTTGGTTTGCACCGACACGCACGACCCCCGAACCCATGCCACCAACATCAGGCTAGCGCCAAAGGCGCACGCCGCCGAGAATCCAAAGGCCGTCAACGCGCCGGCGCGTTCGTATATCCAGCCGAAGATAATCGAAGCGGGAAGCAACAGCGCACCGCTCACCAGATTGAACCAGCCGTATGCGGTGCCAAGAAACTCCTTTGGAGCGAGATCGGCCACCAAGGCTTTTTCCACCCCTTCGGTTGCCGCCATAAAAAGGCCGTAGAAAGCGAAAAGGCCGAAAAGGGCAAGCGGCGTCCCCGGCTTTAACAGCCCCAATCCAATATAAAAGATGCCGTATGCGCCCCAACCCCCGACAATAAAGCGGATGCGCCCGAACCGGTCGGAAAGCGCGGAGAGCGGCGTTGAGAAAAGCGTGGCGATAAAGTAGACTGCCGCCCACGCCAGCGGCACCTGCGCTTCCGGTAGACCCAATTCCTTTGCGCGCAAAAGAAGGAACATGTTGGACGAATTGCCAAGCGTGAAAAGCGCTACGGTAAACAGGTAGCGTTTGAATGGGGAAGGGAGGTTCCCCGGCGTCCAACGGATGCGATGTTTTGCGATGATTGCGTTCCCGCTTTCCGGTTCCTTGATTAAGAGCGCGAGGGCCAGACAGGCAACAGCGGGAATAATGGCAATGAGGAATATTTCACGCAAAGGCATTCCCATGCCGAGGAATAGAGCGGCTAAAAGCGGCCCCAACACCGCCCCGGCGTTGTCCATCGCGCGGTGGAATCCAAATGCCAGCCCCCGGTTTTCGGGCGCGACACTGGCGGCCAAAAGAGCGTCACGCGGCGAACTCCGCAAACCTTTTCCCGCGCGGTCGGCAAAGCGGATTGCCAGCACCCAAAGCCAGCTTGAGGCAAAGGCGATTAGCGGCCGTCCGAAACCGGCCAGCACATAGCCGCTCACTATCCACGGCTTTGCCCTGCGGGTGCGGTCAACGATCACGCCGGAGAAGAGTTTCAGCAGGCTGCTGGTCGCTTCCGCCACGCCTTCGATAAGACCTAATGCCTTTGGGCCGGCCATGAGGACGGAGACAAGGTAAAGAGGGATCAGCGGATAAAGCATTTCGCTGGCGGTGTCGTTCAAAAGGCTGATGGCTCCGATTAGCCAGACGGTACGCGGCAGATTGAGCACAGTTTTAAGCATCGTTTTCCCCCGTCGTTTCGTGCAATCTTGTCAAAAACCGTATGGCAATTGCTCTCGACAACAGAACGATAGACAAGGCCGTTAGCCAGCCAGCCAAAATGTCGGCAGGGAAATGGGCTCCCACGACGATGCGCGACATACCGACCCATGCCACGAAAGCAACCGCCGCCCATTTCTGCCAGCGATTGAACATCGGCCAAAGGCTCGCCACAACCAGCATGGCAAAAGACGCGTGGCCGCTAGGCAAGCTCTGGTGGTATTCGGCCTCCCCCACAATATGAACTGACCCTGGCGGCAACGCCAGCGGCGGGCGGGGATAGTCGAAATAGTGCTTCGCCCACATAAGAAAAACTCCGTCCAGAACGTAAGCGACACAAAATATGCTAAGTGTCACCAGCCAGCGCATCGTCAACTTATGACCATTTCCAATATCGAGCGCGGCGGTGCGATTTGTCCATAAAGTCGCCACCAATACTATCAGCGTTATGTAAAACGGGAACAATGTGTGGCTACCGATTTGCGTTCCCAACAACATGAGGCGGTCAAGAATCTGGTTGTGAAGGTCATTGATTGCATGAAAAAGCCATGTATTTATTCCACCCCAATCGTAAAAGATCTCCTTAAACATTAAGCTTCCCTCCTTTGGATGTTGGTTTTCATTTCCGAGCGTTGGATTGGTTTTTGAGGGCTTCCTGCGCGGCCTTTCTTAAGGGGCGGGCGAGATGCCGCCATGCGATATCCGACAAAGCGATTCGCCCATCGGCCCCCAAATTCTTAAGACTTTCCACCACGCTCAATCCCTCAACAACATCTACAGGATGCCTGAATGCGAGTTCGAGCAAAGGCCGCACGGCGTTTGCCTCGCCCCGCCAGCCGAGCGCGATAATGGCACGAATCCTTACATCCGCGAGGGGATGGTGGAGTGCCGCAATCAGTTTGTCCGCATAGTCTCTGGCCGAAAGCGCCTCGATGTCCGCTCCGCAGTTTGGGCATATCTGCGCTTCCACGGAAATTAACTGAAAGCAACTTTGGCAGATTTGCTGGCGGTTTTCCACGAAGGGCGTTTAATCCCGCACTACCGTGACCGCGCAATGCGCATGGGCCACCACTTGTCGCGCGACAGACCCCAACAATAAGCGCTCAAAGAGCGAGCGGCCTCGATGGCCGACCACGATTAGGTCGATCCCGGCTTTTTCGGCATACAGAACTATTTTCTCGGCGGGATGGCCCACCGCCATTTCTAATTTCATCGGTAATGCGCCCGATTCCTGCCCTTCTTTCAACTCGTGCAAAACATGGGCATAATGTTCGCGGGATTTTTCCATGATGGCTTTGGTCTCCACTTCCGTCCCGAATTCCGGAGGACGTGACACGGCCAAAACATGCAGTTCCGCCCCCAACTTTTCCGCAAGATCATGAGCCCATGCGAAAGCCCGTTTTGCCGATTCTGAACCGTCGAAACCTACAAGAATCTTTCCAATCATAATTCCTCCTAATGACTTTCCGGGGTGGCGGACGCGATGGTCTGGTCTAGGGGCGACTCGTCCCGCCGCAGATGCCACCGTAAATAAAAAGCGTTGGCGATGAGGGTGGGCACCACTGCGCTTCCGATAACCGCGGCCACCAACGCGGAATATTGCGACTGACTGATGATTTGATGGGACAACCCGAACAATGCGGATATTGTGCCAAAGGTTAGACCCGTGGACATTAACAAGGTCGTGTACATAGCCTCCTGATGTGGAGCGCCATATGACTTGGTAACGGGGTAAACCCCTGCAATTTTAGTTGCGACCTTGGTTATAAGCAATATCACAAAGGCCAAAGGCGCCGCCACAAGAGCGGGAAGTGAAACCAGCGATCCGGCCCGGATAAAGTAAAACGGGGTGAGCAGGCCAAAGACCAGCGTTCGCAACCGACGGATAAGCGAATGGTCTTTGCCCACGGTACCGGCAAGTACCATACCCATCATGTATGCGGGCAATACCGCCTCGCTGCCCGCCCATGTGGCAAGCGCCCCCAACGCAAACAAAACCAACATAAGGTACTTGGCTTCCAGTTCGGAAGGCCGCCCTCCAAACCGGCGGAAAAAGCGGGGGGTAACCCACGGCAGGACTATAAAGGAAATTATTCCTACTATGATAAAGACGTCGGTTTTGATGGTGAATGGAGCGAAAATAACCCCCAGCGCCACCACCGTGGCCAAGTCGGTCACAAAACAGGCCGCCAACACCGTTTTGCCGTAATCGGTGACGTTGAGATCGAATTCAAGCATAACCGCATAGACCACCGCCACCGAGGTGGTGGACATGGCGACTCCCGCAAGCCAGCTTGCGTCCGGACTCCATCCCAGAACAAATCGGGCAACCGCCGCACACCCTATAAATGGCGCCGCGAAGCTAACCAGCCCCACTGCGGCGGCCTGTTTCCACTCTCTTCGGAAGACCACAGGGTCGAGTTCCGCCCCGGCAAGAAAGGTGAGCAGAATGGCCCCGGCACCGGATAGAAACTTTATCCAAGTTGCGTCGCCCGAAAGCAACGAGCCGCCAATTATCGCGCCGATGATAAGTTGTGCGATTGTCCCCACCACAATCTCGGAGAGTGCCGTGGCAATGCGGAACCAGATGGAAATAATGGTTGCCGCCAAGGCAAGACCAAGCCAGAGCGCGGATAAAGCCCAAATTTCAGTCATCTTTCCTCGCCATCTTTTTGCCGTTTTCTTCCAGTTCTCGTAACCCGGATTAATACCTCCGAATCGTGCGGGAACCCGTGCGTAAAAAAGTCTCTTTTCCGAAATGGTAAAGATGAGAGGAGACCAATAGTACCTACTCTTTCACCTTTCCCATGCCGGGAAAATCAAGTAGGCATCATCAGCCCAAGGGGCGGTTATTAAGGAGGAATGCCATCTCCTTGCCGTGAAGTATAACCTCAATTGAATTCATACGCACCATGAATTTCAAGACGCAAAAAATAAAACGGACCATTTGGGGTCAGGTCTTGCATTGTAGCATTTCGCGTTGCTACCGTTTATTTTTCCCAAGTTCCCGGCTCACCGTGCAATAGTGGACTCCCAAAAATTCCGCTATTTCTCTCTGCGAATAGCGTCCCGTCTC
>Ga0315281_10010451_pt1 | contig 12800 bp, 11 predicted proteins | sample YL17G07_0_MG_FD_204540 | JGI IMG/M metagenome (GOLD analysis project Ga0315281, IMG submission 204540) | Sediment microbial communities from Yellowstone Lake, YNP, Wyoming, USA - YL17G07_0 | ecosystem: Environmental > Aquatic > Freshwater > Lake > Sediment | place: USA: Wyoming | collected... | reverse complement strand
TCGGGGTGTAGACTGAAATTTTGGGGAGGGGTTTTGCCAGAAAACACGAGGCGGGGCGTTCCTGGGACGAGGGAATCGGAAATGCTTTTTCCTATCCTTTGCCACCGCTGAGCGTGTAGGTCTGCGTCGTGAACTGATCCTCGATCTCCGAGTCGTCGGCAGGGAGAACGAGCTGCTTTCGTTGGAGCGCTCCGTTGATGAGGCTCGTCATCAGCTCCTTCGTCCGCTTCTTGACCTCTTTCCCATCGCGCACGGCGAGCGTCGTCATGCCGCCGAAGTCGTATCCCTTGAGCCGCCCTTCGAGGCCGAGCGGCTTGAAGCGGTCGAGCGTCAGAAGCTCCTGGACGACGGAAAGGCCGTTGCCGCCGTTGTCGAGTCCGATTCCGACCGGCGTGAACATCCGTTCGAGGAGCGCGATCGTCTGCGAGATGTACGGGTAGGCGACATGCTCCATGTGGATTCTGAGCACGAGCCGGAGAGTCGACCGCTCGGCCACTTCGACTTCGCGGAACACGACCAGCTCAGTCGGATCGTTCGTGTAGCCGAGGTCGCCGCCGATCCAGTACACACCGGTCTGCGGCATGAGGTTCAAGAGCATTTCGATCCGCTCGGCCACCGCCTCTTCGTTCTCGCAGTCCTTGAGCTCTTCGCCGGTGACGACGACCTTCTGATATTCGAGAACTTCCTGCCGGCAGAGATTCAGGTGCTCGACGTTGAACGCGCCGTAGGAAGGCTTTCCGTGCTCGCCCGCGACTTCGTGTTGCCAGCCCGCCGTCTCGCGCCCGCCGTAGAACTCGAGCAGCTCCGATTCGCGCTTCGGGGTCCACGTCGGGTTGAGCCACGAGGGCCAGCGGAACACTTTGAATTGCGGCGAGAGCGTGAGCCGGTAGTACGTCGTGTCGCGGAGGCCGTTCGGCGTCGAGTAGATCCGCAGCCGCCCGTTCGCTTTGAGACATTGGCGAAGAGCCTTCCACGCGCGTTCCGTCAGCCACGCGCCTTCGTCCACCCAGATCCGATCGACGTGGAGCGAACGGAAAGCGTCGCCGTACGCGCCCGCCGGCCGGAAGTAGATGATCGAGCCGTTCGTGAACTCCAGTCGGAAATAAGGCTTCCGGAGGATCTTCGGCTTGCCGTGTTTCGAGATCGCGATCGAGTCCATGAGATCGGAATTCGAATCGAGCTGGAACTCAATCTCTTCGATCAGCGTGTCGAGGTGTCCCTGGTGCGGCGCACCGACAAGCCCCTGCCCGCCGCGCTTGGTGAAAGCGAAGTGGAGGACGTCCGTGGAAAGGCTGCAACTTTTTCCCGCCCCTCGTCCGTCGAGGTGAATGATGTTGGTTTCGCTCGCGTGGAGATCGTCGATCTGGTGAGGCCAGTAGGTCCGCGGCGTGCCGTTCCGATTGCGGAGGTAGGCCTGTCCCCAACGCACGGGACTTCGAAGCGTGTCGGCGAGTCGCTTCTGATCGGTCGCTTCGACCATCAGAGCCCCACTACCTGATGAGCCGCCGCGCGAAGGAGCGCGCCCGCGATGCGAAGGGAGATCTCTCGCACCGCCTCGGCCCGTTTGCGAGCGGCCGTTTCATCGTCGAGCGCGGTGATCGCCCCATCGAGCTCCGCCCACTCCGGGTAGAGGGCACCTGCGGCTTCGGCCCTCGCGATCGCTTCATCGATTCGCCCTTCGGCGAGGAGACGCCCGAGGGCCGCCAGCTCGCGCCCTGCGGCGCGGACCGCTTCGGGATCGTCGGCCCAAAGCCGGCGGAGGTCGTCGCTCACTTCGACGGCTCCGCGGGTTTCGGCGTTTCCGTCGCGCTCACCGGTTTCTCCTCGGCGCCCGCCCACCTTTCGAGCGCGGCAACCGCCCGGGCGAGCCGCTCGCCCATTCCGATCAGCCGCTCTTTGTCAGGGTGGTCGGTCGAAGCGAGTGCCCGGTTCGCTTCCGCGACGTAGGCGGGAAGCTGGCGGTTGATCGTCCGAATGGCTTCCTGAACCCGGACCGGAGGTTTGGCCGCCGCACATCCGAACGTCGCCCCGAGAAGGGCCGCGCCGAGGACGAGGGCCAACGCGCGGCGCGCCACCTTCGGCTGGTTCACCGCAGTCCCGCTCTCCGACCGATACGGGATTTCGATTCGGCCAACGCCGGCTTGAGATTCGCGTTGACTTGTCAGGCCAGCAGAGCGTGTATACGCATGCCTCGGATGAGCCGGGGCGAACGAAAAGGAGAGACGGACATGGCAGATCAAACCCTGAAGCAAGCTTCGGAGGCGTACCTGAAGCATCTCGAAACGGCCGGCAAGAAGCCCGCGACGCTGTACACGTATGGGCGGGATTTCGAGGTCATCCTCGGCTACCTCGGCGAAACGACGAAGCTCTCGGCGCTCACTCCCGCGCGGATCGGGAAATTCGCCAAGTCGGATTCCCTCCTCAAGCAGAACGGGAAAACCCGCGCCGAGCGCACCGTCGCGAAGACCGTCCGCGTGCTCCGGATGTTCCTGGTCTGGTGCGAGGAGACCAAGCGGATCAAGAAGATCCCGCTTCCGGCCGACTTCCCGATGGGCCACAGCCTCAAAGGGGACGCGAAGGAAGAAGGCGCCAATGCCTGAAGCGGGAACACCAGTCGGAACTCTGAGACTCGTTTCCGGCGTTCCGGCCGATCCGCTCTCGGATGCCGTCCTAGCGTTCGTCATGCGGCTCACGGCGGATGGCCGCTCACCCCTGACAATTTCCGCATACGGGCGGGACCTGGCCACTCTCGGCCGGGTCCTCGCCCGGCGGTTTCCCGGCGCCCAGATCGACGTGGTGACGCCGGCGATGATCGACGAGGTGCTCTCGGACGAGGCGGTCACGAAAACGGAGTGGGGCATGCCTCGCGCTTCGGCGTCGGTCCAGCGGTTCAAGGCGTCGCTGCTCTCGTTCTTCAAGTGGAGCGAAGAAACGGGACGCCTCCCGAGAAACCCGGCGCGCTTCGTCAAGCTCCGAAGGCTTCCGAGAAAGCCACCCGCATACTTGACGGACGCCGAGACCCGCCGGCTACGAAAAGAGCTGGCGGGATGGAAGGGGGAGCGCGATGTGCGCGACCGCGTGATCTTCGAGATTTTTCTCACGACGGGTCTCCGGCGCCAGGAGCTGGTCGATCTCGACCTCGACGACGTGGACCTCGATTCGAAGCACCTCCGCGTCCGCCGGGCGAAAGGCGGCGTGCCACAGGTGAAGTTCCTCGGGCGGCGAGTCCGGCCACTCCTACGCTCCTACCTGACCGAACGCCGCCGCCAAGGCGACGCCGAAGAATCCGCGCTGTTTCTTTCGAACCGCGGCACCCGGCTCTCGGCCGATCAGGTGGCGAGCCGAGTCCATTACTGGCTTCAGAAAGCGGGCATCACGAAGAACCTGGGACCTCACGGATTGCGGCATACCTTCGCGACGCGGCTCTACGATCGGGGTCGAGACATTCGTGGCGTTCAGGAAGCCCTCGGCCACGCGAACCTCGCGACGACGGAGATTTACACGCACGTCAACAACCCCCGGCTCGAGGACGCGATCGACGAGCTTTGAGCCCCGCGTTCTTACCCGCGCCTCGGGCCACCCGGGGCGCGGCGGCTCGTTCGGGCGTCGGCGAGGCGGTACCCTTCCAAATCGGGGAATCGGGAAACGGCGGGCGAACCTCGACGAATGGACCGGCGATCCTTCTGCCGGCCCCGGCCGTTTCGAGCTCGCTCGGCCGATGATCGACGCACCATGACACCCGGCATACAGTCGGGAGCTGTCTCGATAGTCCCCGCCGAAGCACACGAATACGGGAGTAGTCGAGGCGACTCCGACTGACGACGAACTGACTCCCGCGAGCGGGGCGGCTTCGCCTTCCAGCTCGCGCCGCGTGTGAGCCCGCCAGTTGCGCGACGTTGGCCGACGAGGCGCGGAGCGAGCTCGGGTCGGGCGACGCTCCCGGCCTCGGCCAAGCCGCCGGACTACCGCCCCCACCCGAAATCACAATGCTGGGAATAGTGTCCTGGTGTATGTGTGCTTCCGTCGGCCTCTGCGCTGGGTGTCGTAATGGTTTGAACGAAGTCCGCCCGGCGTCCGAAGGGCCGTAACTGTTTGACGTGCGAACGCTTGCTCGATTCTCGGGGCGTCCGGCCGCAACTTCATTGAGCTCGACTGTCTGTTCGACTGTTCGGGTCGGTAGTGTGGGCCTGGAGTATCGTTCTCGGGCTGTCCGGCTGAAACCGCGACCGCTTCGAGGCTCGAACTTCCCGCGTCCCATTGTTTCGGGAGGGGTGGGGAGGCCGGGCCTGGAACGTCGAAATCCGAAAGAATTCTTCTTATCGCGGATTCGGTCGAAACCGACCTCGATAATTCCCCGGTTTTCCGCGGGTCGGCCTAACAACTCGCCGGTGTTATCGGGCATCTTTCTTCCGTTTTCGCGGTGCCGGTTCCGGTTCGGGCTCCTGGTCGTTTTCATTCGCCGGCTCGTGCTCGTTCTCACTGGGGTCGTCACCCGACTTCTCAAGGACTTTCGTCGCCCACTCGGCCGGCGTCGTCTCCGGCTTTTTCGGCTGGTCCCCCTCGCGAGCGAGCTTCGTCGTCTTCAGGTCTTTCAGGTGGGCTCGGATCATCCGGTCGAACCGTTCGGCCGCCTCAGAGTCGCCGCTCGCCTGTGCCCGAGCGAGCCGGATGAAGTACACCGCCACCAACTCGACCTGCATGAGATCCGACGACTGGTTGAACACGAAGTCGACGTGGAGTTGCTCGATGATCCGCTCGTAAAGCGGCACCTCATCGTCGCCGAGGAAGTGCGCGACGTAGACGCCGCCCTTCCGGCCGTTCGTGTTTCCAACGGGCGCACCCGGGCCTCGACGCTCGCCGTTGTTTCGATTCCACCGGGCGTGAAGCTCCTGGTCTTCCTGGCCGATTCGTTCATCGAGATCGTCGTTCATGTCCCCTCCTCACGTCGTTGCCGATTCAGTCGGCGCCGCGGGGCGGGAGACGCGTTTTGCTTTTTCTTCGACGTCTGACCATGCGCCCCACCAGTCCCCTCGACGGCGAGCGCGAGGATCCGTTTGATCTTCATGTTCGGATCACCACCAGTGATGATCTGTTGCACGCGACGCACGGTGACACCCGTCCGGCGGGCGATTTCCGATGCTGCGAATCCGTCAGCGTGAAGTCGGATGACAAATTCTTTCCTCTCCCGATCGATCCGTTTCGGAGGCGGGATCCAGAGTTGAATCCCAGAGCAATACTGCTGGAGGGTCTTGAGTACATCGGGAGGGAGAACATTCTTCGCGTTCGCGTACTGCGCTTTTCTCACGCCGCCTGTGCGAGCAGAACGCGCGACCGGACCCACGGCCGTTCGATCTCGCGGTTGTAGAAGTTTCGTTTTCCGGATCGACCGTCTCGTCCGACGATCTCGATCGCCTCGCGCGTGACCTCGCCGATTCGATCCTCCGAGCCGAGGAAGCAGACGAGCCCGTAATCCTCGCCGCAGGGGAAACGGAATCGTCCGCGGTTTCGAAGGAGTCCCTCGTCCGTCCAGCCGAGATCGATTGCCTTCTCGTGGATCGCGTGAACGGCGGCGAGGGATTCGGCGGTCACCGGTTGGACGAATGGACCCTCACCGAGCGAGTGCGCTGCGAGTGCCGGAAGTGAGGGCTTCGACGTTCGCGGGGCCGAGGGAACGTTCGAACGGTCATCGGCCTTCCTCGCGCCGGGCGGGACGTACAACAGCCCTTCGGCAAGCTGGCGCACCGCGCGACGAAGATCGTTCTCGTCGAGATGCTCGGCCGCCCAAGAATGAACTCGTGCCCAGCGGGACCTGAGCGTCTCGAACCCGTTCGCCGGAATAGTTCCCTGCTCAGCGGCCTGACGAGCCTGACCGAACTTGTGGAGGAGCCACGCCCAGAAGAGCGGGTCAAGGCGCCGGAATGCTCGACCCTCGATCGCCAGGTCATTTGCGAGCCGGTCGGTGGCCGACGTCTCCCAGTTGTCGAGGTTTGTCGCGACGTACAACGCAGTCGCGGGGTTAGCGGAATTCGAATTGCTGCGATCTGTTAGGGCTACATCGTCGCTGCTCGCGGGACGTGCGGGATCCGGGGCCGACGATCCGATGCTGGCCTGATGTCCGTCGACCGGCTGGCTACCGGCGGTATTGAGCCGCCTCGTCACGAGCGCGGGCTCGCTTGGCGTAGCGCCTTGGTCGAAGAGCAGGTGTTGCATCGAACCGTCGTTCCCCAAATATCCCATCCCTTCGGAAGTCGAACGTCGCGCCCGCGTTCGAAGTCGATGGTCTCCATCCAGCCGCAGGTCTGGCAACGGCAGGTGAGCTGAATCGCGGATTCCGGGGCGGCGAGAAGTTCCATCCGTCACGGTGACTATTTACCGGCGGGCGGCCGAAAGTGTCGGCGAGGGCATCGCGAGACAACCCAGCGGGACCAGCGGAACCCGAGCGGGACCTGGGGTGCCAAGGTCCCGCTCGACGCAAGTTTCTGACGGAGATGAACTTGTCAGATTTAGCGGGTCCAGCGGGACCTGACGCAGGGCCGGGGAATCTGTTCCTGTGCGTGCGGGTGCGCGTCTGTGCGCGCGTATTCATATACGCGCGCGTATACGTGCGTAGAAGAAATTAGATTAAGGTCCCGCTGGTCCCGCTAAGTTTTGGAAGTGGTTTGATTCTAGGGAGTTACAGATAGCGGGACCTTGGAAAACAAGGTCCCGCTCAGGTCCCGCTGGTCCCGCTATCCGAACCCGTTAGGACATTCGACGACTCGAATGTTGCTTTCTCTCACTTACTCGAAAGTATCTGATTGACTTTGAAGGGTTCGAGGCATCTGATGGCGACCTCCCCGAAATCGGATGGAAATGCCATCGCGTTGGGACCACCGAACAGGCAAAGCAGGGGACAACCCTGCGACAGCAAAGCTTCGGGCCTAACCCCTTCAAGGAATCGTAGGGTATGGCAGCCGGGCTACCGAAAGGTTCAACGATGACTTCAAGGTCTATCAGCGTTACAACAATGGTCACTGCTGTGGCGAGTTTTCTGGTGCTCTCGTTTGTCGTGATGACCGGAGCCGCCAGGGCCGATCTGACACCCGTCGAACAAGGCGTCCCTGCGGCTCCCTGGATTGAATCGACGCTTCGCGGACGCGAGCTTGTCGAACGGAGCGGCCCGGATGGTGGGCCACACGACGGCAACTGGCAAGTGAAACTCTGCGGCTCGAACAGCGAACATGACGTGATCTCGCAGACCGTCATTCTGCCAGTCGGCGCGGCCAGTGCGAACCTGTCGTTTTGGTATTCAATCAAGGCGACCGGGAACAGTCAGGATGACGCGCCCCTTGATTCTTTCTTCGTCGAGATACCTGACATAGATGGAAAACACCTTCGCGTTTTGCGGTCATTTACGTCCGCCGATCAGACGAGTCAGTGGACGCAATCACCGTCGTTGCCGTTGGACGACTTCATTGGCCAGGTCATCGTCGTGACATTCAATGCCACGACGAACAAAACGAAACCAACGTTTTTCTTCCTGGACGACGTGAGCCTGACCTTCCTCCCAACGAATGTTCATACCATGAGCTTCGCATACGTCATTCCCCGGACGGGTTGCCTGCTCGGGGGTGGAGATTTCAAGAAACGATTTCTGTCCGGAATCGTTCCAGTGGAAGTTCTTGCGGCCTCGAGCGACGGCGTCTCTAGTCTGAGCCTGACGCTCGATGGTCAGATGATTGGTACGACTAGTAGCAGTCAGTTGATCGTCGACGTCGACACATCGACCTTATCGCCCGGGGAACATATGCTCGAAGCGCAAGCAACGTCGACTCTCGGAATAACCAGCACGTGCCCGGCTCCGATTACACCGCTGCCACTCCTCCGCAACGGTGACTTTGAGGAAGATCTCGCTTCTCCGTCAGCGATGTGGTTCAAAGATGACGTGATGACAAGCACGAATTCCCCCGTCTTCGCTGCAGGTTCGCTCCTTCCGGCCTACAGCGGCTCCCACGTTGCTCGCTTTGGCGGCGTGGCGAATACCGCCAATTCCCTCAACCAACTCATCAGTTTCCCGCTTCAGGGCGGAATCGCGACGATCACTTTCTACGCGCGTGTCTATTCGGATCGAACAACTACTCAGGACGTTGACCACTTGACGGTGTCGATCACAAACCCATACGGAGGCGCCGATCCGGTGAGCCTCGTCACCTTGTCGAACCTCAATCGCTCCCCGCTGGCCCTCTCGACGGGGGGAGGCTTCACTCTTTATCGCTTCGACATCGACCTCGCCGCGACCGGCCTCGCCGGCACGATTGGCCAGCTCAGCTTCAATTCGCAGACTGCCGGAGGCAATGGGACAACATCGTTCTTTGTCGACGCCGTTGGTTTCACAGTGACAGCACCACCTGATCCGGCGACCACGTCGGTCATCGTCCGGAAACCGATGGCCGACAATTTAGCTTCGGGCACGTCGCCCTTCATTCCGGTCGATCTGCCTACATTGAAGTTGTTCGGCGCGGGAATCGTGTCCGAGTACGAGAGCTATTACGTCGCCAAGGTCGCGACCGCGAATCTTTCGAGCTTTGTCTCGAGCGCGTCAAACTATTATGTCGAACCGTCTCCCGATTTCGATCGGGTTCGGGTCAACGGATACGATTTCGCGTCAGGGTCGACTCCGACAGGTCTTCCAACCAACCTCACGATTGACGACTATTCGAGCGCGACAGGCCTTTACCTCGTTCAACTCGCCGGCCCCGCACGCTGGGAATGGGAGGCTGCTCTCCGGTCGGTCGGCTCGTCCGTCGAGTATCTTTCCGAAAACAGTTACATTGTTCGGGCGAGCCCGAGCCGTGCGCAGTTTCTCGGCTATCGTCCGTTCGTGAGGTCAGCGACGGTCTATCAGCCCGCATACAAGGTTCTGAACGGTCTGCTGTCGGAGAGCGGCGCGTTTCAAATCTTGGTCGAACTCGACGGTGGTATCGATCTCACGAATGCAAGGGCGATCCTTGAAAGCATCAATGGCGGGCCGATTTTCTATGAGAATACTGGACCATTCCGCACTACTGCGTTGACGATTTCCCCCTTCGATCTTCCGACGATCGCTTCCCTGCCCGAAGTCCTGTGGATCGAGCGCCCGATTGGCCCAGAGCTCAGCGATGAGGGAATCGCGCTCAGTGTGGCGGGGAAGGTCACGAATAACGGCAAATTGCCGACATCGCCCGGAACGTATCAGAATTGGCTCAATGCAGCCCCTACAGCGACACCACCTGGGCTAGGTTTCTGTACGCCTTCGTGTCCGAACGGAGCGGCAACCCCGGGTTGCCCGAGTTATCCAAACGTAACTAGTTGTTTCGATTATCGTCCCTTCGCACAGGTTGCGATGTTCGACAGCGGAATCGACATCAATTACTGTGGGCAGTATGATGAGTTCTGCGCGAGCGCGTTGAGTGGCCCCCCTGCAGGCACAACGTGCAATACGACGACGTGCAGCTGGACCAAGACAATCTATAAGACCTACCCCAACGACTTTTCAATTTCAACATTCAATCGACATCCCGATTTGTGCAATCTTAAGCAGAATCACCAAATCAAATTCGATTGCATGAAGGATCCTGGTCGCACTCCTCAAAATCTATGTCAGGGCGGGACGAACGGTACTTTCTTCTACGGAGATTATTGCGCTCACGGCACCGCAACGGCATCGATCCTTGCCGGAGATCCCAATGCCGGTACCGGGCTCGCCTATACGACTTGCGTCGGCAGCGACTGCACGGAAAAGGGTTTTTATTTTGGGAGCGGTGTCGCCCCCTCGGCGGACATTCTCGAATTCAAGATCAACGGGTTCGTTACATCGGACACCGCCACTGCCTCGTGTACCCGGACCTTCGATCCTACGCCCGACCACTGGCAGAGCTACTACAAGTCCGTGTGCGGTGGATCAGGCCTCAATCAACCGTGCAATACGGGGATCCGGTTCGCGAACAACAGCTGGAATAATTACCCAAAACAGGGAGTTACACCTGTCCCAGCCGATATCTGGGCCTACACGGCATACTCGAAGAAGTTCGATCAGCTTGTTAGAAATTGTGGGGAAACGAACGACCTTGCAAAGCCGATGGTCATCGTTTTTGCTGCGGGGAACATTGATCAGGCAAACCTACGAGCATCGGATGGTCAGCGGAATACGGACAAAACGACTTGGACTCAATATGTGGTTGCCCCAGCAACCGCCAAGAATGTCATTTCCGCTGGATCCGCGGATGGTTATCGGTCGATCACAACCGATCCCGATTTTTCAGATCAGGTTCTATGTGGACCTGCGGATGGATTCACCAATGTCTATGATGCGTCAGGTCAGGGTGTTCAGGCGGTCCAAGGGCAAACGGGAGCGTCTGGTCGGTACAAACCCGATCTGCTCGCTCCAACAACCCGAGAGTCCGTGGCCTTTACGAGAAGATTCGTGTCAGCCTTCGGAACCAATTCGTGTGTGAGTAAGCCCCGAATCATTTCCGGAAGCACTTCCTATTACGAAGGAGGTATGTACACTCGCTTCCCGGCTACGAGCGGCGCCGCGCCGGCCGTCACGGGCGCGGCGGTCTTGCTCCGCGCATGGATGATTCGCAATCTTGGGTCGTCTCATGACCCGAGCCCCGCGATGATCAAAGCGATTCTCACTGCCCATGCGGCTGATATCCAGGGCGGCAGTGCCTCTGACTTCACGAGGGGAAGCTACTTTAGCTATCCCGGTCACACCGCGACGAAACTTCCGTTTAGACCGAACCCAGAGGAAGGGTGGGGGCGCGTGGAACTGGCGTCATACCCTGGTGCCGACACTCCCATCGCCCCGTCAATGTTCGATAGTACCGTGGCGAGCAGTTTCTTTGACGAAGACCACGCAACGACGCCGACCCGTCGTTTCGTAAAGAGCTCTGCGACCTCCTTGAAGACCTGGTCGAAGTACTTCGTGGTGCAGGATCCTTCGAAGGAAGTGCTTATCGCACTTGCATGGACAGACGCGCCTGGTACCGAAAATAGTGCGAATCCCGCGGTGAACAATCTGGATCTCCGCCTCGTCGACTCGAACCCTGTGAGCTCGACGTCGAAGATATTGGCGGCCAGCCAGCCCGTTTACCGCCAAGGGAACAGAATGACTGGCGGTTACAGCATTGCGTATACCACCATCCCGTCGCCGGACGTGGTGAATAACGTGGAAATCATTCGAGTTGGAGTCGGAGGGATTATCAACAACGATTTCTATCTCAACGTGACTCCGACCTCCGTCACGATGCCAGGCGTTCCAGGCCTCGATGGTAGTTATCCAAACCAGGATTGGGCACTCTATGTCTACAATGCAAGATAACATCAGTCAGAAACTTCCGTCGGCCCTTGCTCTCGTTTTTATAGTCGGAGCCTGGGCTCCCTCGGTTCAAGCTCGGAGAGTCACGATTCCGGTCGTGGTCAACGGCGTTTCGGGTCAGAATGGAAGTGTTTGGGAAACCGAAGTTCGAATCTTCAATCTCCGATCGACCCAGAGCCCTCGTGTAAAGAGAAGCTGGGTGGCGATCCCAGAAGGCGGATTCGAGGACATTCCTTCGACGGCGCCAAATTGGACTTTCCCGGAGAGAGAAGGATCACCAGGCTATTTCAGTCGAATGCTCATTTTGGTTGGCTCGGATTTACTCTTGGGCGCAGATGCCCTTATTGGCGCTGTCGGTCTTGAGGTCGACGGCGATGTCGACGTGCAGTTTCGCGCTGTGGAAACCGGGGGCCGGCCGCGCTTGCCAAATTTTGCCCCGAGCCCTTCGTCTACTTGTTGCTGGCCAGGAACTGGCGCACTTGTGACAGCGCCAGGCGAACTCTTGTCCGGTAACAGCCACTTGCCGTGGCTCAGTGGTAACGGATTTAATTGGCAGACCGATTTGACTCACTACTATCGAACGAATTTAGCCTTCGTGAATCCTGGTTCGAAATCGATTGCACTCGAGGCGCAAATTGCTGAGCTTGGCTGTGCCCTCTGCTACCAAGTTGGCCCGGACTTATTCTGGAACCAGGCCGTAACGGGTTCTCGGGTGTCGATCGTCCTGAAGCCTTTTCAATGGCTGCAGGTCAATGATTTCTATTTTCTCGCTGAACCTTGGTGTCCGACCGATTGCCCTGAATTCAGCGCAGTTGCTCCGGGTATTGCAAACATCAGTTCGGCCAGTGACGATCAGTATTACGCCTATGCGTCCATCATCGATGAGACGACAAACAGCTCGATGTTCGTTCCGGCGTTACCGGGAGGAGCTGATATTGAGAACTGACTCACTTTGAGTCTGGACAATCGCCCGGCGAACAAAGCAGTTTGACATAGGTCGGTCGCCTCTGGATAACGGCAACGAATTGTCGTGCTTCCTCGGTTTGATAGGTTCTCCTGACGATCATAGGTTCTTGAAATAACGAGCGTCGAACAGTTCGCGATCAAAGAATGAATTCCGAGCGAAAATCCAAGGCAATCAATAAGGAAGTTGCGGCCGTTCTCGTGTTGATGGCCGTGGCCGGTGCGTGGTTCTCCCCGGCCCAGGCCCGGCAGATTACGATCCCAATCGTTTCCGATAGCGTCGCCGGACAAAATTCCAGTGTTTGGCAGTCCGAGGTGCGGATCTTCAATCTTTCCGGGACGAAGAGACCCCACGTAAGGAGAACATGGGTGGCGATCCCGGACGGCGGATTCGAGGACGACCCGTTCGCGCAGATTCGGGAAAGACGGCCGCAGGATGCGTTCCGGCCCGCGGCGCAGCGGCAGGGGCGCCGGGATGAGCCGCCGCGCGGACCGGATT
>Ga0315281_10010450_pt1 | contig 12802 bp, 9 predicted proteins | sample YL17G07_0_MG_FD_204540 | JGI IMG/M metagenome (GOLD analysis project Ga0315281, IMG submission 204540) | Sediment microbial communities from Yellowstone Lake, YNP, Wyoming, USA - YL17G07_0 | ecosystem: Environmental > Aquatic > Freshwater > Lake > Sediment | place: USA: Wyoming | collected... | reverse complement strand
TGCTGACCTGGCAAGCGAGGGTTCCGCGGAAACAGCAAGCGTATCTGTCATGAGCGAAGGCGATCTCCCGCCGATGCCTGATGGCCTGGATTCGGAGAGCCCACCCGTTTACTGCGCGACTATTGCGGAAGCAAAAGCCCAGACAGACGGCACGGCAGTCGAGCTTCAGTGCAAGCCGATGAACTCCGCAACCAGCGGGTCGTTCGTGATGGGCGAGGACGACACCTACGACACGCTTACTACTTACTACACTGGCACCGTAGTGGCCGACGACCGCGTGAATAAGGTCACAGGAACGATCCACACCAGCGGTTCTGACAAGGTCCTGGACGTGGACAGCGGCCCCGGCTTCGATCCTGACGGTTATATCGGCAGCGTCCAGACGGTGGCACAGGGCACCATCGCCTGGGCCAAGACGTTCGCAGACGGACTCTATCTGACAGCAGACCTGTCAGGAAAGGTCGTCAGCAGGACGTTTCCTGCACTCGGCTACTTCTGCGTGCAGGAGCCAAGTCGCGCATGCGGCATCCGTGTTAACGACAGCGCATCAGCGGAATCTCTGCACGCTGGCGACATCGTCACGATCTCAGGCGGTGAAATGACCACCGTTGACGGCGAGAGAGCTATCAACTATGCGTACACACAGATGGACTCGTCCGGGGATGCGCCGAGACCACTCGGTCTGAACAACAAAGCTGTCGGCGGAGGAAACCTCAATGTTCTCACCCAAGGCCCCGCCGGGGGCACGGGTACTAACAATGTCGGTCTGCTGGTTCGGGCATGGGGCAAGGTTACGGCAACCGGAAGTGGATACTTCTACGTTGATGACGGCTCGAACCTGAGTGATGGTTCAGGCTCAACTGGTGTTTGCATCGAAGGCGTCATCACCTACATGCCTGACATCGACGACTACGTGGCTGCGACCGGAATCTCCGGCCTCAAGACGGTATCCAGCAACCCGGCTCGTGTCGTTCGCGTCGCCTCGAGTTCTGACTTCACACCGATCACGCCGGCGGCACCCGATGGCCTTGAAGCCTATGCGACGGGGACGAGCACAATAAGGCTCTACTGGCCTGCGACTCCCGGCGCTACAGGCTACAACATCTACCGAGGTCTGACCTCGGGTGGCGAAGACTACGACAACCCGCTCAACGGTTCCACTCCCGTGACCGCTTTGACGTACCTGGACACGGGTCTCACTGAGGACATAGAGTACTTCTACACGATCAAGGCCCTGTCTTCGTCAGGTATCAGTCAGCCGTCCGACGAGAACTCGGCAGTTCCCTATGCTGGCGCTGTCCCCTGGGGAGGAAGCGTCTACGATGTAATCAGTGCGGTTCAGGCAAGGGTCAGTGTTTACGCAGACTACATAAGGGTCTGCGGCCCTGATGGGACCATCTATGATTCGACACAGCCCACGCCTCAACCGCCAGACGGATACTTGATCGAGGGCACGACGCTACTCGTCCATAGTTCCGGGCAGGTCTTCCCCGTAACACACGACACATGGGACAACGACACTGATTCAAGCGAAGAGGGCGGCCAAGCGTTGTCAGGATGGACACCGCAACTGCTTCCTCCAAGTGACGGCGTATACCGGCGGATATCGACCAAGCAGCAGTCTGGCCACTACTACTTTGGCGTGGCAGGTAACTTCGTGCTTCCTGACCGCAACGGCATAGACCTCCGAGGGGACAAGACAACACCTTACATATACATGGGCAGCCACGTTGCAGGGCTGACATACGGTCCTAAGAAGGTTGATGTCGACGCGGGTCTGATGTGGAATCGCAACTTCCTCCGTAACACGTGGGATGCCTACTTCCTCACCAATACCGCAGGCAAGAAGAGCTTCGGACGGGCACGTGTGAACATGGGCTTGGGATCCAGCTTCCGCTTCATGGCTGGAATGAGCGTCTATATGGCCTACTGGATATCCTTCGACACCAGCATCCTGGTCATCGAAGGGTTCGATGAGTACTTCAACTACAAGACAGTCATAGTATCGAACGCCTATGGCGCGATGTGGTATCCCGCCGCCACGATGAAACGCGCTCATTCCTTTGCTACCGGACATGCGGGTGTGGTGCGGGACGGCTCCTCTGTCTGGGGAGAAGAAGTGAGCGATATGATCCTTTACCACTTCGCCGCTGGTGGAGGAACTGAGGCGGTGTGGTGGACGCCCGATTGCACGCCTAGTTCCGGCATTTGGGGATCGGGGAGCAATCCCGCAAAAGGCAACGGAATAGACTGGCGCGAGACCGACGCTTATGTTGCTGAAGACCGCATATATCTCGGTCCTTAGTGTTCTATGCGGGGCGTGGGCGCGACTGGGCAGAATACGCCTGCGGTCGTGCCCGTGTCCACGAGAGACAGGTGAGCAGACATGAAACGGAGACCGTTCGTTATGGCCGTGGTACTGGCCTTGGCAACTGTGCTGTGCGGATGTGGCAGGCCGACTACACGCACAAGTGCTGACAGCCATTCCGCAAGTGGTGAACGCGGTAGTGTCGCGGCAGCGAAGCATCACAACAAGCAGCCGCAGTCTCAGGCAAGTGTCCAAGAGCCAAGCAACGTCACGAGTCGCGTTCTTTCGTCGAATCATCCGATCCACAAACGGTGGCCGCGAGCTATCGAAACAGCAGTCCTCTCTCCTGACGGCAAGTTGATTGCGCTCTATGACGGCACAGGGGTCTTTCTCAGCGATACTCAGGGCAAACACGTTCGGAAGATACCTGTCACCCTGTTCCAGAAGCTGGCGAACGAGGAAGTGAGTGTCGCATTCGCTTTCAGACCGGACGGCAAGCGAATTGCGGTTCTCACTACGCTCAACTACGGCGAGCCGATGGGGGCTTTCATAGAGAGACTCTGGACCGCCGATGTGGCCACTGGCAAGCCCAGGTTGCTGTCGAAGTGGGAAGACCGCGTGCAGGGGTCCTCTCCCGTGACCGCCGAACGCAAGATCGAGGGATGGACGAAGGATGGCAGCGCTGTTCTTGTCGTGGGCACTGTCTACGGCGGGGAAGAGATGCCGGTAGACGCGCAGAAGATCGGTACCCAACGAGCAGTTGTGAAGGACTCGCCCGGCTCCCGATAGCTGCGCAGCTTCTGAATGTCCCGCGCGCATTCGAGGCACTGTCGAGCGGCGGTTCCCGGGGGTATAGTGGCTGGCCCGTGAGCCGTTTCTTTGCTAGATAGTTGATCCCGCCATCCCATACCAGTTAGAATGCGTGAGGTCGAATATACCTCGTTGTTCATCCCACACCACCGGCAGTTGCTTAGTCAGCTTGGTCAGCGACAATCCGCTTGGCTCCTCGCCGATCAGGATCGCCTCGATGATATCCGGCGCAAGGAGTGTGAGCCGGACCAGATGCGCTGCCCCGCATGGCCATTCGCAAGGTTCGCGAACCCAGCAAGGAGCGCGGACCACGCGCCGGCGGGCTCGTGCAGCCCGCAAACGGATGCCGCTGCCTGCAAGCGTTAGAGAACGGGGAGGTACTTCCTCAGCTCGTACTCCGTCACCTGGATTCTGAACTCGTCCCACTCCCGTTTCTTCACTTCGATGAACCTCTCGAAGGTGTGATCGCCGAGAGTCTGGCGGACGAACTCGCTGTTCTCGGTGAATGCGAGCGCTTCGCCGAGGCTCGCCGGAAGGCTGTCTATACCCAGCTCTTTGCGCTCCGCATCGGTGAGGTGGTACAGGTTCTTCTCCATCGGCTCGGGCAGTTCGTACTTCTCCTCCACGCCTCTCAGCCCCGCCATCAGCATGACGGCGAAGGCTAGGTAAGGGTTGCACGCCGGGTCGGGACACCGCAGCTCGGCCCTGGTGGCGTTTTCCTTGCCCGGCTTGTACAGCGGGACGCGCACGAGCGCCGACCTGTTCCTCTGAGACCAGGCTATGTACACCGGGGCCTCGTAACCTGGAACAAGCCGCTTGTAAGAGTTGACCCACTGTGCCAGTATGGCGGACATTTCCTTGGAATGCTTGAGCAGGCCTGCTATGTACGACTTGCCGACGTCGGATAGATAGTACTTGTCCTTGGCATCGAAGAAAGCGTTCCTTCCATTCCTGAACAGTGACTGGTGAGTATGCATGCCGCTGCCGTTTGCTCCGAAGATCGGTTTCGGCATAAAGGTAGCGTATACGCCGTGCTTCTGAGCAATCTCCTTGACCACCAGGCGATAGGTCATAGCCGTATCGGCCATGGTGAGCGCGTCTGCATATCTCAGGTCAATCTCATGCTGGCTGGGCGCAACCTCGTGGTGACTGTACTCGATGGGAGCGCCCATCTGCTTCATGGTCAGTATCGTCTCCCGCCGAAGCTCGGTGGCGACGTCGAGAGGAGTCAGATCGAAATACCCGCCGTGGTCAAGAATCTCGGTCGAGCCTGGCTCTTTGAAGTAGAAGTACTCTAGTTCGGGCCCGACATACATGGTGTAGCCACTATCGCTTGCAGCCCTGACGGCTCTGCGCAGTATATACCTGGGATCGCCCTCGTAAGGGCTGCCGTCCGGCTGAAGGATATCGCAGAACATGCGGGCAACCGCCTTCTCCTGGGGGCGCCACGGCAGTATGCAGAACGTGTTTGGGTCCGGCATCGCTATCATGTCGCTTTCCTGGATATCCTGATAGCCCGTGATAGACGATCCGTCGAACCCCATACCCTCGTCGAGAGCCCCCGCCAACTCGTCAACGGTTATGGCGAAGCTCTTGAGCTGGCCCAGGACGTCCGTAAACCATAAACGGATGAACTCGACGCCCTTTTCCTCTGACTGTTTCAGCACGCTTTGTTTTGGTGTCACGCGAAATCTCCTCTCTACTCCACTACGAACTGCTCAGCAGGGGTGATATGGCCTCCGCAGGAAGAACGGGCGTGATCCTGTTGTGCTTCGGACGGCGGACCGCTCCCTGACTCTTGCGTCCTTCATCTGCGTTCTACCGTCATATGGTAATAGGGAGATGTTTCGTCGGTGTTTCCGAGAGGTTAAATGTGCGTGACCGCGGAGGACCATCAGTGGTGAAGCGCAGAGCTTACGCAGCCAACCTGTACCCGACGTTCCTCACGGTCTCGATCAGGCCATCGCAGGCAGGGGAGAGCTTCGCCCGGATGCGGCGAATATGGACGTCCACGGTCCTTAGGCCACCATAGTACTCATAGCCCCAGACGTGACTCAGGAGCGCTTCGCGGGTAAACGCCCTGCCTCGGTGTGTTGCCAGAAACCGGAGCAGTTCGTATTCCTTGAAGGTCAGCTCTATGTACGTACCATCGACCAAGACGCGGTGGTTGAGCAGGTCGATGACGAGGTCACCGATCTCTATGGCTTGGTCGCTGCTGACATTCCTTGCGCGCCTGATCAGGAGCCGCAGGCGGGACAGCAGTTCGCTCACGCAGTATGGTTCGAGGACGAAGTCGTCGATCCCCGTCCAGTCGACATCAGCCGTCTGGTCTCTGGTCAGCAGCGCGACGACAAGGAGTTCTTTGAGGTTACACGCGGTTCCCAGCAGGCGGCGGGTATCGCTGACGACCTGCCAACCACGACTGCAATCAACGATCAGAATCTCCGGCGTGAGGTCTGCGACGGCCTGCAAAAGTGAGTCCTCTTCCGGCGAACCGATGGCTGCACGGTATCCTTCACGTACGATGGCGCTCTGGATTGAGTTTAGCGCCCGGGGATCTTCAGTTATGAGCAGGATCTGACGCACGACAAGTCACCGAGTGTGGTTCAAAGCGAACCGAATCCATCGTGTACCTTCCCCAATCCATCTTCCGGAACCCAGCCGCGTGCTCCTACGGCAGGGATGGCTGGGGCGTCAATAGGTGTACAGTGTGCCGTAAGGTCTCGTAGAGACCGGCGACAACTTGACGAAGCGCGCGGACAGTATCTCCCGAGCCGAGGCGCTGAAACACCCGGCGTAAGCGGATACGGCTTCCTCTATCAGTGCCAAGTCTTCCGCATCGGGCTGCAGCACGGCGACCTCCTTGCCGAGTTGATAGCTCTGCACCTCCCCCCTGACGTAGATCACGCCGCCGTGCATGCCCGTGCCGATAAACCGCGCGCGGTGAGGTTTGCCCGTAAGCCCGAGGAGCACGGCCGTCCCGCCGGCCATATACTCCCCGAAGAAGTCCTGCGCCGTCCCACCGACTACGAGCAGAGGCGTCTGATCTCCATACGCCTTCATGTGTATTGCACCGCGGTACCCTATATCGTCCCGGATGAGCATTGATCCGCCGCGCATTGACAGACCCGCTATGTCTCCGGCTCGGCCGTGGACGATGATTGCGCCGGAGTTCATGGTGTTCCCGCATCCGTCCTGAACGTTTCCGTGGACGGTGACGGTCGGCCCGTCCATGAACGCCCCTAGGTCGTTGCCGGGGGTCCCTTCGATGTCGATCTCGACGCGGCCGGCCAGGTTGGTCGCGATATACCGCTGGCCGAAGACGTTCACCAGCCTTATCCTCGAAGCTCCCTCAGACACCATGGAGCGAAGGAGCGAGTTCATGGCCCTGTCGCGCATTCCCATGGCGTCGATCGTGCGGGTTCGCGTGTCCGTGTCTCTAGCTCTGCTCGTATGTGACAATTCAGTTCCCCGCCCCTCTCACGCCGAGGACTTCAAGCTCCCACTCCTGAAGTGCGATGCCTCTCAGGTGAAGACGGTTTCCTCGCAGGCTTTCGACCGCATTCACTCCAAGGCCGCCGAGCATCTCCTTTATCTCGAGGCTCCAACCCCGGAGAAGATTCACGAGCCTTCTGGCCGCAATGTCGGGGTTGATCCGCTTGCTCAAGTAAGGGTCCTGCGTGCAGATGCCCCAGTTGCATATGCCCGTATAGCACTTCTGGCACAGGGTGCATCCCATTGCCATAAGGGCCGGGGTTCCGATGTACACAGCGTCGGCGCCCAGGGCTAAGGCCTTGGTGACATCGCCGCTGTTCCGGAAACCGCCTGCCGCAATCACTGAACACCGGTTCCTGATCCCCTCCCGACGCAGTCTGTCGTCAACCGCGGCCAGCGCGAGCTCTATCGGGATCCCCACGTTATCCCTTATTATCTTCGGCGCCGCGCCCGTGCCTCCGCGGATACCGTCAATCGCGATAATGTCCGCGCCAGCTCTCACTACTCCACTGGCGATAGCAGCACTATTGTGAACGGCTGCGATCTTCACGGAAATCGGCTTCTTGTAGTCGGTGGCTTCTTTCAACGCGCAAACGAGCTGGGCCAGGTCCTCGATCGAGTATATGTCGTGATGCGGCGCTGGTGACAAAGCATCGGTTCCCTCCGGAATCATCCTGGTCTTGGAGATGGCTTCCGTGACCTTCTCGCCCGGGAGGTGGCCGCCGATTCCCGGCTTGGCGCCCTGTCCGATCTTTATCTCGACGATCTTTGCGAGGTTGAGATACTCGCGGTCCACACCGAATCGCCCGGACGCGCACTGGACGACGGTGTTGTCTGCGTACTTCCGAAGGGAAGCCGGCCAACCACCCTCTCCCGTATTGCACAGCGTGCCGAGCTCGGAGGCCGCGCGCATGAGCGCCTCTTGGGCCTGGTAGCTGATCGCTCCGTACGATATCGCCGAGAACAAGATCGGTATCTCGATTCGCACCTGCGGCGCAAGCTCTGTGGCGAGCTCACCGTCTCTGAGATCGACTCTCTCCGGCTTCGCGCCGAGATAGGTTGTGAGTTCCATAGGCTCGCGCAGCGGGTCAATGGACGGGTTCGTGACCTGGCTGGCATTAAGGAGAAGATGATCCCAGTACACTCTGTGCGGCTTGTCGCAGCCCATGCCGGTGAGCATCACGCCGCCTGCTTCCGACTGCTTGATCAGGTCCCTTATGCGGTCGTCGGTCCAGTTCGCATTCGGCCGGTAGCTGCCTGAGTACGGTCTAACCGCAAGAGCCTTTGTCGGGCAGAAGACTGCGCAGCGCTGGCAGCCAACGCAGTTCTCCTCGCAGTGCCGCATAACGTCGTCTTCCCCGTCGTAGACGTGCACCTTCCACGCACACTGCCGCTCGCAGACTCTGCAGCGTATACATCTCGCCTGGTCGCGTATGACCTCAAGTTCGGGCAGAACGTAACTCTTCATGATGATCTTCGATCCGGTCCGATATCCCCATAGTCTCTCGAAGCGGTCGGCGCCGCACCGGCATTGGCTCCACGCCGGTCTCTACGCCGCTGCCAGACTCTGAGTGGGCACGAGCGGCTGGCCCACGCGACCGATCACCGCCTCCCCGCCCATCGGGCTCCAGGATTCGCTCAGATCCGGGCAGATCAACCTGATCGCCGACTCTTCCGATGACAGATAAAGCATGTCTTTCTTCACACCAGCCACGAGAGGACGGAGACGGACTCTGTCGGTCAGTCCGATCATCTCGTTCTGATGGGCGATGATGACCGTGAACGGGCCGTTCATCAACAGGCTGCCGTAGACCTGCCTGAGCGTTTGGCAGAGCTCGCGCTCGGATGGCTCCATATAGGAAAGCACGGTCCACATCGGCGGGGACAACACTCTTGCCAACAGTTCGACGGGCAGGGAGTGACGGCGCACCAGCAAATCGACGCCATAGGCGATGACCTCGGTGTCTGTGTGCATGGTGCACGTGTAGCCGAACATCTCCAGATAGCGTCGGTTGGTGCCATACGACGATATCTCACCGTTGTGCACTACCGTCCAATCCAGGATGCTGAATGGATGCGCGCCGCCCCACCAAGCCTGGGAGTTTGTCGGGAAGCGGCCGTGGGCAGTCCAGAGATATCCTTCATACTCGTCCAGGCAGAAGAACCTGCCTATGTCCTCAGGAAAGCCGACACCCTTGAAGACGCCGAGGTTCTTCCCGCTCGAAAACACATAGGCTCCGTCCAGCGTGGTGTTGATGGTCATCACCTGGCGCACAACGTAGTCGTCTTCGCCGGCCGCCTCTGACTTCGAGGGCTTGACGCTCACGAAGTAACGCCAGATGTCCGGCGAATCGGTTACGGCCTGAACGGACCGGGTCGGAACACGCTCGGATTTCGCTATCACAAGACCGTCGCTGAGGAAATCCTCTACCTGCTGGCGGGCCGCCGAGTGCGTGAACATAATGTGCATCGCGTAGTGATCGGCGTACTCCGGATAAAGCCCGTAGACCGCGAATCCGCCGCCCAGGCCGTTTCCTCGGTCGTGCATGCTGGCGATGGCGGTCATGATGTCAGACCCGGAGAATGTCCGCCGCTCCACGCTCATCATGCCGAAGATCGAGCAGCAAGCGGTAAGCTTGTCGTCGTCGTAAGGGTTGTTGATCCGGCTAATGTCCTTCATGCATTTGTCCTCCCCGATTCGTTCCTCTGAGTTCCGGAGGTAAGTGCGCGTTGCTGAAATCCGGTCTGGCGAGCTTGTCGAGAAACGCGCTTGCATCAACCTTGTTCCTGATCAGGTTGACGACGATCCCCGCCCGATCCACGGCATCGCCCGCCGCGACGATGCCTACCGGCACGTTCTGCTTCAGAACGATCCGGCGGTAGCAGCCTGTGCGCTTGGTCAGATCCACGAGCTCGGTGGAGCCATCCGAGGCGTCGATGTACCCCGCCGAGATTACCGGGAACTCGAAGAAGCGGGTCGAGTTGATCGAAATGCTCCCCGGATATGGAACCGGTTTCCCGACCATCGCCAGCCCGGCTGTGCGTCCCTGCATATAGGCGTTCGGCCAAATGGGCATCAACCGTTTCTGGCCTGTCAGCAGGTCGAACGTCTCGGCAACGTCTCCAGCGGCGTACACGTCCGGCTGGCTCGTCCGCATGAAGCTGTCCACCACGATCCCGGTGTTGACCTGTATCCCGACCGACTCGGCAAGATCGGTTCTGGGGGAGACTCCCGCGGCCACAATCACCGCCTCGCAGTCCGTCCGCGTGCCGTCCGTGAGCGTGACGCCGCACGCCCTGCCGGCGGCGCTGCGGTGAATCTCCCGGACGCGAGACGACGTGAGAATGGATACGCCATGCTTCTCGAACAGCTTCCGCACGAGCGACGAGGTACATTGGTCAACGGCCAGCGCAAGGATGCGGTCGAGCGCCTCGACAACCGTGACCTTGACCCCCATTCTTGTCAGCGTCTCGGCTGCCTGAAGGCCGATCAGCCCGGCGCCGATTATGACGGCGCGTCGGATATCCGCCAGATCCCGCTCCAGCTTGTCGGCCTCGTGGAGTGTGGTGAAGCAGTGAACGCCGTCCAGGTCGATCCCCGGAATCGAAAGATGCGTTGGTCTCGCGCCTGTCGCAAGCAGGAGCTTTCGATATCCCAATGCCCGCCCGTCTTCAAGACGAACGGCTTTCTGTTTGGGGGCTATCTCGACAGCAGCGACGCCAAGAACCGGCGCGGCCGAATGTCGCCGGTAGAAATCGAGCGGCCGGTATGCCAGCGACTTCAGAGTCGCGTGACGGGTGACGCGTTCGGATATCCTGGGACGCGAATACACGTGGTAGGGCTCGTTCGACACGATGCCGATCGAACCGTCTGCGCCGGCTTCGCGAATGGCTTCGACTGCTCCAACCGCGGCCGCTGAGTTTCCGATGATCAGATAGTCGAATGCCTTCATGCCGCGTCCTCCACGATCGCCAAGGCTTCGTTCGGGCAGTTCGCCACACAGACGGGCACGTCCGCGCCGACGCACATATCGCACTTCACGGCAGCGGGACGCCGGCCATTCGACCTCTGAACCGCTCCGTGCGGGCAGACGGCAATACAAGTCCAACAGCCAATGCACTTCTGCTCATCCAGTTGCACCGTGCCATCCGGGGCTCTCTGCATAGCCCCACTGATGCAGGCGTGCACACACGCAGGTTCGTCGCAGTTGGCGCATTGTGTCCCGAAAGAGAGCGGCCCCTCCTCTTCCACGATAATCCTGGCCAGTGGCCTTGGTTTCTCCCGTGTGAATGCCTTCAGAATGTCACGCGTTTGTGAGTGCTGCAGTATGCAGTACACCTCGCACAGCCTGCACCCGATGCAAACTTCTTCTCTTGCCCGGATCCTCTTCATGGTCCGATTGCCCCGGAAAGACAAAAAGGGCGTTCACCTTGAGGCACTTCCCGGCCTCCACGATGAACGCCCGCGTTCAGCCCACGGTCATCCCGCTGCGGATGACCCTACGTTAGACTATGCGTCCCCGAAAAAGAAAATGGACGCAGAAGTACTGTCTCGGTACTCCAACGCCCACGACATTGTCCGTATCCAGCAATGGAATGCGACTCCCGATCCTCCCCTGGAAAGGGGCCGCCCAAGTTACCAAGCGTTTTATACCATGCAAACCGTGGTTTGTCAAGCACTTTTTCTCGGCGTTCGGAGCCGCGGGGGGCTTCGCGAGGCTTCTGAGCTTGGGAAGGTCCGACCAGCCCGGATGTTGACGCTTGCTGCCTCGACCGTGGTAGGATAAGCCAAAAGCAGGAAAGGACGGGCGGAAGATGATCGAACTACCGGAAGCGTTGGCCATTGCCCGACAGATGAGCCGCGAGCTCAAGGGAAAGCGGATCAGGGAGGGAATCCGCGGGAACTCGCCCCACAAGTTCGCGTTCTACAGCCGCCCACCGGACGAATACCAGACGATTCTCGCTGGCAAGACGATGGGCGAAGCGACAGATCACGGCGGCGAAATCCTGGCAGCCGTTGAGCCGGATCATGTGCTCGTTCTGGGCTGCGGCGGAGAGAGGATACTGCTCCACAAAGACGAGAGTAGTCTGCCCAAGAAGCACCAGCTTCTCCTCAGCTTCTCGGACGGCACGTTTCTCTCGGTCACCGTCCAGGGCTGGGGCGCCGCCCTGCTCTTGCACAAGTCCGAGCTGCACGACCACCCTCTTGTCGGCAGAAGACAGGTCTCTCCACTGGACGAAGGGTTCACCTTCGAGCGGTTCCAGCGGCTCTTCGGCGAGCTTGAGGAAGGGGACTCCAGAAGCGTCAAGTTCTTTGCCGTAAGCAAGCCCGGCATCTGGGGACTCGGCAATGGTTACCTGCAGGATATCTTGTTCCGGGCCAAAATCCACCCGAGGAGGAGGGCAGTCAGCCTGGACGATCAGGAGAAACGGGCTTTCTACGAAGCCGTAAAGGGGACTATCCGAGAGGCCGCAGAGCTTGGCGGCCGGGACACGGAGCGAGACCTCTACAACTGTCCCGGTCGGTACGTCAGAACCCTCGACTCGAGAACCCTAGGCCGGCCCTGCCCTCAGTGCGGAACCGCGATCGAGAAGATATTCTACCTCGGCGGCGCATCTTACTTCTGTCCGAGCTGCCAGGTTTGACCAGTCGCTCGAACGAAGCTGTGCCGCACGTAACCTGGAACGTCTCGTGACCAACTGCACCGTGTGCACGCTCCGTCCATCGCATTGCAGCACGCGGCGGCGAGGAGGATGACCGCCGGATGAGCCGGCACTGTACCTACCGTCCGAGAGCCAGGCACCCCCGCTGGTGAATGGCTGGGGAGGAAAACAACCTGGCAGGTGCTAAGGGTACAGGTGATCGACACTGTCTTTGTCAGGTAGTGAGAACGGAGGTCATCATGAGGTTCGAAACAGCAGGTTCAGGGGTATGCTCGGCATTCATCCTGGTGTTGCTGATCGCGGCCGCTTGGTGCGCGACCGGGTCGGCTGCAGAGACCGGACGGAGGCCTGCTATGGAGCCAATCGAGAAAGGCCCGTTCCAGCCGAGCTACGAGTCACTCAAGCAATATGAGTACCCGGAGTGGTTCCGCGATGCTAAGTTCGGAATCTGGGCACACTGGAGCGCGCAGTGCGTGCCGGAGCAGGGGGACTGGTACGCCCGGAGTATGTATGAGGAGGGCTCGG
>Ga0315281_10010448_pt1 | contig 12803 bp, 12 predicted proteins | sample YL17G07_0_MG_FD_204540 | JGI IMG/M metagenome (GOLD analysis project Ga0315281, IMG submission 204540) | Sediment microbial communities from Yellowstone Lake, YNP, Wyoming, USA - YL17G07_0 | ecosystem: Environmental > Aquatic > Freshwater > Lake > Sediment | place: USA: Wyoming | collected... | reverse complement strand
GGTTGGTAACGGTCGCGGTCGCCTCGAAGTCGGCCGCCGCGATTCCGCCGCCGAGCGCGGGAGCCCGGGCCCCGACCGGCAGTTTCGCGAACGCGGCGGCGCCGACCGAGGGGTCCGTGGCGGGCTCGGCCGAGGCCCAGCCGGCCACGAGGGCCAGGGCGATGACCCACCCGGGCCTCACTTGCCCCCTCCGCCGAACTTCTCCAGGAGGGTCTTCGCCCCGGCGTTCCCCGGCTCGCGATCGAGCGCCCGCCGGACGCAGTCGGCCGCCCGGGCGCGCTGTCCCGCGGCTTCCAGCGCCCGCGCGGCCTTGATCCAGCGGGCGGCTCCGGCCTCGTCGAGCCCCGCGGCCATCTCGAGGGCCGTCGCGGCAAGATCCGGCCGCTTCATCGCGGAGTAGACCGCGGCGAGGCGGTCGTAGAGCTCGGCATTCGGCCCGGAGTGGGTGAGGGCGCGTCCCAGCGCGCGCTCGGCGCCCGTGAGGTCTCCGAGCCGCCGGTCGGCGTCAGCGACTCGGGCCCAGAGACCCGGCAGGCCCGGCGCTTCCTCCAGCGCCTTCTCCCATGCGGCCAGGGCTTCGCGGGTCCGTCCCTTCGCCAGAAGCGCGTCGCCCGGATGCGTCACCTCCGCGAGCCCCGGGGGCTCGTCAAGCCCGAGAATGCGAATCCGCCCGCGTCCCCGGGCCAGCGGGAACTCGACGCCGGCCGTCCGGACCTTTCGGTCTCCGCCCGGGCGGGTGTACCTCCGCCAGAGGTCGAGGTAGACGTCGCTCGCGCGGGCGTTCCACGCCGGCGCGGGGTCGCAGGGCGCCTCCGCGCGAATCGACCCGATGCCGCGGGCGGCGAGCCGCCGGCGCAGGTCCGGGGCGTCGCGGGCCTCTGCCGCCAGGTCCCGGAGGAGCGCGGCCTCCGCGGGCAGGACGAGCGCGCGTCGCGGCGGGCTGATCGCCCACCAGACGGCGACAGCCGCAACCGCGAGGACCGCGAGCGCGGTCAGCGCGCGATGACGATGCGCTTGGTGCATGACGTTGAGCCCACGGTGATGCGGGCGGTGTAGACTCCGTTGGCCAGCTCGCGTCCCTTCGAGTCCCTGCCGTTCCACTGGAGCGGCGAGTTGTAGTAGAGGTCGAGCCCGGCCGTCTCGGCGGCCGACATGGCTTTCGACCAGAGGAGGTTGCCGAGAACGTCCCGGATCTCGATCGAGATCGCCTTGCCGCGTCCGGTGGGGACGACGAAGGTCGCGCACCGGCCCGAGGTCGGGGAGAACGGGTTGGGGTACGTCCAGGCCAGGCTCGCGTTCGTCGGGAGTGCCGTCACCGCGTTCGTGAGCGCCCGGTACATGTTCACCCGTCCGTAGCCGTAGTACTGGTTCCAGCCCCGTCCGCCCTGCGGCTGGTCCGCCGTCGCCTCGATCAGGGTCGCCACCTGGTCCGGCGTGCGGGCGGGATCGACGCCCAGCAGGACCGCGGCGAGCCCGGAGACGATGGGCGCGGAGAACGAGGTGCCCGCCTCGGCGACGTAGAGCGTGGTGGTGGGGGTGAGGTAGTAGGAGCACGCGCAGTTCGGGTCCATGCTCGTCGAGGGCGCGCCCGGACAGGGGGACGCGGGCGGCAGTGTCGCCGTCAGAATGTCGACTGCGAAGCCGCAGTAGAACTCGCTCCCGCCGCCGCCGGGCGCGACCACGTCCACCCCCGGGCCCCAGTTCGAGTAGAAGGCGACCTGGTCGTTGGGTCCCGTCGCTCCGACCCCGAGCACGTGCGGGTACCCGGCCGGGAATGAGACGGCGCCGGACCCGTCGTTGCCGGCGGCCGCCACGAGCACGACACCGAGCTCCCACACCTGCCGCATGCCGTCCGCCCCGATAGCGCTCTGCGACTGGTCCCCCCCGCCGCTGCCGAAGCTCATGTTGATCACGCGGGCCCCGTGCTGCGCGGCCCAGAGCACGCCCGCCAGGCTCGTGAACTCGCTGCCCCCTCCTTCGTCGTCCAGGACCTTGACCGGCATGAGGAGGGCGTTCCGCGCCACCCCGACGATGCCGCCGTTGTCGGCTGCTCCCGCGGCGACCGCCGCCACCCCGGTGCCGTGTCCGTTGTCGTCCTCGGTCGAGAGCGCGGGATTGATCGCGTTGTACCCGGGCACGAGCTTCCCCGCCACGTCCGGATGGCCCGTCGAGATTCCGGAGTCCGCGATCGCGATGGTGACCGAAGCCGACCCGTTCGAGCCCGGCACGCTCGAGGCCCAGCACTGGGACGCGCTGATCCGGTTCAGCGACCACTGGAGGGGGCAGTACGTGTCGGTGGGCAGGGCCGAGGCGTGGACAATCATGTTGGGCTCCGCGATCTCGACGTTCGGGTTCCTCGCCAGCCGCGCGATCGCGGTCTCGACCGGGAGGCCCGGGGGAAGCTTTATCAGCCGGACCCGGAGCTCGGGGAGTTCGCCCGCCTGCCGGCCGCCCAGCTCGTCGATGGCCCGGCGCGTTTCCGCGGCCGCCACGCCCGGCCGGAACCGGACCATGACCTCGTCCGGGACGTGCCGCGCCTGGGCGGACGCGGCGAGGACGGTGACAATCGCAATTCCTAAGTACGACAACAGCCGAGGGGGGGTATCGAACCCCCGACCTGCGGTTTACGAAACCGCCGCTCTACCCCTGAGCTACCTCGGCAACAACTGCAATTCTATCGCAATACGGTCGAGGAAGGCTCCGTTCCTGTCGCGGACATGGGGGCCGCCTGCACCGATGCCGGACCGGGCGCTGGAGGCGTGGCGAGGGGGACGTCGAGCACGTTCTTTCCCTTGGCGTCCCTGCCCGCGATAAAGGCCGCTCCCGCCGTGGCCAGGCTCATGCTGAACGTGAGATACGGCGCGTCCAGCTTGAACCGCTTTCCCTCGATCGCGAACCCGGCGGCCAGGGTGAACAGGGAGGAGTAGAGGGCCGTGAACGGCAGGGAGATGAAGAAGACGTTCTCGAGCCGCTTGACCCGGGTCTCGCTGAAGGGCTTGGCCAGTTCCGTCATGGCGTCGTGCGCCCGGGTGGCCGTGAGCCCGGGCCCGGCGCCGAGGTCCGCCGGGCCGGCGGGCTCCGGCTCCGCCGCCCCCGCCCGGGCCGCCAGCAGGACGAGGAGCAGGATCGCGCGCGGCATCAGAACTTCCGGATCAGGGGTTTCCGGGACTCGTACGCGGCGACCTCGGTCTGGACCTCGAGCCGCTTCGGGTGGTCCGCCGGCGCGGCCGCGAGGAACCGCTTCCAGAACTCGAGCGCCCGGTCCTCCAGTCCATGGTCGAGCAGAAGCGCGCCCGCGAGGATCAGGGCGTTGAGCTGGAGCCGGTCGAGCTCGAAGGCCCGCGCGTAGGCGGTCACGGCCTCGTTCCACCGCCCCTTGGCGGACAGGGCGTTGCCGAGGTGGAAGTGGCAGGCTCCGTGGTGGGGCGCGAAGTCCACGGCCTTCTGGGCGGCCCGGATGGCGTCGTCGGGCCGGCTCTTCTTCAGGAACGCGAGCGAAAGGTTGATGTGACACGGCACGAAGTCGGGCTTCTGGGCCACCGCGCCCTCCCAGGCGGCGATGGCTTCCGGCAGAAGCCCGGACTTGTAGAACTCCATTCCGGTGCGGTTCAGTTCCTCCGGCGTCGGCATGAATTTCCATTCTAGTGGATTGGCCGGGCAGCGGAGCCGGGCGAAAGCCCGGCGACCGTGGAGGCTCAGGCTGTGCCTGAGCCGGAACGGCCGTGCTTGCGGAATATGCTAGTCTAGATAGCGCCTGACGGGCGGGTGGTGGAACTGGCAGACACGTACGTTTGAGGGGCGTATGGGGTAACCCGTGAGAGTTCGAGTCTCTCCCCGCCCAGGCTTCAATAGCGGACGGAACATTTCGGAGGAGGATCCCATGACGACAGGACGGAACGCCGATGCGGCCTTTTAGTGATTCCCGACGGGCGGATAGCTCAGCCTGGCGAGAGCGCCTGCCTTACAAGCAGGAGGCCGCAGGTTCGAATCCTGTTCCGCCCACGGCCTGGTTCGTTTCCGGGGTCATATTCGCATTCGCGGCCGTGCTGGGCGGTTGCGCCGGCGGCGGCGCCAAGCCGGCGGCGCAACCGGCCGGACAGCCCGCCTCGGAGCAGGCGGTGAGCGCCGCGTCCGTGCCCGAGCCCGCGGGGGCCAAGGTGGCCGTGATCCGCACCGAGCGGGGGACTTTCAAGTTCGCCCTGCTCGACACGTACGCGCCGAACACGGTGAAGAACTTCGTCACGCTGGCCGAGAAGGGCTTCTACAACAACCTCACCTTCCATCGCGTCGAGCCCGGCGTGCTGATTCAGGGCGGCGATCCGTCGGGAAACGGGACGGGGGAACCGGGCTACGCGATCAAGGCGGAGTTCAACGCGCATCCGCACCTGGAGGGCACCGTCGCGATGGCGCGGCGGCCCGACCCGGACTCCGCGGGATGCCAGTGGTACGTATGCCTCCAGCCCCTGCCCCAGCTCGACCGGCAGTACGCGGTCTTCGGCCAGGTGTTCGAGGGGCTCGACGTCCTGCACGCGATCCAGAAGGGCGACCACATGCAGGAGGTCCGGATCGAGTACGTGGACCCCGCGAAGGTTCCCGCGGAGGCCCTGAGGTAGGCGGCGTAGACGGCAGGGCCTGTTCTGGTGTACTCTTGATGACCGGACATGGCTGAAGAAGCGCTGGCAGCAACGATTGGGCCCGACGAGGCCCTGGACATGATCCTGGGCGGGGCGCCCGACGAGGTCGTGCGGGCGGTCAACGAAGGACTTACCGCCTACATCTCCGCATCGCGCGGCCCGCAGGAAGACGTGGTCAAGGCAGCCAGGCTCCGCGCCGCGTTCGTCGAGATGACGGACTGGATCCTCGCGAAGCGGGTTCCCATGCTTAACGACGCCCAGTGGCTCTTCCTTTCCACCGGCGCGATCGGGGCGAAGGCATCGTTCCAGAAGGGCAGCGAGGGCGCGCAGGCCGAGCTCATGCCCGCCAAGGTCTACCAGATGCTGGTCCAGGGCCGGGCGGGAAAGAAGGCCCGGCCGGGGTGGGCGGCGCCCATCCTCGACGTCGAGGACCGGATCAACGCCATCGCCCGCGGCGAGCTGGTCGGGATGGACTCGGCCAGCACGCGGCGCCGGAAGTCCGCGCGCCCCCTGGGTTCCGACGCCCTCAAGGGGAAGGTCAAGGCGCGGCTCGAAGGCCTGGTCGCGGCGGTCAAGGAGCAGATGCAGGGCGTGGACCTCCAGCTCCAGACCTACAACTCGCTTCGTGACGAGACCGTGTACAAGGGCGTCAAGCTCAACTTCGAGGCGCTCCGGAAGTTCGTCCTGATCTCGGCCCTGCCGGGCCCCAAGAACGAGCAGGCGACGCGGTTCCTGACCCAGATCGGCGACAAGCTCGGGTCGATCGTCTACTCGGTCTCGAGCCTCGCCACCCAGCTCGAGGCGGTCGGGAGCGAGCTCGGCGAGAAGACGAAGGCCCTCGAGGGCAAGCTCAACGAGATGCGCGCCGCGCAGGAGGAGATGACCAAGCTCGAGTCGGGCCAGGACTCCCTGACGGCGGCGTTCGACGCCGAGACGATCCAGAGCATCCGGCGGGACGTGGACACCGTGGCGCAGTTCGCGGTCAAGGCCTCCGAGAGCGCGGACAACAAGGTGGCGTTCAGCGGGAGCCGGATCCTGGTGAAGGAGCAGTGGAAGGACATGCCCGCGTCCCCCGAGGAGTGCATCCTGACGGTGCCGTCGGTCGTGGCCGCCATCGAGAAGATCGGGAAGTTCCACGTGAACGTCTTTCCCAAGGACGCCGACGGCCAGTTCGTCCTGCCCCCGATCTTCATCGAGCCCGTGCGCAACTTCGTCGAGTTCTTCGACGACAGGATCTGCCTCTCGCTCGTGAGCGGCGAGATGCCCAAGAAGGGCCCCAAGGTCTCGCTTTCGCCCCTCGAGGTCCACGTCATGAAGGGCTGCGGCCAGTGGCTCTGCAGGGACTCTCTCTACGACTACCGCGGCGAGATCAACGCCGGGACTTTCATGGGCGACTACTCGGGCAAGGTCGAGAGGAAGACCCAGGTCAAGTGGCAGGGCGAGGACAAGAAGATGACCCTCGCGGTGTCCTCCCAGGTCGTGGACGCGTCCAGCCGCGGCGAGGCCGTGAACGACTACGTGGACACGGTCCACGCGTTCATCAACGGCCAGCTTCCGCCCCAGCGGATGTCGCGCCGCAAGATCGCGGTTCTTCTTCGCTACGTCATCGTCGAATCGATCGAGCGCACCGCCGGACTGCTACTCCTCCATGTCGCGCAGGCCGATCCCCAGGAGGCCAAGGAGGCGATCCTCAAGCACGCGAAGAACGAGACGCACGCGCGCGAGCTGGTCGCCAAGGCCTTCGAGGATCCCCAGGTCGCCAAGACCTGCGGCGACCGCGACTTCTTCCTCAAGAAACTGTTCGGAGTGCAGTAACCTCTTTCAGCGGCTGATGAGACGGCGCCAGGCGAGAGCCGCTATCGAGACGAGCAGAGTCAGGAACAGGCAGACGGGCCCGAAGACCCACCCCGCCGCGGAGCAGAACGTGGGCCGGCGCCCGACGTAGACCTCGCCCGCGAGGACGCCTTCCTCCCCAACGCCGAGCGAAGCGAGGATGCGGCCTCTCGGGTCGATGATCTGCGAGATCCCGGAGGAGGCCGCGCGCACGATCCAGAGCCCGGTCTCGACCGCCCGTACGGGCGCCATCGCGGAGTGCATGCGGTGCTGCCAGGAACCCCATTCCATCGGATCGAGGTTCGGGACCACGAGGAGTTCCGCCCTCCGTCCCGCCATGCGCCGGGAGCCGTTCTCGAAGTCGAGGTCGTAGCAGATCTGGATCCCGAGCCGGCCCACGGGCGTGGCCACCGGCCACGGGTCCGGGTTGGGGGGAAGCGCGTGCTCGACGACCGGGATCGGGTGGAGCTTGTCGTACCGGCCCAGGAGCGCGCCGCCGGGGGCCATGACCCAGGCGAAGTTCCGCATGAGCGGCCTCCTCGGGGCCTCGGATTCGACCATGACGACGCCGACGACGCAGACGGCACGGGAGCCCTTGAGCTTGTCCGCGAGCAGTTGCCGGTGCCGCTCCTCCTGCTTCGGCGGGACCATGATCGAGACCTCGGGCCACACGACCAGCCGGGCGTTGCGGGCCTCCGGACTCAGCGTCGCCGAGGCGTACTTGACCATCGAGAAGGATTCGTTCTGGACGATGGCGACGGGAACCTTCATCCCCGAGGTCACGGGCAGACTGCGCATTCTCATCATTCCCCATCCGGCGAGTCCGAGGACGAGGGCGAGCGCGGTCAGGGGAGCCGCACGACGGCCTCGCAGGGCGAGGCCGAAGGCGGCGTTGGCCAGGACGATTGCGGCCGAGAGACCGTAGACGCCGGTGAGGGCGCAGACCTGGAGGACGGTGATGCAGGGGACCTGGCTGACTCCCAGCGTGAGCCACGCGTTGGGGAGGAACCAGACCTCGCTCCGGAAGTACTCGAACCCGGTCCAGACGACTCCGCACGCGAGCGACCACGCCAGTTCGCGGCCCGGGCCGCCCGAGCGCACGTTCCAGCGGTCCCAGAGCCAGCGCGCCAGCGCGGCGAAGAGGGCGATCCACATCGCGAAGATGCACCAGAAGCCGATCGAGACGGTCAGGCTGAAGACGTGCCGGAACCAGTTGAGCGACACCGCGTAGAAGACGAGCCCCGTGAATCCGCCGAGGTTGGCGGCGGCCTTGGGGTTATCGGACTCGCGCGCGGCGCGAAGGAGGGGAACCAGCGCGATCCACGCGAGCGGCCAGATGCCGAACGGCGGGAACGAGAGGATGAGGAGGATCCCCGAGAGCCCGGCGAGGACCCAGGGAATGACCCGGTCGGCCGTGGATTGCGCTGGCACGGCTAGATTGTATGCGCGTAAAGCCGGGGCGCACAACCCCGCCGGGAGCGTGTCCCCGAATCAGTGAAACAGCGCCGAGATAGAGGCCTCCTCGTGGATGCGGCGGATCGCCTCGCCGAACATGCTCGCCACCGACAGCACCCGGACGGGCGGATCCGTGATCTTCTTTGCCACTTCGTTCAGCGGGACCGTGTTGGTCACCACGATCTCCTTGATCCCCGAGTTGCGCAGACGCTCGACCACGGGGCCGGAGAATATTCCGTGGGTTACGAGGGCGTAGATGTCGCGGGCGCCCCGCTGTTTCAGGGCCAGGGCGGCCTCGGCGATCGACGAGCCCGAGGTGATGATGTCGTCCGACATGACCACGACCTTGTCCTTCACGTCCCCGATGACGTTCTGGACCGCGGTCTGGACCGGGCCGAACCGGCGCTTGTCCACGATGGCCAGCGGCGCCCCGATCTTCTCGGCGAGGTAGCGGGCGTCCTTGACGCCCCCGAGGTCGGGGGCCGCCACGACGACGTCGCCGAGCTTCTTCTTCGTGACCCAGTCCGCGAAGACGGGCATGGACATCAGGTGGTCCAGCGGGATGTCGAAGAAGCCCTGGATCTGGTCCGCGTGCAGGTCCATGGTGAGGACCCGGTCGGTACCGGCGGCCTCGATCAGGTTCGCGACGAGCTTGGCCGTGATCGGGACCCGAGGCTGGTCCTTCCGGTCCTGGCGGCCGTAGGAATAGAAGGGGATGACGGCCGTGATCCGGCGGGCGGAGGCCCGGCGCATGGCATCGATGACGATCAGGAGTTCCATCCAGGTGTCGTTGACGGGCGGGCACGTGGACTGGATGATGAAGACGTCGGTGCCGCGGACGTTCTCGTTGATCTTGACGCGGATCTCTCCCTCGCCGAACTGGCCGACTTCCATGAGGCCGAGCGGGATGCCCCGCGAGGCCGAGATCTCCTTCGCAAGCTCGCGGTTGCCGTTGCCGGTGAAGATCTTGAGATCGTTAGGCACGACGTCCTCCCTTCAACGGTCTGGCCGGAACGCCCACGACGGTCGTCCCGGGTTTGACTGCCCGCCCGCCCGGCACCACGGCGCCCGCGCCCACGGACGCGCGGTCGCCGATAGACGCCGGGGCCACGAGTACGCTCCCGCTGCCGATGAACGCCTGCCTGCCGATTCTCGTCGGCCACTTGCGCTTTCCGTCGTAGTTCGCCGAGATCGCGCCCGCGCCGATGTTGGCGTCGGGGCCCACCTTCGCGTCGCCGAGATACGAGAAATGATGCATTTGCACGCGCTCGCCCAGGTCGGCCCTGACGATCTCGGCGTGCGTGCCCACGTGCGCCCCCCGGCGGAGGCGGCAGCCCGGGCGGACGTGGGCGAACGGGCCCACCTCGGTAGAGTCGTCGAGCCGGCTGGCCGTCACGTACGAGGACCTGACGGTGACCCCGTTCCCGAGCACGGAGTCCCGGATCACCGCGTTCGGGCCCAGGAGGCAGTCCGTGCCGGCCCTCGTTGTGCCCTGGAGCATGGTCCCGGGCATGATCCGGGTCCCGGCCCCCACCTCGACCGCCCACTCGACCGTCACGCTCGCCGGGTCGTCTACGACGACCCCGCCCGACATGAGCTCCGCGAGCTTGCGGGCCTGGAGGATCGCCTGCGCATACGCCGCCTGGGGAAGGGTGTTCACGCCAGCCGAAGCTTCGGCGGGCACGGTCACCGTGGTCACGCTCGCGCCCCGAGAGAGCGCAAGCTCGACGGCCCGGGTCAGGTACTTCTCCTTCTTCGCGCCGACGGGCTCGATCGAGGCAAGCAGGTCGAAGATCGCGGGGGCCGCGAACGCGTACAGGCCCGCGTTGATCTCGCGCACTCGCCGGACGGCGGGGCTGGCCTCGGCCTCCTCCACGATGTTGGCCACCGCCCCGGCGGGGTCGCGCAGGATCCGGCCCAGCCCGGACGGGTCCTCGACGGTCGCGGTTGCGAACGCCACGAGGGCGTTGCGGGAGGCGCGCGCGGCAAGGAGCGCCTTCACGTGACCGGGGTCGAACAGCGGCGTGTCGGCTTGGATCACGACGAGCACGCTCTCGCCTTTCACGAGCGACCGGAGCCGGCTCACGGCGTCTCCCGTCCCGCGCGGCTCGGGCTGGATGACGGTGCGGACCGAAGCGCCCAGGACGCGCGCGAAGACGGAGCGAAGGGCCGGGCTCGTGATCACGATCGGCCGGGCGATCCCGGAGGCCCGGAGGGATTCGTACGCCCATCCGATCATCGGGCGGCCGAGGAGGGGGAGGAGCGGCTTCGGGGTCGAAAGCCGCATCCGCTCGCCCTTGCCGGCCGCAAGAACCGCGCCGAGGATCTTCATGCCCGACAAGGATATCACATTGGAGGGAGGGCTACCGACGGCCGGAAGCCGCGCTTAGGACGCCGATCCCCCCTGCTTCTTCTCCCGCGCGAGCAGGACGGTCCTGATCACCCAGAGCACCACCGGGATCGCGTAGAGCACGACCAGATTCAGGGCCTGGCTGCTCCACTTGAAGTCCGGCTCGGCGAGGAAGTGGAGCATGATCGTGTAGAGCACCGCCAGGATCGCGTAGATGATCGTGAGCGTCTTGAGGTGCCAGCGCCAGGTGAAATCCGGCTCGGGCGATGTGGTCTGCGTCGTGTCTGCCATGTCGACCTTGAGCTTACCGCCCGCGGTTGTCGTTGGTCAAGTACCGGCGGGCCGCCTCCACGTCCTTGCCGATCCTTCGGGTGAGCGCCGCGAGGTCCGGGAAGGCCTTTTCCGGCCGCATGAACCGGAGGAGTTCGGTCTCGACGAGGCTTCCGGCGGGGGCGCGGGGCGGGGAGCCGAGCGCGTGGACCTCGAGGAGCGGAGCGTGCCGGCCCGGTTCCACCGTCGGCCGGAGGCCCAGATTCGCCACGCCGGGCCGCCCGCCCGGGGGCATCCGGACCGCGTAGACGCCGAACCGGGGGAGCAGCTCGTTGGCGGGGGCGATGTTGATCGTGGGGAATCCGAGCCGGCGGGCGAGCCGGCGGCCCCGGACCACCTTGCCCTCGATGGCGACCGGACGGCCGAGCAGGCGGCCGGCCTCCGCGACCCGGCCGAGTGCGACGAGCTTGCGGATGCGCGAGCTCGAGACCGGCTCGCCCCGGTCCAGTACGGGCCCCATGACGGCGGCCCGGAACCCGAGCCGGGGCCCCAGGCGCTCGAGCAGCGCCCCGTTCCCGGTCCCGCCGCGGCCGAAGTGGAAGTCCCAGCCCACGACGACCTCGGCCGCGCGCAGGCGGCGGACGAGCACGCGCTCAACGAAGTCTTCGGCGGGGAGCGAAGCGACCCGCCGGGTGAACGGGAGGACGACGGCGGCGTCGAGGCCCAGGCCCCGGAACCGCTCGAGCCGCTGACGGAGCGTCATGAGACACCGCGGCGCTGCGTGCGGGGCCAGCGTGTCGAGCGGGTGCCGGTCGAAGGTGACGACGACGGCCCGGCCCCCGATCGCGCGCGCCCGCCGGAGCGTCTCGGCCAGGACCGCGCGGTGGCCGCGGTGGACGCCGTCGAAGACGCCGATCGCGGCGACCAGCGGCCGGCGGGCGGGCAGGCGGGGCGGGAAGCCCCTCACGACGATCATAAGTCTCTCGATTATGGCAGGGATTCCCCGGGGGGAAGCGTGCGCAGGGGGAAGAGCGTCCCGGCGTCCAGCCGGCCGATCCCGATCATCCGGCCGCCCGGAATCGTGAGCCTGACCGGCACATTCGGGTTCTCCGGAGCGGCCGTCGCACTTCCGGCGGACGCCGGAACTGCGTGGCGCCTGGGGTCAGGAACGGACTGGCCGTGGAGGAGCCGGGCCGCCGCCGCGTCGTCCAGCTTCGCCTCGGGCAGGTGCGCGAGCGCGCGCGCGGCCGGGACCAGGCCTTCCGCCGCGCGCCCGGCCGCCGCGAGGCGCCGCAGGGACTCGAGGTCCACGGACTCCTCCAGGGAGAGCGAGCCGGCGCGGGTGCGCACGAGCCGCTCCATGACCGCGCCCGTCCCGAGCAGGCGTCCCCACTCCGCGATCACGGACCGCACGTAGGTGCCGCCCGCGCACGAGATCCGGAACCGGACCTGCGGGGTCGCGAACTCGATGACCTCGATGGAGAAGACGCGCATGGGGCGGACGGGGGGCGCGGCGGGGTCTTCGCCGGAGGCGGCGGCCTCCCGCGCCGATTCGTAGAGCCTCTTCCCCCCGACATGGACCGCCGAGTAGGCGGGGACCGGCAGATTCACCTCGCCCACGAGCGTGGCCCCGGCGGCGCGCACCTGGTCCGGCGTCGAGTCCACGGGCCCGGGCCCGGTGAGGGTTCCGGTCACGTCGAGGGTATCGCTCGTCACGCCGAGCCGCATGAGCGCCTCGTATTCCTTGTCGTGCCGGAGCCACCCGAGGAACCGGGTGGCGTGGCCGAGGCCCATTGGGAGCACGCCCTCGGCGATGGGGTCCAGCGTTCCTCCGTGTCCGGCGTTGCCCCCCAGGATCACGCGTACGGCATCCACGGCGTCGTGCGACGTGATGCCCCGGGGCTTGCGGAGGTTCAGGAACCCGTGCATCACGGCGAGCGGCCCCCGAGCCGCCGGCGCATCGTGTCCAGGTTCTGGAGCGCGGAGGCGTGGCGGGGATTCCGCGCGAGCACCCAGCCGAACAGGCGCATGGCCTCACCCGTGTTCCCCTGCGCGGCGCACGCGGTCGCCACGTTGGTCCAGAGATCGAGATTGCGGGGCTCCAGCCGCGCCGCATCGCGAAAGGCGGACTCGGCCTCGGAGTACCGGGCCAGCCGGGCCAGGGAGTGGCCCAGGTTCATGAGTATCAGGGCGCGGCCGACCTGGCCGGGAAGGACCAGGGCGGCCCGCAGGGCTGCGGCCGCCCGGTCGAGCTTGCCCGC
>Ga0315281_10010447_pt1 | contig 12803 bp, 8 predicted proteins | sample YL17G07_0_MG_FD_204540 | JGI IMG/M metagenome (GOLD analysis project Ga0315281, IMG submission 204540) | Sediment microbial communities from Yellowstone Lake, YNP, Wyoming, USA - YL17G07_0 | ecosystem: Environmental > Aquatic > Freshwater > Lake > Sediment | place: USA: Wyoming | collected... | reverse complement strand
CGTGACCGGCCTGCGGGTCGGCGAGACGGCGCTGTCGGTGAGCGCGCCGGCCGGCCGGGATTCGACCTTGAGCCGGCGGTGGCGGATCCGGGTCGTGGCCGGAGGCCTCGCGGTCTCCCGCCCCCGGGTCGGTCTGGGAGTGGGCGAGCGGGTGCCGATCGCCGTGCGGCTCCTCGACGACCAGCGCCATGACATCGGGCCCGCCGGCGTCGTCGCCTGGACGTCCTCGAGCGACTCCGTCGCCCGGGTGCAGGACGGGCAGATCGTCGGCGGGCGGCTCGGCCGTGCCACTCTCACCGCCCGTGCGACCTGGGACTCGACGGTCACGGTGGACGTGTTCGTGGTCGGCGACATGATCGTGTCCGCGCAGCGTGCCGGGCGGTGGGACCTCTTCATGATGAGCAACGGGACCGCCACGCCCGTCACCCAGGACTCCGTCCTCGAGTCCCAGGTCGCGTGGTCGCCGGACCTTACCCGGATCGCCTACGTCGCGGCCCCCAGCGTGCGGTCCGCGGATTTCCAGCTCTACGTGGCGGACGCGGACGGCACGCACGTGATCCGCCTGACCAGCAACGACTCGGTCGCGATCGCCTCGCCGGCATGGGTGCGGCCGGCCGGCGGCCAGATCGTGTATGAAGGGACGCGGGGCGCCCGCGGGCAGGTCTACGTCAGCAACAGCGACGGGACGGGGACGCGTGCCCTGACGAGCGGCGACAACTCGAATTCGGCGCCCGACGTCTCGCCCGACGGCCACAAGATCGCGTTCGTGTCCCTGCGGGAGAGTTCGCCGGGGCTGCGCAACTACGACATCTACGAGATGAACTTCGACGGCACCGGCGAGCGCCGGCTTACCACCAGCGCGCGCCGCGACGGCGCGCCCGCGTACTCCGCCGACGGCCAATACATCTACTTCCTGCGCGATGAAGGCGCGGGGACGCAGAAGGTGTACCGCGTCGAGACCGCCAGCGGCACCGAGGCGCCGGTCACGCCGACCGGCACGTTCGTGCGGGCGTTCAGCGTGTCCCCGGACCAGACGGTCATCGCCCTCACCGTGGAGCAGCAGGGCGCCGGCGGCACGTCGAGCACGCGCGTCGCGCTCTTCACGGTCGCGACCGGCGCGATGGCGCCTATGCCGTCCGGCCCCGACGAACGTCTCGCCGGGCCGGCTTACCGGCCCGCCACGCCGCGCTAGCGGCGCGACCCTCACCACCAGGCCTATCGCGATGCGCGCCGCAACCATCCGGGCTTACGGAGGCCCGGAGCAGGTGTGCGTGGAGGAGGTTCCGCGTCCGGAGCCGGTCGCGCCCGACGACGTCGTCGTGGCGATGCGGGCCGCCGCGCTCAACCATCTCGACCTCTTCGTGCTGGGCGGCCTGCCGGGCCTCGCGCACGAGTTCCCGCACGTGGTGGGCTCCGACGGCGCGGGTGTCGTCGAATCGGTCGGGGCCGCCGTCACCCGGGTGAAGCCGGGCGACCATGTCCTGCTCAATCCCGGCATCTCCTGCGGCGGGTGCGAGTACTGCGCGCGCGGCGAGCACTCGCTCTGCCGGACCTACCGCCTCCTCGGCGAGCACCGTTCCGGCACCATCGCGGAGGCGGTGCGCGTCCCGGAGGCCAACGTGTATCCGTTCCCCGAGCGCGTGTCGTGGGTGGATGCGGCGGCGTTCCCGCTCTGCTTCCTCACGGCGTGGCGGATGCTCACGACGCGCGCGGCGCTGCGCCCCGGAGAGACCGTACTGATCTGGGGGATCGGTGGCGGGATCGCGCTCGCCGCCCTCGCGGTCGCGCGGCGGCTGGGCGCGCGGACGATCGTCACCAGCGGGAGCGACGCCAAGCTCGCCCGCGCGACGGCGCTGGGCGCGGACGCCGCCCTGAATCACCGGAAGCAGGACGTGTTGCGCGAGGTCCGCCGCCTGACCGACCGGCGCGGCGCCGACGTCGTCGTGGACTCGGTCGGGACCGCGACGTGGGAGACCAGTACCAAGTGCCTCGCCCCCGCCGGCCGGCTCGTCACCTGCGGCGGCACCTCGGGCGCGATGGTGCAGACCGACGTGCGCCGCCTGTTCTGGTATCACCACACGATCATGGGCTCGACCATGGGCAACGCGCGGGAGTTCGGGGAGGTCACCGAGCTCCTGGCGCGCGGGGAGCTGTCGCCGGTCGTGGACGGCGTCTTCCCGATGGCCGAGACCCGCCGGGCCTTCGAGCGGATGGCGTCCGGCGAACAGTTCGGCAAGATTGTAGTGCAGGTCGCCGAGTAGGGGCGGGGAGGCACGATGGAACCGTTCGAACGGCTGAAGGCCGGCCTCATGCAGATCGTCCACGTCCTGCCGGGGCTGCTGCTCGCCCTGGTCATCCTCATGGCGGGCTTCCTCGTGGCGCGCATGGTGGAGCGCCTGGTGGACGCCCTGCTGGCCCGTGTCCACTTCGACCGCGAGGCCGCCAAATGGGGCGTGACGGAGGCCGTCGAGCGGACGGGGAGGCGCGAGGGACCCACCCGCGTCGTCGGCAAGCTGCTGTTCTGGTTCGTGATGCTGGTCGTCATCCTGCTCTCGTCCTCGGCCCTCGGCATCGAGAACATCAACGACATCTTCGCGAACCTGATCGGGTACATCCCCACCGTGTTCGCCGCCATCATCGTCATCGTCCTCGGCCTCATCCTCGGCGAGTTCGTGCGGGCCCTCATCCTCGCCTCCGCCGGCGGCGTGGAGGGCGTGCCGACGCTGGCCAAGGTGGCCAAGGGCGTCGTCATCATGATCTCGGTGTTCATGGCGCTCCAGCAGGTCGGGGTCGCCGCGGACATCGTGACCACCGCCTTCACCCTCATCCTCGGCGCCGTGGCGCTGGCGGTCGCGCTGGCCTTTGGGTTGGGCAACATGCGCCTGGCCGGCGAGGTCACGCGCCGCTGGCACGAGGCCGGGCGGAGTCGCAGCGGGGCGCGCGGGCGGTCCAGTCGGGAAGCGCCCGGCCCGGCCGCCGCGTCCGGGTCAGCCGGCGGCGGCACCGAGGCGCGCGAGACCCGCGGCGAAGCCGCCGACTGAGCGTGGCAGGGACGGCCCCGCGGCGCCATCACCTCGCTCTCACCCGTGATACAGACAGACCGACCATTGCGCCGCGCCTCGCCGATGATCGCCTGGCTCGCCCTTGCCGCCGCCGCGGGCTGCGCCCGCGAGTGGCGCGCGGCGCCCCCCATTGACGCGGCCGCCCATCTGCGCGAGATCGACGCCTTCCACGCGCAGCGTCGCGCCGAGCTCACGGGGCCGACCGGGTGGCTCGCGCTGGTCGGGCTGTCGGCGCTCCCCGAGGGAGCGAGCGACTTCGGCGCGGATTCCAGCCTCGCGGTCAGGCTGCCGGCGGGCCGGGGACCCGTGCTCGCGGGCCGGCTGGTACGCGCTGGCGCACGCGTCACGCTGGAGCCCGCGCCCGGCGTCCGCTTCCTCCGCGCGGATTCGGCCGCGGGGAACCCTCCGGTCGCCGGCCCGCTCGACCTCAGACCCGACGCCGACAGCGCCGGCCCCACCGACCTCCTGCTCGGCGCGCTGCGCCTGCGCATCCATGCGGTGCAGGGGCGGGCATGGCTGCGGGTGTGGGACGAAGAGGCCGGGGCGCGGCGCTCGTTCACGGGCGTGCCCGCGTTCCCGGTGGCGCAGCGCTGGCGTCTCGCCGCACGCTTCGAGCCGCTCCGCGTCCCGGGCCGTCACCGGGTGCCCGATATCACCGGCGGCGAGATGGAATTCGCGGTGCCGGGCGAGCTGGTGTTCCGGGTGGACGGGCGCGAGTTCCGGTTGCTCGCATTCGACGAGCCGAGCGAACACGATCTGTGGGTCCTGTTCGGCGACTCGACCAACGCGCGGACCACCTACGGCGCCGGCCGGTACATCCACGTGCCGCTGCCGGACTCCGCCGGGTGGACGGTGCTCGACTTCAACCGCGCGTACAATCCGCCCTGCGCGTTCAACGCCTTCGCGACCTGCCCGTTGCCGCCCATGGAGAACCGGCTCAGGCTGGCAGTGGCGGCGGGAGAAACCAAGCCGCATTGAGCCGTCATCTGGCCGCCGGGGTCCCGTGGTGCAGGATCGACGCGACCGGCCGGCTATGACTGGAGCGGGTCCCTGACGTCGAGGCAGTCGAAGCCCATTCGCGGAGATCGTCGCCCGCGCCAGCATCGTGCTGCACCATGCCGCCATCATTAAGCCATCAATGCGACACTAGAAGTCCAGCCGAGTTGACTTAAGCCTCTCAGTCGTATACATTTATGAGTCCTAACCCCAAGGCTTCAGTGACTGCCCCAAATCAGCGTGAACGGATCCTCCCCAGACTCATAGAAGACGAGATGCGCGAGTCGTTCATCGACTATTCGATGAGCGTCATTGTCGCGCGCGCTTTGCCCGACGTGCGCGACGGTTTGAAGCCCGTCCATCGCCGGATCCTCTACGCGATGAACGAGCTCGGCCTCGTCCCCGGGCGCCCCTTCAAGAAGAGCGCGACCGTCGTCGGCGACGTCCTCGGCAAGTACCACCCGCACGGCGACAGCGCGGTCTACGACTCGCTGGTCCGCATGGTGCAGGACTTCTCCCTGCGCTATCCGCTGGTGGACGGGCAGGGGAACTTCGGGTCGGTGGACGGGGACTCGGCGGCGGCGTACCGGTACACCGAGGCCCGGCTCACCCGCATCGCCATCGCGATGCTGCAGGACATCGACAAGAACACCGTCGCGTTCGTCCCCAACTTTGACGACCGGCTCAAGGAGCCGACGGTCCTCCCGTCGCTGGTGCCCAACCTCCTCGTCAACGGCTCGGCGGGCATCGCGGTGGGGATGGCGACCAACATCCCGCCCCACAACCTGCGCGAGGTCGCCAAGGCCGTCATCCACCTGGTGGACAATCCGGATGCCACGGCCGGCGACCTGGCCCGGCACATCTCCGGCCCGGACTTCCCGACCGGCGGCATCATCTACGGCAGGCAGGGCATCGCCGACATGTACGAGACGGGCCGCGGCAAGGTCATCGTCCGGGCGCGGGCCCAGGTGGAGGAGAAGGAATCCACCGGGCGGTCGCAGATCGTCGTGACCGAGATCCCCTACATGGTGAACAAGGCGCGGCTGGTCGAGCTGATCGCCCGGCTGGCGCGAGAGAAGAAGCTCGAGGGGATCAGCGACCTCCGGGACGAGAGCGACCGCGACGGGATGCGGGTCGTGATCGAGCTCAAGCGTGACGCGGTGCCGCTGGTGGTGCTGAACAACCTGTTCCAGCACACCCAGATGCAGACCACCTTCGGCGCCATCATGCTGGCGCTGGCGGGCGGCCAGCCGCGGGTGATGAACCTGAAGGAGCTGGTCCAGCACTTCGTCGAGCACCGACACCTGGTCATCACCCGTCGCACCCAGTTCGACCTCGACCAGGCCGCGGCGCGCGAGCACATCCTCGAGGGACTCAAGATCTGCGTCGACAACATCGACGCGGTCATCAAGATCATCCGCGGGTCCAAGGACACCGACGACGCCGACCAGAAGCTCCGCGCGCGGTTCAAGCTCTCCGAGCGGCAGAGCAAGGCCATCCTCGAGATGCGGCTCGCCAAGCTGACCGGGCTCGAGATCGAGAAGCTGGAGGCGGAGCTCAAGGAGGTCCGCGCCTTCATCAAGGAGATGAAGGCGATCCTGGCCTCGAAGCCTCGGCGGTTAGGCATCCTGAAGCAGGAGATCGAGAAGATCGCCGCGGACTTCGGCGACGACCGCCGCACCGAGATCGTGGCCGACGAGGGCCAGTTCTCGGTGGAGGACCTCATCGCCGAGGAGGACATGGTCGTCACGGTGTCCCACTCCGGCTACATCAAGCGCATCGCGGTCTCCACCTACCGGCGGCAGCGGCGGGGCGGGCGCGGCCTGAACGGCATGGGCACCAAGGAAGACGACTGGGTCGAGCACCTCTTCATCGCGTCCACCCACGACTACGTGATGTTCTTCACCCAGGGCGGCCAGGTGTACTGGCTCAAGGTGTACGACATCCCGCAGGCGGGCCGCGCGGCGAAAGGGAAGCCCATCGTCAACTGCATCGCGATCAAGCAAGACGAGCGGATCGCCGCACTGGTCAACGTGCGCGACTTCGCCGACGACAAGTACCTCATGTTCGTGACGCGCACCGGCACGGTGAAGAAGACCGCGCTGTCGGCCTACGGGAACGTCCGCGCCACCGGCATCAACGCGATCAACATCGAGGACGGCGACGAGCTGATCGACGTGCAGGTCACCGACGGCACCAACGACATCGTCCTCGCCACCCGCCACGGGATGTCCATCCGCTTCCACGAGAAGGACGCGCGCGAGATGGGCCGAGCCACGACCGGCGTGAAGGGTATCGAGCTGGAGAAGGGCGATGCCGTGATCGGGATGGTGATCATCCGCCGGGAGGCGACCCTCCTCGTCGTGGCCGAGCTCGGCCTCGGCAAGCGCTCTGAGCTGGCCGACTATCGGGTGCAGTACCGCGGTGGCAAGGGCATCATCACGCTCCGGCGCACCGACAAGACCGGCGACGTCGTGGCGCTCAAGGAGGTCATCCCGGACGACGAGTTGATGGTGATCACGCGGCACGGCGTGATCATCCGGCTCCCGGTGAACGACATGCGGGTCATCGGGCGTAATACGCAGGGCGTGAAGATCATCAATCTGGACGAAGGGGACACGGTGCAGGACGTGGCGCGGGTGGTGAAGGAGGATGAAGGTGGTGAGGAAGAGGGTGCGGAGGAGCCGCTGGAGGCGGGGGCGGCGGAGTAGCGGTCGGCGGGTGTGAAGGCGGGCTCGCCGGCTTCCTTGCCAACCCCCGGGCGACCCACACTGTCTAAGGAAGAAACTCGCCACCCCCGGGGACCCGCATGCGACCGCAGCTGAAGCTCTATCTCATTGCCGCGCTTGCTCTTGGTGTGAGCTTTCCTGGCTCGGATCTCCAGGCGCAGCGCCGCCGCTCCCATCACAGCGACGAGGGTTGGATCGAGCGCTGCCGTGAGAACGGCGACCGGCGCCGGGCCCAGTTCTGCGAGGAGCGCACCTCGGGCTGGCACGCCTCCCCGGGCCAGTCCATCACCGTGGACGCCGGCCCGAACGGCGGCGTCTCGGTGAGCGGGTGGGACCTCGACAGCGTGCAGGTGATCGCCAGGCTTCACGCCCAGGCGTACTCCGACGAGGACGCCCGGGCTCTGGCGGGCCAGGTCCGCATTCTGGCCGACCACGGCAACATCCGCGCCGAGGGCCCCAGCAACCGCGGCCGCGAGTCGTGGTGGGTGAGCTACGAGATCTCGGTGCCCAACCGCACCGACCTGTCGCTCGACACCGAGAACGGCCCCGTGGCGGTCGAGGACGTGAGCGGGACCATGCGCCTGACGGCCCAGAACGGCCCGCTCACCCTCGAGCGGCTGGCCGGCGACGTGCGGGCCCACGCGCAGAACGGCCCGCTCGCCGTGACGCTCGAAGGGTTGCGCTGGCAGGGCGCGGGGCTCGACGCTTCGACGCAGAACGGCCCACTGGTGCTCACCATCCCCGAAGGCTATAACGCGAACCTGGAGGCCGGCACCGTCAACGGACCCATGAGCGTGGACTTCCCCATCACGCTCCAGGGCCGCATCGGCGGGCGGCGGATCACGACCACGCTGGGCCAGGGCGGACCGACCGTGCGCGCAGTGACGACGAACGGGCCGGCGATTCTGCGCCGGAGCTAGCGCCGGCGTCCCCGGCCGGATGCGGAAGCGCAGGCGGGCCACCCTCGAGGTGGCCCGCGTTGTTGTTGCTACGCCCCCGCCCCTCAGAATCGTGAGGCCGTCAGCGTGACATCCGCGCGCGCCCAGGCTCGGCGGAATTGCTGGCGGACCCGCGCCGCCTCGGTGTTCCGGCTCTGGGCCCTGAGTGCCTGCCACAGCCCGAACAGCGCCCAGCCGCTGTTGGGGCGCCGCCGCAGCTCTTCGCGGTAGGTCGCTTCGGCATCCGCGGCGCGACCCGCCGCCAGCTGTGCCGCGCCGAGCGAGAGGCGTGTCGGATAGTACCAGTCGGCCGGCTCGTCGTAGGTGAGCCCGTCCTCGAGGCGCACCGCCTGCTGCAAGTGGCCGATCGCCTCGTCGTGCCGGCCCAGTTTCGACGCCAGCTCTCCCGCCAGCATGTGAGTCGCGACGTTCAGGATCGTCGCGGGCGGCGCGAAGCCGACCGTGATGCCCGGGCTGAGTTCGCGGTCGGCGCGTGCTTGAAGCGCGCGCAGGCTGTCGAGCTCGACCGCGGCCTGGTTGGTCCCCCCGGTTGCAACGTAGGCGCGTCCGCGCGCGTAGCGCCACATCCCGGTACTGGTGAGCAGCTGCGCGGGAGGCGCGGACTCGCGCAGGATCTCCTCCCACCGCCCGAACCACACCAAGTGGTAATACCACGGCAGCACGAGCGCTTCGAGCGGCGGAATCTGCGTCGCGAGATCCGGCGTCACGGTGGCGCGCAGCCGCCGCATCGCCGAATCGGCGTCGGCCGCCCGTCCCTCGAACGCGGATGCGGCCCACAGGAAGTGCAGGTTGTGCGGATAATAGGCCAGCGGGTAGAAGCCCTGGGGGCGCTGGTCGGCGATGTAGGACTCGTCGGCATGGGCCGCGTGAACGTTCACCCGCTGCGCGTCCGCGTACCTGCCGAGTCTCAGGTACAGGTGACCCGGCATGTGAACCAGGTGGCCCGCTCCCGGCATCGCGGTCTCGAGGCGCCGGGCGCATGCCAACGCTCGCGCGGGCTGCGTTGAGGACTCGACGGCGTGGATGTAGAAGTGGCACGCGCCGGGATGGTTCACGTTGCGGGCGAGGGCGCCCGCCAGCGTCGCCACCACCTCGTCCATGCCTGGGTACCCGGTGCCGTCGGGGGCCCAGTAGTTCCACGGCCTGAGGTCCATCATCGATTCGGCGAAAAGCGTCGCCGCGTCGAGGTCGCCGGGGTGGCGGCGCGCCACCTCGCGCATCGCGCCGGCGTACGCGCTGTCCAGGCGACCGCGGTCGGCCGTTGGGTTGGGCCCGTAGCGGAGCGCGAGCGCGTCGATGTAGGCCTGCTCGGCCGGGCTCGCATGGGCGCGTAACGCGCGCGCGTGCTGCAGCGCGTCCCAGGCCGCGGCGCCCGCGGCCGAATCCATCGGCAGATTTATGTTCGGACCGTAGGCGAGGGCCGCGCCCCACCAGCAGATCGCGCACGTCGAGTCGAGCCGCGCCGCCTCAAGAAAGGCGCGGATCGCTTCGGCGTGGTTGAAAGCGTAGGTGAGCCGCAGGCCCTGGTCGAAGTACCGCTGCGCGGCCGGCACCGGCGTCGTGATCCGGTGCGTCAGGCTGCCGAGGTTGTCATAGAGCGGCGGCCCGTCCTGGGCCGCGGTCGCCCGGCCCGCGGTGGCGACGGCGAGGAGGACGATGAATGCCCGCATCGGTGCTCCGGTTCGTGGGGTGCCGCCAACGCTAGCCGGAGCGCGGCCGGAAGACAACGGAGGGCGGCGGTGCGGGATCGAGGGTGTGGGAGGGTCCCCACGCCCGAATCGAGTCGCCGGTGGGGGCGGCGCAGGCTATCTTGTGACCTTGCAGCCCCTTGCCATGTGGCGTAGTTTGGCGGCTCTTCAGGAGTCCATGTTCGCGTGATCGTTTCCGCCCCTCCGGAGCTGGTTTCTCTCGGCGCGATCCGCGCGGCCGCGGCGGGTCTCATGGGCGTCGCGGTGCGCACGCCGCTCCTCCCGGTGGACGATCTGTCGGAGCGGCTGGGGGTGGCGGTGTTCGTGAAGCCCGAGAACCTCCAGCGGGTGGGTGCCTTCAAGCTGCGCGGGGCGTACACGCTGGTCCGCCAGCTCGCGGACGAGGGCGCGACGGGCGTGATCACCTACTCGTCGGGCAATCACGGGCAGGCGGTGGCGTACGCGGCGCGCCGGTTCGGGCTCCGGGCGGTGATCGTGATGCCGGAGACGGTCACGGCGGCCAAGCGCGCCGGGGTCGAGCGACTGGGCGGCGAGGTGGTTCTGGCGGGCCGGACTTCGAAGGACCGCTACGAGCGCGCCATGGAGATCGCGGCGCGCGAGCGCCTCGCCGTGGTGCCGCCGTTCGACCACCCGGCGATCATCGCGGGGCAGGGCACCATCGGGATCGAGATCGTGGAGGATTGCCCCGGCGTGGCCACGGTCGTGGTGCCCACGGGCGGGGGCGGACTCTCCGCCGGGGTGGCGACGGCGGTGAAGGCCCTCTCGCCCGGCACCCAGATCGTGACGGTGGAGCCGGAGGGCGCGGGCAAGCTCGCGCGGTCGAAGGCCGCGGGAGCTCGGGTGACCCTCGAGCGCACCGACTCGATCGCCGACGGACTCATAACCCTCTCCGTGGGCGCGCTCAACTGGGCCCACCTGTCGCGGTTCGTGGACCGCGCCGTGACGGTGACCGACGCGGCGATGGTTGGCGCGGTGCGCTTCGCGCTCGACCGGATGAAGCTGGTGCTGGAGCCCTCGGGCGCGGCGACGCTCGCCTGGCTTCGCGAGCAGCCCGGGGGCGCGCTCCAGGGGCCGGTGGTCGCGGTGCTCTCGGGCGGCAACGTGGAATGGGAGGGACTACGCACCTTGCTGGAGACGCCGTCGCGGTGACCGCGAGCCCGAGCCCGGGCGCGACCCCGGTGGTGGGCGCGAAGGTGCTCGTCGCGGACGACGACCTCGCGCTCCTCAACACGCTCACCTGGATCCTCCGGGAAAACGGATACCAGGTGGCCGCGGTGCCGGGTGGCGAGAACCTGCTCGAGCGCATGACGGAAGAGCGGCCCGACCTCCTGCTGCTCGACATCATGATGCCGAAGGTGGACGGCCTCCAGCTGCTGGAGCAGATCCGCGCCGAGCCCAAGTGGCGCGACCTGCCGGTGCTCATGATCTCCTCGATGCCGCCCGAGGACGGGACGGTGAAATCGCTGGAGATCGGCGCGTCGGACTTCGTGGCCAAGCCGTTCCGGATGAAGGAACTGCTGGCGCGGGTGGAGGCGCACCTGAAGCGCGGGCGCGATCTCCGGACGGTGCAGGCCGAGATCAGCGCGGTCAAGGCGGACCTCAGGCAGAGCAGCTCCATCGTGGACATCCTCCACGAGGTGACCGACTCGCTCAAGCCCGACGAGATCTACCACATCCTCTCGCGGCGGGTGGCGCGCGCCCTCGGCATCTCCAAGTGCTCGATCGTCCTGGCCAAGCCGGGCGACGTCTTCGGCACCGTGGTGGCGGCGTTCGAGAACCCGATGCTCCGGAACCTGCGGGTGGAGCTGACGCGGTACCCGGAGATCCTCCGGGCCCTGGAGACGGGGCACGCCGTCATCGTCACCGACGTCGCGACCGACCCGCTCTTCGAGGAGGCCCGCGCGGCGTGGGCCCGCGACGGGGTGCACGTGGAGACCCGCTCGACCGTGGCGCTCCCGTTCCGGATGCGCGAGGAGCAGACCGGTGTGCTGTACCTGCGCTCGGTGCAGGGCGAGCTGCCGCTGACCCCGGAGAACGCCGACTTCGCGGACTCGGTCATCACGGCGGCGGTCGCCGCGCTCGAGAAGGCGCACGACTTCGCGACCGTGGTCGAGGACAAGGCGCGGCTCGAGCAGCTCGCCGCGACCGACGCGCTGACGGGGTGCCTCAACCGGCGCGCGCTGATCGACGCGCTGGAGCGCGAGCTGGACCGCGCACAGCGCTACAGCCTGGTCCTCACGATCCTCATGGTGGACATCGACCACTTCAAGTGGGTCAACGACACCATGGGCCACCTGGCGGGCGACACGGTGCTCCTGCAGCTCGGCGACCTGCTGCGGCGGGAGGTGCGCTCGGTGGACGCAGTGGCGCGGTACGGCGGCGAGGAGTTCGTGATCGTGCTGCCCGAGACCGCCGTGCACGGCGCGACGATCTTCGCCGAGCGCATGCGCCAGCGCATCCAGCAGTACCCGTTCGGCGAGGGATCGCCGCCGCTGCGGGTGACGGTGTCCATCGGGGTGGCGTCGTTCCCGGACCAGAAAGCCACGACCCCCGCAACGTTCCTGGCCGTCGCCGACTCGGCGCTCTACCGCGCCAAGGCCGACGGCCGCAACCTGGTGCGCCTGTGAGTCAGAAGCGCTGTCCCAAGTGCCGCTCGGTGTACACCGGCGACGCCAAGTTCTGTCCCAAGGACGGCTCGCCCCTCGGCGACATCGCCGAGGGCCACGCGGTATCCCAGGCGGGCTCGACCCAGATCCGTCAGGCGGTCAAGCCGCCGCCGTCGGTCGGCTCCGATCCGGCCAAGACCCTGCGTAACCAGACCCTCGACCAGCGCTACCAGGTGGTCCGCAAGCTGGGCGAGGGCGGGATGTCGTTCGTGTACGAGGCGAAGGACATCTCGACCGGCGAGATCGTGGCGGTGAAGATCATGACGCCCAAGCTGGCGCAGGACAAGACGGCGGCGGAGCGGCTGCGCCGCGAGGCGGGCCTCGCCATGCGCCTCGACCATCCCAACATCTGTCGCATCATGCGCCTGGGCGAGACGGGCGAGGGGCTCATCTACCTCGTCATGCCGCTCCTCAAGGGCGAGCTGCTCTCCGACAAGGAAGTGCGCGAGGGCCCGATCCCGCTGGAGCTGGGCGTGCGGCTGATGAAGCAGGTGTGCGACGCGCTCGACTTCGCCCACAAGCAGTCGATCGTGCACCGCGACCTCAAGCCCGAGAACATCTTCGTCTGCCCCGAGCCCGACGGGACGCTGAAGGCGGTGGTGACCGATTTCGGGCTCGCCAAGGAGCGCCGCGCCGAGCCGGGGATGGCCAAGCTCACCGCGACCGGCATCATCCTCGGCAC
>Ga0315281_10010446_pt1 | contig 12803 bp, 12 predicted proteins | sample YL17G07_0_MG_FD_204540 | JGI IMG/M metagenome (GOLD analysis project Ga0315281, IMG submission 204540) | Sediment microbial communities from Yellowstone Lake, YNP, Wyoming, USA - YL17G07_0 | ecosystem: Environmental > Aquatic > Freshwater > Lake > Sediment | place: USA: Wyoming | collected... | reverse complement strand
GTCGGAAAAGTGGCCGTCTTTACATCGGAATCAGTGGCCGCTTTCCGTCGGAACGGGTGGCCGCCTTCGATCGGAATCGATGGCCGGGTTGGGGCGGAAAACGCATTCACCATGACGACGAGGGGAGTCTGGGGTACATCGTGAACCGGGTGACGGATATTCGGGTTCACGACATCTGCGCGGGGCTCGGGATTGAATGGGAAGGGGATCCGGCGACGCTCGTGAATTTCGGGGGGCCGGTGCAGGCGGAGGTCGGAGCGATCCTTTACCGGGGGGCCGTTGCTCCGTCGGTCACCGCCTCGTTGCACGTACCTCCCGATCTTTACATCACGGCGAACCGCGAGGACCTGGGGCGGATCGCGGCTTCGCCTCCGGACGACTTTCGGCTCCTTCTCGGCTACGCGGGTTGGGGAGCGGGGCAGATCGATCTCGAATTCCTGCGCGGCGATTGGTTGACGGCCGAGCCCGATTCCGAGCTCATTTTCTCGCCCGACACCGATGGAATGTGGAAGGCGGCGCTCGAATCGATCGGAGTCAGCCCGGGGGCTCTTCCGATTCTGGGCGAAGACAACGCCTCGACCGTCAATTGAAACGCGTCTCTTTTTCCGGACCCAGCTATTGAAGACCGCCTCCAAGACATCGACCTGCCCGCTCTGCGGAAACGAATCCGAATTCCGAGTGCGCGATTTCAGGCGGATCGTCGAGCCGGCGGTGATCGACCATCTCGAGCACCTTCATCCCGGTTGGAAATCTTCGATGGGGGGGTGCCCGGCCTGCGTGGACCGGGCGCGCTGGGAACTTTCGCGAGGGGAAGAGAACGCGATTCGGAACACGCCGCTCCTTCGGCTCGGCGGATATCTGGTCCCTCCCACGCCGCAACGGATGGGCGCCGATCCGAGCGTGACGGGGCGCGGCGTGACGATGGCTTTCGTCGATTCCGGTTTCTCGCTTCATCCCGATCTCTGCCTTCCGACTCCGCGGATCAAGGCCTATCTGGATGTCGGTGATCCGTCCGCGTCGGTTGCGGATCTGGCGGCTCCGGACATTCTCGGGTGGCACGGCACGATGACGAGCGTCGTGGCCGCGGGAAGCGGATTTCTCTCATTCGGTATGTACCGCGGGATCGCGTCGGGCGCGGAGCTCGTGCTCGTTCGGGTCTCGAACGACCGAGGGCGCCAGCCCGATCGTCACATCGTGAAAGGCCTCGATTGGCTGCTCGAGCACCGGGTTCGGCTGGGGCTGCGGATCGTGAACATCTCTCTGCGCGGCGACGCCGGCACGACGGGAAAAGGGCCGGTGGAACAGAGAATCGCGGCGCTCACGAAGGCGGGATGTCTCGTGGTGGCCGCCTCCGGCAATGAAATGGCCGACACGCTCCATCCTCCGGCGAGTTGCCCCGATGCGATCACGGTCGGCGGGCTCGACGACGGGAAAGCCGATCACGCGCCCCCCGCTCTCTACCATTCGAACTGGGAGAAACGGCCGGCGCAGGGGAGAAAGCCGGAGGTGGTTGCTCCGGCGCTCTTCGTGGCTTCGCCGATTCTTCCCGGGACCGACATCTTTCGCCAGTCGCGCTGGATCGCGGCGGCCCTTTTGGCGGAAGGGAAGGAACGCCGCCGCATCGCGCAGCGGCAGAAGCGTCTTCTCGGAATTCCGGAGCCGATTCTCGAAGCCGGAGGAAAAGTCCTGCTCGCGTATCTTCAGGAATTCGCGAAGCAGCAGAAAGTCATCGGCCCCTACTATCACCACGCGGAAGGGACGAGCGTAGCGGCGCCGATTGTGACGTCGATCGCGGCCCAGATGATCGAGGTCGCGCCCTTTCTCGGGCCGGCGGAGCTCAAGGAGCTCCTGATCATGAGCGCGTCGCCGGTCGAAGGAGAGTTGCCGGAACGTCAGGGATACGGCGTCGTTTCGGCGGCCCGCGCCGTGGCGTTGGCCCGCCAGGTGGCGATGAGAGGGCGGCCGGCTCTGTTCAGGTGACCGGAGGTCCCGGCTCGTGACAAGATCGGGAAGCCTCAGGGGAGGACGGTCAATGTCGAAGATTCTGGTCGCGCACGTCGACGACGATGCTCAGGCGCTCATTCTGGTTCGCCGGGCGATGTTGCATCAACTTCCGGACATGGAGCTCGTCGAGGTCCGCAGCTCATCGCAACTTCGCGACCTGATCGGCACGCGCCGGCCCGATGCGATCCTCCTCGATTTCAATCTTCCCGATCGGGACGGACTCGGAGTTCTCCGCGATCTTCGACGGGACGGATATGAGGGCGCGGTCATTTTCGTCACGGGAGTGGGGAGCGAGAAAGTCGCGGTCGAGGCGATGAAGCGGGGAGCGACCGATTATCTCGTGAAGACTCCCGGCTACGAGCTTCACGTCCCGCGCGCCATCCTCAAGGTGATCGAACGAGTTCGCCTCGAGAAGGAAGTCGCCGAGGCGCACGCGTCCAAACACAGCTCGGACGTAAAGGAAGCATCGCAGCGGGCCCGTTTGACGCTCGCGACCGAAATGGTGAATCAGATTCGCGAGCCGCTCGAGGCGGCTGTCGAAGAGCTCGACGCTCTCGAAGGGGAAATCGGCTTGATCCTGTCCACTCCGGCGTCACTGAGTGCCGGGAGAGCCAACGTCCAGCTCCTTCTGGCGCAACTTCGGACCGAATTCGAGAGGCTCCAGAAGACGCTGGAGCACCTGCAGAAAATGCCGGACCCGTCTTCGTAAAGGGGGCGCGCGGATGGCCGGCCGCCGGCCTTGGGGCCGCTACTTCGCCACGGCCTCCGGAAACAGTTTCGCCATGCGTTCGGTGACGGCGTCGATGAAGATTCGCGCGTTGTTTTCGAGCACGTTCTCCGCGACGATGTTGCCGTTGCCGTCACTGATGTGGCGCCAATAGACGTCGTACCGGAGGGGGAGCGTGATCCAGTCTTTGCGAATGTCGAATTGATTTTGGGTGACCATCGATCCTCCGGCGTCGTTTCCGTGGAACCGGCATTTTGCCGGAAAGACCGCCCGGGTGCCAGCGCCGCGTAAAGGGCCTCGATTCTCCTCTGTTACCATTCACCTTCGATGAGCCGCTTTCTCGAAGTTCTCGCCAAAGAAATCCTCGTCGGCGACGGGGGCATGGGTTCGATGCTGCATACCGAGATCCTTCCGCCGAAGGGGTGCCTCGAAGAGCTCTGTCTGTCTCATCCCGATGTCGTTCTCGGCGTTCATTTGAAATACATCCAGGCGGGCGCGCGAATCATCGAGACCAACAGCTTCGGCGCGACGAGACACAAGCTGGCTTCGCTCGGTCTGGCCGACCAGGTCGCCCGGATCAACGGCGCCGCAGTGAAGCTGGCGCGCGAGGCCCGTGAGATTTCCGGGCTCGATGTTTTCATCGCGGGATCGGTCGGGCCGTCCTGGCACCCGTTCGACCCTGCCGATCCGAAATCCGAGGACCAGATTCGTTCACTCTTTCGGGAACAGGCCGAAGCGCTCGACGGAAGAGGCGTCGACCTTTTCATCGTTGAAACGTTCGGATCGCTCTGGGAAATCGGCCGGGCCATCGAAGGGATCCGGTCGGTGTCGTCCCTTCCGATCGTCGCCAACATGACTTTCTCCGCCGACGCCTGGGAAGAGAAGGAAGCCGGGCCGGAGCCCGGGCATATCGCCGCGCAGCTTCGTCAGCTCGGCGCCGACGTCATCGGGTCGAATTGTTCCGTGGGGCCCAGAGACATGCTCACAATTCTCGACGGCCTGCGTGGACGGGAGGGTGAACCGATCTACGTTGCTCCCAACACCGGCGTTCCCAAAATGTGGGAAGGGCGATTCATCTATCCCGACAGCTCGCCGGAGTACTTTGCCTGGTTCGCCCGGGAAGCCGCGCGCCGCGGCGCGAGAATCATCGCCGGTTGCTGCGGCACCACGCCCTCTCACATCCGGGCTGTCGTCGAGGCCGTCGCCGGTTTGAAACCGGACGAGATTGGAAAAGGATCTGTCGAGGTTCTTCCTCCTCCTCCGCCGGCTTCGATTCGACCGGAGATCGAAGAAGGGGTTCTGGCGCGAAAGCTTGCGGCTCACGAATTCGTCGTGTCGATTCAGATCGACCCGCCGAAAGGGACGAATGCCTCGGCGCTTCTCGATGCGGTTCGCTTGTTCAAGGAGAGCGGCCGGGTCGACACCGTGGACATCAATTCGAATCCGCTGGCTCATCTCCATATGGATTCTCTCTGGATGGCCATCATGTGCGAAAGGCTCGGAATCGAGACGATTCCGCACGTGACAGCCCGCGACTCGAGTCTCATGGGGATCGAAGCGAGCCTCCTCGGCGCGTGGAGCCAGGGAGTCAGAAACCTGCTCGTGATCACGGGCGATCCGTCGCAGTCGGGAGATCTGCCCGGGAAGACCGACGTTTACCAGACCGACGCGATCGGACTCGTTCGGGAAATCCGGGATCTCAATCGCGGCCGGGATTGCGGTGGAAATCAGGTGGGTGACCCACCGAATTTCCTGCTCGGCGTCGCGGTCAATCCGACCGAGCCGAACATCGAGCGGGAAATCGAACGTTTTCGGCGAAAGGTGGATTCGGGCGCGAAATTCGCAATGACGCAAGTGTTTTTCGACTGGACCTATTGGGAGCGTTTTCTCAAGCTTTATGGAGGCCCGCTTCCGATCCCCGTCCTCGTTGCCGTCTGGCCGCTGACGAGCCACAAGTTGGCGATGCGACTTCACAACGAGGTTCCCGGGATCATCGTGCCGAAGAAGATCCAGGACCTTCTCGAAAAGGCGGGAGGAAACGCCCGCAGGGAAGGGTTCGCGCTGGCCAGAGAAATTCTTCAGGAAGCTCGCAGGAGAGAAGCCGGCGTCTACATCATCGCGCCGTTCAAGAGCCCGGCCACGGCGCTCGAGCTTCTCGATTGAGCGCGCAAAGCTGACCGCCGAGACAGCGGTCGGGGAGGCGCCTCCTGGGCTCGGGCTTTCATTCTTTGCGGGCAGCTATGGTCCGAGACCTCGGGGTTCAGCGCTTCTGGTCGATGACGAGGACTCCTCCTTCGGCGAAATCGTCTTTCCTGACGTCGATAAAAGAGACCGAGACGAATTCTCGTTTGGCCCCGGCTTCCTCGACCAGAACATCCGTCAGTCGCGCTGCCATCTTTCGTTTCTGATCGGTCGACCGCCCCTCGACGAGAGTGACCTGGACGTGCGGCATGTTTCCCCCCTTCTTTGGGATCATGATAACGGCCTGGATCCGGCCTTCAAGGATCGTTGGTGTCGTTGACAAATTTGCGGCGGCCTGTTAGTTTTTGTTTGAAACAGAACCGAATTGGTCCTGTTTCGGTCGGGGATCAAAACCGGCCGAAAGCGCCCGGAGAAAGCCGTTCGAGTGAAATCGATGCAAACGACAGAGTCTATAGCCTTTGTGAGCGGGCCGGCTTCTTCAGCCGAGTCCAGGAGCTGACATGTCTTCTTCCGCCAAGGCCCTCGAGGAACTGACGAATCGAGAGTATCAGCACGGATTCGTCACCCAGATCGAGACCGAAACCATTCCCCGGGGACTCTCGGAGGACGTGGTGCGACTCATCTCGGCCAAGAAGAACGAGCCGGAATTCATGCTGGAGTGGCGCCTGAAATCCTATCGGCACTGGCTGACGATGAAGGAGCCCGATTGGTCGAACGTTCGTTATCCGAAGATCGACTACAACGACATCATCTATTACGCGGCGCCGAAGTCGAAAAACGAGGGACCGAAGAGTCTCGACGAAGTCGATCCGGAATTGCTCGCGATCTACGAGAAGCTCGGAGTTCCCCTGAAGGAACGCGAGCTGCTTGCAGGAGTGGCGGTCGATGCGGTTCTCGACAGCGTTTCGGTGGCGACCACGTTCAAGGACAAGCTCGCAAAGCTCGGCATCATTTTCTGTTCTTTCTCGGAGGCGGTCCGGGAGCATCCGGAGCTGATCAGGAAATACCTCGGCTCCGTGGTTCCGTCCGCCGACAACTTCTTCGCGGCGCTCAATTCGGCGGTCTTCAGTGACGGTTCGTTTTGCTACATCCCGAAAGGCGTTCGCTCTCCGATGGAGCTGTCGACCTACTTCCGCATCAACGCGGCCGACACGGGACAGTTCGAGCGAACGTTGATCGTTGCCGAAGAGGGCGCCTACGTGAGCTACCTCGAGGGGTGCACCGCTCCCCGGCGGGATACGAACCAGCTTCACGCCGCGGTCGTCGAGCTCGTCGCGCTCGATGGCGCCGAGATCAAATATTCGACGGTCCAGAATTGGTATCCCGGAGACAAAGAGGGGAAGGGCGGAATCTACAACTTCGTCACCAAGCGGGGAAAATGCGCGGGCAAGAAGTCGAAGATCTCATGGACCCAGGTCGAAACCGGATCGGCGATCACCTGGAAGTACCCGAGCTGTCTTCTGATCGGAGAGGGATCGATCGGAGAGTTTTACTCCGTGGCCCTCACCAACAATTACCAGCAGGCGGACACCGGAACCAAGATGATCCACATCGGGAAGGACACCCGGTCGACGATCATTTCCAAGGGGATCTCGGCCGGTCACGGGCAGAATACCTACCGGGGCATGGTCAAGATCATGAAAAGTGCGGAAGGGGCGAGAAACTACTCTCAGTGCGACTCGCTCCTTCTGGGAGACAAGTGCGGCGCCCACACCTTTCCCTACATCGAGGTGAAAAACTCCCGTTCGCAGATGGAGCACGAGGCCTCGACGTCCAAGATCGGCGAAGACCAGCTCTTCTATTGCCGGCAGCGGGGGATTTCCACGGAAGATGCCGTGTCGATGATCGTCAACGGTTTCTGCAAACAGGTTTTCCGCGAGTTGCCGATGGAGTTCGCGGTCGAGGCGCAGAAACTGCTCGGCGTCAGCCTCGAAGGGACCGTCGGCTAGCTCTTCTCGAGGGTCTGAGGAGAAGGGCGGATGCCGCCACGAGGAAAAGAGGAACGAGAGACGATGCTCGAAATCGATAATCTGCACGCAAAAGTCGAAGGGAAGGAAATCCTTCGCGGTGTCGACCTCAGGATCCGGGACGGGGAAGTCCACGCGATCATGGGGCCGAACGGCTCGGGGAAGAGCACGCTCGCCAACGTTTTGGCCGGCCGGGAGGTTTTCGTCGTCACCGACGGGGCGGTCCGGTACGACGGGAAGAACCTTCTCGAAATGGCTCCGGAGATTCGCGCTCGCGAGGGTGTTTTTCTCGCGTTCCAGTATCCGGTAGAAATCCCGGGCGTCAGCAATATGTATTTCCTCAAGGCGTCGGTCAATGCGATCCGCAAACATCGGGGCCTTCCCGAGCTCGATGCGATGGATTTTCTCGCTCTTGTGCGCGAGAAAATGAAGCTCGTCGAGATGGACGAGGCGCTTATGAACCGGCCGGTCAACGAAGGGTTTTCCGGCGGCGAAAAAAAACGAAACGAAATCCTGCAGATGGCGGTCATCGATCCCCGGCTTGCGATCCTGGATGAGACCGACTCGGGGCTCGACATCGACGCCCTCCGAATCGTCGCCAGCGGCGTCAACGCCCTTCGGGGAAAAGGACGCGGGATTTTGATGATCACCCACTATCAACGTCTTCTGGACTACATCGTTCCGGATTTCGTTCATGTGTTGCTGGGCGGAAGGATCGTCAAGTCGGGCGGAAAGGAGCTCGCCCTCGAGCTCGAAAAACAGGGCTACGCCCGGATCGAGGAAGAGGTCGGCGGGCGGCATCCGGTCAGCTCGGCCTCAGCCGGCCGCCCTGGATCCGTCTCGTAGGGGGCGCTGCGGAGTCATGCAAAGCGTCAGCGCAGTCACCGACGAACGGAAGACGACGATGGAAGAGACCTCCGGTTACCTCGCCGAATTCGAAAAGCTTCGCGCCTTTCGAGGCGGAGAACCCGTCTGGCTCGGAGCGATGCGGACGCGGGCAATCGAAAGATTCGCCGAGGTCGGATTTCCGACGACCGATCTCGAGGCATGGAAATACACGAGCCTGGCTCCGCTTTCGAGCCTGTCCTTCGCGCGCGCGCGCGAAAGCGGCGGCCAGGGTCCGCTCGCCGAATCGGCTGGATTTCCCGGGATGATCGCGCATCGTCTGGTTTTTCTCGACGGACGTTTTCGCTCCGATCTTTCGGACATCCGGGACCTTCCCCTGGGTTGTGTTGCCGGCAGCCTGGCCTCCGCGCTCTCAAAGGATCCATCCGAGGTGGAGCGCCACCTGGCGCGCCTCGCCGAGATCGAAGCGAACGGCCTCATCGCACTCAACACGGCGCTGTTCGAAGACGGAGCCTTCATCCGGATTCCGGCGAAGACGGTCGTCGAGCTGCCGATCGTTCTGGTTTTCGTGTCGAGCACATCAAGCGGACCGGCGGTCTGTCACCCCCGTGTGCTCGTCGTTGCGGGGCAGGAGAGTGAAGTGACGGTGGTCGAGAGTTACGCCGGTTCCGGCGAGGTCCCGTATTTCACCAATGCGGTGACGGAAATATTCGTCGGTGAGAACGCCGTCGTCCGGCATCTGAAGCTTCAGCACGAGGCCGGGCGATCGTTCCATCTTGCGACGATCGAGGCGCGCCAGGAGCGCGCGAGCACTTTCGTTTCGCATTCGATTTCGGCCGGCGGAGCGATCGCTCGCAACGACCTGAAGTCGGTTCTGGCTGGAGAAGGGGCGAGCTGCACTTTGAACGGGCTCTACCTCACCGTCGACGAACAGCATGTGGACAATCACACGATCGTCGATCACGCAACGCCGCACGGAACCAGCCTCGAGATCTACAAAGGCGTTCTCGACGGAAAGTCGACGGCGGTATTCAATGGCCAGGTGCTGGTTCGAAAAGACGCTCAGAAAACCGACGCCCGCCAGACCAACAAGAATCTTCTCCTCTCGGAGGGGTCGACGGTGAACACAAAGCCTCAACTCGAGATTCTGGCCGACGACGTGAAATGTACGCACGGTGCGACGATCGGCCAGCTGGACGAAGATTCGATTTTCTATCTCCGATCGCGCGGGATCGGCGTCGAGGCGGCGAGAGACCTTTTGACCTACGCTTTCGCGAGCGAAGTCGTCGATCGAATCGAGCTGACTCCGGTGCGCCTCGAGATCGACCGGTTGCTGCTTTCGCGTTTGCCGATCGACGGCCGCCGGCGGGAGGGGTCGTTTTGACGGGCCCCGGTGTGGCGTCCGCCGGCACTCGTTCCGCCGCCCGGGAACGGTTCGACGTCGATACGATTCGGGAAGATTTTCCGATACTCCGAAGGACGGTGTACGGCCGGCCGCTCGTTTACCTCGACAACGCGGCCACGAGCCAGAAACCGCGCTCGGTGATCGACGCCGTGACCCGTTATTACGAATCGGAAAACTCGAACATCCACCGGGGTGTTCACTATCTCAGCGAGCTCGCGACGAGAGAATACGAAGCGGGCAGGGGCAGAGTTCAGCGTTTCCTGGGCGCTGCCTCGCCGAGTGAAATCATTTTCGTTCGCGGTACGACCGAGGCGATCAACCTCGTCGCCGCGAGTTACGGAAGGTCGAAGGTCGAAGCGGGAGATGAGATTCTCATCACCTGGCTCGAGCACCACTCGAACATCGTTCCCTGGCAGCTGCTCTGCGAGCAGCAGAGAGCGCGGCTGGTGGTCGTTCCGATCGACGATCGCGGCGACCTGAGAATGGACGAATTCGACCGGCTGTTGTCCCCTCGAACGAAAATCGTCGCGGTCAGCCACATCTCGAACGCGCTGGGGACGATCAATCCCATCGAGCGCATCGTGCGCCGCGCGCACGAAAACGGCGCCGTGGTGCTCGTCGACGGCGCGCAGGCAGCGCCGCACATCGCCATCGACGTCCAGAAAATGGACTGCGATTTCTACGCCATCTCGGGGCACAAAATGTACGCTCCAACCGGCGTCGGGGTGCTCTACGGCAAGGAGAAGCTCCTCGAAGCGATGCCTCCTTATCAAGGCGGCGGAGACATGATTCGTTCGGTGAGCTTCGAAAAGGCGACCTACAACTCGCTCCCGTACAAGTTCGAGGCGGGGACGCCGAACGTGGAGGCCGGGATCGGAATCGGCGCGGCGATCGATTACCTCGATTCGATCGGCCTCGGCCGGATCGCGGCCCATGAACAAGAGCTTCTCGATTATGCCACGCGGGTTCTGACGGATATTTCCGGTCTTCGCGTAATCGGCACGGCGCGAGAAAAGGCGAGCGTCCTTTCTTTCGTTCTGGAGGGGATTCACCCGCACGACATCGGGACGATCCTCGATCGCGAGGGGATCGCGATTCGAACCGGCCATCACTGCGCCCAACCTGTGATGGAGAGGTTCGGAGTTCCAGCCACGGCGCGGGCCTCATTCGCTTTCTACAACACGAAAGCCGAAATCGACGCGCTCGCTGCCGCACTTCGAAAAGTCATCGAGGTGTTTCGCTGATGTCGGACCTGCGCGATCTCTATCAGGAAGTGATCCTCGATCATTACAAGAAGCCGAGGAATTTTCACGAGCTGTCGGGCGGGAACCGGAGATCCGATGGGTACAACCCTCTGTGCGGCGACCGGATCTCGGTTTTTCTCGAGATGGAGGGAGACCGGGTGAAAGATGCCGGTTTTCTGGGCACCGGGTGCGCGATCTCGACCGCGTCGGCGTCGCTGATGACGGAAAGCGTCAAAGGGAAAACCCGGGAAGAGGCGGAAGCCCTTTTTGAAAAATTCCACGAGCTGGTTGCAGGAAGCGGCGAGTCGAAAGCCGGAGCCGGAGCACCATCGCTCGGTAAGCTCGAAGTTTTTTCGGGCGTTCGGGAGTTTCCGGTGCGGGTGAAGTGCGCGTCTCTCGCCTGGCATACGTTGAAGAGCGCTCTCGAAGACACAGCCGAGACGGTGAGCACGGAATGACGAATCCTGGCGAGTCGTTCCGGCCTCAAGGAGAAAATATGACGAGTCCGGACGAAAATTCAGTGACGGGTGAGGCGCCCGCGGCCTCAAAAACGACTGCGGTCCCTTCCGAGCTCGAGACGAAGGTGGTCGAAGCGCTTCGGACCGTGTTCGACCCCGAGATCCCGGTGAACATCTACGAGCTCGGATTGATCTATAGCGTCGTCGTCGGCCAAAGCGACTTCGTTTCGGTCCAGATGACGCTGACCGCTCCCGGCTGCCCCGTCGCCGGTTCCCTTCCGGGCGAAGTCGAGGCGAAGATCCGGGCGATACCCGGAGTCGCCGATGCGAAAGTCGACCTGGTCTGGGACCCGGCCTGGAATCCGAGCATGATGTCGGAAGCGGCGAAGCTTCAGCTCGGGTTCAACTTCTAGCCAGCGTTCAGTGCCCTCCCAGCGGGGTCGTCCAATAAGGGAAGAAGTTGAACCATTGGCTCGGCGCCTCGCGGACGGCCTGTTCGACGACCCGGGCAACGGCCGACATCATCCGACGGGCATCCTCTTCCGGAGGAATCGCCAGGTCCGGGTGAATCGGTTCTCCGAAGAAACTTCGATAGCTGCCGTCGTCATTTCGCAGGAAAAACGAAGGGAGAATCGGGCAGGAGCAGAATCGGGCGAGCAGCGCCGGTGACTTGAGGAAAGGCGTTTCCCTTCCGAAATATTGCACCATCACATGGTCGTCTTCGTAGGCCCGATCGGCGGCGATCGCAACGGCCATTCCTCGATCGATCGCTTCGCGGACCCGAAACGCGGTGGCCATCGTTCCACCGATGTCGATCGACTCGACTCCGAGCTTGCTTCGTATCTCGATCCGCAGAGCTTGAATCTCCGGATCGAGCTCGGCCTGGCCAACGACCGCACCGCGAACGCCATGCGCCCCGAGCGTGACGGCTCCCATTTCCCAGTTTCCGACGTGCCCGGTGACGATCAGGCAGCCGCGCCCTCCGGCAAGGAGCCCGCGCAAAATGGCCTCGTCCCGTTCGAACGTCGTGATCGGAGGGGCGAGGGCGGCGCCGGCGGAACGGATTCGAAAAAGGTCGACGGTGGTCCGGCCGTAGGCGTGAAAGAGGCCGCGCGTCAGCCGGCGCGCTTCCTTCTCATCGCAGCCGAAAGCCATGCGAAAGTTCTCGCGAACCGCGGCCTTGGTCTCCCGCATCAATACGATGGCGATCGAGTTCAGCACGGCCGATATCGCGTAAAGCACACGCAGTGGCAGGTGAACGCAACCCCAGGCGGTGCCGCGATAAATGAACCGGTTGGAGAGGCCGTGACCAACCCATTTTCGCCGGGCTCTCCTCGAACCGTCGTCAACGACGACTCCTGGGTCGGGATTGTTTTTCACTTCGATGATCGGTGGATGAGGGCGCCAGCGGGCGGAACGGCCGCGGGATCGAGTCTTCGGTCCGGGCCCGTCCCGGAATCGTTCGTCCCCTCTTCGGGTCTCGCCGGAAGCACTTTCATGATCGGGCGGGAGTCTACCGAGGGGTTTCGGCTCCTGCAACGCGAATCGGCCGGCGAGGCCGGAAGGCGCGGGAACGCTAGAATGGGCAGTCATGGGGACGGGCGAGATTCGAATCCTGGTCGTGGACGACGATGAGTCGTATATGCGGCTGCTCTGCGTGGTTCTGGAAAAAGAAGGGTATCGGACGATCAAGTCACGGTCCGGCCCGGAAGCGCTCGCGATTCTCGAAAATGAGTCGATCGACGTCGTCATCACCGATTTGATGATGCCCGGAATGGATGGAGTGGAGCTCCTGGAGCACCTCCGCAAGAGTCATCCTCATCTCCCCGTCATGCTCATGACCGCGTTCTCCGACGACGAGGGCGTTTCAAGAGCGGTTTCATCGGGCGCCGCCGATTTCATTCCGAAGCCGACGTCGCCCAAAGAGCTCGTCATTCGCATCGATCACGC
>Ga0315281_10010445_pt1 | contig 12804 bp, 12 predicted proteins | sample YL17G07_0_MG_FD_204540 | JGI IMG/M metagenome (GOLD analysis project Ga0315281, IMG submission 204540) | Sediment microbial communities from Yellowstone Lake, YNP, Wyoming, USA - YL17G07_0 | ecosystem: Environmental > Aquatic > Freshwater > Lake > Sediment | place: USA: Wyoming | collected... | reverse complement strand
CCCATGTTGTCCCAAGCCGCCCCACTCCAACGAAAACCGAAAACATCCGAGTTGGCATTGCCGTAAATCAAAGCCATTTCGTTGTTGTCTGGGCGGGGATTCGCCGCCATCTCGACCCAACGAATCACTCCTGTAGTGGGATAGTTCAAGTTGATTGCCGCATTATCAACCGTCCAAGTCGAACCGTTCCAGACCGAATACCTCAACTTCGTGGCTGCCGAGTTCTCTGTGAAAACAATTACTGCATTGTCCGCCCCATTTTCGTATCCAATATCGAAACTCCGATAAGCGTCATTCGTCGTCCCCACGTTTGCTATCAACTTCGTCGCACCCCAAGCCGAGCCGTTCCAGAATTGAACGCGAATATCGCCAGTCGCATCCAAAGTCCCCAGAATCGCCTCCTCCCGCGTCCGTGAATATTTCAGGACAACCCACTCCAGAGTTCCAGACAAAGCCGTGCAGTTGCCCTGTGCGCCCCAAGACGTCCCGTCCCAGATCCTGTATTTCGGCGTCGAAGTGGCATCGTAATAGACGGCGAGAGCGGAGGTGTTGTCGTATGTGATTGTATAGTTGTTCTCGAAGATGTTCTCGTATTTCCCGTCGGCCGCCTTGGCGTTGTCGAAATCGACGGTTCCGCCCTCGTAGACGTTCTCGCCTGTGACGTAGGTGTATGTTGGAGTTCCCTGTGCCGAAACCGCTGGGACGTTCACGAAAGCTGCCACTGCCGCAAGAACCATTGCCCCGACCAGCACGGCGACGAAGACCTTTTTAGCGTTTCTCATTCGCGAATCACTCCATGCCCTCGTCTCTCTCGGCTTTACCTTTCTCTTCACTGATTTCTCCCGCGTTTCGCGCTCCCATTTCTTCTTCCTCCCGCGCATGATGTGCTCCAACCGTCTGAGCGCCACCTGGTCGGTCGGGCCGACTCGCCTGCGTACCCTTGCCGGCGGCTCGACCTCAAGCCCCCCTATTTGCCTCTTCCTTGGCCTAACCACTGCCCGCTCTAGCCGCCTGAGTACGGCGAAATGCATCAGCAAAGCCAACGGCACCGCAATTTTCCTAATATGCGAACTCATCTCTCGCACCTCCCTGCCCCCTCGCGAGCCATAGAGGGGGCGCGGCTCTCGGCATTGTTCTCATAGCTCGCCCCCCTCCCGCCGGCCCGAGAAGAAATTGGTCTCACTGATAGCAAACATACTGCAATAGCTCGACTTGATCGCCCGAGCGCCTTCAAATCAGCGCGGTCGATCCTAACACGCGCCGCAATCAACTCGTCAGGCGTTGGCTCGCCCACTAGTCTGCGTTTTGGACTGTTAACCGCGCGTGCGAGGCGCCTTAACAAAAGATAAGGTTCTAAAAAGAGAAATCCTGTGGCGGAACGCGGCCCAACCCTAGAAATCCCGTCTCTTGGGAATTCCTTCCTTCTCGACACAAGCACTCTTTGCATCTTTCCCACCACCAGCGCGCTTCATATTAACATATGCCGAGCAGTCTTTCGAAGAATTCGGGCAGGGGAGTGGTTTCGTTTATGGGCGAAATGTTAATAAACCGATCTAACACTATGTTTCGTAAATAAGCGAAATGATATTAGAAAGAAAATATACAATCAAATGGGGCTTCCAACGAGGAAAATAGACCGAATCCTGCGCGAAATACTGCACCGTTTCTACGAGCAGGGCGAACGGTTTTCCAACCAAAAGGGACTATCCCAAAGTTGTGAACTATCACTTGGGACTATAAATCCAGTAATTGCGCGACTCGAACAATTCGGAGCAATCGAGCGCAAGCCTCTCGGGTTCCGTCTTGTGGATCCAAAGCGAGCGCTGATCTACTGGGCGGTTACTAGAGATCTGGCAAAAGACATCGTTTACAACACTTTCGTCGCGACCCCGGTGCATGAGCTTGAAACCCAGATGCCCCCGAGCTCAATCCTAACTACATACTCCGGCTTTAGAGCACGATTCAACACGACGCCAGCTGATTACGATACAGTATTCGTTTATGCTAACCCGGATGCGATCAAGCGAATGTTCAGGCCAACTCAAAGAAAAAAAAGTAACTTGTTCGTGCTCATGCCGGATGACCATCTCAAGCGCCTGAGCGAAGGTGGCGTGGCCCCTCTCGCCCAAATCTACGTTGACCTCTGGCAGTTGGGGGCCCTTGCCAGCCGATTCGTGGAGGAGTTCGATAGGAAGTTAGCTCCTACGGCACTCCGGGGGTTGGAAGAAGTCACCAAGACACTAGGTGGCAAAAGTGACAACACGGTGCGATTATCTCGCTAAGCCTAATGATCATTAAACAATGTTTGTCAGCACGGCCCGCCCGCTTTCAAAATTATGTCGGCCAGTTGTTTGGGTAAACTAGCGCGGTTGCCTTCTGTGACCTCAAAAATTTCGACATCTTTTCTAGCTTTGACATCGCCGATAAAACCAGTCGTCGTACGCTGGTGAACTATCGCCAGAAGTGGCTTGTCTGAATCGAGCGCAGCCGCTACCGCGCGTTTGAACCCCTCGCTGTACATCTCCATGGGTGCGATTTCGTCGATGACCACAAAATCCGCCTCTCGAAGCGCACGTCCGATTGCCGCTTCGCTCATTTCATCCACGTTTTTCACGTTCACGCGATACCTACTCACCGGAGGGCCATCGCGCTGGTCAACGTGGGCTAAGATGCGCTCCTCCCCCGTCATGAGGTCTATTATCTTGAAACCGAGCCGAACTCCGCCTTCCCGGATCTCCGGACAATAAATCCCACCTGGTTTGAAGCCTTGCTCCTTGAGGATTTTGATTGTGCTCTCGATGACCGATGTCTTGCCGCTGCCAGGGCGCCCTGTAATCAAAAAATTGTTCGACATACCACAGCCAAAAAATGTATGAGATGTAAGCTAATAATATTGCTGAGGTGAAGAAGAGATGATCGCCGGTGCTGACGAAGCCGGACGCGGCCCAGTTTTTGGCCCGATGGTGCTATGCGGTGCTATGTTTGACCAAAAAGTGCTGGACGAACTCAAGGATGCAGGAGTAAAAGATTCGAAACTTCTGAGCCCGAAAAGGCGCGAAACGCTCGCGAAGTTGATAGTTGAAAAAGCGATCAAGCTTGAAATCGTGGAGTTATCATCGACAGAGATAGACGAGCTGCGTTTGGTCAAAAAAATCAACCTCAACGAGGTCGAGGCCATGAACTTCGCAAAAATCATCGACCGCCTGAAGCCGAAAATCGCGTACATAGACTCACCCGACCCAAACCCAAAGATGTTCGCGGAGAGGCTCCAGCGGCACATGCGAACGAAGCCGAAGCTGGTAGTTGAAAACTACGCCGATCGCAATTATGTGGCAGTTTCGGCCGCTTCGATTGTCGCAAAAGTTAGGCGGGACCAACGCATCGCGGAACTGCACCAACGCTACGGCGACTTTGGTTCGGGCTACAGCTCTGACTCCCGAACAATCATGTTCCTCGAGCGATGGGTGCGTGAACACGGCGAGCTGCCAGAGTTCGCTCGAAAGTCTTGGGAGACAGCGCAACGCATCGAAAAACAAGCTAAACAGAGAAAACTCATTTGATACAGTTCCGAGGGTATAAGTAGAGAACCAAACAAATTTGATTAGAATGTGCGGGATCTTGAATGGAAGCAAAGATTGATGCCGGAAAAATCGTCGAAGATTACGTGAAACGTGCACGATGGGAAGTCAGGGAGAACGCCAATCTCACTTATTCATTTTCATCTGTTTTCTTCAGGCTTGCCGGCGAGGCTGTATCTGCATACACTTTGTCTAAAGTCTATCCTAGGCCAATCGCCAAGGCACACATCGATGGAGACTTCCACATCCACAACCTCTACATGGGGATAGTTGGCTACTGTGCCGGATGGTCCCTTAAAAAACTCCTCTGCGAGGGATTCAACGAAGTCCAAGGAAAAATCGAGTCTCGGCCACCAAAACACCTCGACTCCGCCCTGCTTCAGATGGCAAATTTTATAGGCACGATACAAAACGAATGGTCTGGCGCTCAGGCTTTCAATTCGGTCGACACTTACCTCGCCCCCTTCATTAGAAAAGACGAACTGAGCTACCCAAAAGTCAAGCAAGCCATCCAAACGTTCGTCTACAACATGAACATAGCCTCTCGCTGGGGCGGCCAAAGTCCCTTCACCAATATCACGCTCGATTGGTTCGTGCCGAAAGACATGAGAGACGAGCGGGTGGTGGTCGGAGGAAAGTTGCTGGACGAAACGTACGGCGAATACCAGCATGAAATTGACCTCATCAATCGCGCGCTCATCGAGGTTTATTCGGAAGGAGATATGCGCAGCAGACCCTTCACATTCCCGATACCGACGTACAACCTGACCAAAGATTTCAACTGGAAGTCCGAGAACGCGACCATGCTCTTTGACATGACCGCGAAGTATGGGCTCCCATATTTTGCCAATTTCATCAACTCAGACATGAAGCCAGACGACATACGCTCGATGTGCTGCCATTTGAGGCTCGATCTGCGCGAACTCAAGCGAAATATCACCGGTGGCCTCTTCGGCTCCGCCGACCAGACGGGAAGCGTCGGCGTGGTCACGATAAACATGCCTAGGCTCGGATACGTTTCAAAAGGCGAGGGCGAGTTCTTCGAGCGCTTGGAGCGCCTCATGGACTTGGCCAAAAAATCATTGGAGATCAAACGCAAAGTAGTTGCTAAAAACATGAAAATTGGCCTGATGCCGTACAGCAAGCGCTACCTCAGCACGATCGAAAACCACTTTTCCACCATCGGCTTGGTTGGGATGAACGAGGCCTGCCTCAATTTGCTCGGCGAAGATATCTCCGCACCGAGCTCTAGGGACTTCGCGATCAAGGTCTTGAAATTCATGCGAGATAGGCTCCGAGAATATCAGCGCGGGACCGGCAACCTCTACAACTTGGAGGCGACGCCTGCCGAGGGCTGCAGCCACAGGCTCGCGAAGTTGGACAAGAAAAAATATCCAAAGATCAAAACAGCCGGCAAAAAAGTGCCTTACTATACCAACTCAACGCTACTGCCCGTCAACAAGACGACAGACGTCATCTACGCGATAGAACACCAAGAGGCTCTTCAGACGCTCTACACGGGTGGAACTGTATTTCATGTATTCTTGGGCGAACGCATGAGTTCAGGCGAGGCATGCAAGCTCTTCGTCGAGAAGGTTATGCGCAATACTCGTATGCCGTATATCACCATCACCCCTACATACTCCATCTGCAGAAATCATGGCTACATCTCCGGCGAACACTTCAAGTGCCCCAAGTGCGGCGAGGCAGCAGAGGTGTACTCGCGCGTCGTGGGCTACTACCGCCCCGTTCAAAACTGGAACGACGGTAAACAGGAGGAGTTCAAGCAACGCGCGGAGTACGACGAAAAGATCGCGCTGACGAAGGACTTTCAAAGATAGGCGAGCCGATGGAGTTCAAGGGTCTTCTTCCGCTTTCGCTGATAGAATATCCCGGAAAAGTCGTGGCGGTCGTTCATACTGGTGGTTGCAACTTCAGGTGCCCCTGGTGCTACAACCGAGACCTCGTGTTAAAACCATCGTCTCTGCCATCCATCTATGAACAAGATGTGTTGAATTTTCTCTCGCTCAGAAAAAAGTGGCTCGATGGCATAGCTATCACTGGTGGGGAACCGACGATCCACGCTGACCTTCCAAAATTCATTAAAAAAGTGAAGAAGCTCAAATTTCTGGTCGCACTTGAGACCAACGGCTCTAACCCTGAGATGCTCGAATATCTGATCAAACACAAGCTTGTCGACTACGTGGCGCTCGACATCAAGGCTCCGCTCACTTGGGCGAGATACAGAGCTGCGACAGGGGTGAAAGATAAAGAAATTCTTAAGAAAATCTTGAAAAGTTTGGACATTCTCAAGCGCGGAAAAATCGATTATGAGTTGAGAACAACTTTTGTGCCAAAATTGTTGAGCAGCATAGATATCGTCACCATCGCAAAACAGATCAAAGGCGCAAAAAAATACGTGCTCCAACAATTTGTGCCAAAAACCACCGTCAAAAAGAAGTACGAGGCTCTGAAACCGCACTCCTATGAAGAGCTCGAGAAGCTGAAAAAGCGCGTAAAGAGATACGTCGGGATTTGTGAAACAAGAGTTTAAGTGGGCCCTCGCTGTGTCCCATCACACTAACCGCGAGCTTCTTCGTTTGTCTATCGACGCTCTCCACTCGCTAACCCTCATGGTGGGATTTCTCGAGGGCCCGCCCGCCTGTCGCGCGCCAGGGTTGGCTTTCAGGTCATCACTAGGTGTTCCCGCCAATATGTTCCCCGAAGGACCCATCTTGGCACGACTTGGCAGCGGGTTGCTCCGGTGTTCCCGCGGTAATGCACCAGCGCTCACGAATCGCGCCAGCTCCTCGAATACCGCGGATGGTCCATCATTACATGTAAAAGTGCTTTTCTCTACTAGATAAATTTAACGAGTTAACCGAGCAAATCGAACTCAAAAGCTGCAACTGGGTGCTCGAGCTCGAACCCTAAAATTACTTCTGGATGCAACTCTCCGATTATACCGATGCGTTTATTTTTCACCAAAAATTCTGCAGCCCTGCCCTCGATGAAGCTCGGATGCTCTATCGCTCGAAACTCATAAGTTACGCCCAACTCGCGCAAAAGCGCTTCTGCGATCGCCCTGATGTATGTGAAATTGGCCTGCCCACCTATAGTTGCAGCTGCGATTTTACGAACATTAACTGCGCCGGTCTCAGTTTCAGGGTGGAGCTGCACCACATCGCCGACCTCAAATATCTGCTGCGGTAGTGGATTTCGCCTGTTCTCGCGCATGACGCAGAGAAGGCTCGGCAAAAGCCAATTGCGCAAGATCGTGTAATCCTCGGAAATCGGGTTCGCTATCGTCGCTGCCTCGCCGCTCGTGCGCATGAGCCTGAAGTTAATGTTGGGATTTGTAAGAGTGTACGTCATGACCTCCATGAAATCGAGGCCGACCATGACATCCCTCGCTTTCTCGCTCAACCTCTCGATTGGATGTTTCTCCCCAACCGTCACGACGTTCGGCAGGGTCGGCACCAGCTTGTCGTACCCGTAGGCAATCGCGAGGTCTTCTATCAAATCTATCTCGTGCATCACATCGCTCCTATACGGTGGAACTGAAACCGTCAAAACTTCGGCTGCTGAAGCCGCATCGAATCGCATGCGCTTCATGAGCGCGACAACATCCTTCGGTTTTAGATTCAATCCCAAAAACTCGTTCGCAGCCGCCGCCCTCAACAGCTGTTTGGTCGCTTTTAGGTTCGGAGTACGGACGTTCCTTGTCGGATATTTTATCGCAACCGACTGCAAGTCGAAGCCGCGCTCGGCCAAGCTCGTCATCATTATCGTTAGAATTCTATTCACCGTCCGCTCATCGTCGCCGGTGACATCTATGAACAGCCGCTTGGTGTCGTTCGTCACCCGCGTATCTTCGCTGTTCACGATCGGCGGCATCGAAAGGACTACTCCAGCCGAATCTATAAGCAGAGGATAGTGGCTCCAGCTCTGCATGATGCCGCCATACTGCACACCTCTCGGGTGCTCCCTCAGTATCTGTGCTGGCGTCAATTCTCGGTCAAAATCTAAAGGCCTGAAGCGAAGCCCCTCCGGCAAAGTCGTCGTGTATCGCACCGGTGGCTTGATTTTGTCGAAATCGTAGACACCTATCGAACCTCGGCGACGGTTCCTTCCGAGAGTGTCGTGCAACTTATCCTGTATCTGCATGAGGGCCGCGACGTTTTCATCATTGAATTTAACATCTTGGACTACGCCCGCAACTATGTACGGCCTGATCGCCCTGGTACTCTCGTCAACTTCGACGACGACGCCAGAATTACGCAATTTGTACTTGGGCAATCCAACCTCTATCCCTAAAAACCCTTTGAGTGCCCTCGCCACGCCCTCTGGACCGAGCAAGTCGGGGCGATTGTGTGCAACTTCTAGCTTGACTTCATCTCCAACGATTTCGTCTACCTCCACTCCGAGCAAAGACAACCGCTCGCGCAGCTTCTCGGGGCCGATCTGCCTTCCAAGCAGCTTGCAAATATCGCGATGGCTGACGCTTACCGTCGGCATCAAATTAACCTCCTTTTGCTCAACCGTTCCAAATCATTACCGAACAAATCTCTGATGTCCTCTATGCCCAACTTGATCATCATCAATCTGCTCAAACCTATCCCCCACGCGAGCACAGGATGATGAATACCGAGCGGGCGGAGAAGCTCAGGTCTGAACATCCCTGAACCAAGAAGCTCGACCCATTCTTTTTTCTCTGGGAAATACGCGTCGGCTTCAACCGACGGCTCTGTATACGGGAAGTAACCTGGCCTGAACCTTATTTTCGACAAACCCATCTTCAGCAAAATCTGCTTAAGGTAGCCAAGCATGTCACGCAGCGTCAGCTTTGGGGCCATCACTATGCCCTCGGCTTGGTAGAACTCCGCCAAGTGTTTGTAATCTATTTTTTCGTGCCGATAGACGCGGTCGATGCAGAATATTTTCACCGGTGGCTTTGGCTTGGTCGCCAGATAGCGCACCGTCGCGGCCGTCGTCTGAGAGCACATCACCGGGCGCGCGCTTATCTCTGGGTTGAACTTGTAGCCCCATCCCCTTGACCCCGCGACCCCAACCTCATGAGCTTCTGCGACACGCTTCAACAACGCGGTCGGCAGTTTGGCCTGCGCGGGTTTCGACAACGAGAGGCTGTCGTGGATTTCTCGCGCCGGGTGATCTTGGGCCTGGAAAAGTGCGTCGAAGTTCCAAAACTCCGACTCCACAAGCAAACTCTTTATTTCAACGAATCCCATCTCAAGCAAGATTTCGCGAAGCTCGTCGATAATCTGCTGCTGGGGATGAACTTTCGCAGGGTAGACCGGCGCGCCGGGGATGTTGATATCGTAACGTCTGAACTCCACATTGCGCCACCCCCCGCTCACGAGCAGCTCGTGGGTCAGCTCGGTCACCTCCTCCCTTATCTCGATGCCCAACGACAGGGCCTCCTCGCCCAGCTCGGTCAACTTCAACTTTCGCTGAATTTTTTCGTCGACGTCCACGAGCTTGCGCTCTACGAGTTTTCCCAACGCATCCCTGAGCTCGGTTGGTATCTCGTCCACGCTCATCCTCTTGGCGGCCAACTTCTCGAGAAGCACTTCATCAGAAAACTTGTGCGCAAGCGCCTCCTCGCCGACTTTCGTCAGGGCCAAAACTGTCTTATCACCTTTTGTTGTGAACTCTGCCCATCCCTTCTGCCTCAGCCAGCCCAATGAGATGTAGGCCTGCTCCCTGGTGACCCCAGCTCGCTCAGCGATAACGCCGGCAGAATCCGGCCCAACTTTGGCCAGCGCCTCAAGCATGCGCCTCTCGGGCAGGCCCCTCCTCACGTACTCCTTGCCCTCGCTCGTGAGCTCGGCGACAGAAAGCTTCACCTCGGACATCCTAGCTAGGCCATGTTGGGTCAACGTCAGGGCGGCGCGCATCACCGCGGCCTGGTCGAGCCCAGCCTCAGCCGCAACGTCAACGACATCAGCTTCTTTGAATTGTTTGAGTGCGAGCAAAACTTTTTTTGATGGAGTGCTCAAGCCATTGACGATCGCCCACAAATCCAACTTTTCAACCCCAGAAACACAAGGTAATCGCTAATTATGAGGGTTGTGGAAGCCAACGTTTTGGAAAGCCACGCTCATACAAAATGTTCATACCCTCGGTCGGGCAGTTTTTTCGCCTCACCGTGTCTTCTGATGAATACCCCTCTGCCCTTCGATACCCTTCCGATCAATGTGACTGCTGTGCCCAAACGTCTGAACGCTCTTTGCACTTTTTTCCATCCGCTTGGTCGCACCGTGAAAAGTAGCTCAAAATCTTCGCCACCGAAGAGAGCAAAATCATCAACATTCAGACCACGGGAACGTGAAAATTTCTTGATAGCGGGGCTTATGGGTAACTTTTCGTAATCAAAAATTATCTTGACCTTGCTCATGCGCGATACTTGCCAAGCATTTGCGGCTAGACTATCTGTTATATCTATCGCAGAAGTTACACCGCCGCTGTTGGCGAGCGCAAGCCCCTCTTTCACCTTGGCCCGCGGCTCGAGCTGAGCCCTCACAAGCCGCTCGTAGCCCTTCACATGGATTTTATCTAACAAAATTTTCAAGCCCACCGAGGCTGCACCCAGCTCTCCTGTCACTGCGATTAGATCTCTAGGCCTAGCCCCTGAGCGAGTCAGCAGTCTACCTTTTTTTGCCAAACCAAAGGCGGCACCTGCGATGATTATCTCATCGCTTTCGTCGAGGTCTCCTCCGACAACGTATGCACCATAAGATCGCGCAACCATATCCATCTCCCGCATCATATCTTTTACAAAATTTACACTCAAGGTTCTAGGTAATCCAACAGAAAAAATCAATCCAAGAGGCTCGGCCCCCATCGCGGCTAAATCACTAAGATTAACCACGACAGCTTTGAGACCCATCTGCGCAGCCGTCGTGCCTTTTGGAAAATGAGTCCTGGCGATGAGCATGTCAGTTGTTGCAATGAGGTATTTGCCATCGATGTCTACGGCCGCGGCATCGTCACCTATGCCAACTTTGATGCGCGGCCCACTTTTGCATATCTTTCGCGCAAATTCTACGATCGCTCGCTCACCGACGTCGGAAACTTTCACATCGACACCTACAACAAATGTAGCCCACGCGTTACTTTATCTATGACATCGTTCGGCGCTGGGCCGAGCGCCAACACCGTAGTAGTTCCCGGAGGTAGTTCTGTCAGGCCAGCGTCCTGAATCAATTCGTTAGGTATTCCAAGTCTGGCAGCTTTCTCCTGCAACTTGCGCAGTTTCTCATCACCAGCTACTTTTACGACAACCTTCTTTTGTCCTTCATAAAGCCATGCATCGAACCAATCGCTCTTTTCCTTCTTAGATCGCTCCGCTGCTGCTATGGCCCCATGAGCCACTTGCACAGCAATCTTCCCCTTACTCATTTTGAGGTCAGCTCTGACGACAATGACTTGCTTGTACTTGAACAACTTCGCCACCTTGATCTCAACCGGCATGAGGGGCCGCGCTCGGCTTTTTGAAGAGCGCCATCGCGCCCCGCATATAACCGACCAAGGCGCAGACGATGGAAAAAACTGCCAATGTGCCGGTGATCGGAACGAGGCTGAGCATCTTGATCTGCGGCATCGCGAATATCACGCCGGTGTAAATGACGACGAGGACGCTGAAACCTAGGCCGAGGGCCGCGCGCTCCCAGACATCGAGCTTCCCCGGCTTTGGGTAGAGCACGAGCGTGAGGGTGAAGCCTGGGACGAACAGCACGAAGAAAGCCGCTAGTGTTCCCCAAACTACCTCGAACATATAAGGCCTCGTTAGCTTAATTTATCGTGCACCTTTAAAAATGGTTGCTGATAGGATGTTCGATGTGGTTATAGTTGGTGGCGGGCCTGTTGGCTGTTTCACAGGCGAGCTGCTGTCAAAAAAAGGCTTTGAGGTCGCCATCGTCGAGGAGCACGCCGAGATCGGCAATCCCGTCCACTGCACTGGCATATTGGGACTGAGCGGGCTGAAGGAGCTAAAAATCAGACCGGGAAAATGGGCGCTGAACAAACTTCGAGGCGCGTCTCTGTACACTCCTTCTGGGGAAGAAATACCACTGACAAGAAAAAATGTCGAGGCGCTCACCATCGATCGCGCGACTTTCGACAGAGAGCGGGCGGCCGCTGCTGCGAAGGCCGGCGCAGCTTTCATGCTCAAAACTAGATGCATCGGCCTTTCGCTCGGGAAGAAAACTTCGGTGAACGTGAAAAAAATCGACGGGCGAGAAGAGCTCGAGACCAGACTAATAATAGGGGCCGATGGTCCGACATCATTAGTCGCCAGAGAGGCTGGTCTATTGAAAGCAGCAAAGTATACGAACTGTGTTCAAGTGGAGGCGGAGGCAGAAGTAGCCGACGATCAAGTTGAGATGTACTTCGGCAACAAAATCGCCCCCGGTTTCTTCGCGTGGATAGTCCCAACTGGCGAGACGTGCAGGATCGGCCTCGGCACCACAAAAGGTGCACCGAAACTTTTTGAATTCATGAAAACCCACCCCGTGGCATCCAAAAAGATAAAAATGGATCAACTCACGCACCTCGGAGCTGGGTTGATACCCCAGCCCCTCACCAGAAAAATTTACTCGGACCGCGTCCTCCTCGTGGGAGACGCCGGCGGACAGGTGAAGCCCTTGACCGGTGGTGGAATCTACCTCGGCCTATCGTGCGCCAAGCTTGCGGCGGAAACCGCCTCGCAGGCCTTGGAAAATGGGACCAATGAAAAAGTTCTGAGAAGTTATGAGCGGGCCGTGATGCAAAAATTTGGCGGGGAATTCGAGCTGGGCCTGCGAGCGCGCAAGCTACTCCAAAAATTATCCGATAAAGAGTTGGATGTGCTGCTCAGATTGTTGGCCACCCCCGAACTGCGCTCGCTGATATTGCAGGAAGCCAACTTCAACCACCACGCCCCACTGCTCAAGAGCCTAGTAAAGAGGAGCCCGAGCCTGATACGGGCAATTGGGGTCAGGAAGTTCGGCAAATACTTGCGCTATTTGATGGCACCATAAACTTTGGTGAAATCAGCTCTTTAAAAACTGAGAGCTAAAGATAAAATCTGGGATGAAATGCCCACAAACTTACCACCTGAATACTTCAAGGCGGAGGAGAAGTACGCCAACGCCAAGACGATAGAGGAAAAGATCATCGCGACGGAAGAACTCATACGCGCAGCACCAAAGCACAAGGGCGCGGA
>Ga0315281_10010444_pt1 | contig 12804 bp, 12 predicted proteins | sample YL17G07_0_MG_FD_204540 | JGI IMG/M metagenome (GOLD analysis project Ga0315281, IMG submission 204540) | Sediment microbial communities from Yellowstone Lake, YNP, Wyoming, USA - YL17G07_0 | ecosystem: Environmental > Aquatic > Freshwater > Lake > Sediment | place: USA: Wyoming | collected... | reverse complement strand
CACGCAGCAACATTAAGTCGCCGGGGTGCATGTGCGGGTTGCCGTTATACGGTTGATGGATGTAGTTTGCGGAATAGGACTTATCCATGTCATCGGGCATGGAACGGCCATTCACTAAAAAGTATTGCGGTTGATACGGTTCGGTCGAGACGCTCAAGGGTGGACACGGTGCAACTGAACAGGCCTGGACCTGAGTCAACACTTCGTTATTCAAGCGTGCATCGATTTCACTGAACTGAAACAGATATTCGCGATCGTAACAAGTCGCGGGATGGGTGTAAGCAGAACTGGCAAGTGCAAACGGGGTTTCACCGGCGCGGATATGACTCGTGCAAGTGGCATCGGGCGCACTGGGTAACACAATGACCGCGCCATAAAGACCCATGGCGATCTGTACATCCGGTTGCGAACCGCTGTAATACGCGTAGGTTCCCGGCTTACTGGCGACGAAGGTATAAGTAACCGGTGTGCCCCGCGCCGCTTCCTTCGTCAGCACCCCATCCACACCCCCGGTGCTGGTGACTTGAAAACCAGGGAAAATGATCGAGGTGTTACCGGCGGCAGGCGGCAAACCATTGGTCAGCGTGACGCTGACCGTGGTGCCTTCGGTGACAATCATGGTCGGTCCCGGTATTTGCATCAACGGACAGTTACCGTTGAAGGGCACAAAGGTCGGGACAAAACCCGTACTACAACCGTAACCCCACGAATAAATGCTCGCGCCATCCGGTTGACTGGTGTATTCCGCGCTCGCGGTGATACTGAAATTGGTGCCCTTGATACCAGGCACCGCGGCCTGCGCATGGGACATCAACAGTGATGCCACCGCCGTGACGGCGATTGCAAGCATGCCAGTGGCACGACGACTTTTTGATAACAAGCTATACATGATGTTTTACTCCTGCCTACTGAATCGCGATCTCGGTCATCATGCCACCGAAATTTTCATTGTCGTTGGAAAGATGATCAAGATTCGTGGTGTAAAGGAAATAGGTGCCAACTGGGATGTTGGTCGCATCCAAAATGACATCCACTGTTGAACCACCGCCGATAGTGATGGAGTTCGTATCATAGTAAAGATTATTGCCAGCGGCATCGCGCAGCAGCCGTGCATCCAAGGCCACCACTTGCATCGGGATACCAATCGTCGCCAATGTATTGAACTCGGTGACGCTCAAGTTGGAGATGCGTAATAAGGCGCGGGTCTGACCACCGGTTTTGTTGATGGTGATCAGCATCGGTTGCGGCTGCGACGGACGTGTCAGTCCATCCGAGCTTTGCGTAGCGATAGATGCCGGGTTGACGGTATCCGGATAACCGCGACCACCGAGCATGTAGTACTTATCTTTCATCCCCGAAAAATCACCCGGGTTGAAGGTCATGCTGATGTAATGGAAGTTCGGATCAAAACCCATCATCTGAATCGGATACTCAACGTCGTAACGCGTCGAGCCATCACCGTCGTTATACGCGTACTTCGCGCCATTGGCCGGTTGTGTCACACCGTTGTTAACAATCGGCAGGGGTGATGCGCAGAGAATATCGCTCGCGGCACAAGGACGCGTTGCAGCAGCGGCATATAAACTGGCGCCACTGGGCACGCGGTTTTGCCGTGGCCGCACATAGAGCTGACCCACCATACCCATCTGCAAATGTTCAGGCGGGGTGATGTGGCAATGCCAGAAATAGGTGCCGGCATCGGGGGCGGTGTAGTAATACGTCATGCTGCCGGAGATGTTGATCGCGACCGACGCATCCGGCACGCCATCAAAATATGGCGCGGCGTTTGGATAACCGTGAAAATGCACGGTGTGTTGTTCGAACAAGTCGGGCCGCATGATCTGACCGACGTTGCTGAGGGTTAAGAAAAATTCATCGTCCTCGTCGATGGCCATCATCGGTGCGGGATGTTGCGCGGAGAGCACACCGACATTCACCATCTCGGCCGGATCCAGCACCGCACCATTGGTATTGGTGGGCATCGCGGGATTGAAGGTCGTGTCTGGCACCGTGGCATTGCCATTGCTGGCGTCCACGCCTGGGAAAACGGGGCTGTTGTACGGCTTGTTAAAATCACCCGCACTTTGCGTACCCGGCAAACCGGCATTGATTAAATCCATGCCGGACAGGGGACCAAATCCGAATAGGTAGGTCTGCGTGCCGTCCGCCATCGTCGCATAACCATCGCCACCGGCGATCTGCTGACACTTAATGGCCGGGTTAGCTCCGCTCGGATTGGCTACCGTTGGCGCGACTGCCGGATGCAAATTCGTGCTGCTGGGGCACTGCACCCGCAGCGACTGCGCCGCCACCGGGAAAATTAAAACCAGTAGTGGCACTGCAAACCAGCTACGCCGATAAAATTGTGAATCAAACATGTGACCTCCGCCCTGTTCTGCCGGGGCATGCCGCCCCTGATCCGAGTTACCTGGCGGTGAAACAAATCTTGTGTCAACTGGCACGATGTCGATACCGCTACCGTTCCAGTGAAAACACGATCAGTCAGGTGCGGCAATTTGCCACACTTTTCACCACGCTTGCAGAATAGTGAGGTGGCCATTAAAAAGCAGTGGGGTATAAAACGTATTTTCGCGGTAGGGTGATTTTGACTCGGTAGGGTAGGCGCGTAGCACGACGTGCGGTGCGCGTTAGCCGAGTGGTTTGTTGGCTTACAAATAAATGTGAGCGAGTTTGCATTTGGCGACGTGTCGAGTCGCCCGTTATATATAGTATGGTTCGACTCTCTTCCTGCTGAGAGTGCCGCTCCCACCCCTTGCCGATCCCAGATATTTCGCCCCAGTCCACAACTGAGACTTGCTTAAAAATGGTCCAGGTTATAGCATTGCGGCATAATATTTATTCTTTGGTTGGGGGAGTTTATGCGTTTCACGCAATATCTTTGTTCGGCATTGTTCATTTTATCCAGCGTACTTGTCTTGTCAGCGTGTGAAGAGAAAAAGGCACCCAAATGCGGCGTCTGTGTTTCCACTGAGGATTGTGAGAGCGGTTTGATCTGTGTGCTCCACACCAGTCTGACAGATCCGAATAATAGTTCCTTCATGTGCGCGCCGCCCAATGAACCACAGACCTGCACCATCACCAAATAGGAATATGCCAATGAAGACCTTGCTCAGCACCCTCCTCTTGTTGGCTTCCGCACAATTCGCCTGCGCCGACAACACCACGCTCGTGGGTGCCTGGCTGAATACCGACAGTAGTTCAATCGGTGTCACGCGGTTGTTGATTAAACAAACCGGTGACACCCTGTTTGTGTCTACCTACGGCAAGTGCATGCCCATTGATTGCCCCTGGGGTGAAACCCCACTCAATATTACCGGCCCCGACACTTTTCAATTTGGTTATGTTAACAGCCGTGGCCTCTCCAATTTTACCGTGCAACGCATCGCCGATGATAAGCTGGAGTTGCAGTTGACCAAACAACTGCCCGGCTCGACCAACAGCGCCCCTGCGCAAATAATTCATATGCAGAAAGTTCCAGCTGGACCCAATGTTTATATTCGAGTCAACTAAATAACAGTTCCTAAATGGTATCCACTAAACAAAGCGGCTGGTTGCGATGTTTCTCTTGTGTAGGTCGGGCTTAAGCCCGACCCGATGAAAGCAGAGACACATCCGGCCCATCCAAGGCAACCGTTCGTGCGATCCTTGGCGTTGTGTACATCAAGGCCGAACAACCGATGTCTCATTCATCGCCGTTTGCCTAACGCGGCTGACTTGTCGGGCTGAAGCCCGACCTACCACGACGACGTCGACGCTATTTGTAGCGGTTGCGCAACAACATTTTTATACAAACACGTTTTTATTTTTTAGTCGAGGGATGTTATGACTATTTTGCTACCGCGTTTTGTTGCCGCCTGTTTTTTCTGTCTACCACTGGTATCGTTCGCCGCCACACTAAAATCCGATGAAAGCGTCATCCTCTTCACCACCCAGGCGCACTTCAACGCCCTCGACAAAAATTGGGTGGTGCCGGTACACGGTTGGATATTCGAACGTGAAAGTGATTCGCTGTGGCGCAAGGCCACGGTAAAAACCCTGGGCAAGTTGTTTGGGCTGGATGATGACCGAAACGTGGAGCAAAACGACTTGTTCCGCAAACGGGCACAACTGTTTTTAGTCGACAATCAAAGTAACAAGGACCTGCAAGTACGGCTCCGTGATCAGGTCATCACCACCGAGAAATCCGCGAGTAACGGTCACTTTTATGCAACCTCATTGCTGAACAGCGCCAGCTTTGTGCCCGCGCCCCAAGAACGCTGGTTGCCCATTGCCCTCGTCACGCCACCGGGTGAGACGCGGCAATTTACCGGAAATATCCAACTCCTGCACGACAACGGGGTTTCCGTGATCTCCGACATTGATGACACCATCAAGATCAGCAATGTCCTCGATAAAAAAGAATTAATGCAAAACACCTTTGTCCGTGAATTTGTCGCGGTGCCGGCAATGAGCGCGCTCTATCACTATTGGTCTGAACAAGGCGCCAGCTTTCACTATGTCTCGGCCTCGCCCTGGCAATTATATCCACCGCTCATGGAGTTTCTGTCACACAGCGGTTTTCCACAGGGCAGTTTTCATATGAAACTGTTTCGGATTAACGACGAGTCGTATCACAACCTGTTCATCTCCCCCATCGATTACAAGGTGCCGTTGATTACTGAATTGATGATGCAATACCCCGGCCGGAAATTTATTTTGGTGGGCGATTCCGGTGAGAAAGACCCCGAGGTGTATCAACAAATATTGCGCCGTTTTCCCGGTCAGGTGCAGCACATCTTTATTCGCAATGTCACCAAGGAGGCCGGCACGGCGGCGCGTTATCAAGAATTGTACAAGGCCAATGAGCGTTCGTTGTTAACCGTATTTGATGATGCGCATGAAATACTGAATTACAAATTGTAATTGTTATTCCGGGATCAAGGACTGCACGCGCCAGGGTTCGGCGGCGTGCTCAATCTGGAGTTGTTGCGCCAACCAAGGCATGAGCCGCTGTAATTGCTGATCCAGGCCCCAGGGTGGATTCATGATCAGCAAGCCGGAACCTTTCATACCGGGCGGCCCTTGCAGTGGCCGCACCTGTATTTCACAGCACAGCACATCTCGCAGACTGGTTTGTTGTACGGATTGCCGGAAACGTTGCGTCGCCTCGGCATCCAGTATCGGATACCACACTATCGCCATGCCACCCGCCCAGCGTTGCCGCACCAACCGCAAGGCTTCGAGCACGCGCCGGTAATCCTGTTTATCTTCATAGGCGGGATCGATCAAAACCAGACCCCGCGTCTGTTTGGGTGGCAGCAAGGCCTTGAGCATTTCAAAACCATCCCGCTGATGCACTGCCACACGTTTATCCGCTTTGAAATACGCACGTAACTGTGGCGCCTCGTTGGGATGCAACTCGGCGAGCAGCATGGCATCCTGCGCACGCAAAAAGTCTTGGGCGATTGCCGGCGAACCAGGATAATAACGTAAGCCCGCTTGCGTGCCGTTATGCCGTTGCACAATATGCTTGTAAGGCTGTATTTCAGCAATGACCTCCGTCGCGGCAAGGATCACCGCGATCCCCTGCGAATATTCCCGGTTGAGTTGCGCGGCCGCCGCCTGTAGATCGTAACGCGCACTGCCCGCGTGGGTCTCCGCATAACAAAACGCGGCCGGCTTTTGCTGCAACGCTTGCAGCAACAAGCTCAGCACGGCATGTTTATGCACATCGGCGAAATTGCCGGCGTGGTAGAGGTGTTTGTAACTTAACAAGGTTTATTCCCGGCTCCGATTTCGAGTATGATAGCTGGTCACCAGCCTGATAGAATTTTACGGTATGATCATCCCTAAATATAGCATTTTGAGTTCACACATCGTCAACGCCGGCAAGGGGGTGTTTCTCGCAGAGCCAGCCGCACGCGGCAGTGTCATCGTCGCGCCGGATCAGATTAATAACACGATCACGCACAGTCAATTTGAGCAACTGCCCGGCGGTTCGCTGGAAATCAACTCCAGCATCCGCTGGTTTGAACGGCACTATACGATTTGTCCCGAATGGACCGACGAATGTTATATCAACCACAGCTTCTCCCCCAGCGGTTTGTGGCATCTGGGTTTTGTGTTTGCGATGCGCGATCTGGCCGCAGGCAGCGAGATCACCATGGACTACCGCTATATTCTCGGCGAAAACTGCCAACCCGAATTTCATGACAGCGAGACCGGCCAAGACATCATCGGTCTGCCGTGGCCGCGCGTCATCCACGACACCACGCGCACCTTGTTGTCCCTGCTCGCCGCACCTAGCGCGACATAACTTGACTTTTTATTGGAATAATTATTCACGTGTTTATTTTTGAGAATGACCATTTTGTCGTTGCCCGCAAACCCGGTGGCGTGCTGACCGTGCCCAGCCATCAAGGCCGCGATGATCCGCGACCGATCCTGGGTATTCAACTCCAGGAACAACTGGGCATCCAGATCTTTCCCGTGCATCGTCTTGATTTTGAAGTCAGCGGGCTGGTGTTGTTTGCCAAGAGCCGTGACGCGCACCAACATGCCAATCAGTGGTTTGAACACCAGCTTGTTAAAAAAACGTACCGCGCCTGGACCCAAACCCAAAACTTTGCGCACATCCCGGCGCATATCGCCAATCCGCGTCAGGCGCTAACCTTAGCGGTAAACCAAACGTTTGATTGGCACGGACGCATTGCTCGCGGCAAACGTCGCGCCTATCAAAGTGTCGAGGGTAAAGACAGCATTACGCACGCGCAGTACCTGGGGCCGGAACCGGCGCAGGGGTTTCTGTGCTGGGACCTCGAACCCTTAACCGGCCGGCCACATCAATTACGCGTTGACCTCAGTCGCCACGGTTTTCCGGTTGTGGGTGACAACTTATATGGCGCAACCAGTCCCTGTCAGATCAATATGATCGCCTTGGTCGCGTACCGTTTGGATCTTACCGCGATCCCACAGACACAACGCCTTGGTCTGCCTGCACAACTGTTTATCGAACCACGCTTTACCGAGGTTTGCGCTAAGCCACAACCAGCTGCTAATTAAAATTACTCACGTTTTTGCGCAATGCTAATTTTCTTTTTATGCCTGGCGTGCTAATCTGGCTCACATTTTTTTGGACAGAGTGCCGTGCAGTTACACACTCCCGCTGTGCACAATCATCTCCCTTCCCATTTACAACTCGTGGTGGAGTCCTTTTGTATTGAAGGCTGCAAGGCCGTGCATGCGTATATTGCAGCGATTGAAAACGGTGAACCACAGTTGGCCATGCAAGGACTGAGCACGGCGGAATGCAACCTAGTGCTGACCGAACTGAAAAATATCATGGCGGTATATGACCGCTGCGAAGCAGAAACTTAAAAACCTGTTATAAATAACTATCCCATTTCATCTTGTTATCCCCATACACAAAAAAATGGGGATTTAATAATTCTTCCTTGGTGTTATAACGCAGCGGTTGTAAATCCATGCTCGTCAGAAACCCGCCCGCTTCTTCCACAATACATTGTGCCGCCGCCGTGTCCCATTCGGAGGTGGGGCCGAGTCGTGGGTAAATATCCGCACGCCCTTCCGCGACTAAACAGGATTTTATTGCGCTGCCCATCGTCAGCAATTCGTAATTACCGACTTTCGTTAAGAATCGCTTGAGCACGCCCTTGGAGGTAGTGTGTCCGGCGACAACCATAACGCGTTGCCGACACGGTATTCTGACATTAATCGCGGTCGCCGGCAGATTCCCTTTCTGCTTAAAGGCGCCCAGGCCACGAGCGGCGTAATAACACAATTGCATGGCGGGCGCGTAGACCACACCCAACACCGGTTGGTGATTCTCAATCAACGCAATGTTGACACAGAATTCCGCCGTGTGTTTCACAAACTCGCGTGTCCCGTCCAGCGGATCAACCAACCAGTAAATTCCCCAGCGGGACCGTTGTGCAAAGGGAATGTTCGCCGACTCCTCGGATAACAAGGGTATCTCCGGCGTCAGCAGTTCCAGTCCGTCATCGATCACCGCATGGGCGACCATATCGGCCTCGGTCAATGGCGAGCTGTCACTCTTGGCCTGTACGGAAAAGCCGCGGTTATACACCTCCATGATCTGATCGCCGGCTTCCTTGGCCAGTGCCACGGTATCGGCCATCAGCAAAGACAAATTATTTTTCATGGTGGCTCAGCAAATACTGTTGCGCCAGTAACAACGCCGCAATGCTGCGCGCCTCGGTTAATTCGTGATGGGTTAATAACTGCGGCAAATCGACAATGCGTACCGGGATCACTTGCAACGGTTCGGGTTCATCGCCGACGGCGGGAGATACATATAAATCCCGCGCCAACACCACATGCGTTTGTTGATTGGAATATCCCGGTGCCAGGGTGAACGTGGTTAAGTGTGTTAACGATCGGGCGGCATAACCCACTTCTTCCTGGATCTCCCGATTGGCGGCGGTGAGGATATCCTCATCGACCTCAACACGGCCTTTTGGCGGGCCTAACTCGTACCGCTCAACACCCACGGCATATTCACGGATCAACAATATCGTATCGTCATTGAGTACCGGCACGATCAATACAGCGCCACCCGCTGAGCCGCGCAACCGTTCGTATTGCACCGCAGTGCCATTGGCAAACTGCAAATCAACCTGTTCAATTTCAAACAAGCGGGTGCGCGCCAAGATGCGCGTCTGTACTATGCGAGGCGGATGTGACATGCCACCAATTTGCCTGTTTAAAAAAGTCGATGGGTCATTCTGCCAGTTTTTACCGGAAAACACCACGTGGTCTACTTCGCCTGCATGGGTCCCACAAATCTTCGCTGCGTGTTGAGTACCGGCAAAATGGCAAGCCATTGCTGGGCGTCCTGGAAAAACGGCGCCAAAAAGAATATATCTTGACACCCTCCTCCGCTGTCTGCTTGTCGCCCGATTGCTTTCAGGATTAGACTAGGCCATCGACCAAGGATTACTGATCAGGGTTTAACTGCATGTTGGAATGGAACACGATTGACACGGTGTTGCTGGATATGGACGGCACGCTGCTGGATTTGCATTTTGATAATTATTTCTGGCGCGAGCACGTCCCGCAACGCTATGCGGAAAAACATGCCCTGCCGCTTGAAACCGCAAAATCGACACTCCATATGCAGTATTTGAGTAAAGAAGGAACCATGGAGTGGTACTGCGTGGACTACTGGACACGCGAGCTTGGCCTGGATATCGCGCAACTCAAGGCCGAGGTCGATCACTTGATTGCGGTTCACCCTTACGTGATCGAATTTCTTGATGCCCTGCGCCGCCTGGGCAAACATGTGGCACTGGTGACGAATGCTCATCAAAAAAGTTTGATGCTCAAACTCAACAAGACCGCATTGGACAATCACTTGGATCAGGTGATTTGCGCACATGATGTTGGCATGCCCAAGGAAGACCCGCGCTTCTGGCAACAACTACACAACAAGCTACCGTTTGACGCCGCCCATACCCTCTTGATCGATGATAGCCTGCCGGTGTTGCGTTCCGCCCGCGCTTATGGCATTCAGCACTTGCTGGCGGTCTATCAGCCCGATAGCAAAACGCCGCGCAAAGAGGTGGCGGACTTCGCGGCGATCAGCAGTTTTCTGGATATCATGCCTGCGCCACAGTGAGTGCGATGAACAAACATAGCTCTTTTGATCTGACTCGCCGTGGGACAACCCCTGGCAATACATTATGAAAATTAATTTTGCTGAAGTAAAACGCAGTCCTGAATTTGCCGCGTCGATGATCCGATTTTCCCTCTGGCTACTGCTGACCATTTTAGTCGGGATGGCAATTCGGGTTCACTATTATTCTATTACATGGGAATCCTATATTTTCCTCTCGGTCATTTTTTCGATTTATACCATCATCACCCTTATTAGCATATTAATAAAACCCAGGGTCACTTGGCGAAGTTATCTCACCATCCCTTGCGATATTGCCGGCATCAGTTACACCATACTCATGGTGGAAGATGGTCCGTTTAGTCCATTTTTCCTCCTGTATATGTGGAATTATGTCAGTTACAGCATGCGCTTCGATCGTGGTCACTTGTTTACTGCCACAGCCTTCAGCGTCATTGGTTTTAGTGTCATCTTGACCATCACCGACACGTGGTACGCGCACGTTTACGATGTGATTGCCTATATGACATTTTTGATTGTCGTGCCGGCCTATCTTGACGTGATACTGCGCCAATTGGGCAAGGCTCGCGATGAGATCAATCGCGCCAACCGCGCTAAAAGTGAGTTTCTTGCGGCGATGAGTCATGAAATCCGTACACCGATGAGCGGTATCGTCGGCGTCACCAGTTTATTATCCAACACACCACTGAGCACCGAGCAACGTGAATATCTGGACGCATTACAGGAATCCTCCAGCGCCCTGCATGCCTTGATTGATGATGTGCTCGACCTGTCGAAGATCGAAGCTGGAAAATATGTTCTTGCGGAATTCAAATTTAATCTGCCCCAGGTTATTTATGGCGTCGCACAAATGTTTGCGGCCAGCGCCAACAACAAAGGAGTGGAACTGTTTTTATACTGCGCCCCTGATTTGCCCGTGTATGTTTATGCGGACGGCAAGCGTTTACGGCAAATATTGTTAAACCTGGTCAGCAATGCAGTGAAATTTACCGCTCGTGGCGAGATATCCATTCATGTCGATAAAACAGAAACACAACCCTTGGCTGATCATATCAACCTGCGTTTTGAGGTGCGCGACACAGGACCCGGTATCGACCCTGCCCTACAAAAACGCATCTTTGAACCCTTCTATCAAATCGTTGACCTGCAACAACGCCAGCAACACGGTGGTACCGGACTTGGCACCACTATCTCGGCCAATCTGGTCAAACTCATGAACGGTCAGATTGGTCTGCACAGCGAACCCGGTCAAGGCAGTACCTTTTGGTTTGAAGTGACCATGCGCAAGGAAGAGACTGAGACACGCAGATACCCCACCATTTCGAACCCGCCATCTGTATTTATCCACGAAACCCACCGTACCCATAGCGCCTTGCTCACCAACTATTTCCAGGCACTTAGCTGGCCACACCAGTTTACGCATAGCGAAACCGAGCTGCTGAATGCGATTCGGGTCTCTCAGCTTAATCACCAACCCGTCTTGGTCATGCTCAGCGAATTAACCTGCAAATCCGAGTGTCGCGCCATCGCCGAGCATATCCACGCGCTCTATGCTCATACCGTTAAACTTTGCTGGATAATCCGCTTACCCCAGTTGCAAACATTAACCTACGCCGACAAACAACTGTTTGATCGACAATTGGTAATGCCAGTGACTATCAAACGTTTGCACACAACCTTATTAGACTTGTCCGGTTACACCACGAAGTCCGAACAACCTGTGGTAACAAATGCCACCACCGTATTACCGCCCTTATACATCTTGCTCGCCGAGGATAGCGCCATCAATGCCAAAGTCATCACTACTTTTTTGCATCAAGATGGACACACTGTTGATCATGTTGAGAATGGCATAAAGGCGTTGTCCGCCCTGTCACAACATGTCTATGACTTGGTGCTGATGGACATGCGCATGCCGGAACTCGATGGCCCGCAGACTACCCAACGTTGGCGCCACCAAGAACAAAACAACAAACACCTGCCCATCATCGCCCTCACCGCCAACGCCACCACCGACGATCGTCGGCAGTGTCTGGCAGCAGGCATGGATGATTTCCTGAGTAAACCGGCGAGTCAGGCGCAGTTGCGGGAGATGATTAATCGCTATACGCAGCGCTAATCCAAAAGACGGCGATTGCTTCCGTTGGGGCGGATTCTAAATCTCCGTGCGTCAACGACAAGGACGAGTTTAGAACCTCTCCACGGCGTCAATCACAAGGAGGTGACATGCGATTCAATTCTGCTGTTGAACATCGCCGTTGTTAGGCTCATTCGCTTGTAACCAAAACGTCACCGGCCCCTCATTCACCAATTCCACTTGCATGTCCGCCGCAAATTGTCCGCTAGCGATGTTGGCATAACGTTGTTGCGCGTGGACAACGCAATACTGAAATAACTCTAAAGCTAAGCGCGGGGGTGCGGCGCTGGAAAAACTCGGGCGTGTGCCTTTTTGGGTATCGGCCACCAGCGTGAACTGCGGCACGAGCAACAGGCCGCCAGCAATATCGCTGACACTGAGATTCATTTTGCCGTGCTGATCGCTGAACAGGCGATAACTCAACAGCCGTTCGATCAGGCGTTCAGCTTGGCTATGGGTATCGGTCTTTTCAATACCGATGAAGACAAGAATCCCCGGACCAATCGTTGCGATCACGGAACCTGCCACCGTGACGCTGGCACGGCTGACACGTTGCAACAAACCGATCATCGCAATTGTTTGATCATGTGATCGGTGGCGGTGACCAAGGCGGCGGTAATGCCCGGTTCCGCGGCGGAATGACCTGCATCCGCGATAATTTGTAATTCGGCTTGCGGCCAGGCCTTGCTCAAGGCCCACGCGCTTTCAAACGGACACACCATGTCGTATCGACCCTGGATAATCACGCCGGGGACATCCTTGAGCTTGTAGGCATCACGCAATAATTGGTTTTCCTGCATAAAGGAATCATGCATGAAATAGTGGCATTCAATCCGCGCCAGACTTAATGCGGTATGCGGATGTCCAAAGTGATCCACGACATGTTTGTTGCCACGCAGGGTCGCCGTGCGTCCCTCCCACACGGACCAGGCCTTGGCGGCCTGCATCCGGATCAATTCATCGCGGCTGGTTAAGCGCTGATAATACGCCG
>Ga0315281_10010442_pt1 | contig 12806 bp, 13 predicted proteins | sample YL17G07_0_MG_FD_204540 | JGI IMG/M metagenome (GOLD analysis project Ga0315281, IMG submission 204540) | Sediment microbial communities from Yellowstone Lake, YNP, Wyoming, USA - YL17G07_0 | ecosystem: Environmental > Aquatic > Freshwater > Lake > Sediment | place: USA: Wyoming | collected... | reverse complement strand
CAGTTGTACATCCGCGCCCTCAACCAGAACGAGGGGACGCCGCTCCCAGGCATCGTCGGCGAGCGCGGACCGTTCTTCTCGCCGGACGGCGAATGGGTCGCGTATTTCAGGGCGGCGATCTCAAGAAAGTGTCCGCGCAGGGCGGTCCGGCCGTGACCATCTGCACGGCGTGTGCGGCGGGCAATCGGGGCGCGAGCTGGGGCGCCGACGACACGATCGTGTTCTCGGCGTCTGGCGGCACGCAGGGGCTCAGTCGCATTTCCGCAGCCGGCGGCGAGAAAGCCGTGCTCACGAAGGTTGATGGCCAGAAGGGCGACAGCGCCCACTCCTGGCCGGAGTTCCTGCCAGGCGAGCGCGCGGTCCTGTTCACCATTCTGTCTGGCACTGGCGCCGAGAACGCCTTGATTGCGGTACGCGATCTGAAGACCGGCGAGCAGAAGACGCTCGTCCGCGGCGGCAGCCATCCACACTACGTGGCGACGGGACACATCGTCTACGGCGCCGCGGGAACCCTGAGGGCGATCAGATTCGATCTCGATCGACTCGCCGTCATCGGCAATCCGATTCCGGTCGTCGATCACGTCGTGACCAAACCGGCCGGGACAGCAGACTTCAGCATTTCGCGCAACGGGTCGCTTGCCTACATTACTGGTGGCCTGCAGGCACTAGGACAGCGGCTCGCCTGGATCGATCGCCAGGGGCACGAGGAACCAATCGCCGCGCCGCCGCACGGGTACATGTACCCGCGCGTGTCGCCGGACGGGCAACGCGTGGCGCTGGACACGCGCGATGTATCCTCGGTTGACATCTGGATCTGGGATTTGCAGCGACAAGTGCTGACACGGCTCACGACCGACCCGGCGCGGGACCTGACTCCGGTCTGGACGCCGGATGGTCGCCGAATCGCATACTCATCCGACCGGGGCGGCGCGCCGAATCTGTTCTGGCAGGCGTCCGACGGAACAGGCACGGCCGAGCGACTCACCACGAGCCTGCAGGTTCAGGCCCCCGCGGCCTTCACGCCGGACGGGAAATCACTGATCTTGCGCGACACCGATCCAAAGACTGGCGCGGACATCGCGCTGATGACCCTCGAAGGCGAGCGGACCCCGAAACCACTCATCCACTCGCGCTTTGACGAAGCAAACGCGGAGCTGTCGCCGGATGGTCGATGGATCGCGTACCAATCCGACGAGTCTGGCCGTGCAGAAGTCCACGTGCGGCCGTTCCCCGCGGTGGACAGCGGGCACTGGCAAGTCTCGACGGATGGCGGACAGCAACCGCTCTGGGCACGCAGTGGCCGGGAGCTGTTCTTCGTCGATGCCAGCAGACGCATCATAGCCGTGCCCATCCAGACCGGTCCCTCGTTCACGGCCGGGAACGCCACTGTGGCCGTGGCCGCACTCTCTGTCGCCACCGGACCGGGCCGCGCGTACGACGTGTCGCCAGACGGGAAACGCTTTCTGGTGATCCGGCCCGCGGGCGCGGATGACAAGACAGGCCCCGCGCAGTTGAACGTCGTGCTGAACTGGGGAGACGAGCTGACCCGGCTGCTGCCGGCAAAGAGGTGATTGTCGCGGCCCAGCGGGAGCCCCTGTGATACAGTGATAATGTGAAGAATGTCACAGTATCACTGCCAGACGAGGCATATCGACGTGCGCGAGTCGTGGCGGCGTCACGGGACACTTCGGTGAGCGCGCTCGTGCGGGAGTTTCTCGAAACGCTGGACGCGCAGACCGACTTCGAACGGCGCAAGCAGCTCGAACGCGGCACACTCGCGTCGATCAAACACTTTGACGCAGGGGATCGAGTAACGCGCGACGAGCTTCACGAACGTGCGCTTCGTTGATACCAACGTCCTGGTGTACGCGGCGAACACCGCACCGCGGGAAGCCGCCAAGAGCGCGGTGGCCCGATCGCTGCTGGGCAGCGACGATCTCGCGCTGTCGGTCCAGGTGCTACAGGAGTTCTACGTTCAGGCCACACGCGCGACGCGGCCGAATCCGCTGCCACATGACCAGGCAGTCGCCCTCGTCGAAGCCTGGCTTCGATTTCCAACCCAGAACATGACGCCGTCACTGATGCAGGCCGCGCTCGCCACAACCGCACGGTCTCGGATCTCGTATTGGGACGCGGCGATCGTAGAGGCCGCGCGAATCCTCGGCTGTCGGGTCGTGCTCTCGGAAGATCTCAACGATGGTCAGGACTTCGACGGCGTTCGCGTAGAGAACCCCTTCCGACCTACCTGACCCACCTGACCTACCTGACCTACCTGACCCACCAGACCTACCAGACCCACCTGCCCTCCCAGACCCACCCGACCTACCTGCCCTACCTGGCCGTCCGGACCGTCGGATACTGAATGCCCAACTGCTCCAGGTAGTTCTTGTACTTGGTCGGGTCGTAGTAGTACTTCTTCATTTCCGGCCGGTATTTCGCCATGATCTCCGCGTTCAGCCAGATCGCCGGCTTGTCGTCAGGCCGAATCAGCGGGATGTACTTCGTGTTCTTCGTCTGCACGTTCCTGAAATAATCCCACGCCTGCGTGACGAGCTCCGGCTTCATCAGGAAATCGATGACGGTGAGCGCGACGACCTTGGCGCCGGCCTGGATGCCTTTGTGGGCGATCGGCGTCGCCATCGAGATGGCGTTGGCCCAGTTGTGGCCGGGCCCGGCCGCCATGTTCGACGGGAAGCGCAGCGTGACGGTCGGCACGTTCCACGAGATGTCGCCGATATCGTCTGAGCCGCCGCCGCGTTTTTCTTCATCGGGAATCGACTCCCGACCCCTGAGCGGTTGGAGCTTCGTCGCCAGGCCCACCTCGGGCACCTTCAGCTCGTGCTGCAGCGCCTTCGCGAGCGTCTGATCCGCTTGAGACCACTGCGGGAGACCGACCTTCTCGATGTTCGCGTACATCGTCTCGGCGATCGTCTTGTTGAAGTGACCAGGCCACGCGGAGCCGAGCACCGTCATCGACACGGCTGTGTCGGTCATCATCGTGGCGGCCTTCGCCATGGTGTTGCCGATCTCCCACAGCTTCTTGATCTCCTCGTAGCTGGTTTCGCGGAAGTAGTACCAGACCGACGCGTTCGGCGGGACCACGTTGGGCTGGTCGCCGCCGTTGGTGATCACGTAGTGCGAGCGCTGCTGCAGCCGGAGGTGCTCGCGGCGAAAGTTCCAGCCGATGTCCATCAACTCCACGGCGTCGAGCGCCGACTTGCCGCGCCAGGGCGCGCTGGCCGCGTGCGCGCTCTCGCCCGTGAAGCCGTACTGAACCGACACCAGACCGTTCTGGCTGCCGTCGCCCCAGTTGACGCCGAGGTTGTCGCCGACGTGCGTGAAGATCGAGATGTCGACGTCCTTGAACAGGCCGGCGCGCACGTAGTACGCCTTGGTGCCCACGAGTTCTTCCGCAACACCCGGCCAGATCATCAGCGTGCCCTGCAGGTGCTGCTGCTCCATCACCTTCTTCACGGCGAGCGCCGCCGCGATCTGCAGCGGCATCCCCGAGTTGTGCCCTTCGCCGTGGCCTGGTGCGCCCTCGATCATCGGATCGTGGTACGCGACGCCTGGCTTCTGCGACGCCTGGGGAATATCGTCGATGTCCGAGCCCAGCGCGACGACCGGCTTGCCCGTTCCCCACCGCGCGGTCCACGCTGTCGGAATGCCGGCCACCCCGTGCACCACTGTGAAGCCGTTCTGCTTCAGGATGTCGGTGAGGTACTTCGTCGTCTCGAACTCCTGGAAGCCGAGCTCGCCGAAGCTGAAGACCGAGTCGTTCCATTTCTGGATGTTCTCCTGCATCGCGTCGACTTCGAGGCCGACGTTCCGCTTGTTGAGATCCAGTTGCGGGTTGGCCGCCGCGGCGTTCGCCGCCGGCGGCTGAGGTGCGGGCGCCGCACCGAGCGACACGGTGACCGCGAGAGCGGCAGCGAGCGACGAACAACGAATCATGCGCATGAACGTCTCCTGGTTCGCTCGGCTGATGCCTTCGCGCTCCGTCTCCTACCTACCCGCCCTACCTGACCCACCTGCCCTACTTCGCCGCCTGTTTCACCGTCGTCGGATACGTGATGCCGAGCTGATCGAGATAGTTCTTGTACTTCGTCGGGTCGTAGTAGTACTTCTTCATCTCCGGGCGGTACTTCTCCATCCGTTCCTTGTTCAGCCAGATGGCCGGCTGGTCTTCTGGCCGGATCAGCGGAATGTACTTCCGGTCCTTCGTCTGCGCCTTGAAGTAGTCCCACGCCTGCGTGACCAGTTCCGGGCGCGTGAGGAGATCGACGACGGTGAGCGCGACGACCTTCGCGCCGTACTGGATCCCCTTGTGCGCGATCGGTGTCGCCATCGAGATCGCGTTGGCCCAGTTGTGCCCCGGCCCGGCCTGGATGTTCGACGGGTAGTTGATCGTCACCGTCGGCACGTTCCAGGAGATGTCGCCGATGTCGTCCGAGCCGCCGCCGCGCTTTTCCTCGTCGGGAATCGACTCGCGGCCGCGCAGCGGGTTGAGCTTGGTCGCCAGGCCTGTTTCGGGGACCTTCATCTCGCGCTGCACGGCTTTGGCCAGCGCCTGGTCCGCGTCGCTCCACGTCGGCAGCCCCACCTTCTCCATGTTCGCGTGCATCGTCTCGGCGACCGTCTTGTTGAAGTGGCCCGGCCATGCGGAGCCGAGCACTTTCATCGAGACCTCCGTGTCGGTCATCATCGTGGCGGCTTTCGCCATGGTGCTGCCGATGTCCCACAGCTTCTTGATGTCCTCGTAGCTGGTCTCGCGGAAGTAGTACCAGACCGACGCGTTCGGCGGAACGACGTTCGGCTGATCGCCACCGTTGGGGATCACGTAGTGTGACCGCTGCTGGAGCCGCAGGTGCTCGCGGCGGAAGTTCCAGCCGATGTCCATCAGCTCCACCGCGTCGAGCGCCGACTTGCCGCGCCACGGCGCGCCGGCCGCGTGCGCGCTCTCGCCTTTGAAGTCGTACTCGACCGACACCATCCCGTTGCCGCCGCTGTCGCCCCAGCTCGTCTGCATGTTCGAACCGACGTGGGCGAAGATGCAGATGTCGACGTCCTTGAACGCGCCCGCGCGCACGTAGTAGGCCTTCGTGCCCAGGAGCTCTTCGGCCACGCCTGGCCAGAGCTTCAGCGTGCCCTGCAGGTGCTGCTGCTCCATGACTTTCTTGACCGCGAGCGCGGCCGCGATCTGCAGCGGCATGCCGGAGTTGTGCCCCTCGCCGTGGCCGGGCGCGCCTTCGATGATCGGCTCGTGCCAGGCGACGCCGGGCTTCTGCGACGCCTGCGGGATGTCGTCGATGTCGGAGCCCAGCGCGATGACCGGCTTGCCGGTGCCCCACGACGCCATCCACGCCGTCGGAATCCCGGCGAGGTTCTCCTGAATCGTGAACCCGTTCTGTTTCAGGATGGTCGTGAGGTACTTCGACGTCTCGAATTCCTGGAACCCCGGCTCCGCGAAGCTGAACACCATGTCGTTCATCTTCTGGATGTTCTCGCTCATCGCGTCGACTTCGAGGCCGACGTCGTTCTTGTACTTGTCGAACGTCGGATTCGGCGGCAGCGAGAACGGCGGCCCCGCGGGTGCGGGCTCGACCTGCCCCCGCCCGCGTTGGGCCTGCGGTGACGACGCGGTGATGGACACGGTGACGATCGTGGCGAGCGCGATGACGAGAAAGCGTGAGACGCGCATGGAGCCTCCAAGAAGGACAAAGGGCAAGAAAGCGATCGAATTCTACCTCGACACGCGGCGCGTTTCCCTACCTGCCCTACCCGCCCCATCTGCCCTTCCCGCCCGTCACGCTATGATCAAGCGTGTCTTCGTTCCTCCCGCGCCCGTCCCTCACCAACGCTCATCGCATGACGCTCTACAGCTGGGGGAACCCGCGGTACTTCCCCCAGCTGCCGACGCCGACGCGCCGGTACTTCGACGTCGCCCGGGCGACCCGTGTTGGCGCCGAGTGTCACTGGCAGCCGGACCCGCCCGCGCACGCGACGCTCGTCGCCCTCCACGGCCTGAACGGATCGAGCGAGGCGCACTACATGCGGGGGCTCGCCGCCAAGGCATTCGCGCGGGGCATGAACGTCGTGCGGCTGAACCAGCGCAACTGCGGCGACACCGAGCACCTGTCCGAAGGGCTGTTTCATTCGGGGCTGACGGCGGACGCCGCGCATGTCGTCGACGAACTCTCGCGCGTCGACGGCCTGCCGGCGATCGGCGTCGCCGGCTACTCGCTTGGCGGCAACCTCGCGCTGAAGCTGGCGGGCGAATACGGCGCGCACGCGCCGTCGACGCTCACCGGCGTCGCGGCCGTGTCGCCGATCATCGAGATCAGCGAGTGCACGCGCGCGCTGGAGCGGCCGGGCAACTGGCTGTATCAGTGGAATTTCGTGCGCGATCTGAAGCGGCGGATGCGGCGCAAGGAGCGGTTCCATCCCGGCCTGTTCGATCTGTCCCGGCTCCGCGCGATCACAACCGTCCGCGAGTTCGACGAGACCTTCACCGCGCCGTACTTCGGGTTCCGCAGCGCCGAGGACTACTACCACCGCGCGAGCGCGATGCGCGTCATCGATCGCGTCCGGGTCCCGGCGCTCGTCATCACCGCGGAAGACGATCCGTTCGTGCCGCCGGAGCCCTTTCGCGATAGAACGGTCACGGGCAACCCGCACATCGACCTCCGCATCAGCGCGCACGGCGGCCACTGCGGCTTCGTCGGCGAGGCGTGGCCGAACGACGACGGCTACTGGGCGGAAAATCAGATAGTCGAGTTCATCGGCGGAATTGCAGATTGCAGATTTCAGATTGCAGATTCACGGTAGGAACGCCTCTAAGACACCAGCCAAGGGTCGAGAAGCGAGCAGTCAGGACGGGACCACGCAAGGAACCATCTGCCGGCTATGCCGGCGATAGATACGGAAGTCGGAATCGGTCGTGAGAATGATCGGATCGGGAAGCGTTTCGGTCATGCGCACAAGGCAGGCGTCAGCGAGGCTCATGGGCACGTCTGCGTATTTCTGCAAGAGCTTGAGTACGGACTCCACATCGTCGTCCAGATCGAAAGCGGAAATCAGAGCCCGGCGGCGAAGGAGTGCCCCAAGCGCAGGCGCCCCGGACGCGCCGAGCAGGTGAAACGCCTCGGACAGGACGGCTTCGCACGTGCGCCAGGGTGGAGCGTGGCCGGGCGCCTGCCTCGCCGCCCACTCGTGGTGGGAGTCGCGGCGGCTGAGCAACGCCACCAGAAAGCCCGCGTCAACGAGCGCGTTTCTGGCCATAGCCCGTGGCTGTCAAGTATCGCTTCTTTCGAGCGCTCAGATCGGCCGGCAGGCCGTCCACTGAACCGACAAGGTCGGCAATGGCCTCGAGCGGCGTGGACCGCCGCCGTGTGGGTCGGGCGCGCTGCAAGCGCTCGCGAACGATGTCGGACTTCGAACACCGACGCCCGCGCGATTCCAGCTCGATCTCGGCGACGAGCGGCTCGGGAAGTCGTACGGTCAACGATTTCATGTTAGCAGTGTATTACGGTGCTGCCAGGCATGCAAGACACTCCGCCGCACTTCGGTTTCCGCAACGCCGAGGACGACGACACCGCGTCAGCGCCATGCGCGCGATCGATCGCGTCCGGGTCCCGCCGCTCGTCATCACGGCGGAAGACGACCCGCTCGTGCCGTCAGAATCTGTTCGCGATCCAAAGATCATGGGCAACCCGCACATCGATCTGCGCCTCAGTGCACACGGCCGCCACTGCGGCTTCGTTGGCGAGGAGGCACCGACCGACGACGGCTACCAGGTGGAGAATCAGATCGTCGAATTCATCGCGCGGCAGGGGAAAGGCGCCATCATAGACGACATAGACGAAAGACTGAGGTCACGCTTTCGCTTTGGCATGTAGCGCATGGTCTTCAGCCAGTCACCTGCCCGCTGGCGCGATCGACCGCTGATCGGCCACCCGCGATAGTCGACACGCGTACCGGAAGGGCTGCGAGACAGTCGGAGGTCGACTTTATGAAGTGCCGGACCCACCGGTCATTAGTATTCCTGACCTATTGATCCCACGTTTGCTTGCCGCACTTGTCCACACACACTGAGTGATACGCTCCGTCTGAGGCAATTTTGCCTGTCTCACCGTCATGAATTTGGGTCAGCACTGGCAACCTGCACCAGTGGCACAACCCCAAATGTCCCAAGGGATTCTCTGCGCCGCACACGTGGCACTGTGGCAAACGAATGAGTAAACCACTTTCAGTAAACCATTCCAAGACCTTTGCTGCCGTCCACAAAATCGTCTGGCATTCCCAGCACTGCCCTGTCGCGTCGAACAACGCTTCCACACACTCTCGATGGAACCGAGTTGACGGCGAGTCTTCGCCGCTTTGGAAGCCAATCAGCTCACCCGACCTGTCAACCTGCTGGCACACGCCGCACCTTTCCCCGTGTGGTTTGTAGGCCTTGCAGTGGGGACACTGGTAGGCTGAACTGCTGATTGACCCGCCACACTCGATGCACGCAACAAGTGCCATGGTGGCCGATTCTACCCCCGCCTGTGGACAACTCGTTTGACGAACGTCTGAGAAGCCGAGCATACGTGCGATGCTCGATCTGCGAGCACCGAATGATCTGCTCGCGATCCTGTCGAATGTTCAGCCGCCCTGAGCTTGCCCGGGTGGGACCGGCGGACAGTGCCGGTCGCCGACCGACTTCTGAGCGCGGCGCTCCGCTGCGAATCAGGAAGGAGATCGCTCGGCTTAAGCCTCGCGCTACGTGACCGCAGGCCTGAAGGCCTGCGCCACACCAGCTGTCCGTCAAACCGGACGCACCCGATGTCAACTCCGCGTGCTCTGCGGTCTCTGCGTTGATCGTCGTCGTTCGTGACAGCGCCGCGCGAAGCGGAGGCAGGCGACCGGTACTGTCCGCCGCGACACGAACCGCTCGGCTGAAGTCTCGCAAGACGGCTATCCGTAGGCCTGAAGGCCTGCACTACACCTGAAGTCCGGCTTCCGCCTTCGCCGTTTTACGGCTTCGGCGGGACGAGAAAACGGGACGTAACCGGTCGGTACCTGTTTTCTTCGTGTGGTCTTCGTGTCTTCGTGCTTTCGTGGTTGCCTTTTCGTCACAGCCCGAGATGCTGCATGAGCAGCTTCGCGAACTCGGGGCCTTTGCCTTCATCCTCGTGTTTGAAATAGACGAACACATCGCGGCACGACGACGTCTCTCTGGCGACAGTGTCCGCCCAGCGCTTGATGTCGTCCGGCGTGTAGCCCTCGTCCCGCAGCCGGAAGTACGCGTAGTCGGCCGTCACCCTGACCGGCGTCGACAGCTTCTCGCTGTCCGCGACGCACAGCGCGAGGTTGCGCGCCGCGAGTCGTGCGAAGATCTCCTCGTCGAACCACGACACGTGACGGAACTCGAACGCCGCGCACACCTTCGGCGGCAGCTCGTCGAGAAACGCGTCGAACGTGGCCAGGTCCTTTTTCAAATTCGGCGGCAGCTGAAACAGCAGCGCGCCCAGCTTGTCGCCGAGCGTCCCGGCGACGTGGCAGAACCCCTGCACGAGCTCGCCGCAGTTCTTCAAACGACTGTCGTGCGTGATGCGCCGCGGCGCCTTCAAGGTGAGCTTGTAGGGCGACGGCGTCTGCGCCGCCCACCCGGAGACGATCTTCTCGGTCGGCATCCGGTAAAAGGTGTAGTTGATCTCGACGGTGGGGAATCGTGCCGCGTAGTACGGCAGCATCTTCGCCGCCGCCAGATCCGCGGGGTAGAAGCTCCCCTTCCACTCGGGATAGTTGTACCCAGACGTGCCGGTCCAGATCATCCGCTTGACTGTAAACTAGTTGGCATGCGCGCTCAACTCGTCGTGACGCCCTGCTTGTCCATCTGCCTGGCGCTCCCGCTCGCCGCATGCAGCAACGCGCCGGCGCAGAGATCCTTCACGCTGCAGGGCCAGGTCCAGTCGATCGACGCGCCGCGCAAGCTCGTCGTCGTCAAGCACGGTGAGATCAAAGGCTTCATGCCGGCGATGACGATGCCCTACGAGGTGGAGGAGGCCAAGATACTCGACCGCCTCGCGCCCGGCGATCTGATCAACGCTCGGCTGATCGTCTTCTCGAACGGTGCGCACCTCTCGGCGATCAAGAAAGTCGGGACGGCGCCGCTCGAACAACCGCCGGCAGAGGCGCCAAACCCGCCGGCGGCTTCGTCGGGGTTCGAATTGCTCAAACCGGGCGAGGCGGTCCCCGACGGGACATTCGTCGATCAGGACGGGAAGAAACGGACGTTCGGCGGGTTCAACGGATCGCCCGTCGTGATGACCTTCATCTACACGCGCTGCCCGCTGCCGACGTTCTGCCCGCTGATGGATCGGCATTTCGCCACATTGCAGAAGGCTCTGAAGGCGGACCCCGCCATGAAAGCCGTCCACCTCGTGACGGTCAGCTTCGATCCGGCGACCGATACGCCGACCGTCCTCACGAAACACGCGAAGAGCCTGGATGCCGACCTGACCCGCTGGACCTTTCTGACCGGCGACCGCGACGAAGTGGATCAGTTCGCGGCGCGGTTCGGCGTGTCGGTGGCCCGCGCGCTCAACGACGCGCGCGACATCACGCACAACCTGCGGACCGCGATCGTCGGCGCCGACGGCAAGCTCGTGAAGGTGTACACAGGCAACGAATGGTCGCCCGAACAGATACTCGCCGACCTCAAGGACCTTGGCTCGCAAAAGTGATTTGGGATTAGGGATTAGGGCAATCCCCTCCCGGTTCACCCCCCTCGAGCGCCGGCTGATGGCGCGGCTGCGCACGCCGAGCGCGGTCCAGACGTATCTCAACGCGCTCCCCTACAACCAGGAGCCAGGCGGACGCGCCACCCTGCGCAGCTTCCGCGGCGTCGTGCGCGAGGCATGCGCCCATTGCCTCGAAGCCGCGATGTTCGCGGCCGTCGTCCTCGAGCACCACGGCTACCCGCCGCTGCTGCTGAGCTTCGAATCCATCGACGAGTTGGATCACGTGATCTTCGTCTACCGGCGCAAGGGGCGCTGGGGCTCGATCGCCCGCTCGCGCGACCCCGGGCTGCACGGCCGCAAGCCGGTGTTCGCCACGCCGCGGGCGCTGGCGCGCAGCTACATGGACCCGTACATCGATTTCACCGGCCGCGTCACCGGCTACGCGGTGGTGAACATCGCGGAGCTGATGGGCGACTACGACTGGCGGCTGGCTGACACGAATGTCTGGAAGGTCGAGCGCATGCTGCTCGACTACCCGCATCGCGCAATCCCATCCTCGGACCGGCGCGTCGATCGGATACGGGCGCGCTATCGCGACTTCCGCGCGGCATTTCCCGGCCGTAAGCCGACCTTCTATCGCGGGCGTGAACGCTGGACCCCGTTGCCTGAAGAATTTTACGACGAGGATTGATAGTTCCCCGGCGCTCCACTATTCTGTTGACACCTCGTGACATCCATCGTCTTCATCGTCGTCCTCCTCGTCGGCATCTTCGTCTTCGACGTGGGCAAACGATGGTGGCGGGAGAACGAGTGGCGACGGCGCTGGCGGGCGCGGAAGCGGGATGACGATGACTAAGGTTAAGTGGATAATCCGTCAGTCCAAGTCGAAATCACGCATCGGTTTGGTTGTCGGCTCGTCCTTCGCCTGACGCAGGGCTTCATCGAAGCGCTTCGACAGCGCATCGCCACGATTTTTCTCCGAATCCACGGACTGCTGGAAGATCGCCTCGCGCCGCGTCGCCTGGTCCGCCAGAATCCGCTGGGCGTCGCTGAGCTCCGGCTTGTTCCCGCGGTCCGGCTCCTTGTGTGAGACGACGCGGCCGAGGTTGGTGTCGATGACGAGCACCGTGTGACAGCAGGGGCACGCCACTTCGAGTTCCGATTTCAGCCGCGCCATCAGCGTGTCCCTCCCAAAGCGCCCGCCAGGCCGCCCACCGTGAACTGCTTCTTGACCTCGATGGGCTTCCCGTCCGGCAGCGTCGCCGTCAGGCGGAGATCGGTGATCTGGGCCCGACGATAGTTGAAGCGCTGTCCGAAGCCGGCGACGAAGGTGTCGAGCGGCACCTGCGCGCGGCCGCCGGCCGGGATCGACGCCGCCGTCACGCGATAGTAGGTGTTCAGCCAGATCTCCACGCGGGCCCAGTCGCGCGAGGATTGATTGGCGACCGTCAGCGTGTTGCCGTCGAGCTTCAGCGGCTCAACAGGCGGCCTGCTGCAGCCGGCCATCGCGACCGCCGACGCCGTCGTCAGCAGAATCGCCGCGAGGCACGAGAGGAGCGGGCCGACCAACGCTCGATGAGGCACGGACTATCATAGCGTAGTGACTTCAGGGCTGCGCCCGACGCTGCGCATCGCGACCTACAACGTGCATCGGTGCCGCGGACTCGACGGACGGACGCGCCCCGAGCGAATCGCCGCCGTGTTGCGCACGATCGACGCCGACGTCGTCGCGCTGCAGGAAGTCGTCGGCGCCGGGCCGCACGGCCTCGGTCACGCGGCGGATCTGGGCGCAGCGCTCGGCATGGGCTGGGTCATGGCCCCAGCGCGACAGTTCCGCGGCCACCAGTTCGGCAACGCGGTGCTCAGCCGCCTGCCGATCACGCTGCACATCGAACACGATCTGTCGTGGAAAACGTGCGAGCCGCGCCGGATGCAGCGCGTGGACATCTCGGCCCAGGGCGGCACGCTGCACCTCTACAACGTGCATCTGGGAACCGCGATCCTCGAGCGCCGCCACCAGGCGAAGCGCCTCGCGACCATCGTCTCCGACCGACACGTCACCGGGCCAAAGCTGGTGTT
>Ga0315281_10010440_pt1 | contig 12807 bp, 14 predicted proteins | sample YL17G07_0_MG_FD_204540 | JGI IMG/M metagenome (GOLD analysis project Ga0315281, IMG submission 204540) | Sediment microbial communities from Yellowstone Lake, YNP, Wyoming, USA - YL17G07_0 | ecosystem: Environmental > Aquatic > Freshwater > Lake > Sediment | place: USA: Wyoming | collected... | reverse complement strand
AGGTGGTTTACGTCCGTGACAAAGTGTCTTATCAGGTACACATCCTTATCCCTGAGAAAAAGCCTCTTTGAGTAATCGCCGTCTTTTATGAGGGAAATTTCCTTCAGAAGCCGTGAAAACGGGCTTAGTATCCGGTATGAGAAGAACACAACGAGCAGAAGCGCCGCCACGCCGTAACTTAAAAACACCACGATGAAGGAGACTATGCCTGTGCCTGTGCCGGCGGCCCCCACGGACTGGGTGACATCCGCCGTGTGCTTGCCCAGCACCACGGACACGCCCACCGCCACCAGAAAAGCGGCCAGGATTATAAGCGCCACTATCAAGTGGAACCTGTCGCCGACTGCCGCCCTGTCGCCGGACGGCACCCTCTCGCCGACTGATGCCCGATCTCCGGCTGATGCCCTATCCCCGGCTACCTCGCGAGTTTTGTCTTCTTCGCGCGTCTTGTCTTCTTCGCGCGTCTTGTCTTCTTCGGTCTTTTCCATGACTACATTATACCACCGGCAGGATTAATTGTCAAATAGATGAGGGCAATGTAATATGAAATATCCAAACTAAGGGATCGTAAAATAATTATTGTTACAATTATGCACGGTTGCATATCTATCGAATAACAACAAAGAGATAAAAAAAGCTCACTCGAAACCGGCGGCACTCTTGGCGGCCTTCGCGCCTTCGCGTGAGCTACTTTTGTAACAATTATTTACTAACAAAATAACGCCTAACGGGAAAAAATAAAAAACCTTTAAAAAACCTTAACAACAAAGCCGAAAATAAAAAAGCCCCAAAAAATAAAAAACCCCCCTGGAAGCCAGGGGGGTTTTTCTGAGTCAAGTCTATTAGATCTTAACTACGTTGATTGCCTTGGGACCCTTATCGCCCTTCTCGATATCGAAGCTTACCGACTCACCCTCCGCCAGGGACTTGAAACCGTTGCCCTGTATCGCGGAATGATGGACGAATGCATCCGTACCGTCTTCGCAGGTTATGAAACCGAAGCCCTTGGAATCGTTGAACCACTTCACCGTACCTTTTGCCATTTTGAAAACACCTCCTTGCTTGAACTGAAAATTCTAGAAGCGCCTTGATACTAAAAGACAACAAAGCTAAAAGTCTCTGTGCCTTCGCTAAGCAACTACAACCTCTGAACCTTCACGAATTCATTGTCGCATAACGTCACATAGGAAGTCAACTAAAATTTTTACCGAGATGAATTATTTTTTACCGAGATGAATTATTTTTTTGAACCGCTAGACGCCCGCGTAGTTTTCCCTCCACTTTTTGATTGAGGGCAGAGTCCGCCTGTTCCACTCCGGCCCCGTTCTCTCCGCCATAAACACGGCAAACAGGCCGTCCATCACATCGACGGCCTTCTCGATAAGGAATACGCGCTCGTAAAAACGGCTCTCCGGGTCGTCCTCTTCCGCCGTCCCGCCGGATAATTTTTCCGTCTTTGGGGTTTTTAAGGATTTTATGTCCAGGTATCTGGAGTCCAGCGTAAGAAACCACTCGTCGCCGTCTATGGTCAGTTTGACCCCGGCCTCTTTCAGTTCCTTGCCTTTGCCGAGCGCCATCTTGGCCTCGCCCAGGTCGGTTATGGAGCCTGCGTAGGTGAGCGACTCGCGCCGGTCGGCCTCGCCTTTTTCGAGTTTCAGGCGGTCGTGGACCCAGAGTTCCACGGCGCCCAAATTATTTTCTTTTACCTCGAACATCCCGTTTTTCATCTCGGAGCGGTGCCATAGCCACTTGATAAACTCGCTGCCCAGAAAACCCGTTTTATCTATATTTTCCAATACGCCCACAGTCTATCCCGCCTTTATAATATTATCGATATTATCGTGCCGGTTTATAAATTTACCGCGCCAGTTTCAGGATTGCTTCCTCGTCGTGTCCCAGCCCTACGGCCAGACTCAGCGGCGACGTCTTGAGCAGGGCCGTGCCGAAGGTTTTCTCGAAGAGTTCCGTAAACTTCACGTTTGACCGCTCGCTCGTCGAAAAAAAATAAACCGCCGATTTTTTGAGGTTCCACAGGAAATCGTAGACCGAGATCGAGGGCAGCGCCTGCTTGAGAAGTTTGACGCGCATTATCTCCCGGATGTCCTTTTTTTCCTGCCTCGTAAGCCTGTCCCTGTTCCTGACTTCCAGGTATCTGGTTTCCTCTTTTATCGTATAGGCCCGGAGCGTCCTGGCCGGCACGATTTTTTTGTCCACGCGCAGGGACATGGTCACGTATGCGTTTCTTTGAAAACTGTTATCGTCCAGCGGTCCCCGGAACATGTCGTCGATGGAGACCCACCCGGCCTGCTCCTCCGTCTCGCTCTCATTGGAGAATTCCTGAAACGTAAAGCGCCTGATGTTTTCCACGATCTCGTCGGAAAATTTCCCGTCGGATTTTTCCTTTACGCGATAACGCCTTATGCTTGCCGAGCCGGATATAAGTGCCATTGGGACATCTCCATGAATTTTTAATTGATAACGTCGCTACGCGTAAAGCGTGTGTGTCTTGAGGCGAGTCGGAATATAGCAGATGGGCGGGGGAAATTACAAGCGCGGGGGATTTGTTTTTTGTTATTATCGAGGGGCGGATAATTTAACCGTAAGGGTGGAATAACGATAAAAGTAGTTTAACGATAAGAGTAATTTAACGGTTAAGGGGTTGGTGAAATGCACAAGGTTAAGCGTCTCAAGGTTGGCGGATTCAGGCGGCTGCGCGATGTGGATATCGAGATGCGTCCGCTGATGGTGATGATCGGCGCAAACGGCGTCGGCAAGACGTCGCTGATGGATGCGATATCGCTTTTTGCCGCGTCTGCGGCAGGGGCGTTGAATAAGACGCTTGGCGATATGGGCGGCGTTGCCGATGTGCTTACGCGGGGATATGCGGGGGATATTGCGTTTATGGTGGAGACGGGGGGCAAGGGATTCGACCCTTTAAATTACAGTCTCCATATTAAACCGGCGGGATATAGGTATAGCATATCTCAGGAAATTCTCGCGTTCGCGCAGAACAATCAACCTGCCTTGTTCACTAAGGTCATTGACGCGCAGTATGAGAATGTCCAATATTTCGATGCATTAAGCAATAAGCTCGTCAGGCCGGATTGGGAACTCAATCCACTTGAGTCGGCGCTTTCCCAGCTTGCTAACCAGTTTCCCAAGATGTTCCTGTCCCCTGTAGAATACCGACGTGTTCTTGCCTCCGTCACCAAATATCACGTCCTCGACGCAGGCAGGCGCGCCCCCGTAAAATTGCCCCAGCAGATGAAACCGGCAGACCTCCCGGGCGAAAACGGCGAGGACTTGGTTACGTTTCTCTATTACCTCAGGGAAACCAATCACGACCGCTACGAAACGATCGAAGACACGCTGAAGGCGGCCTTTCCCGGTTTTGAAATGCTCAACTTCCCGCCCGTTGCGGCGGGTACGCTGGGGATGACCTGGAAGGATAAGAATTTTAAAGACCCGCTGTACATGCACCAATTATCGGAAGGAACGCTTCGTTTTCTCTGGTTGATCGCTCTCCTGCAAAGCCCTGGCCTTTCGACCATAACGATGATCGACGAGCCGGAAGTCAGCCTTCACCCTGAACTGCTCAATATACTTGCCGAAACGATGCGTGAGGCGTCGCGGCGGACGCAGATTATTGTTGCCACCCACTCAGACCGACTCATCCGGTTTTTGGAGCCGAATGAGGTGGTTGCAATGGATATAAACGATGAGGGGTTTACGGAGGCCAACTGGGCGGATACCTTTGACTTGGAAGAATGGATGAAGGATTACAGACTCGATGAACTCTGGAGTATGGGACAAATTGGCGGGCGGTCATGAAAATCGCCATTATCACAATGCCGCGCGCATCCTGGATGGAAACGATTTATCCGCAGCCGTCGCCCGGTGCCCCGAACTCAAAGCCCTCGTAAACACGATTCTCTCGGTTTGCGGCGCGGCGGTTATCCCGTAGACTGCTCAACCCCCCATCCAACACCCCCTTAACCCCCGATTCGATTATTGCGCCCCGACTTTTTCGATTATTAGTGACATACCCTGCTGGAAATGATATAATCACCAGTTAAGAAATATCATTACGAAACGTAAGAATTGACATGACTTGAAACGACATGCCGCCAAAGGAGGCTTTTTAGATGAGAATATCGCCGCTGGATATACAGCAGAAACAGTTTCCGATAAAGTTCAGGGGATTTGACGTCGAGGAGGTCTATGCCTTCCTTGAAATCCTCCGAGAGGAAATGGAGGAGCTGATTCGCGAAAACACGTCGCTTAAAGAACAGATACGGCTTATCGAAAACCAGCTCAAGGAACACAAGTCCATGGAGTCCACGCTCAAGGAGACCCTCATCACCGCACAACAGATGATCGAGGCCTACAAAAACAACGCGCGCAAGGAGGCCGAGCTTATCACGCGCGAGGCCGAACTCCAGGCCGACGATCTGGTCAAAACCGCACACCAAAAGGTCGTCAAAATCCACGAGGACATCGTGGACCTGCGCGGCATCAGGCGGCACTACAAGGAAGAGATAAAGCGCCTCTCCGAGCGCGTAATCAGGGAGATAGAGTTCGATAAGGAACGCGAGGGCGAGGCTGGTATGGACGAAAACAGGAAAGAATCCAAACAGGAAAGAACCTAAAATTGAGCAATATTACAACACTTAAAGGCGTTGCCGACGTCCGTCCGCCCGACGTTTACGTCTTTGAAAAGATCGAAAACGCCGCAAGGGAGATTTTTCGCCGCCACTCGTTTTCCGAGCTTAGGATACCGATAATCGAACATACCGGCCTTTTTACGCGCAGCATCGGCGAGGCCACCGACATCGTCGAAAAGGAAATGTATACGTTTACGGACAAAGGGGGCCGAAGCATTTCGCTCAGACCGGAGGGCACCGCATCGGTGGTCAGGAGCTACGTCGAAAACCGGATGCACGACCTGCCGCCGCCGCAAAAGTTTTACTACATGGGGCCGATGTTCCGCTACGAAAGGCCGCAAAAAGGCCGCCTGCGACAGTTCTATCAGATCGGGGCCGAGGTCTTCGGCGGGGCGTCCGCGTCGGTCGATGCCGAGCTGCTGGTCATGATCGCCGCGCTACTTAGGGAAATCCGCCTGGACGATACCGAGCTGTTTATAAACTCCATCGGGTGCAAAGACAAGCAGTGCCGTCCGGGCTTCAGGGACGCCCTAGTGGAATATTTTAGTCAACGCGTCGAGCTGCTCTGTGAGGACTGCAAAAAACGCCTGGAAAGAAACCCCCTGCGCATCCTAGACTGCAAAATGGAGGTCTGCGCGGCTTTGCGCAAAGATTCCCCAAAAATATCCACGCACCTCTGCGCCGGCTGCCGCACGCACCACGGGCAGCTCAAGGGTCTGCTCGATGCGCTGGGCGTAAAATACCGCGAGGACCCGGACATCGTGCGCGGCCTGGATTATTATACCAGAACCACGTTTGAGGTCAGGACGGAGCGCCTCGGCGCGCAAAACGCCGTGGTTGCCGGCGGCAGGTACGACGACCTTGTAAAGGAGTTCGGCGGGCCGCCGACGCCGGCCGTGGGGTTCGCCCTCGGCGTGGAACGCGTGTGCGAACTGATCAAGGCGAATTTTAGCGGCATTGCGCCGGACTCCGAATTTTTACCGGAATTCTACGTAATCCCGCTGGGTATCGCGGCCGCGGGCAAGGCGCTTGCGCTGGCCCAAGGTCTCAGGGCGCCGGGCCGGGCGGTTGCAACGGGCGACGCCTTGGTCTCACTCAAAAGCCAGCTGAAGCGCGCCGACAAGGCCGGCGCTCGCTATGCCGTAATCGTCGGCGACGACGAGGTCGCGCGCGGCGTTGCCGTCTGGCGAAGGTTATCGGACGGCGCGCAGGGCGAAGTGAAAATAGACGACGCAGGGGCGCTGTTGAGCCTTGCCGCGCCGCAGGAACAAGCATGATACAGAGTATGACGGGATACGGCTCGTGCGAAAAAGACGGTCTGAGGGTCGAGATACGCTCCTTAAATCACCGTTTCCTAGAGGTTAATTTCAAGATACCGCAGACGCTCTTCAAACACGAGGCGAACTTCAGAAAAATGATTAAGGATACGATGTCCAGAGGACGGCTTGATGTTTTCGTCTCGATGATGCATGAAAAATCCTGCCGCGTGAAGGTAAACGACTGCTTCGTCGGCGGAGTCGTGGCGGCGTTAAAAAAGATGAAGGAAGACCACAAGCTCGACGGCGGCATCGACGCAGCCTCCGTCCTGCTATTTAAAGAGGCCGTTACCGCCGAGACGGACGAGGTCGAGGAGACGGCCCTCTACGACGCATTCAAAGCGGCGCTGGAAGACCTGAGGAATATGCGGCTCGGGGAAGGCAAGGCGCTGGCCGCCGACGTTTCGGGCCGCGTAAAGACGATGGAGTCGATGCTCGGGGTTTTGCGCGCCGAATGCGAAGCCTCCGTCGGACGCGTCATGCAGAGGCTCAAGGATAGGATTTTGGCCGCCGCCTCGGAATTTTTGACGGACGAGGGAAGGCTCATCCAGGAGGCCGCCGCTTTGGCGGAGAAGGCCGACGTTTCCGAAGAACTTCAACGCATCGGAAATCATTTAAAACAATTCGGGGAAATTCTTGCCGATAATGATAGTATAGACGACGGCCCTGGCGTACCCGTCGGCAGGAAGCTCGATTTTATCCTTCAGGAGCTGGCCAGGGAGGCCAATACAATGAACTCGAAGGCCGCCGAGTACGGTCTAAACGCTCTTGGTGTGGATTTTAAGAGCGAGATCGAAAAGGTTCGCGAACAGATTCAGAACATCCAGTAGGGCCGGCAGGAATGCTTTACCAGTACCGGACGTGATGGTTTACCGGCAGGAATGGTTTAAAAGAGTTTTTAAATATAAGAACGGTTTTAATAATAGAAGGAGGCGTTTGCGATGGAAAAAGGAAATGAAAATCCTTTTTTGGTAAATATAGGATTTGGCAACCTGATAGCCACCGAGCGTGTAATATCGATTTTGACGTCGGCGTCGTCGCCCATGAAGCGCCTCAAGAGTGAGGCCAAGGACTCCGGCAAGCTCATCGACGCCACCGAGGGCAGGCGCACGCGTTCCATCATAATCATGGACAGCGGGCACGTCATACTGTCGGCGCTGCAAACGGAGACGCTTGCCAACAGGTTTTACACCGAAAAAGGCGAGGAATAGAATAGTCCCCCGTCGGCCGTCCGACACGCTTGAGCCGTCCGGGACGCTTGGGCCGTCCGACACGCTTGGGCCGTCCGGGACGCCTTGGATGGTTGACACGCTTGACACGGAGGATGCGCATTGGATTTGCGCTTTAAAATATCGAAATCGTGAGCCTGAATTTATAACATGAGCCTGAAAAAGTTTGCAATAAAAAAAGGAAGACTATTCGTGCTGTCGGCCCCTTCCGGGGCGGGCAAGACGACGCTCTGCAAGAGGATACTGGCAGGCGTGCCGGGCATTGACGTCTCCGTATCCTATACGACGCGTGCGCCGCGAAAGGGCGAAGTCGGCGACATCGATTACACCTTCGTCGACATCGGTGAGTTTGAGCGGATGGTTCGGGCCGGCGAGTTTATCGAGTGGGCCAGGGTCTACGGCAACTGCTACGGTACCGCCCGGCGCAGGGTGGAGGAAATCCTTGCGTCGGGTCGCGACGTGATGATGGACATAGACTCCCAGGGAGCCGGTCAGATTCGCGCCGCCGGCATTGCGGCCACGTATGTGTTTGTAATTCCGCCGTCGCTGGACGCCCTCTCCAAGAGGCTTATCGGGCGGGACACCGACACCCAGGAGGTCATACGCGGCAGGATAGAAGGCGCGAAGGCCGAAATAATGCAGTACCACAATTACGATTACGTCGTGGTAAACGAGGACCTCGAAATGGCGGTGGCCGACGTGGCCTCCATAATCGCGTCCGACAGGCTTAGGATCGAGTACGTCGACGCCGAGGAGTTTAAAAGGGAGTTCTCGCTATAGATTTGGAAAATCGGTATAATTTTGTAAAATCGGTATAGACCGGATAAAATAAACCCGACATCAAGGAGGTAGTTTTGGTAGACATAACGGCGCTGCCGATAGATTTGGATGAGAGAAGGATAGACGGGCGGTTCCGTCTGGTTAACATAGTGGCGCAGAGGGCCAAGGAGCTTGCTCAGGACGGCAAGCCTAAGATTTCCTCCAAGGCCAAAAAAGTGACCACTCTTGCGCTTGAGGAGGCCCTTGCCGGCAAGCTGGAGTTTATCACCGGCGAAGAGGCGCGCGAGGCCAACGAAGAGGCCCGGAAGCTCGACTACAAGAGATATCTCGAAGAGAAGCGCCGCGAGACCGAGCAGGAAGACCTCTCGGAACTCGAAAAGGACCTCAAGTTCTACCTCGACGAGAGGGAAGGCGGCACGGACAAAAACGCCATCGAAAAACTCTTCGCCGAGCCTGAAGAAGGGCTGGAAGCCGGAGTCGAAACGGGAATCGAAACGGAAGCAGGCGCCGAAACCGAAATCGAAATCGAAATCGAAACCGAAACCGAAATCGAAGAGGAATAAAAATAAAAAATAAAGAGAAAGAGAAAATAAAGAGAAAGGGGTCTCACGCGGAGGCGCGGAGGACGCGGAGAAAAATAAACAAAAATAAAGGGGTCTGACCCCTTTAAATCTGTTTATGTTTAAAGGGGTCTGACCCCTTTAAATCTGTTTACTCTAAATCTGTTTACTTGTGCAAAAATAAAGGGGTCTGACCCCATGAAAAACCATGAAAAATAAAGGGGTCTGACCCCATGCATGTGTGACCCCATGTGGGCCCGCGTCAGTTGGATGATATGGCAGATAAACACACAATACAGGCAGATAAATACATAATCCTGGGCGTAACCGGCAGCATTGCGGCGTATAAGACGCCCGACCTTGTGCGCCGCATAAGGGGCGATGTTTTTCGGGGCGTCAGGGTGGTTCTTACGGAGGCTGCCGGGCGGTTTGTGGCGCCGCTGTCGCTGGAGGTGGTCTCGGAAAACCCCGTCCTGTGCGACACTTTTGAATCCCCGCTTGCGCACATCGATCTAGCCCGCGATGCCTCGGCGCTCCTAGTGGCCCCGGCCACGCTTAATACCGTTTCCAACTTCGCCGCCGCACTGTGCCCAAACCTGCTGACAAACCTCTTTATGGTATTTCAGGGGCCGGTTCTCATCGCCCCGGCCATGAACTGGAGGATGTACGAAAACCCCGTATTCAGAGACAAACTCGAATATCTAAAGAGCAGGGGCGTTATCGAAATACCCCCGGAAATCGGCGCCCTTGCCTGCGGCGAAGAAGGCCGAGGACGTATGGCCTCCTTCGATACTATAATTACATATCTCAGGCGGGCGCTCTCGCAGCGGGATATGGCCGGCATGAAGGTCGTCGTAACCGGCGGCCCCACGCGAGAATACATCGACTCCGTGCGATTCATAACCAACCGCTCGTCCGGGAAAATGGGCGCGGCCCTGGCCCTTGCGGCCCACTTAAGGGGGGCCGACGTGACTTACATAACCGGCCCCTCGTCGATAGCCCCGACGCCCGGCGTGGAGATTTTGGAGGTGGCTACCTCGCGGCAGATGCAGACGGCCGTAATGCATGCCTGCAAGGGCGCCCACGTACTGTTGATGTCGGCCGCCGTGTGCGATTTTACGCCCGAGGCGGCGGCGGACGGAAAGCTCGAAAGATCGGGCGATTTAACACTCAGACTCTCCGCGACCCCGGACATCGTGGCCGGCGTTGCGGCCCTCACGCCGAGGCCCTTTATCGCGGCATTTTCCGCCGAATACGGCGCCGACGTCGAGCGCGCAAGAATGAAACGCGTAAAAAAGGGCGTCGACATGATGGTCTTTAACGACATTACGGCCCAAGGGGCCGGTTTTGACTCCGACACCAATATCGTCACGATAATCACTGCCGAGGGCGAGATCGCGCTTGAGAAAATGTCCAAGTTCGACGTCGCCAACGCGATACTCGACAAGGCGCTCCATGCCGGGGGCCGTCGTGTTTAATCTCAAGGTAATGAAGCTCAAGGAGCGGCTTAAAAAGCAGCCCGTCCCCAACAACTACCTCCAGCTGTCGCAGGAATTAAAAAACTCCGACAAAGTGGACGAGGCCATAAGCACACTTCTGCAGTGCATCGAAAAATATCCCGGCTACACGAGCGCGCACGTGGCCCTGGGCCGTCTTTACTCGGATAAGGGTTTTATAAGGGACGCCATCGAGGAGTTCGAGAAGGCCGCCGTCATCTCGCCGGACAACCTCATGGCGCACAAAAAGCTCGCCGAACTCTACTCGATAAGGGGCGACACGCGGATGGCCGTTGACGCGTACAAACGCGTCCTGGTGTTGAATCCAAGGGACGCCGGCGCCGCCGACGCCGTAAAGCGGCTGGAGTCCGAGGCGGCGGCGGGGCGGCGGCAGGACGAGAAAAAACTCCCCGCGGACGATGACGTGACCATCTACGAGGGCCTGACAAAATACATGCCGCCCTCGATAATGCAGGAGGAAGTGCCGGAGAGCGAGTTTGACGAAACAAACATGCCGGGATTTTTTGCCAGCGTCGTGGAGGCCACGGCCATGGACGACGGCGACTCCGCCGCCATCGCGATTGCCGATCTTAATACTCAGGAGGTGAAAAACCTTTTCCGGGACACCCTGGAGCAGAATACCGCCCCGGATGCCGCCCCGGATGCCACATCTAATGATGCATTAGAACCTGATGATGCCGAGATGCTTCATGATGTCGGGAAACCGAAAGCTGCCGGGAGGCCGAAGGATGCCGGGAGGCCGAAGGATGCCGTAGAGCCGAAGGATGCCGTAGAGCCGAAAGCCGCCGAGGAACCTGATGATACCGTCGTACCTAAGGCCGCATGGGAGCCGGTACAGGTGCAGGAACCGGTGCAGGAGCCGGAGCGGGAGCCGGATATTGAGCCGGAGCCGGTGCATGAAGATATGTCATTATTTGATCTCATGCCTCTGGAAGCGCCGCAAGGGGCGGACGGCAAGGCCGCAGCCGCGCTCCGGGACGCGGATTTGCCCCAAAAGGCGCACGAAAAAATTTTCGCGCCGGCTTTTGGCGAGACGACCGCCGCGGGCGACCTGGAGGACGAGATAAGGTCTCTCCTGGAGGCCGGCGACGACGAGGTTTTGGATATTCCATCGGCTGACGGTATGGATATTCTGGGGGTGGACGATCTGCTTTCCGCCGCCGGCGGATTGATTGCGCCGGGCGTGGACGACCCGTTCTCCGCCGCCGCCGGCGGGATAAATATGCCGGGCATGGACGATCCGTTTTCCGCCGCCGGCGGAATGGAAGTTTTGGGCGGCAACGACCGATTTGCCGACGCCGGCGGGTTTGAGATACTTGGCGAAATGTCCGCGGCGGATAACGGCGCGCAGGAAACCCAATATCCGCAATCCGGCCCCTCGGAGGCAGGCCGCCCGAAAGCCGGCCGCCCGAAAATCGGACCCCCGAAAGCCGGCGGTTTAGAGGTGGACGATTCCAGTGGAATACAGGCGGACAGACAGGCGGGCAGGCAATTGGGCGGGCACGGGGACAGACAGGCCGCCCTCGTAGACAGACTCGGACGCTTTATGGAGACCGTCGGTACGCACTGCGCTATGCGCGGGAATTTTTTCGGCGGACCATGACGACGGATAGGATGATGACGGATAGGATACGGAGGCTTAAAGCCGAATTCGGAAAGAAACGCATCGGGGCGCTCCTGGTTACGGAGCTGTCAAACGTGCGATATCTGACGGGGTTTACCGGCTCCAGCGCGATGGCGCTTTTAAGCGGACGGGGGGATTTTTTCTACACCGATTATAGATACAAGGAGCAGAGTTCACTGGAGGTTTTTCCCGGCTGCCAGGTCGTGATAACCGGCGGCAGGCACATGGAATTCGTAAAGAGGCACATAAAGAGCCTGGGCATAAAAACCCTCGCGCTGGAGGACACCGTCCGGTACGCGACTTACGAGGATTTCGCGAGGGATTTTACGGTAAAACCCGCCAGGGGAGTTATAGAGGAGCGCCGCGGCGTCAAGGACGCCGATGAGATTGCGTTAATCGCACTGGCCGAGGAAAGAGCGCGGCTGGCATTCGTGGATATAAAGGGATACATAAAAAAAGGGGTCACGGAGCGGTCCATCGCCCTGCAGCTCGAGGCGGCGATAAAGAAACGCGGGGCCGAAAAACTGCCGTTTGAGATAATCGTGGCTTCCGGGGCGCGCTCGGCCCTGCCGCACGCAAAACCCACGGACAAAAAACTCGCGGCCGGAGACCTCGTCATCATTGACTGGGGCGCCGAGGCCGGCGGATATTTTTCGGACATGACCAGGACGTTCTTAATAAAAGGCTCGGGTAATACCAAAAACAAGGCCGACGGCAATGCCGATAACGAGGCCAAAAAGAGGGAGATTTACTCTCTGACGCTTACGGCCAACGAGACCGCCATCGGGAGCGTCCGCGCCGGCGTGCGCGCTCTGGACGTGGACCGCGCGGCCCGCGGCGTCATAAAGGCCGGGGGATACGGGGAGTGTTTTGGACACGGGACGGGACACGGCGTGGGGCTGGACGTTCACGAGCTGCCCACGGTCTCGCCCACGTCCGGCAGGACCGTAATCGCCCCGGGGGCGGTCTTTACGATCGAGCCGGGCATCTACGTGCCCGGTCTGGGAGGGGTGAGGATAGAGGACATGGTGGCGGCGGAGTTTTCTGGCGCACGCTTAATTACGGGGCTTTCTAAAAATCTCGAAATGTTGTAATATACGGCAGCCGAAAGGCTCAA
>Ga0315281_10010436_pt1 | contig 12809 bp, 12 predicted proteins | sample YL17G07_0_MG_FD_204540 | JGI IMG/M metagenome (GOLD analysis project Ga0315281, IMG submission 204540) | Sediment microbial communities from Yellowstone Lake, YNP, Wyoming, USA - YL17G07_0 | ecosystem: Environmental > Aquatic > Freshwater > Lake > Sediment | place: USA: Wyoming | collected... | reverse complement strand
CACGCTGGGGTTCGGACGCTGTGGATCAAGGACGAAGGCTTGAATCCGACGGCGTCGTTCAAGGCCCGGGGCATGAGCGCCGCCGTGACCCGCGCGCGCTCGATGGGGGTGCCCGGTCTGGTGGCGCCTACGGCTGGAAACGCCGGCGCCGCGCTTGCGGCCTATGGGGCGGCGGCGGCGATTCCTGTGCGCATTTACGCACCGGAGACGACTCCCCGACCCATTTTGGAGACCATCCGCGCCTTTGGGGCGGATCTCCATCTCGTGGTCGGGCACATTGGCGACGCCGGAAAGCAGGCCCGCGCTTTTGCCGGCGAGTCGGGGTTCTTCGACGTCTCCACGCTCCGCGAGCCGTATCGCATCGAGGGCAAGAAGACGATGGGCATAGAGCTCGCCGAGCAGCTCGGGTGGAAGCTGCCGTCGCACATCGTCTATCCGACTGGCGGCGGTACGGGATTGATTGGGATGTGGAAAGTGTTCCGTGAGATGCTCGACGGTGGATGGCTCCCCAGCAACACGCGGCTTCCCAAGATGATCGTTGCCCAGGCCGAAGGCTGCGCGCCAATCGTCCGCGCATTTCACGAGGGCAAGGATCACGCGGTTCCGTGGGAGAACCCGGCTACATACGCGAGCGGTCTTCGCGTTCCAGGGCCGTTGGGAGACCGCCTGATTCTCAGGGCGTTGCGCGAGAGTGGCGGGACGGCGCACGCGGTCAGCGAGCAGGCGATCAAAGTTGCTACGGAGCGAATCGGACATACCACCGGGATTGACGCCGCCCCTGAAGGCGGAGCCGCACTCGCCGTCATCGAGCAACTGGTCGCCAAAGGAACGGTTGCCCACGACTCCGATGTCCTGGTATTCAACACCGGCAGCGGAGCGTCATACCGCCTTTGACCGGTCCGTGGAGGCTTTCGGCCACAGCGGTTCGGTCAAGTTTCCCGTTCTTCCTGAAGGGACCCGGCGGCTCGAGCCGGAGTTTCTCGATGTTGAGCGGGTTGCCCAGGCGACAGGACGCCCCCTTCAGGATATTTTCAAGCGTGCCGTAACCATCGCGGAACGCACATGAAACGCAGGGGGTACGATTCCACCTCGGCGCATGCCCCACCCAATCGAAAAGTCATGAGGAGAATACAGATGCCAAAGTTTGGAAAGGTCGCGGTCCTGCCGATGATACTGTCGGTAGTGTTTGCCGCCGCCGCCGGCGCGCAGGGCGGTGGGGCGACCGAGGAATGCAGTGTCGACGAGAATACGACGGTCTCGATGTCCACCTTTGCATTGTTGGCGGCTCAGCAGCCGGGTGCCTCGGCCTCTGAGGTAACCAAGCAGCTTCAGACCGCGGTCGGCCGCATGTTCCCGGATGCCAAGCGTGCTGCGGCGGACAACCTCAAGAACCCGGTCGGCCGGGCATTCGTTCTCGGCAAGATCTACATGATGTTCCTGTCCCAGGAGGGCATGCCGGTGGTCACGACCCGCCGCGCGCTGGGATTCAAGACGGATTCGCTCGGCCTTGCCGATTTGTCCGTCGGGATCGACTCGGCCTTCAAGGTCGTCGAAGAAAAAATGCCGACGTGTGTTCAGCATGTCGCGCAGTGGCGGCAGCAGTCAGGCTGGGTGAGGCTGGTCCAGAAGGCGATGGACTTTGCCAACAACAGCCAAGTCGATTCGGCGGACCTGCTCGCGCACCAGGCACTTCGCATTTCGCCCACCGCTCCGTACTCGCACCTCGTGCTCGGCAACGTTGCCGCGCAGCGGAGCAAGAACGACGAAGCGATTCAGCACTACAAGGACGCGCTGGTCGAGGCGTCCAAGGATACGATCTTCAGCGATGTTCGCCGCACGATCCAATACACCCTCGGGAACTTTGCAACGGACGCGGGTCAGAACGATACGGTCAAGGCGAACAAGGACAAATATTTTGCCGAGGCGCGCGTGGCCTTCGAGGCACTCAGCAGCGATCCAGGCAAGCAGTACGCCGATGCGGCGCGGCAGGGTCTGACCGCGGTGCTCCGGGCGGCGGGCGATACCGCCGCCATTCACCGGGCATGCAAGGACCAGCTCGCGAAGCCCGACGCGTTCAACTTTCTGACTCTCGTCCAATGCGGCGTCACCCTGGCAGAGATCGAGGATTTTTCCGATGCCAGAAAGCTGTTCGACGCAGCTACGACGCAGAATCCATATCACCGCGACGGCCTGTACAACCTTGCGCTGATGCAGATCAAGGCCGACGACTTTGACAAGGCACTGAAGACGGTCGATAGGCTCATCGCGATCGACCCGTCGAACCCGGACAACCTGAGGTTATACGTCCACGGGTACAACGGCATTCGGAAGGGGCAGCTTGCCAAGGCAAAGGCGTTCGGCGACACAGTGAATTTGCTGGGCGACAGCCTGACCAAGCTGGCCAAGGTAAGAGAACCCGTGGACCCAGTCGCGAAAAAGGCATTCGTGGCTAGGAGAGACGGCGTGGCGTCAAAGAGAAAAGCCCTGATCGATTCGGCCGCAAAGATGGATCCGCTTCAGCGGGCGTCGCTGGATCTGCTCGTCGCGTGGAACACGAAATCAGATTCAATGCCGGTCCGGGTGACGTTCACCGAGTTTACCGTCGGCAGCGCAAAGACGACACTGTCGGGGTCGATCGAGAACCGGACGGCGACCGAGAAGAGCTATACGATCAACGTTGAATTCCTCGACAAAGCCGGGACGGTCGTTGGGTCCGGAAAGGCGACGCTCGAGAAGGTGCGCCCGAACGGCCGTTCAGGCTTTACGGTCACGGGGACGGCAGCGGGAATTGCCGGGTTCCGCTATGCGCCGCTGACCTGATCAGTTTGGTTGGAGCGAAGCGCCCGCCATTCGTGGCGGGCGCTTTTCGTTTCGCGCCGCGAACGACGGATCGGGCAGCCACACTTTGGAGCATCGACTATGGTCCCACAAGTGTAAGTTGTTGCTTGTCTTCGGCTATTCGATCTCCTAGATTGCATGAAGTGTGATTTCGCCCATTGGGCGGCGTTTGCATGGCTCGCCGGCAGGGGGCCGGCGGCACCACGATGCAGCTCAAACAGTGGCCGGAATGGTACGGGTCTCTCGAGTCCTCGAAGGCAGCATTGCCGAAGAATTGGGGATTCTTGCCGGGACCGAGCTCCTGACCGTCAACGGCCGCGAGTTGGCGGACTTCCTCGACTGGGAATTCCTTTCGGCCGACGACGAACTGGTGATCGAAGCCCGGCTTCCGTCCGGCGAAGACATCGTGTTCGAGATCGACCGACCGGACGGCGAATCCCTTGGTGTCGAGCTCGATCCGCCGACCATTCGCCGCTGCGCAAATCGGTGTGAGTTCTGTTTCATCGAGGGTCTGCCCAAGGGCCTGCGCAAGAACCTGTACGTGCGCGACGATGACTACCGCCTCTCGTTTGCCTATGGGAACTTTGCGACGCTCTCCAATCTGAAAGAGCGGGATTTTCTGCGGATTCTCGAGTATCGACTGTCGCCGCTCTACATCTCGGTCCACGCGACGCCATGGGAAGCCCGCAAGGTGTTGCTCAACAACCCACGGGTTCCGAACATCGTCGAGCAATTGACCCGCCTTGCCGACGGAGGAATCCAGTTCCACGGCCAGATGGTCATTGTTCCGGGGCTGAACGACGGGAACGTGATCGAGCAGTCGCTGACGGACCTCTGGGACCTTGGGCCTGCGGTGCTGTCGGTGGCGCTCGTTCCGGTCGGGCTGACTCAGTTCTCGCACCTGTACACGGGCCAGCCCATGGACCGTGCCAACGCCAAGGGGCTGCTCGATACCGCCGAGCGCTGGGGGGCAAAGGCGCGCAAGGCGCGCGGCGAAACATGGGTGTATGGATCGGACGAGCTGTATCTGCTCGCGGGCGAACCGCTCCACGGGGCCGAGTTCTACGGTGAGTTTTCCCAGGTCGAGAACGGCGTCGGCGCGGTGTCGTTGCTTCGGCAGCGAGTTGCCCGTGGCATCGACGAGCTGCCGCGCCTGGACGGCAAGCGTATTGGCGTGGTGACAGGGCTGTCGATGGCAGTCCTGATGCCGGACATCATCGCACAGTTGTCGCGGGCAACGGGCGCCTCGTTTGAAATCATTCCGGTGATGAACACCATGTTCGGTCCGACCACGACCTGTTCTGGCCTGCTCGTCGGTGCTGACATCCGACGTACCCTTCAGGGACGCGACGACCTCGACCTTGCGCTGATTCCTGCCGAGACGATGAATGACAACCGGATATTTCTCGATGATGACACCTTCGCTGCGGTTCGCGCCGCGCTCCCGATGACGGTACTGCCGTCGTACGACTTCATCGACGTCCTGAGTCACGGCGGTGTCGAAATGGTGGAAGAGGTGGCGGCGTGAACGTCCCGGTCGTGGCGATCATCGGACGTCCGAACGTTGGCAAGTCCGAGTTGTTCAATCGAATCATCGGCGAGCACACGGCCATCGTCTCTGAAGAAGCGGGGACGACGCGTGACCGCAACTTTGCCAAGGCCGAGTGGGCAGGGCACGCGTTCTGGCTCGTAGACACGGGCGGCATCAACGACGACCAACACGCGCCGATGGACGTTGAAATCCGCCGCCAGGTCGATCACGCCATCGGCGAGGCGGATCTCCTGCTGTTCGTCGTCGACGCCAAGGTGGGCATGCATCCAGTCGACCATCACGTCGCAGAGCTGCTGCGTGGGTCCGGCCGCCCCTGGCTGCTGATCGCTAACAAGGTCGACGATCCGAACGACACCTCCTTCTACGAGTTCTACAATCTGGGGGCTGGTGATCCGGTTCCGGTGTCGGCGATCAACGGCAAGGGATCGGGCGATATGCTCGACGTGGTGATCGGCAAGCTCCCCGAAGTCCCCGCCGAGCCGGAATCGGCGATGCGAATTGCGGTCATCGGCAAGCCCAACGTGGGCAAGTCGTCGTTCGTGAATCGGCTGCTTGGTGAGAACCGACTGGTGGTGTCCGAGATTCCGGGCACGACGCGCGATTCGATTGACACGCCGATGAAATACCATGGCACCGAGCTCATCTTCATCGATACCGCTGGCCTCCGCCGACAAGCGCGGACCGAGGACGGCATTGAGTTCTATTCATCGCTTCGAACGCGGCGGGCGATCGAGCGATCCGACATCTGCATTCTGCTCATCGACGCGACCGAAGGGGAGATTCAGAATCAGGATCTCAAGATCGCCGCACTCGCGTGGGAAGATGGCAAGGCGCTGATCGTGGTCGTGAACAAATGGGACATCGCCGAGAAGGACGACAAGGCGGCGGCGAAGTACGAAAAGGCCGCCGGCGAAAAGGCTCCGTTCCTCAAGTTCGTTCCATTTCTGTTCGCGTCCGCCAAGACTGGTCAGCGCGTCACCAAGGTCCTCGACGTGATCATGAAGGTCGCTGCCGAGCGTCAAACCCGGGTTCCGACATCGGCGATCAATGAGCGGCTCGCTGAACTGCTTGCGCGCCGGCAACCGCCGCAGGCGGCCGGCCGAGAGGTCAAGCTCAACTACGCGACGCAGGTTGAAATTGCGCCGCCGACGATCGCGGTGTTTGGGAACGCACCCGACCTGGTCGAAGAGCACTACATCCGGTTTCTCCACAACGGGTTTCGTGAGACGTATCCGTTCTCCGGCAATCCGCTGCGCATTCTGATGCGGCGCAAAAGCTGATCATGTCCTTGCTGCTCGCGCTGCTCGCGTCGTATGCCTTGGGGTCGATCCCCGCGGCGCACATCGCCGGTAAGTCACGAGGCATCGACCTGCGCAAGCACGGGTCGGGCAATCTCGGCGCGACGAACGTGTTTCGCGTTCTCGGTACCAGGATTGGCAGCGTGGTGTTTGCATTCGACATGGCCAAAGGCGCCGTGCCCGTTCTGTACTTCGCAAAGTGGATCGATCCAGCGATCACTGTGGCTTGGCCCGGGGATAGCCGTGTGCTCGCGGAAATTGTCTGCGGGGTGGCGGCGATCGCCGGGCATGTTCGCCCGATGTGGCTCAAGTTCGGCAAAGGGGGGAAAGGGGTCGCCACCTCCGGTGGCGTCTTTCTCGCCTTGGCCCCGCTGCAGACGTCGCTGACGATCGTCGCCTTCACCGTGACGTTGCTGGTGAGCGGGTACGTCTCGCTTGGCTCGCTGGTGACCGCGGCGTTGTTGCCGACGCTTCTGTTCGTTCGCGATGGGGCGAGGTCGCCGATGTTCGCCATATGCGCGGCGACCGGGGCGTTCCTCTTCTGGTCGCACCGGGCAAACATTGGGCGCCTTCGGCTGGGAACCGAGCACCGGTTCGGCCGACCAGCGGTGCAGCAGATGCCGGCCGTGCTCATCGTCATCGGGGTCGTGTTTGTGACGGCGATTGTCATCGCGACGAGGTTCGTTTGATGCGGTGCGCGGTCGTCGGGGCAGGGGCGTGGGGAACGGCGTTGGCTCATGTGCTGGCGACGAACGGGCACGAGGTCCGGCTATGGGCACGCGAGCCGGATGTCATGGCGGCGATCAACAGCCGACACGAGAACACGGTGTTTTTGTCCGGCGCTCCGCTCCATAAGTCGATCGTCGCGTCGAACGACCTTGGCACGGTGCTCGACGGTGCTGACGTAATAGTGTATGCGACGCCGTCAGCCCACCTGCGTTCGGTCGCGAAGTCTGGCGCCGCATTCGTCAAGGGTGGTGCCATACTTGCCGTTGCGACCAAGGGCATTGAAGAGGGGACGCTTGCGCTGATGACCGACGTTGTCGCCGCCGAGCATCCCGGGCGTGCTGTCGTCGCCATCTCGGGCCCCAGTTTCGCATCGGAGGTCGTCGCCAGGCAGCCGACAGCGATCGTAGCCGCCTCCGAAAGCCCGGAGGCAGCGCATCGCGTGCAGCAGGTTCTGAGCAGCGCGAGCTTTCGCGTCTATTCCCAGCGCGATGTGATCGGCGTCGAGCTCGGGGGCGCACTGAAAAACGTAATGGCGGTTGCGACCGGCATCGTCGAAGGCGTCGGCCTTGGCCATAACTCCCGCGCGGCGCTCATCACCCGCGGACTGGCCGAAATGACGAGGCTCGGCGTGGCGCTGGGTGCGACCGCATCGACTTTTGCCGGCCTCGCCGGCGTCGGCGATCTCGTGCTGACCTGCACCGGCTCGCAGAGCCGCAATCGGTCCATCGGCGAAGAAATCGGGCGGGGCGCGACGTTGTCCGAGGCGCTCGCCGGAAAGCAGACCGTCGCCGAAGGAGTCGTGACCGCAAAGAGCGCTGGCCAACTGGCCACGCGCCTCAGCGTCGAGATGCCGATCGTGGAAATGGTGAATCGAATTCTGTTCGAAGGCCACACCGCTCACCGCGCCGTCGCCGAGATGATGGCGCGTGAGCTTCGCCCGGAGCAAGACGCGTGAACTCATCCGATCCCGTCCAGGAATATTTCTCGATCGGCGAGGTCTGCGGCCTCACCGGCCTGCGTCCCCATGTGCTGCGGTACTGGGAAAGCCAGTTCCGATTCTTGAGTCCGACCAAGAATCGCTCGGGCAATCGCGTCTATCAGCGCCGCGAAGTCGACCTGATCATGCTCGTGAAGCACCTGCTCTATACGGAGAAGTACACGATCGAGGGCGCGCGGCAGAAGGTCGACGACCACAAGAAGGCGCTGGACCTGAAGTTGGCGGCGAGAGGGGCATTGGCCCTCGAAACGCTCGAAGGACTCGAGGCGGAATTGCGCGAGTTGGTCGACGTGCTCGACGACGACCCGACCGGCGACTAGGACTCGAATGCGGCTTCTCATTACCAACGACGATGGGATTCTGGCCCAAGGCCTGGAGTGCCTTGTCGCGGCCGCCGAGCCGCTGGGCGAGGTCACGGTCGTCGCTCCGGATCGCGAGCAGAGCGCGACCAGTCACTCGCTGACGCTGCACCATCCTCTGCGTCCAGTGAAGCGGGGGGAACGCCGTTGGCAGGTGGACGGCACGCCCACCGACTGCGTGATGTTGGCGGTCGAGGCGTTGATGCCCGAGCGCCCCAATTGGGTGTTGAGCGGCATCAATCACGGGCAGAACATGGGCGAAGATGTTCTGTACTCCGGCACGGTCGCAGCGGCGATGGAGGGCCTCAGTCTCGGGATTCCATCGATCGCAGTGTCATTCGCGGGCGGCGACCTGCGCGCCGATGTCAGCCGGCTACGCGATCAGGTGGCCACGTTGACGCGAGTCCTTGCCCATATCACCGCGCTGCCTGCGTTCCCGGCGAACACGTTGCTCAACATCAATCTTCCACCGCTTTCCGGCCCGGACATTCGCGGCATCCGTTTGACGCGGCTGGGTCGGCGAGTGTTCTCGCAGTCGGTGGCGCCGCTCAAGGATCCGTGGGGTAGAGAGATATTCTGGATTGGCGGCGGAGACATTACGTGGACAGGCGAGGCTGACTCGGATTTTCGGGCGATCGCCGACGGCTACGTCTCGGTCACGCCGCTGCATCTCGACCTGACGCACTTCGCAGTTCTCGATGGGGCAGAGACGTGGTGGAAAGAGTTGTAGAGCCGGAGTTCCGCGGTGCGCGGCAGCGACTGGTCGAGGAACTGCGCTCGAAAGGCATCCGCGACCTCGCCGTATTGCGGGCCGTGGAGAAGACGCCGCGGCATCAGTTCGTGCCGACCGGAATTCGCCACCGGGCGTACGACGACGCGCCGCTGCCGATCGGAAACGGTCAGACGATCTCGCAGCCGCTGATTCACGCGCAGTACCTCGAGTTGCTGGCGCTCAAGGGGACGGAGCGGGTGCTCGAGATCGGGACGGGCACCGGGTACCAGACCGCGCTGCTATCGCACCTCGTCGACCAGGTGTTCTCGATCGAGCGGATCGCGGCGTTGTACGAGCAGGCGCGCGTGATCCTCGCACAGCTCGGATTGCGCAACGTCTCGCTGCTCGTCGGCGACGGAACCATCGGCTGGCGGGCGCACTCGCCGTTCGATGCGATTCTCGTCAGCGCCGGTTCGCCGTCGGTTCCGCAGCCGCTGCTCGATCAGCTCGCCGATGGCGGACGCCTGCTCGTACCGGTAGGCGACCGTGCGATCCAACAGCTCATGGTGTACACGCGGCGGGGCGACCGAATAGACAAGCGTGATGTTGCCCCGGTTCGATTCGTTCCCCTGATCGGTACCCACGGGTGGGAAGGGGAGGGCACGGGCGACGGTGACGGAAAGACGGTGTGATGCGGTGTCGAGTGGTCGTGCGGGGAAGGGTGCAGGGCGTCGGGTTCAGGTGGTTTGTGCGCGAGCGGGCCAGGGCGTTGGGGCTGGCAGGGTCCGTCGCCAACAGGGCTGACGGGTCCGTCGAAGTCCAGGCAGAAGGCGATCAGGCCGCGATTGATTCGTTCCTCGACCATCTGCGCGCCGGTCCGGCAGGAGCACAGGTGTTGGGGGTCGACGTGCTTGCTCCCGCCGACGGAAAGGTGAATTTGCCGAGTCCATTCACGATTGAGAGATGACGTGATGCCGAACGCTGAGAGAAGCGACGCTGGCACAGCGCAGAGGCTGATCGCGCTGGGCGAGGAGATTCGCCGAACGATCCGCGACGTTGCCGATTTTCCCAAGCCGGGCATCGTGTTCAAGGACATCACGCCGCTGCTGGCCAATCCGACGTTGTTCCGGAAGGCAGCGGTGGCGATGGCCGATCCGTTTCGGCGCGCTGCTATCACGCACGTGGTGGCGATCGAGAGCCGCGGGTTTCTGTTTGGGGCGCCGATCGCGCTCGAGCTTGATGCGGCGCTGGTTCCGGTGCGGAAGCCGGGAAAGCTCCCCGCGAAAACGGTGTCGATCGAATACGCGCTCGAGTATGGAACAGATCGCCTCGAGATCCATGCCGACGCATTCGCCGCGAATGCGAGCGTGTTGATTGTCGATGATGTGCTCGCGACCGGGGGGACGGCCGTCGCGGCGGCAGAGTTGGTAAGCGGTCTGGGCGCGATCGTCGTCGGCTATTCGTTCTTGATGACGCTGTCTTTTCTTGCTGGTGAGCGTCGCCTGGCGGGAAGCGACATCCATCAGGTACTGAGGTACTAAAGGGCCTTAACTGTTCCTCGGCTAGCGGGGGACTCGCTGAATCCGCAACCAACTGCTCGCCCGGAGGCTGTCGCTGAGCATAATAAGCTCCTTACTGAACACGCCGTCGCGGACCAGCCGCTGATCGATCCCGGCAGGAGATTCATCGTAGGCGCGACCGAGCCAGCGACGGGCGTTCTCGGTGTCACCGTGGGCCGCGTAGTAGCTAGCGAGCTCCCCGGCATATAGCGATCGATCAAATCTTTGGTCGCCCTTAGTTTGCGACACGGCTTCGCGAAGTGTGTTGATCGCCGCGCGTGCCTCTGCGGTGTGCTGCAGCGCTTCGAGGCAAAGCGCCCATGCACCGAGGTACGGGCCGGGCGTCACCTGTCCGCAGTCCTCAAGCGATCGACCGCCGACACGCAAGCGCGCCCATAGTTCAAGATCGGCGAAGAAAGGAATCTCAGGCTGGAGGGCGCGTGCCCTCGATGCCGCGGTGACCGCCGTGTCGTACCGGCCGGCCGGTAACGAATAGAGCGCGACGGCGATCTGATGCGCAGGCGACTTGGGATCGCGCCTCGCTTCCTCCTGCGCGCGGACGAATGCCTCATCGTGCCGCCCCTCGGCAAACACGACGCCAAGGTACCACAGTTGTGAGTAGGGATTGCCCGACGTTAAACGCTGCGCGTTGCCGTAGTCATCCTTGAGGTAGGCGAGCGGGGCGCCGGTCACCCAGGCGAGGTATCCCCGCGCGAGATAGGCGTCGGCCAACTGCGGCTGCAACGCCATAGCGTGGGTCGCGTGCGACAACGCGCGCGCTGCGACCTCGTACGGCGACTGCTGAAGCTGATAGTGGTAGAAGAGGGCCGTGCCGAGCGCGGACGCCAGGCCTGCATCCGCCTGTGCATAGGTCGAATCGAGTGCAAGCGCGCGCTCAAAGTGAAGGACGGCTTCGCGAATGCCGGCCGGAGTTCGCTTGTTGTATTCGTCTTGCGCTTTTGTGTATTCGTCGAACGCCGCGCGGACGCCGGTCTGTGGCACGTTCGTTATCAGAGAGCGGAGCCCGACGCGCGCGGCAACTTGTCCAGACAGCAGCTTGACCAGCTTGAGAACGGAGTCGGGGCCGAGGGAGAGCAGCGATTGCACGGCGACCGGGCCGGCGATGACCTCGGTGGACGGCCGTTGAAGACGCCGCAGTTCGACGGAGAGCAGGTACGAACCACCGGCGACTGGCGTCGCCGCAATGACGAGCACGGAATCCACTCCCGCGGCGCGAAGCGTGTCGACGACATCGCCCGTGCGCATCCCGCGTTCAGCCATCTGTGTGATCGACACCTCCTGAAGGAGGCGCAGGCCCGAGGTGTGCAGACTCGACGTGAACAGGTGATAAATCAGCTCCCGCAGTGTCGAACCGTCGGGGCCAGCTGCCTGCAGTTCAGGATAGAGCACCGCCAGTCGAACTGGCGACGAGGTGTCGGCTGAGCGTAGGCCTGTCCCGAGAAAGCCACGACGCGCAGCGCTGATGGCGACGACCGCGAGCACGACCACTGCTGCGCCAGTGGAAAGCCATCGGCGATTGAGCCTGAATCTGCGGATTGGTCCAGCGAGGGGTCGCGGCGTGGTGGAAACGGAGCCAGTTGTTACCGGGGTCAGCGGAATCGACTCGACGAGCCGTAGGAGGTCCATCGCCGTTTGTGGCCTGTCGTCCGGATTCCAGGCCAGGCAGGACTCGATCGCCGACTGAAGGTCCTGGGGAATGTCGGAGCGGAGGGAGCTTAGCGGAACGATCTCGTCGTGCGCTTTCGCCCTCATCGTCTCCGTCGTGGTGCGACCTTCCCACGGCAGGCGGCCTGCCAGCATCTCATACACGACCACTCCGAGCGAATAGAGGTCGGCGCGATGATCCGCGGTCTCATCGCCCGACAGCTGTTCGGACGCCATGTATGCCGGCGTGCCGATGGCGCTTCCCGGAGACGTGATACTCTCTCCACGCTGTTTACCGGCAACGAGTTTCGCGATGCCGAAGTCCCCGAGCACGGTGTTCATTCCGGTGATGAAGATGTTGTCGGGCTTGATGTCTCGATGGACAACACCGTGCGCGTGCGCGTGGACAAGCGCTTCGAGCGAGCTCTTGAAGATCCGGAGGCTGAGGCTGCAGGAGAGTTGCCCCTCATGGAGCATGCGGGTGCGCAGCGACTCACCTCGCACGTATTGCATGACGAAGTAGGGCAGGCTCCGCCCCATGTTATCGACCAGCGTCCCCGCATCGAGGATTGGGACGATGGTGGGGTGTTGCAGGCGGGCGGTCTGGAGCATCTCCTGCCGAAAGCGGGTCAACAGCGTGTCGTCCACCAGTTCAGGCGCGATGACCTTGATCGCGACCTCGCGCTCCAGCGCCGGATCTTCCGCGAGAAAGACGCGCGACATGCCGCCACCCGTCAGCTCCCGGATGATCCGGTATTTGGCGCCAAATATCTCCTGGAGGCGACTCTTGAGTTTAGGCACGCGGTATCAGCGCTGGACACGCCAAAAGTACCGAAGGGCGATTGGGGCGGTAAGAAGCGCCGACGGCCCGCGGTCCGAAGCTACCGGGCAACGAAACGCAGCTGGGCCACGCCGACGTTGGGGGCGAAAGCCGCGCACGGACCGAACGCGGGGTCGTGGCGCGGCGTGAAGCGCCGCTCCATACTACCACCACCCCGATTGACTTTACTGTCCAGCGGCATGGCAGCAGACGACATCTCTCTATCCCTCGCAAGTCAATACTCGGTCGAGCGCGAGCTCGACGGGGGCGGCATGTCGCG
>Ga0315281_10010435_pt1 | contig 12809 bp, 11 predicted proteins | sample YL17G07_0_MG_FD_204540 | JGI IMG/M metagenome (GOLD analysis project Ga0315281, IMG submission 204540) | Sediment microbial communities from Yellowstone Lake, YNP, Wyoming, USA - YL17G07_0 | ecosystem: Environmental > Aquatic > Freshwater > Lake > Sediment | place: USA: Wyoming | collected... | reverse complement strand
CATCGAGCTTGAACGGCTTGATGATGGCCTCTATTTTTTTCATAAGTTCTCCTATAAATAACGGTCATTATCTCAACTCTACAGGACTATCCATGACTCTTAGTGAGAGTGAATTCCGGATAGCCTTCGACGCCGATCTCAGGAACATCCAGTCCTTGGACCTGCTCTTCATCAGTATTGCGAAGAGGCGTGATCGCATTGATGATCTTGAAGACAATATAGGCCGCGATACCGATGTAGACGAAATTCGCCAAAACACCGATGCATTGAGCCGCCAGCTGGCTGGCGTCACCAAAGAATAGACCCTTCACTGTACCTGGAACACCATTCCAGGCATCGCCGTAGGTTCCATCAGCAAAAAGACCGAGGGAAATGACGCCCCAAGCTCCATTGACTCCATGGACAGCGATTGCACCGACCGGATCGTCGATTTTAAGGACGCGCTCAACAAAAAACACAGCCCAAATAACAAACAAACCTGCGAATGCACCGATGATCACCGCTGAAATACTATTCACGAAGGCACACGGCGCCGTGATCGCCACGAGACCCGCCAGCATGCCGTTACACATCATCGAAATATCCGGCTTGCCGTAGAAGGTCCACATATAGATCATTGAAACAACGGCCCCAGCCGCGCCGGCCAGCATCGTGTTGGTCGCAACGACAGAGATTCTCAGATCCGTACCGGCCAACGTGCTTCCGGGATTGAAACCGAACCAACCGAAGCAAAGGATGAAAGTACCAACAACCGCCATTGGGATATGATGACCCGGGATTGCATTGGGCGTTCCGTCTTTATTGTACTTTCCAACGCGTGGACCAATCAACTTGGCACCGACCAACGCGATCACACCACCCGTCAAGTGAACGACGGAAGATCCGGCGAAATCGACGTGACCATGTCCGAGACCGAAGTTGGAACCGAGGGTGGCCAACCAGCCGCCGCCCCAGACCCAGCAACCATAAACGGGATAAAGAACGCTACCGACCAAGAGCCCATAGATACAAAAGGGCAGGAATCTCCATCGTTCCGCCATGGAGCCAGTCGGAATGGTCGCCGTCGTGTCCATGAACACCATCTGGAAGAGGAACATCGTATAAATCGCGGGACAATAAGACTCGCCTGAGAGGAAGAAGCCCTTCCAACCCAAGACCGTCATCGATTTTCCGAACAAGGTCATAGTGATCGGGTGGTTGAGAATATTTTCCCCGCCCAGAGTCGCCAAAGGACCGACACCTCCGAACATCAGGGCAAAACCCGCGATCCAAAAGCCCAACATGCCCAACGGATAAACCATGAAGTTCATGGACATCGTATGAGCGACGTTTTTGGCTCGCGTGAATCCCGTTTCGACCATCGCGAAACCCGCCTGCATGAACATGACGAGGAATCCAGTTATGAGAGTCCATACAAAGTTGATCGAGATCTTATTGTGCCCGACCTGGATCGCCACTTCTTCCAATGTCGGCTGTCCCGCCGTTTTGGCGGTGATATCCGCGGCGCTTCCCAGCGAAGCCCCCGTCGGATCGCCCGCGTGAGAGGTCAAGATCGGGAAGATCCAGAGTACCGCTAATGCGAGGCCCGTCGTCGCCAACATGCGGGCGGGTCTTGTATTCGCCCATTTTTTTAGCTTCTTAAACATAAGTTCTCCTTACGATTGAGTGCGATGAAATTAGAACGAATAAACCACTTCCGTAGCGACCGTATCCTGAAACTTGCGGGTCAACCCATTCGACCGCAGGAAGGCCGAGCTGTTGGCCTGGTCATGCCGGAATTCCAACCGCGTCTCCCATCCGTCTCCGATATAGAAATGTCCGGTCAGGGTGCCTTCGCCTACTTTTAGATTCGGAATCCCCGTCCGCGATCCGTCGTCCATGAAATATTCGCCACGCAGCGTGAGGCCGAAGGATTCGATCGGCTTGTAGTGCACGTAGAGGGCTCCGCCCTGCCAGCTCGTCTTCCCGGCGCAACCGGCGCAACCCGTTTCATGGGCCCAGTCGTAGTTAAGGCCGACAATCCATTGATCACTCGGCGTCCACGTCCCGACGAAGTCCACCAGCTCCCTCCAATTGCTGTCGGCATTCGTCTGTTCCGGACCCACCGTGCCCTGCAGAGAGAGAGTGATCTTGTCGATCGGCTTGTAGGTCAACTGATACAGGGCCGTTTTGGCCTTGTTATTGTCGGCGACGACGTCCCATCCGTTGACGACACCGACCATCGCCGTAAACTTATCCGAGAACGGATACGTCATCGTGAGGCCAGTATGCGTAAACGGAATCGCGAATCCGAAAAGAATCGAACGCGATGTATTCAGGTTGTAGGCGCTCTCGATGACTTCATAACCGGTCGGCGTCACAAAGTGTCCGATTCGAAACGTCAACCCATTCCCCACGTGCGCCGTCAGGTCGGCGTAGGCCTGCTGGATGCCGAACATGCCGGAACCCGCGAAGTTATAAAGGCCGGTGACGGCGGGGACATCCTGACCGAAGTCGAGGTCGAGCCGGAATTTCGCCCAGTCGGTGGGCGCATTTTCAATGGCGATCTCCGCCAGGTTGAAATCAAACGTATTGTGGCGGGTATCGAAGACGCGGAGGGCGTTCGGCGCCGGACAACCTCCCGCCGGACAGGCCGGGTTGTTGAAATTGAAGTTGTAGCTCGCGTCGAATGTCCCGGTCACCTTGGTCTTTTCCCAAAAGGGAACGGAACCGTTGGATGCCGCTTCTTCCGCATGGGCCACCGCAGCGAGCGAAATCACGCCGCTTGCCACGAGAGCTGCAATTGCTGCGACTGTTTTTTTCTGCTTCATGAGTCTCTCCTTTGAATGAGTTAAAAAATAGCCTGCCCCAAAATTGAATTCATTGCCGCTACGAGTCAAAGCAAAGAACGTGCCAAAAGACATAACGGCACAACTGATTGATTTTTAAGCAATTGATGTGCGGAGCCCCCAACAAAAAGAAGCGCTGAATTTAGGCAGTGCCTAAGTATTAAGCGGACTGCTTTAAAGAAATGAGCAGATCATTATCCCACTCAAGACTGAGCGGCTTTCGATTTTTGGACAGATTTTTCTGAAGGGAGTAACCGACGAGCAGAGGCAGAGAGACCGAAGGTTCCACGAAGGCCATCGCCTTCATCGCCTTTTTACCCACCTTCCCCCAGGATGTCGCCTCATCCAATGTGCTTCCGGAAAGGCCGCCCCAATGCGGGACGTCCGTCGTGATCTGCAAGGCGTAGGTATGTCCGCCCGTGTCCTTATTAAAAATGTAGCCCATCACGACCGAGTCGTTGATGTAATTCTTTGGGACGCCGCCGGCGACGTAGATGGCCGCCGTTTTTTTGGACTTCACGACCGTCTGTGTGATTTCGTAGTTGTCGCGAATGGAGTTGATGATCACCCCGGGCCGGCCTTCTTTCACGCAACGATGATAATGCTCGGTGAGACCGATCCCTATCGAGGAATCATTAATGGCCGGGCAGAAGATCGGGACGCCGCGCTTCACGGCCGTCGCGACGATCGAATTCTCATCGTCGAGCGTCTGACCGATTTTTTCCAAAAAAACTCGAGTCGAATACGCGCCCGGAGTGAGCGTGTCCGCGAATTGGCCGATCCAACAGTCCGTCTCCCAGACCTTTTCTTCGTCGAGATAAGTATCGTAGATGCGGTCCACGTAGAGATCGCGAAGCTTAACGTCGTCCGCCTCCGGCGTTCCGCGAAAATGACGGAATCCCCGCGCCTGATAAATATCCTGATAGAGGATGGCTCCCGTCGAAACGATCACATCCACCATCCCCGAGGCCACCATGTCGCGGATCGTCTTGCGCAGTCCCGCGGCGATCAGAGGTCCCGCCAGGCCGAGATAGACCGTCGGACGATCGGGATCGGTCAGCATATTGTCCAAGACCTGCGCGCATTGGCCGATCCGGCGGGCCTGAATGGACATGTCCTTGAACGCATCCACCAGATCCGCGATCGTTTTCGTTTTCTGAAGATCGACCGCGCAGACCGGCGTCGAAAGGAGATCTTTCTTCTCCTTTTTTTTCTGCGGATCGGTCACTTCAATCTTGTAGACTTGGTAGTCTTTTTGATCTTTTTGCTGATCTTTCTGACTGTGATTTCCGTTCTTGCTCATGCGAATTTTTTCTTCGCTTCACTAGACCATTTATTTTTTTTACTTGTCAACGAAAACCCTCGCAAAAAACGCCGAATTCAGACAGAAATCCGGTCGTGATCGTATTCATTCTCCACTTGGATCAACATCTCCGCGACCTTCTTCTCTCGCTCGGTCCGTGGATCTACGTCCTCCTCTTCGCCGTGATTTTTTGCGAAACAGGTCTCGTCGTCACGCCGTTTCTTCCGGGCGACTCGCTCCTCTTCGCGCTGGGAGCGATCGCTGCGGCGCAGCCCGAGCATCTGATGATTTCGAGGCTCGCGATGATTTTACCCTTGGCGGCGATCGGCGGCGACAATCTCAACTATGTCATCGGCCGGCATGCAGGCCCCACCGTCTTCCGGAGGGACACGGGTTGGTTTCTCAACAGAAATCACTTGATCGCCACGCAAAAATTCTATGAACGGCACGGCGGCAAGACGATTTTTCTGGCGAAGTTTCTTCCGATCATTCGGACATTCGCCCCCTTCGTCGCGGGGGTCGGAAGAATGGCCTACCGGCGCTTTGCGTTATTCAATATTTCGAGCGGGATCTGTTGGGTCTTGTCTCTCTTGGCGGCTGGGTATTTCTTTGGAAACATACCGATCGTGAAACACCATTTCGAAATGGTGATCCTCGGCATCATCGTGGCCTCGACGGCACCTTTTATCCTTCGAGTTTTACATTTGAAGCTGCGGAGCAAAAAAAACGCCGGCGGGGGCTGAGAAGGCTCAAAGCGTTATACGGCCTGCGAACCTGTTTCGCCGGTGCGAATCCGGATCACCTCGTCCACCGTCGACACGAAGATTTTGCCGTCGCCGATCTTGCCCGTCTTGGCGTTGTTGATGATCGCCTCCACGACTTTCTGCGCCTGATCGTCGGGGACGATCACTTCGAGCTTCACCTTCGGAAGGAAATCGACGACGTATTCGGCTCCCCGATAGAGTTCCGTGTGACCTTTTTGACGTCCGAATCCCTTGACCTCGGAGACGGTCATGCCATGCACCCCGACGATCTTCAGGGCCTCTTTGACCTCATCGAGCTTGAACGGTTTGATGACGGCTTCTATCTTCTTCATAAACCTTCCTCCTTAACCGGCCTGCAACCATTAATGGGAGTATCCCTCTTCGCCATGGACGGCCAGGTCGAGTCCTTGCCGCTCCACCTCGTCCGATACGCGCAATCCTACAATGGCCTTGACCGCGTAAGCAATGATTGTTGTGGCGACGACCGCAAGGGCTATGGTCACGCCCATGGCCTTCAGTTGTTCGACCCAAAGCCGATTGCCGACCAGACCCTTGAGATGGACGGCCAGATTCGCATTCACATCGGAGGTCGCGAAAAATCCGGTCAACAAGGCCCCGAGCGTCCCGCCGACGGCGTGAACGCCGAAGGTGTCCAACGCGTCGTCATAACCGAACCATGCCTTGATTTTGTAACAAGCGAAGAAGGGAACGGCGCCGGCGAAGAGGCCGATGACCACCGCCGAACTCATGGTGACGAAACCGCAGGAGGGGGTGATCACCACGAGACCGGCGACCGCGCCGGAACAGAAACCGAGAACGCTGGGTTTTCCCCTTAGGACATACTCGATCATCGCCCAGGTGAACGAGGCCACCGCCGCGGCGAGGGTCGTCGCGGCAAAGGCGTTCGCCGCAATCCCGTCGGCCGCCAAGGCGCTGCCCGCATTGAATCCGTACCACCCGGCCCAGAGCATGCCGGTCCCGACCATACACAACACCATGCTATGGGGAGTCATCGGCTCCCTGCCGAACCCGATACGCGGACCCAAGATCAGGCAGAGAATGAGGGCCGACCAACCCGAAGACATGTGAACGACGGTGCCGCCGGCGAAGTCGATCGACTTGATGGAGGCCCGCGCGTTCCAGACGCCGTTCATCAACCCGGTGGACCCCCACACCATGTGAGCCAGCGGGAAGTAGACGAGGATCATCCAGAGGGTTACGAAAAGAAGAATCGCCGAAAATTTCATGCGTTCCGCAATCGCCCCGATGATCAGGGACGGCGTGATGATGGCGAACATCAGCTGATACATGGCGAAGACGTTTTGGGAAACCCACGACGCATAACTCGTGTTGGGATGGGAGTCGACGCCCTTCATAAAGGCATAGTCAAGACCTCCCAGGAGAGGCCCTCCCGGAGCGAAGACCCAACTGTAGCCGACGGCCCACCAAAGAATCGAAACCAATCCGGCGATGCCGAAACACTGCGCCAGGACGGAGAGGATATTCTTGGCACGGACCAGGCCGCCGTAAAAAAGCGCCAAACCCGGGAACGTCATGAAAAGAACGAGGGCGGCCGACGTCATCATCCAACCGTTATGCCCGGGCCCCGGTCCTCCGATCAGGGATCCGACATGCGATCCTTCCGCATCCTCCGCGCGCCGATCGTTATTCACGTAGGCCTCGAGGTCGTGAACCCGCTGTTCGAGCGACGGTTCGGTCTTGGATGCTCCTTGCGCGGCCCCACCTTGCGCGTGGACCGCCGCGGCAAAGGACAACGCAAAGACCCCGAGAAGGGACGCGAGAATGACGGGCTGTACGCGCTTGAACCTACGAAAGATGCGGAACATGTCGACCTCCTAAAGGTGCCCTCTTAAAGCGGCACCTGATATAATTAATTTTATTTTAGTACTATGATCTTGATCATGGCGCTTGCACCTTTCGAAAACGAAGACCCTGCGAATTTTGCCTCAAAAGAGACCCTGGAGGGTTTTGATCAGGCTCTCCGCCTCGCGGCCCCCTCATTTCTCCAAGCGGTCCGCGACGTGCGGCCTGTCGGAATCGAAGAGGCGCGCGCCGCCGTTAAGGCCGCAAAGACCGCCTGCGTCGATTGGTCGCTCCGCACCGTCGAAAGCCGGGCTGCCATCCTCCTCCGTGCGGCTGAAATTATTCGTGAGAGAAAATTCGAGCTGGCCGCCTGGATCCTCCTGGAGGTCCGCAAGAACAGGCAAGAGGCCGACGCCGATGTCTGCGAGGCGATCGATTTTCTCGAATACTACACACGGGAAGCCGTGAGAATCGGACAGGAAGGACCGATGAAACCCTTAGGCGTCGCCGCCGTCATCGCGCCCTGGAATTTTCCCTTGGCGATCTTGGCAGGCATGACGGCCGCGGCGCTGGTGACGGGCCATGTCGTCCTCATGAAACCCGCCGAGCAATCGCCCGTCATCGCGCGACGTCTTTTCGAAATCCTTCGCGAGGCGGGAGTTCCGGAGGGAGTGCTTCATCTCCTGCCCGGATCGGGCGAACGGGTGGGCGATTTTCTTGTCCGAAGTCCGGACGTCGATCTCGTCGCCTTCACCGGCTCGAAGGAGGTCGGGATGCAAATCGCCTCTCTCAAAGAGAAAACAATCGCCGAGATGGGAGGTAAAAACGCCATCATTGTAGACGAATCGGCCGATCTTGAAACAGCCGTGGAACAATCCAAGTTGTCGGCCTTCGGATTTCAGGGCCAAAAATGCTCCGCCTGTTCGCGTATCATTCTCTTGTCCCAGGTCTACGAGCCCTTCAAGGAACGATTTCTCGATTCCGTTTCAAAGATCCGCATCGGCAATCCTCAGGACCCTCAAAATTTCATGGGACCGGTGATCGACGACGAGTCCTTTCAAAAGATCAACCGCCTCATCGAAATGGGAGAGCACGAGGCCCGGCTTCTCTATCGAGGCGAGGCCCCGAAGGGAGGACGCTTCATCGGCCCGACTGTCTTCGGAGATGTCCCGCCGTTTGCCTGGATCGCTCAAAAGGAGATCTTCGGCCCGGTCGTGTGCCTCATGAAGGCCCGCGATTTGGGAGAAGCCCTGAAGATCGCCAATCATGTCCCTTACGACCTGACCGGCGGGTTCTTTTCATCCGACCGAACGGCGATCGCGCGCATCAAACGGGATTTCGAGGTCGGCAACCTCTATATCAATCGAAAGATCACGGGCGCCCTCGTCGCCTGCCAACCCTTCGGGGGCTACCGGCTCTCGAGCCTGGGATTTAAGGCCGGAGGTCCCGATTACCTCTGGCAGTTCTTAGAGTGGGGCCGACCTCCTAACATGCCGGAATCCCGGGACCTTCCGTCCGCGCCTTTTCAACCTCAAGACCGAAATCAGCTTGTCTATATAAAGGAAGGGTCTCGTTTCTTGGGAAAGACAATTTGCGAGCGAGCCACCCCGTCTTGACAAGATCTTAACACTCGAATAGTTAGCCGACCTCACTGTGACTAATTCCGAAGCGCCGGGGCAATTACCGGAAAGTATTTGGTCTCGTTTACGCCATTTTCTCTTTGGAAAACCGAGAGATCTCTACGATCCCACCCTCGGTCATCAGATTTCTCTGATCCCTTTCTTGGCCTGGATCGGTCTAGGCGCCGATGGCCTCTCCTCTTCGGCCTACGGCCCCGATGAGGCCTACCGGGCTTTGGGAACCCATACCTACCTGGCCCCGTTCTTGGTGATCGCGACCGCGATGACCGTCCTCATTATTTCTTACACCTATACGAAGATCATTGAGCATTTTCCGGAAGGCGGCGGCGGTTACATGGTCGCCACACAACTCTTGGGTCACTCGGCGGGTCTGATCTCAGGCGCGGCCCTCTTGGTCGACTATATCTTGACCATCACCGTCTCCATTGCCGCCGGGGGAGACGCAATCTCCAGCTTGCTCCCATTGGAATGGCATCAATACAAAGTACCTGTCGAATATGCGGCAATCTTCTTTCTCCTGATGATGAATCTGAGGGGGGCGAAGGAATCCATCAAGGTCATCGTGCCCATCTTCATGACGTTCATCATCAGCCACGCCCTCCTTATCGTGCTGGCCGTCTCGACTCATGCGAATCAAGTACATGCGGTGGTGGCCTCGACACGCACGGGCCTGAGCGAGGGACTGTCCTCGCTGGGGCTTTGGGGCCTTTTCGTCTTATTCACGCGCGCTTATTCCATGGGCGGCGGCACCTACACCGGGATCGAAGCCGTCTCGAACGGCTTGGCCATGCTCCGCGAGCCTAAAGTCGACACGGGAAAACGCACCATGCTCTATATGGCGACCTCTCTGGCGATTACAGCCGGGGGTCTCCTCCTGTGTTACATGCTTTTTCAGGTCGTACCTCTTGAGGGAAAGACCCTGAATGCCACGCTGGTTGAGAATCTTGCCGGACATTTTAGGCTCTTCGATCTTCCTCTGGGAGAATGGTTCGTGTGGATCACCATGTTTTCGGCGGCGGCCCTTTTGTTTGTCGCCGCTCAGACCGGATTCCTCGGGGGACCCCGGGTCATGGCCAATATGGCGACCGATTCCTGGCTTCCGAAACGCTTCGCGGCCCTGTCCGACCGACTCACGAGTCAGCGCGGCATCGTTTTGATCGGAGTCGCGGCCTTGGCGACTCTCGCCTACACCGGCGGCAACGTGAAGGTCCTCGTCGTCATGTACTCCATCAACGTCTTCGTAACGTTCTCCCTGTCTCAGCTCGGCATGTGCCGATTCTGGCTTCAAAAACGCAATTCCCAGAGCCGGTGGGTTCGAAATTTATTCCTCCACATCGTCGGCTTCCTTCTCTGCACCGCGATCTTGATCATGATGCTGGTTGAAAAATTCGAGGAGGGCGGCTGGATCACGGTCGCCGTCACCACCGGTCTCATTATTTTGTTTTTTTTGATTCGGGACCACTACCGTCACGTCTCCAAGCTCGTCAAAGAAGTGGATGAAATGTTTGAAGACATCCCCGTCGTTCCCCTAAAGGAACGCCGCGTTCCGAACCTCGATCCCGATAAACCAACGGCCGTGATCTTGGTCGGCGGCGGTTATGGACGGACCGGCATTCATACACTTCTGAACATTTTCAGACTTTTTCCGGACACCTTCAAGAACGTGGTCTTTGTATCCATCGGCGTGCTCAATTCGGACGTCTTTAAAGGCGAAAAGCCTGTGCACGACCTCGAAGACCGCGTTACGAAAGGACTCGAATACTACGTCGAGTTGGCTCAGGGGCTCGAAGTGCCTGCGACGAAGTTTCACCGGATCGGCGCGGACGTCGTGCAGGAGGCCTCCGAGCTCTGCGTGGAGATTTCGAAAAAGTTTCCGCGTTCGGTCTTCTTCGCAAGCGAGCTCGTTTTCCAGGAACCTCATTGGTTCCACCGTCTCCTCCATAACGAGACCGCCTACGCCATCCAGCGTCAGCTCCGGTTCGCAGGACTCTCTCTTGTCATCATCCCGATCCTCCTTTATAACCGCCAGCAACCGATCCCTAGTTTTTCGGACAGCCTGATCTACCGAGGCATCCCCGTAACGCACGAAGGCGCGGACCAAGACGCTAACGAAGACAAGTAGCTCTCCTATGGACATGGCCGTTGAAATGTTGGGTGCCGGCAAACGCTACGGGGCGCATTGGGTCCTCAGCCGTCTGAACGTCTCCATCCGGCGCGGAGACACCGTCGCCATTTTCGGCAAAAACGGCTCCGGCAAATCGACGTTTCTGAAGATGATCGCGACCTTGGTTGCGCCGTCCACCGGAAGCGTTCTCATTCTGGGCCATGACGTGCGGAAGGACAAGGGACCGATCCGCCGCAGAATCCGCATGCTCGGACACGAGAAACAGCTCTACGACGCCCTGACCGCGCGGGAAAACCTCAGACTGGCGGGCGATCTTCTGGGCATCCCCGCACCCGAGCGCGACGCCAAGATCGGACACATCTTGGATCGTCTTCAGATCTCGCGTTTGGCCGACCGCCGGATCGACGAGCTCTCGGAAGGAACCAAGAAGCGTGTCGTGCTGGGACGGCTGATCTTGAGCCAGGAGAGGACGGATCTGCTGCTCCTGGACGAACCGCATCCGACCCTGGATGACGAGGGGCGCCGGATCTTGGACGACCTCATTTCCGAATGGAAGTCCCAAGGCAAGACCATCCTTCTTTCGAGCCACGATCACGCCCAGGCTCTCCGTCACGCGCACCGTCTCTTGATCATCGCGGATGGAACGGTGGGCTACGATGGAGCGCCGAAATGAACCTGTTCTTCCGCCAAACCCTGGCGATCTTCCGAAAAGACCTCGCCATGGAGGTGCGGGAGGGCCACCACCTCGTATCGATCGTTCTCTTCGGGGTTCTCCTCCTTCTTCTTTTCAGTTTCGCCTTGAGCGTCGATCCCGAGCTCATGAGACGCATGGCGCCCGGACTCCTTTGGCTGGCGGTTTTCTTCACCTCCATCCTCTCCCTCAGCCATGCGTTCCGGAAAGAGACCGAAGACGGCCAATGGGATGGCCTCCTCCTTTTGGGAACCGACCCGCGCGCACTCTATCTCGGCAAACTCATGACCAACCTCGCTCTTGTTCTGCTTTTTCAAGCCGTCCTCCTGCCGATGATGGCGATCTTTTTCGATCAGTCGCTCCCGCTCTCGCTCGGCGTGTCGCTCTTTTTGGGTAGTTTGGGCATCGCGACCGTCGGCACCCTGTATGCGGGTCTCACGGCCAGCTTCCGGGAAGGACAGCTCCTTCTGCCGCTCCTGCTGTTTCCCATGCTGGTTCCGGTGCTCCTCTGCTCGGTAAACGTCACCGCGCTGGCACTCGCTCACGATCTCTTCGGCCAGCAGCGGGCCTGGCTCAAGTTACTGATATTGTTTGACACGATTTTCTTATTGGGTTCTCTACTATTCGCCGAAACACTGTTCGACAGGTCTTGAGGCAACTTATGATGTTCGTCCTATCCGTCATCGCCGCGGCCTTTTTCGCCTTCGCCGAATACCGGGGCCTCTTCATCGTCCCTCCGGACCGTATGATGGGCGATGTCTACCGCATCCTCTTCGTCCATGTGCCGTCCGCATGGATGTCCATGCTTTTCTTCCTTCTGAGCTTCGTGGGCAGCGCCGGATATCTCATAAGACGCAGTCCCGCCTGGGACCGTTTGTCTTACTGCGCGGCGGAGGTGGGACTTGTGATGAACGGCCTCGCCCTCTTTCTCGGATCGGTCTGGGGAAAGCCGACGTGGGGCGTTTGGTGGACGTGGGACCCGCGGCTCACAACGACGGCCCTTCTCTTCGTGATGTATTCCGGCTACCTCATCCTTCGGCGCTTGATCAACGACCCGGATCGGCGGGCCAAGGTCGCCGCCAGCGTCGGCCTCTTGATCTTTCTCAACGTCCCGCTGGTCTACATGTCGGTCAAGTGGTGGCGGTCGCTGCATCAAGTCCAATCGAACCCGAATTCGATGGACCCGTCGATGGTGGTTTCGCTCAGGCTCTCGGCCTTCGCGTTCTTGGCGGTCTGCCTCCTTCTCTTGATTTTCCGGCTGCGTTTGGCCAAGAAAGAGGCCGATTTGGAGGAGAGACTCTCTCTGCCTCCGGAAGGCCCAGGAGCTCCCAGAGCTCCTCAATCCAAGGTGACGACATGATTCAAGGCGGATGGGAATATATTCGTGCGGCTTACGCGGCGCCGTGGATTGTCTTCGCACTCTACGGCTTGAGCCTTTGGGTCCGGTGGCGCCGCGCAAAGAGACATGAATCGGAACAGCCATGAAATTATCCGGAAAACAAATTTGGAGCGCCGGGGCCGTCCTCGCGATCGTCGGGGCCGTCTCCTATATCCTCTGGGGAGGATTGGAGCAGAACCTCGTCTATTTCGTCACGCCCACCGAGCTTCTTGCCAAGGGACGGACGGCCATCGGC
>Ga0315281_10010433_pt1 | contig 12812 bp, 9 predicted proteins | sample YL17G07_0_MG_FD_204540 | JGI IMG/M metagenome (GOLD analysis project Ga0315281, IMG submission 204540) | Sediment microbial communities from Yellowstone Lake, YNP, Wyoming, USA - YL17G07_0 | ecosystem: Environmental > Aquatic > Freshwater > Lake > Sediment | place: USA: Wyoming | collected... | reverse complement strand
TTTGCCGCTGCCGTACTCTTCCGGGGCGTTTGTGCCGGTGGATTTTCCAGAAGCCAAAAAGCTGCGCGAATTGACGAAAGCGAACCGGTTGGGCGATGCGCTGATTATCGGGCGGACACATTTGCGCCCGGTGTTCACGTTGCTGGAAAAAGACCGCAAGGTATTCGTGATGTCCGATTCGTGTTTTTCCGGAAACATGGTGCGCGCCATCAACAAGGCGGGGGCGGGACATTTTCGCTATGTGCCCATAAGCCTGGATACGGATTCGATGATGGCATCATCTCCCGGGCCTGTAGCGGTCAGCAAGGAACCGGCGGCAGAATCATATCCTTACCGGCAACTGGTATTTCTTTCCGCCGCCAGCGACCGCGAACCGGCGCGGGATATTCAGACCAGCGATTTGATCTCGCTGCCCACGCTGGACGGAAAACCGCATGGCGCGTTGACGGACGCGGTGCTGCGCGTATTGTCCGGCGAGTTGGCGGCAGACGTGGATGGTGATGGCAAACTGAATTACACCGAGCTGCACCAGGCCTCCATGCAGTTCATGGAATCGCGCAATTACGGGCATACGCCGCAGCGTTTGCCGGGCATGGCCGATGACCGGATGCAAAGTGCTTCGGCGCCGGTGTTCGGCAAAGGGATACCCGTCGGGGGTAACCCGCCGGCGAAGCCCGTGACACAGGTAGCGGTGCGATTGGCCCCGTCGTTGTCGCATCTCAAGAGTACGCTGGAAGGCATCAGGGGCATCAAGGTGGTGAATGCATCCGACCAGGCGATGCTGGAGGTGGCTTCATCCGGGAAAGGGATCGAGTTGCGCGCCGGTTCGGGCGACACGATCATCGAGCTTCCCGAATCGAACGAATTGCTGGCGCGCAGGGTCGCCGCAGAGGTTTGGTGGCGCGGGCTGGTCGCACAGGCCAAGCCCGGTTTTCAAGTGAATGTCGAAACCAACCCCGCAACCCGTGGCAACACCTTCGTTGCGGGCGAAGAATTTGTATTCAATGTGCGCTCTTCCCAGGCGGCATCGCTGGTGATCCTCAATATCAACCCGGAGGGCTATGTCGCCGTGCTTTATCCTCAAAATGACAAGCAATCGATCCAGCATCCGTCCAGCCAGATGCTCAGCTTGCCGGAGCATGAAAAGATCGAGGTAACTCCGCCTTTCGGAATGGATCAGGTTGTGGTGCTGGCCTTGCCCAAAGCACCGGCGAACTGGTATGGCGTGAATAAAATAAAAGACCTCGCGGGGATAGACAGCCCGCGGATTCGCGGATTGGAAAGGTTATTGTCCGAACAGGGCGGACGGTTTGCCTGGCAGGCATTGAGTGTGAGAACTTATCCAAAATCGAATGCACCGTAGCAACCTCAAATTCAAAGTGCAATTGTAACTACTCGGGTCGAAGCGATAGGCTCAAAATATCCACAAACACAACCCCCTCTCCCCAGCCCTCTCCCGCAAGGGGAGAGGGGGAAAGACGGTTGTACCTGAATAATTACGTGCAATTTTCATTTTTGTATGATGGGTGGTAATTATTTAGTGATGTTACGCAGGCCCATCAATCTCCCCTCTCCCGCTTGCGGGAGAGGGACTCTTCAGCCCGCACATTGCGAGATAACAGGAAACTTACCAACACTTTTAAATTGGCCCGTTACGGTAAGTGTATATAATCGGCGGCCAGTGTAAAATCCGCTTTAACCCCATTTCGCATGGCTGTTCGTTTAACACGTTGCAGTATTTTTAATTTAACCCTAAAGGAGATATAACATGCCCTCGTTCAAAAAAGTAGTTTTGGCTGCCGGTCTGGCTTGCCTGTTTGTTCAGGCACCTGGTGCATTCGCGGCAGACGAATCAAAAAATATCCGTGTTCGCGACTCGCAGGATGGCACGGGAAATGCCGTGCAACTCAGCGTGACGGCGCTGAAAAAGAAATTCAAAGTGGATGAGCCGATCCAATTCACCGTCAAAGGCAATCAGGATTATTACCTGTATGTGTACAACCTTGATCCGAAGACAGGTGACTCGGTGTTGCTGATGCCGAATAAAAAGGTCAAGAGCAATCTGTTCAAAGGGGGCAAGTCTTACACCTTGCCAAAGGGAGTCGAATTTGTCGCCGACGAAGCGGGCAGCGAACACCTGATGTTTATCGCCAGCAAGGAAAAGATAGATTTGAATTCTGCCAACCTTCAGTCTGCGGGCGATTTCGGCAAAACCAATACCAAGGATCTGGAAGGCGCATTCAGCAAGAGCATCCGTGTTCGCGATGCGCAACCGGGGCGCGGCAACGGCTCGGCCTCGCTCACGGTTAAAATAGTAGATTGATCATATTCGGGACTTCACGGCCTGTGGTTACATTTAACCTGATTAACCACGAAGCTCAGCAAGTTGAACACACCGTTTTGCTCCCCTCTCCCACTAGTGGGTGAGGGGCCGGGGGAGAGGGTGAGTCGAAGAAAAAAATGTATTCTTTAACATGACACTTCCTCTCCCTAGCCCTCTCCTCAATCCTCTCCCGCAAGCGGGAGAGGAGGCGAACGAGAAAGGCAATCTTTAATCCTCGGGAGAGGGGGCTGCTGAACATTGTGGCTAATCAGATCATTCAATAACGAGAGGTATTCTTCATGAGTCGTTTCGTATTCTCATCGCGTGCCTTGGCGGGGGCGTTGCTGCTTGCGCTTTCCGGGGGTGTTCAGGCCGACCCAGCCGCAACTCCATCGGGCCTGTTCGATGTTTATCAGTCGAACAGGGAAACGGGTAGACCCAACCTGATTACACCCGATCTGCTGCTGGTTTCCTACGGGCTGATACGCCAGCACCAGAATACCAGCGTGGAATTTCAGATGATAATTCCCGAATTCAAGGCGTTGGCAGCCGGTTTGCAGGCTGCGCTGGCATCTTCTGCCGAAGGGGAAACAGAGGCGTTGGCGCGCGATTATGTGACGCTGTTGCAGGCGATGCTCACGGGCGTTTTACCGGAGAAGGCATCGGAAGTTTTGAGCGGAGAGTGGCGACAGGTTCAGCAGGCGGGCGGGCTGGCCGAATCTCCGCTGTGGGGCATCACGCTGGATTATTCCCAATTCAAACCGCGCGGACGTTACACGCAATCCGAGGATATGCGGCGTTACTTTGTGGCCTACCGCTATGCCGGCACGGTCAATTTCTTTGTTGTTCCAAGCAAAGCTACCGGTGTCGATGAGGCTAAAGCGAGGCAGTTGAGCCAGGTTGCAATCTACCTGTCCAGAGTAATCGCCAAGGATGTCAAGCTTCTCGGACATTATGATGCGATACAGTCCGCCTTAACGTGGGAGTACGGGCAAGCGGGGGATATGGGGGTAAAAGAGGTCGAGGCCGCCACCCGTGGTTTGGCTGATGGTACCCCGAAGGGCGAGGTGTTGCTGGCCTACGCGCGCAAACAGGGGCGGCTGCCGCAGATCATCGACCTGCCGGTAGATATTTCCAAGCTGGGCAAGGATGAAAAAATCGCCGAGGTTGCCCTGGGATGGAGATTATTGCCGGGCGCGCAAAGTGCGGACGGTGTAGCGGTGCAAACGGTGCTGTACCCCAACACCCGGACGTTTAACAGCCCTTGCGGGACAATCCAATGCGTGCGGCCGTGGACGGCAAGCATGATCGAGGGCAAGCAGGCCAAGGGTTATGTCAGCGCCTATGAAATCATGGCGTGGCAAGGTTCGGTGCAGGCACAATCGCAGGTTAAGCATCGCGGCGACAACTTGTTCGACGGATATGCCGCCGCTGTTGAAAAAGCGAAATCCGCCCTGCAATCCGACCGGGGGTTGAGCGGCGCGCAGGGTGCTTTTATGCGCGAAGTGTTTGCCGAAGCACCGGATCCAGGCGGGCGGCAGTTGACCGGAATGCTGGGGTTCTGGACCTGGCAGCAGAGCATCAACGCGCTGTACGCCAAACAGGTGATGACCCCCGCCAGCAAGAGCCTTTCCATGAACCCGCCCGCGCAACGCAAGGGCGCCGTGCTACTCGGCACACCGGGGTTCTATGCGGCGCTGACCAAGCTGTCCAAACAGAATGCCGAACACGCCGCATTGGCAAAGTTTGACCCCGCATGGACAAAGTTTGCTGAAATCACCCAACATCTCGCCAATATGGCAAAGGTAAAAAGCACTGCGCCATCGAACGATGCGGATGATACTTATTTAAACGAATTGGACACCACCCTGCTGGCATTAACCCATGGCAAGGATCGGCCGATTGTGGTGGACGTGCAAACCAACCCGCTGGACAAACTGGTAGTCGAAGAAGCGCTGGGTAATCCCGATATACAGGAACTCAACAAAGCGCGCGGCGCATGGTTCAGGCACTACGAATTCAAGCAGGACATGGGTGCGCGTCTGACCCATGAAGAATGGCGGAAAGCGCTCGGCAATCCTTGAGCGAACACACAGCGCACGCTATGCCGAACGTGCCATAAATGGAGAGGGTGATACCGCGATGACGCAATGGCCGGAAGACAAAGAACTTTCACGGCTGTACCGCGAGATACCGGAAGTCGGGCCGGGTACACGCTTGAAAGAGCGTGTTTTTGCCGCGGCGATGGAGCACGCTGCGTCAATACGCAACCGCCACGCGGGGAAGCATGAAACCTCCGCACCCGCATCGCCCGCCAGATTATTTCGTGGCTGGTGGATGCCTGCCGGTTTGGCCGCATCGGTCGTGTTGTCAGCCGTTTCATTTTTCCTGTTTCGTTCCGCGTCTGAAACTCAACAGATCGTTGTTGCACGGCAGGATATTCCTGTTGTTGCAGCCGAAACTGCCAAACCCCAACTTACGCTCCCGCCACGCATTCGCTTCGCCGAAGTCGAACCGGCCAAACGCTCTCACGAATTGCCTGCAAGCGACAGTAATACGGAAGTTTCTGAATCGGTTGTGCGACAGCAAGAAGGCGATGCCGCTACGGCGCAAGCATCCGCTGGATTTCCCGATGAATCCCGCAAAGGGATGACCAAAGGAAGGGTATCGCCTGAAGAAAAGCAACCGAAAGCCTGGCTGGATGAAATTCGCACCCTGCAAAAATCGGGCAAATCGTCCAGAGCCAAAGAGCAGATGCGCGAGTTTCGCCGGAAGCATCCCGATTACCCGCTGCCGGATGACCTCAAGGTGCTGGCGGTTCGCGGGCTGTAACGCAAGGATGGGGGTGGAGCGCAGCGCCCACACCCTCTCCCCCAGCCCCTCCCCCGCCTGCGGGGGAGGGGAGTAAAACCGCTGCATCTGGATAGTTACGAATCATGGGGCGCAACTATTCAGGTCGGAACGATATGCTCAAAATATCCACGAACACACTCCCCTCTCCTCTTGCGGGAGAGGGTTAGGGAGAGGGGTGTAAAGCCGCTGCACTTGAGCAGTTACGTTTATAGGATCAAACAGGGAGTCAATGATGTTGGCGAAGCGGCGGATTATATTGGGTTGGATGATGATGGGTTTGATGTTGGCAGGTTGCTGCGGGCAGCTGGTGACCAAGGCAGCGAAAACGGAGCCCGTCATTGCCTGGCAAGCTGCTCCGGGGCGGGCGGCCGAGTTGAACGGGCGGCACTATTATTTGCTGGAAGAGGGTTTCACTTGTTCGGGCGGGATGATTCCGGGCATGGCGGAGCCTTCGTGGCGCGAGCATGTCAGTATCAGCGACGGGCAGTTGCTGGATTGGGGTTCGCTCTGCAACGATACGCAGATGTTGATCGGGCCGGTGGATACCACGCTGGAAATCTCGTCCGATCTGTCGTGGCTGCGCTATCAGGACAAGGTGTACCGCCATTATGCGACACCGCCGCTGCCGCTTAAGCAAGGAGAGCGGCATGAGTAATTGCCGTATGAATAATTTTTGGCGCACTATTTTGATGGTGATACCGATGATGGTATCGGCTTTCGCGAGCGGGGCGGAAACCGGCGACAAAGGGGCTACGCTGGGGCGTATCCGCTGGGATGTGCGGACGATCAACGTGTGCTGGGTTGCCCCGTTGCAGGCGCATGCCGCTTACCGGGATATGGTGAAAAATGCCGTGCAGGCAACCTGGGTCAAGCAATCGGGTTTGCAGCTTACTGGTTGGGGCGAATGCCGGCAGGGCGAAAAGGCGGTGCGCATCGTAGTGGGGGCGGGGGAATGGCCGCGCGCGTCGGTGGGCAAAACCGCCTATTTGTCCGACCCATCCATGTGGTTGAATTTCGAGCTCGACAAAAAGCGCGGGTTCGAGGGATGCAGCGGCAATCTCGATCAGTGCATCCGCGTGATCGCCGTGCATGAGTTCGGCCATGTGCTGGGGTTGATCCACGAACAGGATCGTCCCGATACGCCCGATGAATGCCAGCGGTCTTTGTCTGTGGATCAGATCAGTTTGCGCAATCGCGATGCGGCAGACTTGCAGATGCTGACCCGCTATGATGCGAAGTCGGTGATGAATTATTGCAACCGGGAACACTGGGCGGCGAAGCTGGAAGTGATGCTGAGCGCCGATGATATTGCGGCGATACGCGCCCTCTTTGGCGAGCCGGAAACCGGCAGCAGGCCAACCCGCCCCGCCGCTGGCGGGTTGCAACATTTGCACAATCTGGTACGCTGAAGCGCTTTGAGCTCAGGGCTAATTGGTTCTTCAAAAAATCACCTGCTTAGCCACAAAGTTCAGCAAGTTGTAGCCCACCGTTTTGCTCCCCTCTCTCACTTGCGGGAGAGGGTTGGGGAGAGGGCGTAGGGTGGGCAGGTTTCATCTGCCCACGCGAATTGCGAAAACGGTGGGCAATGAAACTTGCCCACCCTACAGATGAAATGGAATATCACGGAAGCATCGCAGGTCGATTTAACCCGAAATAGATCGGTTTATCGTTTAATAGTCCGCAGCTCATTTTGTTGTCTTAACTTATCAGGAGAAATTGTATGGCCACACATAAAAATGCAGCAATGTCGATCACCTCCGCTCTTGTTGTTCTGTTGCTGTCAGCCTGGATGCCGGGGGCATACGCAGAAACATCGGGCAAAGCGCTGACGATGGGCGATAGCGCCACGGCTACCGAAAAATTCAAGTTCAACGCGGAGCCGCTGAAGAAAACTTACAAGATCAATGAGCCGATCCGGTTTAGGGTGAACGGCGACAGGGATTATTATCTCTACATTTACAGCCAGGATGAAGATGGCAGCGCGGTGCAGCTGTTCCCCAACAAAAAGCAAAAAAACAATCGCTTCGCGGCGGACCGCACCTATGTGATGCCGGGGAGGGATTCGAAACCGCTTACGGCAGACAAGGGCAATACGACCGAACGCGTGATGGTGGTGGCGAGCCTGAAGAAGCTCGATTTCAATTATGACTCCTTCGAATCCTCGGGTGATTACTATGCCGGCAAGGGCGATTTCCTGAAGAACCAATTCAAAAGCAAAGACATTCGCTGGGGCGACTCCGAGAATGACAGCGGGGAATCAACTTCCAAGCGCGACAGTGTGACGCGGACGATCAACCTGAAAATCAACAACCAGCGTTATGACGAGAATACCCGCGATGATGATTCAGCCCAATCGACCGGTGCAGTTATGCTGAATGCGAATAAGAAAACCTACGATGTCGGCGACACGATGCGGATCAGGTACGTCGCGCCGGTGGATGGCGTGGTTACCTTGGCATACGAGTATGAAGATGGCTCGCGCCAAGTTTTGCAAAAAACCAGAGTCAAGGGAGGCGAGATGAAGAGCGTCAAGGCAACAGCCGAGGCACCCGGCGGCAAGCATACCTTGCTGGCGTGGATGGGCAGCGGGTCACCCAAGGCGACAGAAGCCGATTATTACGATGAGGACGATACCAACAGCAAAGACATCCGCGTGGGCGGCGCTTCCGAGGGCAGAACTTCCCGGGAAGTGACCCGTTTCGTGATCCAGATCAACGAATAAACCCCAAAAAAAACGGAGAAACGCGATGAAGCATGCAAAGTGGAAAAGGGGCGCGCTGCTGGCCGCGCTTACGGGGGCGCTCTCACTGATGGCATCGGGACAAGCGCTGGCGGTGGACAAGGCATTGATCGTCGGGGTGGGAAAATATCGCCTCAGCCAGGCCAACCTGCCGGGGATCGACCTGGATATCAACATGGCAAAGGATATGGCAACTTACATGGGCATCCGCCCGGAGAATATACGTGTCATTGCGGATGAACAAGCTACTTTGTCCCGGGTCAGGAGCGAAATAAAAAATTGGCTCGGACAGGGAGTATCCTCCGATGACAGAGTGTTTTTCTATTTTTCGGGACACGGCACGCAAGTGAAAGACTTGAACGGCGACGAGGAAGATGGTCTGGATGAAGCGATGGTACTGCACGATATTGACGGGAGAACGCAACAAGGGTTATACATCGACGACGATTTCGGTGCCGACCTCAAAATGATTCCAAGCCAGAACGTGGTCGTGATGGTGGATGCCTGCCATAGCGGAACCGGCACTAAAAACGTCGATCTTTCCGGCGATAACAGCTTCAATGTGCATGAGGGTAAAAACAAATATCTGGACTTGTTTCATGTGCAACCCGAGGCCAGAAAAAAAGATCTCGGCATAACCGGAATGTCGGATGGAGCCGTATCCGGGGTGGACAACTATCTGGCATTCGCTGCGGCGCAGGACAACCAGCAATCCATCGCCACGGGCAAGGGCAGCCTGTTCACCGTCGCCTTTCGCGACTCCTTCGATTCCGAGCGCGGCAAGACAACCCCTCCTACATTGAGAAGCATTTATCAGGTGACCGAGGCAAAACTAAAGGATAGCGGGGTGAGTTTTCAGCCCAACATGAGCGGTAACAAGAAGATCGCGGAACGCGCGCTTCGCGTGGCGGATAACGGCGGCGAAGGCACTACGCGCAACGGGCCGCTGTGGCAGGATATATCGGGGCTGGTGGATCAGATGCCCCGTTTGCAGATCAGCGCACCCGCGACCCGCATCGACGGCGAATCGACGGAATTTGTGGTGGACGTTCCTTCCGATGGTTATCTGAACATCGTCATGATCGGCCCCAGGGATAACGGCACCGTGCTGTTTCCCAATTCCTACAACACGGACAACCGCGTTTCGGCCGGAAGGTTGAATTTCCCGACCGCGCAGATGCCGTTCAAAATAAAAGCGCAGCCGCCTTACGGGAAAACGTTGGTCGCCGCTTTTGTGACCAAGGAACGGGTCAATCTGATGGAAGAGGGATTCGGCAACCGGGATAGCTCCGGCAAATCCGTCAAACCATTCGCGAACGTCACGCGTAGCGGGATGAGATCGCTGACCAGGGGGACGCGCGATCTGGGTGTCAGCGCGAAAGACGAGCGCGATTACTGGGGCGGCAAGAGTGAAATTGAAATCAAAGGGAGATAATCATGAGCAAATTTGGTAAATGGGCAACGTGGATCATATTGGCGCTGGCGATCACCGGTTGCGAGACGACCGGCAGAAGCGTGCGCGACGGCGACGGCGTGGATAATCTTGCCGTGCTCGAAGCGCTGAAACAACCGGAAAAAGGCGGCATCAAGGTCGAAGTTGAAGCCAACGCCGGAGGCAATTACCATCTCGGCGACCCGATCCGTTTCAAAATCACCAGCGCCAGAAAAAGCAGATTGTGGATCATTACCGTAAACAGCGAGAATCAGGCCGAACTGCTGTTCCCGCATGGCAAAGATGATGAGAACACGCTCGATGCCAACCAGGAATATCTGTTTCCGCCACGCGACAGCAAACAGACCCTGCATGCCGACAAACCCTATGGTAAAACCGCCCTGGCCTTCATCGTCACCGGCAAAGATACCGAATTGGGTGACATTGTCAGACTGAAAAATGGCAACCTGCGCAACGTGTCTTTCGGCAGTGACACTCAATGGGGAGTAGCCAAATTGACCGTCAATGTAGAGAGATAGCAAAAGCAAAATGAAACGCGAGCCCGCCATCGGCCCATATTGCCGGGGCGGGCTTCGTGTCGTTGAGCCGGTGTAGATGCATTCCATGCACCATGATGCGCATAGCCGGGTAGGATGCGGTTCGTGCTGCACAACTCCCCTCTCCCGCTTGCGGGAGAGGGGCTGGGGGAGAGGGGCTGGGGGAGAGGGTGAGGGTGAGGGTGAGGGTGAGGGTGAGGGTGAGGGTGAGGGTGAGGGTGAGAGGGTGAGGGTGAGGGTGAGAGGGCTGCCGGGGGAAAAGTTGATGAGCGAGGGAAAAATGTTAACCAATGCCAAGGCCCTGCGCACCAACCAGACTGAAGCTGAGCAGAAGTTGTGGTATCACCTGCGGGCGCATCGTTTTATGCATTTGAAGTTTAAGCGGCAAAAGCCCATGGGGTACTATATTGTAGATTTTGTGTGCGTGGAACAACGGCTGATTATTGAGATCGACGGCGGGCAACATGCCGGGCAGGTAGAATACGATCAGCATCGAGATGCGTGGTTGCGTAGCCAAGGCTATACGGTATTACGTTTTTGGAACAACGAAGTCATGCAACAGTTGGAGGCTGTGTTGGAACAGATATGCGTTGCGATCACCCTCTCACCCTCTCCCCCGACCCCTCTCCCGCAAGCGGGAGAGGGGAGACGTGACTTAAAAGTATGAGGAGGAAAGCTGTGACGTGGAAGATAATCCGCATGGGCATGTGCTCTCCCCGCTATGACATAACTCCCCTCTCTCGAGGATTAAAGATTGTCTTTCTCGTTCACCTCCTCTCCCGTTTGTGGGAGAGGATTGAGGAGAGGGCTTTCTCGCGGGAGAGGGGCTGGGGGAGAGGGCGGATAGGGTAGCAACAAGCTGTCTCAAAAAATCAATGCCCCTAAATCAATGCCCCTAAATCAATGCCCCTAAATCAAAGACCCGAATGAAACACCCGAACATCATCGCGATCATCCTGGGCAGCTTATTGTTGGTTGCCGCACAAGCCGTGCAAGCCGCCAATGACGCGCGCAACCTCAAAGTGACGGGAGCGGGCAAACGCGTCGCGCTGTTGATCGGCAATGACCGCTACGGCTCCGTGCCCGCGTTGAAAAATGCCGTGGCCGATGCCCGCTCGATGGCGGCGGCACTCGAACGCGCCGGGTTCGCGGTGACACTCAAAACCGATGCCAATCTGGCCGCTATGAAGCTCGCCGTGCGCCAGTTCAAAGCCCAACTCTCCGGCGGCGACGAAGCGGTGTTCTTCTACTCCGGCCACGGCGTGCAGCTGGGCGCGGCCAACTACCTGCTGCCGGTTGACATCACCAGCGACAACGAAGAGCAGGTCAAAGACGACGCCATCCCGCTGCAACGCCTGCTCGACGACCTGCAAGACCAGAAAGTCAAGTTCGCGCTGGCCATCATCGACGCCTGCCGCGACAACCCGTTCAAGGGTCACGGGCGCAACATCGGCGGCACGCGCGGCCTGGCACCCACCAGCGCGGCAAACGGCCAGATGGTCATCTTCTCGGCGGGTGCAGGCCAGCAAGCGCTCGACAAACTGGGCAACAATGACCGCGACAAAAATGGCGTATTCACCCGCGTGTTCCTGCAAGAAATGCAAAAGCCCGGCGTCGAAGTGCATCAAGTGCTGCGCAATGTGCGCAGCCGCGTGGTGGCTATGGCCAAAAGCATCAACCACGACCAGATGCCCGCCTTGTACGATCAGGTCGAGGGGGATTTCCACTTTTATCGGGATGCGGGCGATGGCACGCAAATCGCGAGCCTGGTGCCTGTCCCGTCCCAGCAACCGGCGCGCCTCAAAACCAAGGACGAAATCGAGCAAGACTCGTGGGACAGCGTGCGAGACAGCAACAATATCGACGCGGTCAATGAATACCTGAAACAGTACCCCAAAGGCCGGTTTGCGGGGCAAGCCAAAATACTCATCGCCACCCTGAAGGCCGCCCCGGCCAAACCCGCCGAACCGGTCGAGCCGGCCACGCCGCCCTCTGGCCGCGAAGACGGCGAAAGCGCGCTGTGGAACGAAGCGCAAAAGGGCAACAGCAAGGAAGACTATCAGGCGTATCTGGATCAATACCCCAAGGGCAAATATGTTGCATTAGCCAAGAGCCGCATCAAGAAACTACAGGACGACGCGCAGGCCGCAGCCGAACAACAAGAGCAGCAAGCCTGGCAAGCCGCGCAGGATGAAAACAGCGAGGCCAGCTACACCCGCTACCTCAAGGGCTACCCGAACGGGCGCTATGCGGGTTTGGCCAAGGCGCGACAGGAAAAACTCAAGAACGACGTAGCGGCCAAGGAAGAAGCCGAACTGTGGAAAAAGGCCGAGAGCGGTAACGACAAAAACGCGGTGGAGGCTTATCTCAACAAATACCCGTCGGGGCGCTACGTTGCGGCGGCGGGCGACAAGCTCAAGGCCATCAAGGAAGAAGAAGCCAAAGGCCCGGCGATGGTGCGCATCCCCGGCAGGAACTACGAACTGGGCAAATACGCTGTCACGCAAAAAGAATGGCGCGAGGTGATGGGCAGCAACCCCAGCCACTTCTCAAGCTGCGGCGACACGTGTCCGGTAGAGCAAGTGAGCTGGAACGACGTGCATGAATTCCTGCAAAAGCTGAACGCGAAAACCGGCAGACAATACCGCTTGCCTGACGAGGCGGAATGGGAATACGCCTGCGCCGGAGGCAGCCAGAATGAATACTGCGGTAGCAACAACATCAATAGCGTCGCGTGGTACATAGAAAACAGCAACAACACCACCCATCCGGTAGGCCAGAAGCAAGCCAACGGCTACGGCTTATATGACATGAGCGGTAACGTGTGGCAATGGATGGAAAATTGTTATGACAGTAGCTGTGGTGGGCGCGTGCTTCGCGGCGGCTCGTGGTACAACAGCCCTGGCA
>Ga0315281_10010432_pt1 | contig 12812 bp, 10 predicted proteins | sample YL17G07_0_MG_FD_204540 | JGI IMG/M metagenome (GOLD analysis project Ga0315281, IMG submission 204540) | Sediment microbial communities from Yellowstone Lake, YNP, Wyoming, USA - YL17G07_0 | ecosystem: Environmental > Aquatic > Freshwater > Lake > Sediment | place: USA: Wyoming | collected... | reverse complement strand
TATGCGAAACGGCACAGCAAAGGTATGGACGCTGAGCAGCAAATACTCACCCGGTTTAAGCGGCTGTTCCTCCACGCTGACTTCGGAAATGCTGAAGCCCTCCGGCAAGGTGCGCGGTCTGAATTCCGAACCGTCATCAATGGGCACCCAGTCGCCAAATTTATTTTTGCTTAAGAAGCGGTATTGATTTTTCTCGCCCGACCACGCCAGCGATCGGCCGCTGGCGCGTGCCTCCAACCCCGCATTCTCAAGCAGCAAAGCCAGCCTGGATGATTCTTCACGCAGCGGTTCTTGCTGGTCTGGCATCAACTGCACCATCACCATACCCAGCGCAATACCTATCACGACCATCACAACCAGCAATTCAATCAGGGTAAAACCTCGCTGAGATGAGCTGCCCTGTAAATGGCCAGTGAGGTGCTTCAAGCGAAGAGGCATCCTGATGCAAACACCTCTACAACTCCCATGAGCCAATGTCGGCATCGTTGCCTTCACCACCAGGTGCACCATCCGCCCCCAAGCTCATCACATCAAACTCGCCGTGCAGGCCCGGTTGCAAATATTGATAGGGATGCTGCCATGGGTCATTGGGCAAACGCTCGAGATAACCGTTGCCTTTCCAGTTTGGTGGCAACGGGGCAATTGAGGGTTTTTTAATCAGCGCCTGCAAGCCCTGCTCAGTTGTCGGGTAACGCAAATTGTCCAGACGATAAAGCTTTAAAGCCTGAGAAATGGATGAGATATCCTGCTTGGCCGCGATGATTCGCGCCTCATCGGGACGGCCAATTATCTTGGGAACAATCAGGGCCGCCAAAACACCGATGATGGTAATCACGATCATGATTTCAATCAACGTAAAGCCGCGAGCAAACTTTATATTTGCACGATCTGCATTTTTTTCTGTTTTTAACGGTGCCATTCCAATCGCCACTCTTTCTGAATATGTACATTAAATTAACAAGTTAATATGCTAAACTGCACATCAGTGCAGTGCTGAATTTCAGTCACCGACGGAGACAATACATCAAGCCGGAATTAAATTCCCGGGAACGCAATATCAGATATTTTATCCGTCATTTTGATTATAACTTACGGCAGCAATTAAGCAGAACCCGCTGAAATCGCCGGATTTGGTGTTCGTTGTATACTGCGCACTTGATTAACGGAAATAACATGCGAATGTTGAGGATAAATTTAAATGTGTTTGCAGGTATTGGGGACTGGTTCATAACCGTTCTGGCACGCCTGCTTTCTGCATGGCCTCTTTCGTGGCGCAGCGTGAGCGTGCTGATTCTGGGCGTTTTACTGGCAAAGTGGTTCTGGATTTTCCTGGCACCTCAGGCAACTTTTACTGCCACGGCAGCAGACCCTTCCCTGGGGCATGAAGAAGGCAGAATCTTTGGGGTGGCGCAAACGGCTGGCCCTGCCAACGCGGGAGTTGTACTGCCCAATGTACAACTGATGGGAGTATTTACCGCAAGCTCCGGCAAACGTGGATTCGCTGTCATGAAAATAGACGCGAAGCGCCAACTCGGCGTGGCAGAGGGCGAAGAGGCAGCACCGGGTACCAAGCTGCTCGAGGTACATGCCGACCATGTCACCCTTGAACGCGGCGGCATGAAATACCGGGTAGATATGGTAAACAAACCCGCAGAAACTGCAATTAGCAATAAAATGGTCCCTGCAGACTATAACCGCGCAATAGCTGGCAAAAAAAATCAACCATAACCTATTTGAAGAAATGGAATGACTTCAGTTGCACAGACCAGCTATAAAACTAAAAACACCTGAATAACAATAACGGGATACGTAATGATTTGTTCAAAAAAACTTAAGGCTGTCTGTATCGTTTTAATAGCCACTTTTTGCCTGCCTTCAGCAGTGATGAGCGAGCAGGCAGAAAAAGTATCCCTGAACTTCGTCAACGCGGATATCGAAGAAGTCGTCAAGGCGGTGTCGCATATTACTGGTCGCAATTTTGTGGTTGACCCGCGGGTAAAGGGCACCATCAATATTATTTCCTCCACCCCTGTCGCCGCACCGCTCGCTTACGACATCCTGCTTTCCACCCTGCGCATGCAGGGCTTTGCCGCGGTTGAGGCGGGCGGCATGACCAAGATCCTGCCTGAAGCAGATGCCAAACTTTATGTCTCCGGCGTTAACGAAAGCAAAAGCTCCGGTGAGAGACTGGTCACCCGTGTATTTGTGCTGAATTATGAATCTGCCGCGCAATTGGTGCCGGTATTGCGCCCCCTGATTGCACCCAACAATATTGTTGTTGCCTACCCCGGCAACAACACGCTGGTGGTGACCGATTACGCCAGCAACCTGAAGCGTATCGAGCAAATCGTTCAAGCCATCGACCAGCCCAGCAAGGGCGTGCCTACCGTTATTCCCGTTGCCCGTGCCTCCGCCATCGAGCTGGCTCAAACCATCAATCGTTTGCTGCAGGATGGAGCTGCCGGAGTTGCCGGTTCTGCCGATTCGAGCCAGCGCTTTATTTTGCTGGCCGATGCGCGCACCAACAGCTTGCTGGTGCGTACCGAGAATCAGGAGAAGCTGGATCGCGTTCGAGAACTGGTCACCAAGCTGGACAATGAAACCGCCACGCTGGGCAATATGCATGTGGTGTATTTAAAAAATGCAGAGGCCGTCAAGCTGGCGCAAACCCTGCGCGCCGTGCTCTCGGGTGATACCTCTGCGATCGCGTCCACGGGTGCGGCCCCTGTTGCAGGCGGGTCGGCATCACCCGCCGCTGCAAGCAGCTCCGCAGCTCCTGCAGGGGGTGGCATCATCCAGGCGGATGCCGCCACCAATGCGCTGATCATTACCGCACCCAACAATGTGTACAACAATATGCGCGCGGTGATCGACATGCTCGACGTGCGCCGTGCCCAGGTCTTTGTCGAGGCCCTGATCGCCGAAGTGTCCGCCGACAAATCCGCAGAGTTTGGCATACAGTGGCAAGGCCTGTCCCCGCCTGATGGCGCCGGCAACCAGATAGGCGGTGGTACCAATTTCGGTGGCACAGGCACCAACATCATCGGCGTGGGCACCAGCATTGCCGCAGGGGCACCCTCGGTGGGCACAGGCCTGAATGTCGGCGTGGTACGCGGAGGGAACCTAGGCATTCTGGCGCGCGCCATGCAGTCTGACGTCAATGCCAATATTCTGTCCACGCCCAACCTGATGATGCTGGACAATGAAGAAGCAAAAATCATCATCGGCCAGAACGTGCCCTTTATCACCGGCTCACAGCAGGGAACCACTGCCAATCCCAATCCCTTTCAGACCATAGAACGCAAGGATGTCGGCCTGACCCTGAAAATCAAGCCGCAAATCTCCGAAGGCGGCACGGTAAAAATGCTGATCTACCAGGAAGTTTCCAGCGTGCAGGATCTGAGCAATCCCGCCGGTGTCATCACCAACAAGCGCTCGCTCGACACCACGGTACTGGTGGATGACGGGCAGATACTGGTGCTGGGCGGTCTGATACAGAACCAGGTCAGCCAGAGCGAGTACAAGGTACCCCTGCTGGGCGACATTCCCCTGATAGGCTGGCTGTTCCGCTACGAAACACGCAAGAGCACCAAGACCAACCTGATGGTGTTTATCCGCCCTTCCATCCTGCGCACCGCGGTTGCCTCAAATGGGCTCACCCAGGACAGGTACAAATATTTGCGCGAGCAGCAGGAACACAGCCAGTTACCGTGGAACCTGATCTTGCCGGGCATGCCTGCACCCAAGTCTCCCGAGTTTAAATCGTCGGCGGTTTCCGCAGTACCGGCAACTGGCACGCTTGGCACACCTGCCGCAAGCGCACCCAAGGAAGCCGGGAATTTAGCTGAAGCCGGAAATATAACTTCCAGCGTGACGGTCAATGTTGAAAAATCTGCGCCCGAAAGCAAACTGGCTGCCGAAACAGATGCTGCACCTATCACCAAGGCAACGCCTGCTCCGGCAAATCCATAAGTCATCATGGAACGAAATGTGTCGAACCCGCTGGAGCAACGCCAACTGAACAAAAAACTTCCCTATACCTTTGCCAAGGCAAAAGGGGTGCTGTTGAGCAGCCTGTCAGATGAGCGCGCAGAAATTCAGGTAAAAAATGGCGCCACGCCAGCCACCCTGGCAGAACTGCGGCGCACCCTGGGCGTGCCCGTACAAGCCACCCTGATAACACCGGAGGCATTTGATCAGGCGCTGGCACTGGCTTATGCGCAGTCCGACGGCTCAGCCGCTGCCATGGTGGGCGATGTGGAGCAGGACATGGATTTATCCCAGTTGGTACACGATCTGCCGCAGACAGAAGACCTGCTGGATGCCGAAAATGACGCACCTGTCATCCGCATGATTAACGCCTTGCTGACCCAGGCCGTGCGTGACACCGCTTCCGATATACACATTGAACCGTTTGAAACTCGCTCGGTCGTGCGCTTTCGTGTCGATGGCACACTGAAAGATGTGGTGGAGCCGCACCGCGCCCTCCACGCGGCGATGGTCTCCCGCCTTAAAATCATGGCCGAGCTGGACATCGCGGAAAAACGCCTGCCGCAGGATGGACGCATTACCCTGCGACTGGCGGGCCGCCCGGTGGATGTGCGTGTATCGACACTGCCTACCGGTCATGGTGAGCGCGTGGTGTTGCGCTTGCTGGACAAGGATGCCGGACGGCTGGATCTGGAACGGCTCGGCATGGATAGCGCAACGCTCAACCAGATCGATGCGCTGATGCGCCAGCCACATGGCATCCTGCTGGTGACCGGCCCCACCGGCTCCGGAAAAACTACCACCCTTTACGCCGCGCTATCGCGCATCGACGCCACAGTGACCAATGTGATGACGGTGGAAGACCCGGTTGAATATGATCTGGACGGCATCGGCCAGACCCAGGTCAACCCGCGCATCGACATGACCTTTGCACGTGCGCTGCGCGCCATTTTGCGCCAGGATCCCGATGTCATCATGATAGGTGAAATTCGCGACCTGGAGACCGCGCAGATCGCGGTACAGGCCAGCCTGACCGGGCACCTGGTACTCGCCACTCTACATACCAACGACACCGCAAGCTCGGTCACCCGCCTCACTGATATGGGCGTTGAACCTTTCCTGCTCGCCTCCAGCATGTTGGGCATTCTGGCGCAGCGGCTTGTGCGCTGCCTGTGCACCGCCTGCCGTGAAGCCTATACACCCAATCCCTCCGAACTCGCTCTGCTCGAAGGCGCCACACCATCCAAACTGTACCGCCCGGTGGGGTGCTCAATTTGTTCTCACACGGGCTACCATCGCCGCACCGGCATCTACGAATTGATGCATGTGGATGAAAGCCTGCGCCGCCTGATCCACGACCGTGTTGCGGAACAGTCCCTGCGGCAATACGCCCTACACCATGGCATGCACAGCTTGCGGCAGGATGGCTTGCGCCTGGTGATATCCGGCATCACGTCGCTGGAAGAGTTACTGCGTGTCACCCGCGACTAAGGCCACTTCATGTCCGCATTTCGTTATGAAGCACTCGACAGTGAAGGCCGTACCACACGCGGCGTAGTGGAAGCAGACGGCATGCGCCAGGCGCGTGGCCGCATACGCGAACTGGGCCTGACTATCATCAGCGTAAATACCGTAACACAAGACACCCTGCATGCAGGCTCGGGGAAGATACTGCGTATGCGCAGGGGTATCTCCACTTCTCAACTCAGCATGCTTACGCGACAACTGGCCACCCTGCTTGAAGCCGGCCTGACCCTGGAAAACTCCTTCAGTGCCCTGATTGAACAAACGGATGACGATGCGCTGAGACACATCCTCGCCGGCGTTCGCTCGGAGCTGCTTGAGGGCAATACGCTGGCACAGGCCATGGGGCAATATGAAAGCATCTTCCCCGACATCTATCGTGCACTGATCAAGGCTGGCGAAGCCTCAGGCGAGCTGTCCCAGGTGATGCTGCGGCTGGCCGATTACACCGAATCGCGCCATGCCCTGCGGCAAAAAGTTGTACTGGCCTTTATCTATCCTGCCATCGTTACGGTAGTGGCTTTACTCGTTGTATTTGGCTTATTGATCTATGTGGTGCCGCAAGTCGTCGGCGTGTTCCAGCAATCGCATCAGACCCTGCCCCTGTTGACGCGTATGCTGATTGGCCTGAGCGCTTTCCTGCAGGCAACCTGGCTCTATTTGCTGATCGCGTTTGCTGGAGCAGCGTTCTCCATACGTGCATTACTGCGTCAGGAAAAAATTCGTTTTGAATGGCATCAGCGCCTGTTGCGCCTGCCCATGCTGGGCAAACTGGTGCGCGGCCTCAACACCGCGCGAATGGCCAGCACACTGGCCATCCTGGCAGGCAGCGGCGTACCGCTACTGACTTCGCTGCAAGCCGCCGCAGGCGTCGTCACCAACCTGCCCATGCGCCTCGCCCTTGAAAATGCCGCGAAAAAAGTGCGCGAAGGCGTCACCCTGAGCCGCGCCCTCGCCGCCTCCGGCCTGTTTCCACCGATACTAGTACACCTCATTGCCAGCGGCGAAAACAGCGGCAAACTCGATGCCATGCTCGACCGTGCCGCCAAACAGCAGGAACAGGAGATAGGCAACTACACCTCGGTGCTGACCTCATTGATGGAGCCTGTGCTGATATTAATTATGGGTGCTGTGGTGCTGACGATCGTGCTGGCCATCTTGATGCCGATTATTGAGATGAATCAGATTGTGCGATGAGATGTGGTGTTACATTTGGGTGTGAATGAATGGCAACGGGCTCCGTCCCTATTCCTGTTCGTTATGGTTCCACAAAGGGAATTATTGTGAGGAAAGAAGCAATCGAGGTCTATTCCCTTATAATTCTTTTTATTCTAGAAAGGTAAATGGAGGTATCAGTGATAGATAACGTTGGACTTATAATTGTGCTTTATTCTTTGTTTGATATCGAAGATGTAAACGCTTATACAGCCCCTACACCTGATGAGTTCGATACTTGGCTTTTGAATGCTGACGATGACGATTGGTACACTGATCCTGGAAAACTCAGTAGATTGATAACATCAGTAAAATGGGCTAGATCAAATCCAAATTTCGATTTTTCCTCACTGATTCCCAATGTATATCGATTACACAGCCAAGCAGATATTAATAAATATATTTGTAAAATGGATGATTCTTTATCCCTGTGGTCCTCTTCAAAGAGGAATAAATAGTTACATAAGGGAAGATCTTATACAAAATAAACGCCAGATAATAAATTGTGAAAATTGGTCAATTCCAAACTCGCAACATTTCACTTACCCAAAAACTACATAATCCAAATATCAGTATTTTCTGTCAGCCGCAAACTCAGCCAATTCCATTAACTCACTTCAGCTGGGTCAAGTCTTGCATTAACACATCCAGCCAGCTCTGCAGCAATAAAGCTACGCTATTCCGCCATACTCCAGCAATGTCATCATTTCGCTAAACGCCCAGACCAATAGGCAGGCTGACGGCGTTGATGTGCGACAGCAAGTACAATAATTTGCTTTTGGCCGGCGCGATAAATGACGTGAAAGGGAAAACGTTTCATTCCGGCATTGTGGATGTTGGGCACGCCGATAGACGGATAAAAAAATTTGGCGCAGAATAAATATGCGCCATGACTGATTCAAATTCTTTCAGGTAGTCTGCACCCAAACCGGGCAGCCTTTCTACGTAAAAATTGACGTTATCGTAGTGTTCGGCAGTTGCGGCACGGTGAAACCTGTACGTCATCGCAACGGAGCACGGGCAGCGGCGCTTACATCCTCGGCAGAAACAGTATCGGCCACTCCGCTGTCAATTTCCGCAGAGCGACGCAAAGCTTCGACACGCCATGCTTCGGCCACCTCATCCTCATTTTGAACTTCCAGGCTGAGCAACAATTTATGCGCAAGTTCGGCACGTTGCTTCAAGGGGAGATGCAGTGCAGTGTCTTCAAGTGTGTCAGTATTCATGGTGCTCCTTTCGAGCTTGCGTATGGCGTATTGTAAGATGTCAATAAGCGAAGTGCAATGCGGGACAGTTTGTATCAACACAGTGTCATATCAGACCGCACAAATCAAAGCACATCCTGATTAAATCGCAGCAAGGCCAGCGTAACTCAGGCTTCAGTACTTTCTGTCAGCCGCAAACTCAGCCAATTCCATTAACGATTTTTTGTAGATCGTATCCGGCAAATCAGCCAGTGCGGCACAAGCTGACTCGGCTTCGCGTTTGGCCTGCTGACGTGTGTATTCAAGGGCGCCAGTCTGTTGCACCACTTGCAACACCTGATCAAACAGTTTCAGGTCGCCCTGTTCGATCGCTGTGCGCACCAATGCTGCTTGTTCAGCACTGCCGTGTTGCATTGCGTAAATCAAAGGCAATGTGGGTTTGCCTTCGGCCAGATCGTCTCCCAGGTTTTTACCAATTTCCTGTGCGTCGCCGGAGTAATCAAGCACGTCATCCACCAGTTGGAACGCAGTTCCAAGATGCACGCCATATTTTGCGACTGCTTCTACGCTTGCCATATCCGCTTTGGCTACAATCGCGCCCAAGCGCATCGCGGCCTCAAACAATTTGGCGGTTTTGCAGTAGATGACGCGCAGGTAATTTTCCGCATCCACGCTGGCATCGTGGCAGTTGAGCAGTTGCAGCACTTCGCCTTCGGCAATGATATTGGTAGCGTCTGACATGATTTGCATGACTTGCATATCGCCCACTTCCACCATCATCTGAAAGGCGCGTGAGTAGAGGAAATCTCCCACCAGTACGCTGGCCGAATTGCCAAACAATGCACTGGCGGTGGCTTGCCCACGGCGCAGATCAGATTCATCCACCACATCGTCGTGCAGCAGCGTGGCCGTGTGTATAAACTCGACCACTGCGGCCAGGTCATGGTGCTGGGTGCCGCCATAGTTAAAGGCTTTAGCTGCCAACACCACCAGTGCAGGGCGCAGGCGTTTGCCGCCACTGTTGACAATATACTCGCCCACCTGATTGACCAGGACGACATCGGAATGCAGACGGGTGCGGATCACCTGATCCACCGCTTCCATATCTGCCGCCAGTAATTGTTTCAGATTTTCTTGAGACACTGATACACCATCTTTATTTGTAGATTGTTGCCTTAAGGATCAAGCACCAGACAAAACAAAGCGGGCAAAGCACGCCCGTTTAATGGTACGCATTGTCGCATAAAAAGACTGGCCGTGGCTCACCCAGCCGGTTTACGTCGCCACAAATACAGTCCTATCAACACACCTAGCACGCTCATGCCAGCCACGTAATGTGGTGCTGCCATTTTGTCTGTGGCAAGCATTGAGGTCACCAGCACCGGCGTCAGGCCGCCGAATATTGCATAAGCCACGTTGTAGGAAAACGACAATCCGGAAAAACGCACAACAGCAGGGAATGATTTGACCGCTGTGCTGGGCACCACCCCGATCACACCAACAAAAAAGCCGCAGAAAGCATACAGGGCGTTGATATTTTCTGTTGAGACGGACACTTGCTGATACAGCAACATCGAGCTGATACCCAGCATGATGCAACCTACTATCATGACACGCCCCGGCCCAAAACGGTCTGCCAGAGCGCCCGACACAATACAACCGATGCTCAAAGTGAGAATAGCGATGCTGTTGGCCAGCAAGGTTGTTGCGGGTGAAACACCATACAGCTTTTGGAACAGTGCGGGTGTCATCAAAATCATCACCACAATTGCAGCAGATAACAACCAGGTCATCAGCATGGTCAGCACGATCGATTCGCGATGTTCGCGCAACACCTGTTTCAACGGCATTTCACTGGCCAGTTGTTGCTTGGCCTGCATTTCCTTGAACACGGGTGTTTCGTGCAGCCACTGGCGCAACCAGAAAGACACAAAACCGAACACACCGCCGATGATAAAGGGCACACGCCAGCCTTCTGCCAGCACTTCGGCAGGTGTGTAGGTTTTGTTCACTGCCATCGCCACCAGCGAGCCCAGCAGAATACCGCCCGTCAGCCCTGCTGTGAGCACGCCGCAGGCGAAACCAATATGGCGCGGCGGCACATGCTCGGACACAAACACCCAGGCACCCGGCACCTCGCCCCCTATCGCAGCACCCTGCATCACTCTAAAGAATAAAAGCAAAATCGGCGCCCAGATACCGATCACCACATAGGTCGGCAACAGGCCAATTGCCAGAGTAGGCACGGTCATCAGCACAATGCTTAGCATAAACATTTTCTTGCGCCCCATCAGGTCGCCAAAATGCGCCATGATGATGCCACCCAATGGGCGCGCCAGATAACCGGCCGCAAATATGCCGAAGGTCTGGATCAGCCTTAGCCACTCCGGCATGTCCGCAGGGAAAAACAACTTGCCAATCACCACTGCAAAAAAAACGTAAATAATGAAATCGTAAAACTCCAGCGCCCCGCCGAGCGCTGCCAGTACCAAGGTTTTATAATCCTGCCCGGTTAAATTTTGCATTGTTCTTATCCCTTTATATTTTCCATATTTGTAATTCTACACTTAGCCCCTTATTGTTAGCAGCAAGCCAATGCAATCAGCGTTAAGTATTGCGCAAATCCCCATATTCGTGGATAATCCGCTCCCCTCAAGCGTGCGTACTTCTTGCCGCACCGACAATTGAAACAAGGAAAACAAAATGAAAACCGATATACACCCGCAATATACTGAAATTGCCGTAACCTGTAGCTGTGGCAATGCGTTTAAAACCAAATCAACCATAGGCAAGCCAGCATTGCATGTTGAGGTGTGCTCCGAATGCCATCCTTTCTATACTGGCACACAGAAAATTGTGGATACAGCCGGACGTATCGAGAAGTTCAATCAGAAATACAACAAGGCTGGTGCAAAAGCAGCTTAATACGCTCTTGCGATTCACCCTAAAAAAAGGCAGCATTAGCTGCCTTTTTTTATTGGATCAATTTGGTCTTATCAGGCCATAATCACTACCTGAGTAAATATCAACTAACGTTCAAATAATACACATGCACAAGTCAATTCCACATCAATTTAATCAGCGTTGCATTTTAGGTTTAAACCCCTCCCAACCTCCCCTTGTCAGGGGAGGAGCTGGTATGGGCGCAGTTTAAATAGCTTAAATTTTGATCAAACTAGTCTAGACCCGCCTTCATGTTCGCCTACTCTTACTTCAAGGAAACACCGATCACTACCGGCAAAGCATGGTTACTGGGGCTGCTGTGTTTTATCTGGCTGGCCACGGGGCTGATCGGGCACGATCCCTGGAAGCCGGACGAAGCTTACACGTTTGGCATTATTTACCATATATTGCAAAGCGGTGACTGGCTGGTACCTACGCTAGCCGGTGAAGTTTATCTGGATAAACCTCCCCTTTTTTATATCACTGCTGCTGTCTTGTCCAAGCTGTTTTCACCCTTGCTTCCTTTGCATGACGGTGCGCGCCTTGCCAATGGGGTTTTCGTAGGCTTGTCGCTGCTCTTTACCGGCTTTGCCGGACGTGAGCTGTTTGGCAAGGATAAGGGCTGGGCTGCGGTAATCATTCTGATTGGCTGCCTGGGCATGCTGGTGAATGCACACCTGATGAGCACCGACCTGGCCTTTCTCGCAGGATGCGCCATGATGTTATATGGCTATGCGCTCTCTTCACGCAGGCGCCTGCTCGCGGGACTGTTGCTGGGCACGGGCATTGGCATTGGCTTTATGAGCAAGGGATTTATTGCACCGATATTGTTTGTGCTGATCAGCACGACCCTGCTTTCGTTCAGGCAATGGCGCAATCGTGATTATGCGCTGACTATCGCCGTGGCCATGGTAACGCTCATCCCGTGGTTAACCGTCTGGCCTTCGTTGCTTTATCAGCGCTCGCCTGAATTATTCATGACCTGGTCCTGGCATGAAAATATCGGCAACTGGCTCAGCCACGCCAAAGCAACCGACGCGTCCTCCCTTGTTTTCTACCTCAAGATTCTGCCCTGGTTTGCCTGGCCTGCGCTGCCGATGGCTGCATGGGCGGTATGGGATGAACGCAAAAAAATTCTGCACGAACGCGAAAGCCAGTTATTGCTAGTGAGTTTCATCGTGTTGCTGCTTTCGCTCAGCCTTGTTCCTTACAGTGAAGAAGTGTTCGCCCTGCCGATGCTATTGCCGCTTGTGCTACTCGCCACCATGGCCCTCCCCAAGGTTCGCCGCGGGGCAGCCAACGCGCTGGATCGCTTTGGCATCATCACCTTCGGCTTTGTTGCGCTCTTGATGTGGTGGGGCTGGGAAGGCTTGATTGCGGGCAACAATACCCGCGTGTCCCGCTGGTTACGAGCCTATCAGTCGGAATTCGTACCCACGTTTGATCTGATTACATTCCTGATCGCCATCACGGCGACCATCATGTGGATTATTTTTGTCTGGCGCGTGGGCCGTTCCATACGGCGCTCGGTGATTAACTGGGCTGCCGGCGTTACCCTGATCTGGGTACTGAGCATGTCCCTGTGGCTACCCTGGCTGGACTTTAACAAGAGTTACCGCACCATGGTGGCCTCACTGGCTGAGGCACTGCCTGCAAAACACGGCTGCATCGCCAGCCGCTATCTGGGTGACGGGCAAAAAGCCATGCTGCATTATTTTGGAAACGTTCTGACCAAGCCAGGCGGGGAGCTGAACTGCGACCTGCTGCTGACACAGGGCAATCTGTCGCGCTCAGACCAGCAGCAAGGCAACTGGAAAGTGCTGTGGACAGGCGGCAGACGCGGGCAGACCGGTGATAGATATTATTTATACCAGCGTGAGCGATCCTGAAATGGCATGGTGCGTAAAATGCACCCTACATTTTTTTACCGGGGAT
>Ga0315281_10010431_pt1 | contig 12814 bp, 10 predicted proteins | sample YL17G07_0_MG_FD_204540 | JGI IMG/M metagenome (GOLD analysis project Ga0315281, IMG submission 204540) | Sediment microbial communities from Yellowstone Lake, YNP, Wyoming, USA - YL17G07_0 | ecosystem: Environmental > Aquatic > Freshwater > Lake > Sediment | place: USA: Wyoming | collected... | reverse complement strand
TACGTCGACGAAGGGCTGAGCTTTACCGATGCCGACGAGACCGTTCGCCGCCAGGCTATCGAGCGCATCAAATCGCATGTGCGATTTGCGAAACGGTTCGGAGCGGGTGTGATCATCGGGCTGATCCGAGGCACGGTGGCCAAAGGCAGCGACAAGAACGTTGCCTGCAACCGGATGGAAGCCTGTCTCAAGGAATGTTTACAATATGCGGCGGCGGAACAGGTCGAAATCTATCTTGAGCCTCTTAACCGATATGAAACTCAGTTGATCAACACCATCGACGAAGGCATCACACTGGTCGACCGCGTCGACGGCCTGAAGCTTCTTGCCGATACTTTTCACATGAACATCGAAGAACCGGATATTTGCCGGAGTCTCCGACAAGCCAAACCCTGCCTCGGTCATGTGCATTTCGCCGACAGCAACCGCTGGCCGCCGGGCCAGGGCCACCTTGATTTTGCCGAGATTCTCGCGACGCTGCGAGACATCGGCTACGACGGATATATCTCGATGGAAATGCTCCCCAAGCCGACGGCTGAAAACGCTGCCCAGTTGGCGATAACGCACATGCAAGCGATTATCCAGAATAGCTAGGCGTCCCCCCCCGCGATCCGGCGGAGAGGGAAGCGACGACGGCTGTGGGCAGAAGCTCTCGGCGAACAGGCGCACGCGTTGGGTCTGCAAGAAGTCATTGAAAGACCCCGCAGACAGTGTATGATAAGCGACAGATGATCCTCGACAGTCGTGATCAGGAAAAGTCAGAAGGAGAAGGAGAAGGTCGGCCATGCCATACAAACTCGAGCAAATCGATCCGAACACCAGTCACGTTCCGTTGATGGGCATTTCTGAATGGGCGGGCTACTATGGTCATTTTGGGTTGGCCCTGCCCGACGACCCTGTTACGGCTATTGATAAGTGTATCGATGATCATTTGGCCATCGGATTCGATCAAATCGTGTGGGATTGCGGACGGTCCACTATCAACTATTGGTCGGATCTGCCTAATACGACCCGATCGCTCGAACGATGCGGGAAAGAGGCGATACCCAAAGTATGGAAGGCGCTACATACCGTTCTGAATCAAACCTGTCCGTTGCGTCGGGCGATAAAGGTCTGCCGGGAGCGGAATATGCCTATTCTCGGGCGACTGTGCATGCAGCGGCATTATGGCAATCCTGGGTCCGAGAGTGACACGTCGCGGTTTGCGGCGGAGAATCCGCAATTGCATGAGATCAACAAGAATGGCAAGATGTCACTCGATAAGCTTTGTTACGCCTTCGACGAAGTCCAGCAGGAGCGGATCGATATTCTGCTCGAGATCCAACGAACCGGCGTCGATGCCCTGCTCCTGGACTGGTGCCGACAAACGCCGATCCTGAAATACCATCCCGCCCTGGTTGATCCCTACATCAAGAAAACCGGGGTCGACCCTCGCAAAATCGATACCTCGAACCCCGATGACTATAAGGAGTGGTTCCAGTACCGCGCCGATGTGCTGACCGGGTTTGTCCGCAAGCTGAGACTCGCGGTCCGGCAGCAGGAAAGAAAGCTCGGCCGAGCGTGTCCGATCGTCGCTCGCATTCCGGATAGCGCCCCATGGGTAACGACGGCCTTTGGGCTCGATATGGACCAGTGGTTCAGAGAAGACTTGGTTGACGCGACCATGCTCAGTCCCTTTCCTCTATGCATCGAAGATCCTGGGTATTATCCCGAATATCACATTTCGATGGCTCACAAATATGGCAAGGTCTGTATCGGCGGGGTTGGGTCCAGCAGTCTGCTCGTGGAATTTCCGAAAGAAGCAAAGGACTATCATCCCAAACCGGTCTATCAAAAAGCCCACCGCCAGTACGAAGCAGGCGCCGACGCGATGAGTGTCTATCAGACCGATGTATTGATACACATGCCGTATCTGCAGGATCTGATAAGAGAAATCGCTGACAGGACGACCGTCGCTCGTCGCTGTCAGGAACTGCCCGATCCAGAACGGCCCGAACAGATGAGCTGCGGTAACGATTGGCACACGTATGTCAGGCACAGCCTGCAGATAAGCCGCTCCCGCAGCGACGGCAAAGACGCCCTGTAAGGCCAGCAGAGACACGCAGAACGTGAAGTAACAGGGCGAAGGCAGACAACGAGGGACAGAGCTACGGCGGTTCTTTGCCGCACAAAGCGCTGCTGGCGATTGTCGCTTAACCCTTAAAGAAAAACGAGTGTTTCTGCCTTGGGCAACGGTCGGTTACTTCTTTTTCTGAGAGGTGCAGGTACATTCAGAAGAGGGTTTCTTGCAGCCGACGCAAACACCGTCCTTGATTTCGCGACCACATTTCTTGCACGGACTACATCCACAAGCCTGACACATAACGACCTCCGCTTGCTCAATAAACTTGAAGAGTCCGAAACAAACACCTGCCGGTTACTCTTCTTCCTCTTCCGATTCACAGGTGCATTCACTTGCCGGGCGGCCACAGCCGACACAAACACCGTCATCGATCTCCTGGCCACAAACGGCACATGGCGCACACCCACATGTCTGGCACATAATGGCCCCCTTTCAATTTTCAAGAGTTCAGATTGACCCAACCCGTGTTCAATTATAGCCCGAAAATCGCCAAAGGCCAAAGCCCCTTGTCCGGTTAACCGGCTGGGGCACCCCCGATCAGATGCCCACGGGAACGCCGCCGGGAGGGTAAATCGCTTCGAGCTTGGCCAGAACATCGCCAGAAATATCAATTTCGACGGCCCGCAAGTTCTCCTTGATCTGATCGACGCGGGTCGCCCCGAGTATCACGCTGGTCACTTCCGGCCGCCTCAGGCACCAGGCGATGGCAAGCTGGGGCGCGGTCACCCCCATCTCGGCGGCGAGTTTCACCAATTCCTGAGCCTTCTTCTTGTTTTCCTCGGTCCAATACAGTTTCTTGATGACGGAGCTGGTCTCGTCGTCAGCCGCTCGGGTGCCTTGGGGAGGTTCCTTGCCAGGAAGATACTTTCCGGTAAGCATCCCATGACCCAGCGATGAGAAAACGACGTTGCCGATCCCCTGGGCAAGGGTCGCCGGGAAGACCTCCCTTTCCGGATGACGATAGAGCAAGCTATAGCGGGGCTGATTGACCGCGAGGGGTCGGGCACCGATCTGCCGGGCTATCGCCTGGGCCTGAATCATCTGGGCGGCGGTCCACTCGCTGACACCCCAGTAAAGTATCTTGCCCTGCCGGGCGAGGTCTTCCATCGTGCGGATCGTCTCTTCGAGCGGCACCGTCGGATCCGGGCGGTGGCACATGTAGACGTCAACATAGTCCATGCCGAGCCGTTTCAAACTCGCATGACACTGCTCAAAAATATGTTTAGCTGATAGACCCCGGTCGTTTGGCCCCGATCCCATCGACGCCCAGACCTTGGTCAGAACGAAAAGCGATGACCGAGGATAGTCGTTGAGGTACTTGCCCAGGACGCGCTCAGCCTCGCCCTTGTTGTAGGCATTGGCGGTGTCAAAGAAATTGATTCCGTTCTCGTACGCGAATCGGATTGTGTCACGCGAGGTCTCCTCGTCACACTTATATCCGATGGTCAGATAACTGCCCAACCCAAGACAGCTCAAACGGGATCCCCACTTTCCCAATTGGCGGTATTTCATCGTCGGATCCTCCTGTGCGGGTGTATCAGCCATTATAGATACGATGGGCCAGGTTCCACAAGCTCCCGCCCGCCAGCGTATCTTTCTCGCTTGACTGGACCACGATCTGCTCTGGGCGGTAGTGGTCCAGTCTCGGTCGGACCCGTCGCCTGGCCGCTAGCCGGATCTCGCACGGGGCCAAGCGGAAGGCCCGCTTTTCAAAGCTCTTGCCGATCCTGGCCACAGACGTGATCCATGATCCGTTCGAAATCGTCGAGGCTGTAGTATTCTATGATAACTTTGCCGGTGTCTTTTTTTCGGCCGGCTTTGATCTGAACGCGTGTGCTCAGGGATCGGGTCATCTGCTGCTCGAGATCGAGAATGTTCGGGCTTTTCTGGACGATCTTAGCCTGGGCAGGATGCCCTTCTTTGCTTCGAGCGGCCAAGGCTTCCGCCTGCCGAACCGAAAGGCCCTGTTGAACGATCTGGACGGCCAGTTTGATCTGCAGCGAAGGATTGTCCAATCCAGCCAACGCCCGGGCATGGCCCATCGTCAGACGATTCGGCCGAAGCAGTTGCAGCACTTCGTCGGGCAGACTCAGCAGTCTGAGATAGTTGACGACCGTGCTGCGGTCCTGCCCCAAACGATCGGCCAGTTGTTCACTGCCCAGGCCAAACGCCTCTTGATAATGTTTGTAGGCCCAGGCCCGATCGACGCAATTGAGATCCTCGCGCTGAATGTTTTCGATCAGCGCGATTTCGAGCATTTCCTGGTCGGTGGCCTGACGAACGATGGCGGGAATCGCGCTGAGGCCGGAGCGTTTTGCCGCCTCGACGCGACGGTGACCGGCGATGAGTTGATAGCCTCCATCGTGAACTCGAACGACAATCGGCTGGACAATACCATGCTCGCGAATCGAACTGGCCAATTCGTCCAGAGCCTGCAGGTCGATCTCGGTTCGTGGCTGATAGGGATTAGGCAGAATAACATCGAGGGCAAGCTGGTGGGTTTGTGGCCCGATCGCGACTCGACTCTCGCCTGGACTTGGCGAAGGAACGTTGGAGTGGACATCCGAGGGGAATTGCGGTTCACCCAGACCTGTCTCAGATAGTCCGCCTACCAGCGAAGCCAACCCTCGGCCCAGACGTGGCTTATCCTTGCTCATGCCCGCTTCGATCCCATACTCAGAAACTACTTTTCCCCGTTGAGTCCGGTTGAATGACCCGTGAATTTCAGGAAGGTCTCCTGGTCGATCACCGGAATACCCATTGCCTGAACCTGATTCTTCAAGTCGCTATACTCACGATATCGCTGAAGGGTTTGCGTATACTGCTGGCGATTTTCTTCGCTGGCATCGGCGCCGGGTTCTGCCGGCTGCTTGATCTCGGTACCCTCAACGACAAAGTTTACATTCGGAGAAAGCTGTGAAGCCACTTCCCCAGCGGAAGCAGAAATAATCGCATTGATCTCTTCGACACCCTTCGGATCGGGCCGGCCGTCATGATTGAAATCGAACTCGCCAAAGGTGAAAAATACAAGTTTCAGTTCACGATCATAGACAAGGTTGGCAATCAGATCATCGGCGACGACCGGATTGTTCCGGTCAACATGAATTATTCGTGCCTCACTGGTAAGATCAGCCACGTTGGTTACTTCAACTATGGCTTTAACGGTTGGATTGAGTTTGCCCCTTTCGAGAGGCGAGTACACAACAAACCTCATGCCGGGCTGGGTTCGCTGTTCCTTGCCCAGATCAATATAGGCGATGTCGCGTGCGAGTGTCAGCACCTGGCCGTCGTTTCTCTGGATCAATTTCTCCACCGTCATTGTCGAAGCCACGCGGGCGCCGGCCGGGCCGAGGTCCTGCATGCTGCCGATAACCTGTTGAAGATTACGGCGGACCATCTGACGCAATTCATCGATGTTCTGACTGAGTGATTTGTCGAGCTGGTCAAGGGTATGTGTCAACTCGTCCCGAACTCTGCCCGTGATGGCCTGCAAATTGGCATCATACTCAGTCTTGTATTCGGCGAACTGCCCCTTGAGCTTGGCGACTTCCGCATCGAAGTCGGCGGCGCGTTTGGTAAAATCGTTTTGCAGCTCGCTGTAGCTTTTGGTGATTGTGGTAATATTATCGTCGAGGGCTTTCTTTGCTGACGCAGCAGCATTCATCTGCTTGACGAGGCCGTCGATTGTCCTGGCTGCCACATCGAGCGCCATAATCACGCCTGCCTGCCCCTGTTGCTTCAAGTCGGCCGCTTCAGGAGGCAGCCCTTCAAGAATCTGAGCCACTCTGGCGACCATATTCTGGCCCGTACCGTCGGTGGTTCCAGTGAGAAGCTTGGCCAACTGCTCGCGTTCGGCAAGCAATGCCGCGACGGCAGACCGATTCTTCTCTCGCCCCTTGTACGTATCGAGTTGTCCTTTCACCTCGGGAGGACCAATGTAGTCACTGAAGTCCTTCTCGGCCCTTTCGGCTCGTTGTCGCAGATCTTCCTGCTGTACAAACAGCAAAACCAGCCCCGTTGCCGAAGCCAGGAAGAGAACGACAAAAATAATCAGAACATACAAAGGTATCGAACGCGAGATATTTGGCTGGACCGCCATGATCTTATGCTCCTACGCCTGGAACCGTAACCCAGTAATAATCATCCGTCCGTCCGACGCCCGCACCCGGGCCGGGGGCAAAACAGCAAGTCTATGCAGCAGTTAAACTTAAGAGACAACGGGGGGCACGTCAACAAAAAAGTTTGACCGGCGGCGGCGAAATCAGATAAAGTGACACCAGACCGGTTCTCGTCCGGAGAATGGATCTATGGCAAAGACACTGTACATCCTCGACGGCCATTCGCATCTGTACGCCGCCTACTATGCGATCCGCACACTTTCCAGCCCAAGCGGCGAACCCACCAACGCCGTCTACGGAATGACCTCGGTGGCATTGAAAATTGTCCGCGAACATCAACCCGGCTATATCATCGCGGTCTTCGACCCGCCCGGAAAGACGTTCCGCGATGAGATTTACGCCGAGTATAAGGCCCATCGACCGCCCATGCCGGACGACATGGTGCCCCAGGTCATGCGGATTCAACAGGTCCTGAAGGCCTTGGGGATTCCGGTTCTGATGGTAAACGGCTTCGAAGCGGACGACGTGATTGCCACTCTGACCCGAAAGGCCCTGTCCGAGGGCATCGAGGTCGTCATCGCCTCAAAAGATAAAGACCTGGAGCAGCTTCTCGGCAAAGGGGTCAGACTCTACGACAGCACGAACGAGAAATTCAACGATGCCGAGACCCTCAAGCAGGAAAAGGGAATCTCCCCCGATCAGGTCATCGACGTCTTGGCCCTGGTCGGTGATACCGCCGACAATGTCCCGGGCATTCCCGGTGTGGGCCCCAAAACAGCGGTCAAAATGATCCACGAATACGGCAATATGGATAACATGATCGCCCATAAAGACAAGCTGCCCGCCAAGGCGAGGGAATTTCTATCCAAACCGACCAACGCGGAAAAGCTCAGGCTTTCACAAAACCTTGTAACGCTGCGCTACGATGCGCCCCTCGAATTTACGCCACAAGCCTGGCGGGCGGAGATTCCGGACAAGGGCCGGCTGGCGGCCTTGTTCGCCGAATTAGGCTTCAATCGGTTTATTCAGCAGTTGGGCCTCGAAGCACCTGAACCGCTGCTCGAAAACCAGGTCACCGTCACGGAGAAACCGACCTTTTCCCAAGTCCGATCGCTTGAAGAATTGGAGAAACTCGTTCGCCGGTTTGCAGATGAAAGACAACTCAGTGTCGATACTGAAACCACCAGTCCGGAGCCTATGCGGGCGGACCTGGTCGGAATCTCTCTGTGCTGTGATGAATCGCAAGCGTATTACGTGCCGCTCAGGTCGCCTGATCGTCAACATCTGCCCGCCGACAAGGCCCTGGGCATCGTCAAGCCGATCCTGGAAGATCCCAAAGTAAAGAAAATCGGGCAGAACTTGAAATACGACCAAATCGTCTTGCGAAACGCGGAAATCGAATTGGTCGGCATCGCCTTTGATACGATGATTGCGAGCTATGTCCTGGATCCGTCTCGTCTCCACCACAATCTGGATCACCTGGCAGAGACGTTTCTAGCTTATAAGACCATCAAGATTACGGAACTGATCGGCACGGGGCGGGGGCAGTTAACCATGGACCAGGTGGCCACCCAGCGTGTGACCGACTATGCAGCCGAAGACGCGCTGGTGGCGTTTCGGCTGGCTCGGGTGTTTGAGGAGAGACTTCACCAGGAAAACCTTGGGGAGCTTTTTCAAACCGTCGAGATGCCTCTGGTCGCGGTGCTGGCCGACATGGAGTACAACGGCGTCACGATCGATACCGAAAAATTGTCAAAGCTCTCCGGTCGGCTCACTCGGCAGTTGGATCAGCTTACCGGCAAGATTCATGAGCTGATCGGCCGGCCGTTCAACATCGACTCGCCCAAGCAGTTGGCGAAAGTGCTCTTCGACGAGCTGAAACTGTCTTCGACCAAAATGACGAAGACCGGCCGAAGCACCGATGTAAGCGTGCTCGAACAACTGGCCTGGCAACATCCGGTACCGAAATTTGTCCTGGAATATCGCCAACTGGCCAAACTGAAAAACACGTACATCGACAAACTGCCCGCGATGGTCAATCCGCGAACGGGGAAAATCCACACGTCATTCAACCAGGCAGTAACCGCTACCGGAAGGCTCAGTTGCAGCGATCCGAACCTGCAAAACATCCCCATCCGATCGGAGATCGGCCGGCAGATCCGATCAGCGTTTGTCCCCGCCGATCGGGCAAACGACGTCCTGCTCACCTGTGACTATTCGCAGGTCGAGCTGAGACTGCTCGCGCATCTGAGCGGCGACGAGAACCTCGTCCGGGCATTCAAGGAAGACCGCGACATCCACGTCTTTGTCGCCTCACAGATCTTCGACGTCGATATCGCTCACGTGACCGAGGACCAGCGTCGCGTCGCCAAGACAGTGAACTTCGGTATCATCTATGGCCAGACACCCCACGGCCTGGCTCAGACGCTGGGTGCCAGCCGAGGCGAAGCACAGACGTTCATCAGCAGTTACTTCAAGAGGTACGCACAGGCGAAACGGTTTATCGATGAGTGCATCAATCGCGCCCGCGAGTCCGGCCAGGCGACGACGATTCTGGGTCGGCGGCGCCCCATTCCCGAAATCGCGTCTCGTGCGCCCGCCTTGCGCAATTTCGGCGAACGTACTGCGGTCAACACGGTCGTTCAAGGGTCGGCGGCGGATCTGATCAAAATCGCCATGGTCAACATTCACCAGCAGATCAAAGCCGATCGATTATCCGCCGCCATGCTCATGCAGGTTCACGATGAACTCGTGTTCGAAGTTCCCAAGACCTGCGTTGAAGATCATGCGGACAAGATATCGGACCTGATGTCGCACGCGATCGACCTGACTATCCCCCTGAAGGTCGACGCTGCCTGGGGTGGAAGCTGGCTGGAAGAAGAATAGCATCTAACAAAAAGGGCGCGACGTATCGCGCCCTTTGTTCAAAGCGTATAACTCGTGTCCGCCGCTGCCTGGACTATTTTCTCCGTCGCAGACCCAGCAGGCTGCCGATACCCAACAGAACCAGCGTGGCCGGCTCGGGAATTGGGGGGATGTAAACCTTGTTGAACGCAACTGGGTTCCCGACCTGATTCGTCGCCACCGTGCCCGTCAGCTCCACTACCCCCGGCTGCGAGTTCCGCGGGATCACTATTTGGGCCAACTGCACTAGCGAGGTCTGGAGCGCGTTCGACAGACCCATCGGATTGCTCTTCAGGGACACACCGTAACTATGCCAGACGTCAAATGAGTCACGAGGCAGAATAGTCTCGTCCAGATCTTCGGTCGCGACCGCCGCCGACCACACCACTAGGGTGGTGGGCATCAGAAAGTGCGTATCCGCCGCGATGTAGTCCGCCGGGAAACCGGCAGCCGCCATATCATTCATCGCCGTCGTGTTATAGTGTGGAGGCAAAAAGCCCGGCTTGAAGGTCATCTCCTGATGCAACTGCTTCCCCGAAGGACTGTCAAAGCTGACGTCCACCGCCGTGACCACCTCGCCACCACCTGTCGCTGTTATCGACACGATGTAGGAGTCCAAGAGGGCCCCGTTGAAGGGGTCGGCTACCGGGGTCGGGGCGCTCACATTTACTATAATCCCCGCCTGTGCCAATGTTGCGAAAGACATCATCGCAATCAACGCTAGAATTTTTTTCATGTCAGTCTCTCCATCCTTCTAATCCAGAAAAGAGTTTCGCCGTACACGCTTCCACTCACACACCGCGATCACTTCGCTGTATGCATTGTAGCAACTCGAAGCCCCTATAGCAAGAGGGTTTCTTTAATTATTATTACAACTAAACGATAAGTTATGGTTCTTCGATACCGCCGACGCGGATATTGAGTTCGTCTCGCCTCTTGATGTCGGTGATGTGCCCGTCGGTCAGGTAGACGACCCGGTCGGAGGCAGCCAGCATTTTATGATCGTGGGTGGCACTGATAACGGTCACGTCGAACTCGCTTTTCAGGCTTTCAAGCATATGAATAATCTCTTCACCGGTGTGCAAATCGAGGTTGCCGGTCGGTTCATCCGCCAGAATGATAGCGGGGTCGTTGGCCAAAGCCCGGGCCACGGCTACACGCTGCTGCTGACCGCCGGACATCTGCACGGGTTTGTGCAGTATCCGGTCGCCAAGCCCGACTCGCTTGAGCAGTTGAGCGGCCCTGTCCTGGGCGTCCGCCTGGGTCATGCCTGCAAAAAGCATCGGGAACATGACGTTCTCGAGTGCGCTGGCAACGGGAATCAGATTGAATGTTTGAAAGATGTAGCCGATCTTGTGACAGCGCAACCAGGCCAACTCGAACGTATCGAGGGCAGCGATGTTTACCTCGTCGATAAACACCTGACCGGCATTGGGTTTATCCAGTCCACCGATCATGTTGAACAGCGTGCTCTTGCCCGAACCGCTGGGCCCCATGATGGAGACATATTCGCCGCGTTTGACAGCCAGATCGACGCCTCGCAGGGCATGAACGGTTTCGCCGCCCATGGTATAAATCTTCTTGACGGCCACTGCCCGCACAACGTGCACTGCCAGCAATGATTTTCTTCTCTCGCTTTCGGTCGTGGTAACGTTTGCTTGTTCCGCCATAACATCTATCCTGTTTTCCGTGCTTATCTTGCCGCGATCAGACCTCTGTCCTCATGGCGTCGACCGGCTGCATCTTCGCTGCCCGCCACGCCGGATAAAGTGCCCCGCCAACGGTCAATACGATCCCAGCCAGCAGACAAATACCGACGAGTTCGGCCGCCGTCTTGAGAGAAATCAGACGGAACGTTTCCGAGCCATACGTTATCAACCCTTCGACAAGCGCCAGCGTCAAACCGATAATGACACCGATCGTTGTCCCGACGAGGCCCTGAAAAGCGCTTTCGAGCAGAAACAGCTTGATCACCAGCGAATCGAGGGCGCCCAGACATTTCATCGTGCCGATCTCGGCGAACCGTTCGGTGACGCTCATGAGCATCGCATTGAGAATGCCGACGAAACTGACCATCAGGGCCAGGCCCACCATCCACCAAGTCTCGGTCTTCGAACCATTGCTGACCGCCGCCAGAATACCCTGTTTTTTCAGGAGCTCCTGCAGTTCCGACGATGCCAGGTGTAAATTCTGGGCCAGCATGTCCGAAAACAGAATATACGTCAGAAATGCCAGAGCCAGGATAATACCGCTGGTAACGAGCAACGATCGGGCCAGCCTGACCCGAATGTTCTTCCAGGCAAGCTCGACGGCTTTGCTCGTGGGAAGCTGTATCTGTTTCTGGATGCCTTTGCCCATATTGAACCTCTAGTTATTCTTGTTCTGCTCGACCGCCATGGCGATCAGCCCTTTCATTAATAGCGTTTTCAAGAACGCCGTCACCGACATTTCGGCTTCGGCCAAGCTGATCTTGTGTCGTTCCGCAAATTCACTGATAATTCTGCTCACACTGGTTTTTCCGTCGCACGCATGGTAGACTTCTCGCCCCAGACAGTCGAGGCTGAATGTCCGAGTCACTTCACCCGCACCTCCCAGCCACCGCTGCCATTTCGGGCGGACAAGCCGAACCGTAATCCGCACGCCCCCTTCCGGCGTCTGCTCCTGGCGTAAATAAGGCAGCTGTTCGGGCCGGCCGGCCATGACCTCAGAACGCCCAAAAAAAGGACGATTTTTCGACCGCGGGAAAGACACCATCAGCTTTCTCCCGACTCGAACTTCGCCCAATTCGTTGTCTCCAGCACCGCCGTCAGCGGCCCGTCGTCGTTTTCGCGGGGCGAGTCGTATTCGGTCACGATTAACCGGTCTAGCGCTTCGTCCAGCATCGCCGTCGCCAACGACCATTTCGGAGAAATCCAGGACAGCGGGAAAGGCAGCCGCTTGCGACTTCGGCGGCGGAACCCAGCAAGGATCTTGTTGCCTGAAGCCACCGACCATTCCTCCACCTTGCCCACGTGCTGACACCTGCGATACTCCTTAAACGGCGAAAAATCAAGCCAACCGGCCATCTTGCGGCGATGCAGCGCCAATGTTGCCGGATAGACCTGCCGGATTACCAGTCGGGCTCCTTCGTCGGAGACAAACTCCAAAGCCACATCGCCAAGTTTGACGTGGCGGCTCCTGACGCCAAATCCAGGCGGCGTCTCGAAGCTGACATCAAAAATCGCCCATCGTGTCGGGCTCTCGGCCTGCGTCACCACCAACGAAGGCAGCACTCGCGAGACGACCAATCGATTGACTTTATCCGAAACCGCACGATTGATCACAATTTCCAGCGCCAGTTTTGCTCTCGGGGCATAGCCATACCAGATGGCCTTGTTTTCGTCCTCGGCCGGCAAGGCCCACCCGGACGGGCTGAAATCCGCCAGCCCCGGGCCGGTGTCTTCCAGAACCAGCCGTTTTGTCCGTTGACGAATCCATGCCTTGGAGTCGAAATCTTTTTTCCCGTGCCGCCACCACTTGATCTGGATAATCGCCTGGGCCCCGTCGCCGACCATCATCACACCGCGATCGTGCTCGACCCGCAGTGGGCGCCAATCGGCAGGAATACGCATCTGCCATCCTGACCAAGCCAGCCAGATCGATTTGGATTGCCATTTCGTTTCTGAACTTG
>Ga0315281_10010430_pt1 | contig 12814 bp, 12 predicted proteins | sample YL17G07_0_MG_FD_204540 | JGI IMG/M metagenome (GOLD analysis project Ga0315281, IMG submission 204540) | Sediment microbial communities from Yellowstone Lake, YNP, Wyoming, USA - YL17G07_0 | ecosystem: Environmental > Aquatic > Freshwater > Lake > Sediment | place: USA: Wyoming | collected... | reverse complement strand
ACCGTGGAGTACCTGGACAAGGCCAAGCTGGCCGGCTTCGCGGACTGGCCGCGCATCCTCAAGGAAAAGGAATTCGACAAAGTCAGGGACGACCCGAGGGTCAAGAATTTCCTGAAGGAACCGGGTGTCTGACGGCGGGGATGAAGGTGGGGGCACTTAATATATGAATTCAAAACCTACCTTAATCACAACTCCCTAGCACCACAAATCAAGCTCTCGCAACAGGCGCAGGGCCAAGTCTGCCCTGCGGCAATTCTGCTTTCATCCCTTTGACCTGCCCCCCTCACAGGGATCCAGCCCTTGTGTTAAGATTTTGCTGGATCGAGGGAGGTGGATATGGCCAGGAAACGGTTCTCCCCGGAGCAGATCATCTCGATGCTCCGGGAGGCGGAAGTACTTCTCAATCAATCTAGCCCGATCGGCGAGGTCTGCCGAAAGCTGGGGATCTCCGAGCAGACCTACTACCGCTGGCGTAAGGAGTACGGCGGGATGAGGGTCGACCAGGCCCGCCGCCTCAAGGAGCTCGAGCAGGAGAACACCCGGCTGAAGAAGTTGGTGGCCGACCTGTCGTTAGACAACGCCATGCGCGGCCGGCTATGGCTCAATGACGGGTCCTCGATCCGTCTGCGGCCCGAGAGGAAGGATCATGTCTGGAGCTACGACATGGCGATGGAGAGGACCTCCGACGGCCGGCCTCTCCGGATCCTGGCCGTCATTGATGAGTACACCAGGGAATGCCTATCGCTCCACGTGGCTCGGAGGATCCGGTCCGGGGATGTTCTGGACCAGCTCTATGAGTTGTTCATCACGAGAAGAATGCCTGAGTACATACGGTCCGACAATGGGCCGGAATTTGCGGCCAAAGCTGTCCGCAACTGGCTGAACCGTCTTGATGTAACGACTCTGTTCATCGAGCCCGGGAGTCCTTGGGAGAACGGTTATGTGGAGTCGTTCATCGGGAAGATGAGGGACGAGCTTCTGAACGGAGAGGTGCTGGATACGCTGAACGAGGCAAAAGTGCTTGTGGAGACTTGGCGAAAGGCCTACAATCGCATCAGGCCGCACAGCTCGTTGGGATACAGACCACCGGCGCCGGAGGCGCATATGGTCGGGAAATTCACTCTAGGGCTGGCACAATGTTAGGGGGCAGGTCATAAGCGTTATGCAGAACATGAGGGCGGCGGAGGACAGGATCGAAAAACTCGTCGGGGATCTGTCCCCCTATCTCGTCTCGAAACTCAACTCCCTGGGATATCAAAAGTACGGGATAGAAAGGGACGATCTCCTCCAGGAAATCCACATCAGGATCTGGAAAGCTTATAAAGACGATGGCCATAACATCCAATATTTCAACGCTTACCTCAAGAAAATCGTCTACTCGGTGTTTATCAACGAGATCAACAGGATCAACAAGGAGCACAAGGCCCTCGTGATGGGAGGGGAGAGTTTGAACCCGGTCAACGACACCAACAACCATGGCCCGGCCGCGGACCTCTCCTTAAAGAACGTCCTGGTGGACTCGCTTGACGACCTCAACGAAACGAAAAAGCGGGTGATCAAACTCCGTTTGGAGGGCTTCACTTTTAGCGAAATCGCCCAGCTCAACCAATGGTCCCTGCGGAAAACCCACGGCATTTTTTATAGCGGCCTCAAGGACTTGAAGCATAAATTGGGGGAAAAGGGAATCCACTATGAAGACTAATTTGGCCGAAGTCTCCCGGGTTTACCGGGACTATTTGCGGGGTGAAAAGCCGGCCGGTGGAGGGGCTTGCCCGACGATCGAGCGCTTGGCCCAATGCGTCCTGGCCGACGTGCCCGGAAAAGAGCGGGCCGAAATCGTCGGGCACGCCGCGAATTGTGGCGCCTGCGCGGCGGCGCTGAAGGACCTCCTCGATATCTCGGCGGAAACGGACAGGGTCGCCGCCGAGATCAAACGTTCCGCCGGGCGGGGGCAAGCCGGCGAATCCAGGGGAGCGAAGGCGTTTTGGGGCCGGCTGACCGGGAAACCGGCGGTCGCCGTTATGGCGGGGGTATTCGTCCTCGCGGTCATCACCTTTTCGATGTTCCGGCTCCTGGACCGCTCCGGCACGAGGGGCGGGTCCGAGGCGAGGATTCTCCTGGTTTCCCCGGTCGCCGGCTCGTTATCGAAGGACGGACTCGAATTCCGGTGGGAAAGCCTGGCCGGCGCGGACCATTATACGGTGGAACTGTTCGATAAATCGCTCAAACTCGTCTGGCGAAGCGGCCCGGTCTCGGGAAACGTGGTTCGCCCCGCAGACACGGTCGGCAAGGACGTGAACGCGGGCGAGGCATATTTCTGGATGGTGACGGCCGTCATGGGCGATCATCCGGAGATAAAATCGAGACTCGCGGAGTTCTCGGTTAAAAAGTGACTTTTCAGAATTCCCCGGTCAGCGTATAAGAAGCCCAATAATAGGGGTGGCCGTATTTCGTGCCCGCCATTTTCCGCTTGGCGATCTGAAGGGCCCTGGCCTTGCCCGCCCCCTGGAAATAAGCGTCATAAAAATAGTCCATGAACGCCGCGCCAGCCTTGTCGTGGACGGGCCATAACGTCGAGATGACGGACCTGGCTCCCATGTAGAAGAAAATTCTGGGCAATCCCAGGATTCCCTCGTTCCGGACGATCTTGCCCCTTCCGGTCTGGCAGGCGGACAGGACGACGAGGTCGGCGTTTGTCCGCATGTCGTACATTTCCGAAACCTGGAGGAAGCCGTCCTCCGCATCGTCCGGGCCGGCGGAAAAGACGAGCGAGGAACGGAGCGGGTAACGGTCGTCCGAGAAGGCGTGACAGGCCAAATGGATCAGACGATAGGCCTCGAGATCCAGGCGCTTGAAGGCTCCCTCCGTCGCCTTGTCCCCGGAATAGAGGTCGGCTTTTTCCGGCGGGACTCTCTTGGCCAACCCCGTCATTTCCCTCCGGGCATGCGGAATCGAGGCCATGACAAAGCCGTTTCTTTGATAGAGCTCATCCAGCACGGAGGCGGCCGAGTAGGCGCCTTCGGCCGTTGCCCCTCGGCCCTGCCGGGGGTACTCCGGGACCCCGAAAGCCAGGGCCTCCTTTGCATAGGGCACTTTCGGCTTGCGCGCCAGGTAAAAGAGGGCCGAGGCCGAGGGCGCGTAAGAGATGACGTACCGGTCGTTGAGATAGCTGCCGTCGGAGGAGGGGCCGGCCCCCGGGAGAGCCAGGGTTTCGAAGGGCAGACGGAAGAGGATGCCGTCGGGGACGATGATCAGGTGATCGACGGAGGCGGGGATGAAGCCTTCGGCCGGCAGGAGCAGGTCCGCGTAGAGGCGCCGGGCGGCGGGGAGACCTTTCGAGGCCGGGATCGAGGGGTCTTCCAAAAAGCTGAGGTAGGCGGCGAGCGAATCCTGAACGGATCGGGCCGAGGGGAGCGCGACGAGATGGAAGGAGCTTTTCGTGACGCAGATAAGGTAAGACCGTTCGTCACCGAGAAGATATTCGACCAAGGCTGTCCGGTCCGTTAACAGTGAATTTTGGAGGGTATTGAGGGAAAGGGGGATCGTGAGGGCGGCCGTCGCATCGCCCTGGAGTTGTTTGTCGAACACGGCGGCGTCCAGCATGTCGTCGATATGCTTGATCCTCGACTGCAGCTCCTCATTGCCGGCCTGGTTCCGGGAGCCGCGCGAAAGCTCCTTCAGGAAGGTCAGCCGTTCGCCGTTCAGCTTGTCGGCGATGAGATTCCCGGCGTCATCGGGCGGGAAGGCGTCCTTGCGCCGGGAGCGCTTTGTTAAATATTCCATGAAGGACCTGGCCCGGTAGCTTTCCGAGACGCGGTAGATCTCGCGCTCGAAGGTCCCGGGAGGGCCCTTCCCGGACAGCTTATAGCAGAGTTCGATAAGGGCTTGGAAGGGCTCGCGGCTCCGGCTGATGAATTCGGCCCGGTTCGTGTCATTGGCTATGCGGGAGCCCGCGCTTCCGATGACCCCGAGGGCCTCGTTATAGAAGGCCATCGCTTGCCCATCATTGTTCCGCCGCTCCGAACAGCGTCCGAGGCCGTAGGCCGACCTGATCAGCTGAAGAACGTCGTTGCTTTGTTTGGCCGCGGCCTGCGCTTCGCGGTAATACCTTTCCGCTTCCGCGACCTCGCCTTTCTTGAGGGCGATCGCGGCCAGGTTCAACACGATCATCCCGGACAAAGCCGACGATTTGTCCGTCTTGACCTTGTCGAGAGCAGGAAGGAGCAGGGCTTTCGCTTCATCGAGACGGCCCTGGTCCACGTAGACGCCGGCCATGCCGTTCAGGGCATGGAAGCGTAAGTCCGTGCTGCCCTCCCTTTTTTTCAGGTTGAGATAGGCCGTGAAGCATTCCATGGCGCGCGAGTAGTATTCCGGATCTTGGAAGTTTTTCGCGAGGGCTTGGAAGGTTTGGCCCAGATTTATCAACAACGAAGACTGGAAGGGGCCCGGGTTCTCGGGATCGACGCGCTTTATGGCATCAGAGATATAATCAAGCGCTTTTGCATAATCCCCAAGAGCGACATAAACGCTAGCAATATTGCTGAGACAAGGGATGACGTCTTTGCTTAAAGGCAGCTCTCGAACATAAAACAAGGACTTAAGATGGTAACTAAGGGCATGAGAATAATCGCTGTTCATCGAATAATAGACGCCGATGTTGCGGGCGGCCCGGCAGGCCTCGGCCCTGTGGTTGAGCGCAAGAGCCAGATTCAGGGCTTGGATATTCAAATCGAGGTATTTTTCCATGGTGTTGGGGGATCCCAAATAATTTGAGCTCCAGGATCTCAGGATTTTCAGTTCGTAAGCGTTGTTTCCGATCGACTTCGATTTGAGCCTGGCTTCTTCAAAGCCCAGATTCGAACCGGCCAGATCCCCCTTGACCCTCAACTCCAAAGCATTGGAGTAATGTTCCTGGAGCGCGAGCTCGGCTTCGATGGATGATCTTTCTTCGCGAAGGCCCAAGGAGGAGGCGAGTTCAAGAGCCCTTCGACAGCTCTCTATCGCCTCTGGATTACGGTCGGCATACCAATAAAGAATAGCCAAATAACGGAATATTTCTAATCGGTCACGATCCCCGGTCCCGGCCAGGCTAAGCCGTTTGTTGAAATGGACTATGGCCAGCTCGTATTCCCCTTTCTCCAGAAGGTCCCTGCCGATCGCAGCCCATGATTTTTCCTTTGTCGGGCTCGGGGGAGAGATCGCTCCGAGCTGGCGAGGCGAGAGCACGGCTCCCAGGAGGACGAAGAGAACAATCAGATAGAGCCGCGAACCCCGAGAAAATAAGAACAAAATGACTCTCCGCCTGGCCCTCAGAGGATGGGCTTTAGGTTACCAGATTCCCCCAGGCAATACAAAAAACGGACATCTTGGCTTGAACTCGAGGAACTGAATCAGAGAAAAAATTGAAAAAAAAGGCTCTGATCAAAGAAGTTCGACTAAAATCTTGTGTCTTTATAGTTAAAGGAGATAAAAATGAAGAATTCAATTTACAAAAAAGTCGTCTTTATCGCCCTCACCTGCGTCCTTTCCATAGGCTTGGTGATCGCGGTCTTGAACGCCGGCTCCTCCATTCCGAAGAAGGACTCCTACATTGAGGTGGGAGGCGGCAAAATTGTGTATGTCCCCAGGACTACCCAATACGTTAAGTTCAACGGCCAGGTCCGGAAAGTCGTAAGGTTTGCCTCAACCCTTAGCGCAGACGAAAAAGATTGTAAATGTCCTAAATGTTGCGATGGTAACTGTTATGTTATCGTGTATACCGACAGAGTTCCTGGCAGCAAGCCGATCTTGCCTTTGTGGGTTTTATGGGTATCTTGCACCTAGACAGGACTCCTTAGCGTACGGCTAACAAAAAAAGGATCTTTTCAACAACCTTATGATCGTCGTCAACTGAGATGGCCTGAGACGCGGCGCTCCCGGGCTGAGGGCCCAACTATTTTTCAATTTAGGCATAATTCTCCATTTTTTTAAATATTTCAGGTATTTTTCCGAAAAAATCCGGTCTTTATAGTTAGAGGTAAATGCTATTGTCTCTATTTTGGCTGACCCCACGATAAGAACAAGGGAGGCAACCATGGAGATGAACAAGGAAGCGGCGAAAATCTCGAAAGAGGATTTTGATTCTCTCTGCCCTTTTTGCAAATCAGGGGCCATCTATCTATTTGGGGAGCATAGAGAGAAGCGCCACGGCTCTTTTTGGTATTCCGATTATCCCGAGGCCGAAGTCGAAGACTGGAGATGCGCCGTCTGCTTCAGATCCTTTATCCTGTTTTGAGCAGGTGTCATCAGTAAGGAGGAAGGGACATGAGAGCTTTTAACGCAAAATCTGACGGGGAATCCTTTCGCTGACCGAAGCAAAGAAGATGATTGAGGACGGGATGGTTGTTCCAATGACAAAACGTCCGACGAAACAGAAGAAGCTGGAGGATGCTTTCCCTCCCAGCACGATGATAACGGAGGAAAAGAAGGAGCAAAACGAGCGCATGGATAAAGGATTGGTAAAGCTTGGCCTTTTTATAATAACATGTCACCTTCAGAGGTTCGTAGAAAACCGCTCGCTCCAAGCGGTGTTTAAGGAACATGACCTGGTGGTCTCCTGGGACGACGAGAAGAAGAAAGTGGTCACGTTGACCAGTCCGCGACGACCAGCAAAATCTAAGAAGGGATGAGCAAGCTGTCTGAAGATCGTAGCGCTGAAGAGCGCTTTGGGGTCAGGCCTCGGGAGTAAAGGGCATTGTAAAGCTTCTTACACAATTGCCGGGTAGCCGAGCACCCAAGAATGAACGATAAGGAGATACGGGGGGAACCAAAACTTGGCACCATTCTTGCACAAAAATTGTGTGAAATGTAGGGGATTCATCTTTACGCGTTGACTTGTCTTCCACCCCTGCCTTAAGGAGCATGGCGATAACTAAGAAATGCTTCTTTGGGGGATCACTCCTGGGGCTGGTTCTATTGGCCCTTGAATTCGTTCGTCCGCGGCGATATACTCATAAATAGGCACGGGAACCTCAATTGACCCTCATTCGCTCGGAGCACATCGAGATCGAGCCATGATCAAGCTGACGGCTCTGAAAAAATACTATCAGATGGGGGAGACGACAATCCGTGCCCTCGACGGAATCGACCTGCACATCCGGCGGAACGAATTCGTGGCGGTGATGGGAGCGTCCGGCTCTGGAAAATCGACGCTGATGAACATCCTGGGGTGCCTGGACAAGCCGACGGAGGGCTCGTATTGCCTGAACGGGAAAGAGGTCAGCCGTCTCAACGACGATGAGCTGTCTTTCACGCGGAACAAACACCTGGGATTCGTTTTCCAGAATTTCAACCTGCTTCCTCGGTACTCGGCTCTGAAGAACACGTACCTGCCGTTGAAGTACTCGCCCGGCCGCACGGAGGCCGGCATGGACAAGGCCGCCCGGATGCTGGAATTGGCGGGGCTCGCCGGGCGCCTGCATCACCGGCCGGCCCAGCTCTCCGGCGGGGAATGCCAGCGGGTGGCCATCGCCCGGGCCCTGGTCAACGACCCGGATATCATCCTGGCCGACGAACCGACCGGCAATCTGGACTCCTTGACGGCCCACGAGATCATGGCGTTGCTGCAGCAACTGCACCGGGGCGGCCAGACGATCGTCCTGGTGACCCACGAAAACGACATGGCCGCCTACGCCGGCCGGATCATCGCACTGAAGGATGGAAAGGTCATCGATGATTCTGCCAAACCCTGAATCGAGACGCCGGCGAAGAAGGACGCCCGCTCTGGGAGCGATCGTCCTGGCCGCTTGCTCCCTCTTCCTGACGGGAAATGGCCGCTCGCAAGTCGATGCCGACGGACCGCGGGTGACAAAGGGGAACTTCCGGTCGACCATCGTCCTGACCGGGACGTTGGTGTCGCTCCGGTCGGAGGAATTCAAGGTCCCCATCACCGAAACTTGGCGGGTCCAGATCAAGTGGATGGTGAAAGAGGGCGAATCCGTGAAGCCCGGCGATCCCGTGGTCCGGTTCGACACCGCCAACCTCGCATCCGATATCGTGACCGCCCAGGACTCGCTGCGAACCAAACGCGAGGAGAAGACCCAGAAGGAAGCCGACTATCAGCATCAGAAATTCGAGCTGGACGTGGAGGTCCGTAAGGCCGAAAACGACAACCGGCAGAAGGAGATCGACGCGTCCATCCCCCCGGAAATCGAAGCCAAAATCGAATACGACCGCAAGCAGCTCGAGAAGAAGAGAAGCGATTTCACGCTCGAAAGCGCCCGGACGAACAGGACCGTCAAGCTCGCGGAAGGTGAAGCCCAGATCAAGACCCTCGAGATCGAAGTCAGGGACCTCGAAGCCAAGCTGGAAAAACTGAAGAACACCTTGAGCGCCCTGACCCTCACCGCGAACACCGCGGGCGCGGTGCTCTACGCCGTGAACGAATGGAACGGCAGAAAGGTCCAGGTCGGGGACACAGTCTTCGCGACCTACGGGGTGGCCCAGATCCCCGACATGTCCTCGCTCGAGGTCCAGGCCTGGATCAGCGAAACCCACATCCAGCACATCAAGGCCGGCGAGAGCGTCGACCTCTCTCTGGATGCCTACCCGGACAAACACTGCCAGGGCATCATCCGGGAGATCTCGAAGAGCGCCGAAGCCCTCCGGCGCTGGGGACGGTCGCACTACTTCAGGGTCCAGATCAAAATGGAGAAGCTCGACCCGGAAATCATGAAGCCGGGGATGAGCGTCAAGTGCGAGGTCCAGGATCCCCAATACGACGACGTCCTGCTCGTTCCCTTGGAGATGACCCTTTTCGACGGGCAGTCCTTCTGGATCCGGCCCGCCCGCGGGGAGCTGCTGAAACTCAAGGCACTCGGCTTCAATGAGTTCCTGCTGGCGGTCGGCGCCGGCGAGAATCCGGCCGTCAAGGCGGGCCTGGCGCTCGCGCCGGTCGGAGCACTGAAGGAAACCCGGGAGACAAAAGCCGATGAGACAAAAAAGTAAACGGTCCAGGCCGGCTCTCTGGACAATCACGGTTGCGGTCGCGCTCTCCCTCCTCGCCTGCTCCCACTCCGGCAAGGTCCGCGAGGACAAGGTCGTCAAGGCTCCCTTCCACATTAGGATCCACGCCACGGGCCAGCTGCAGTCGGCCGCCTCCTTGTATGTCGGCTGCCCGTCCGTTGAACGGATGTGGCAGTACATGATCTCCTTCATGGCGCCGGAAGGCAAGGCGGTCAACGAAGGCGACATGATCCTCTCCTTCGATGCCAGGGAACTGATGCAGCGGCTTCAGCTCAAGCAATCGGAACTCGACACGGGAATGAAAGAACTCGAGCGGATGCAGCTGCAGGAGCAACAGACTAAGGAAGACGTCACCCTGCAGCTGGAGGAAGACAAGGTCAACAGGCAAAAGGCCGTGCGAAAGGCCGACTATCCCGAGGAATTGATCGCGACAAACGAGCTCCAGAAAAGAAAAATGGAGCTCGAATTGGCCGACTTGCAGGAGAAACTCGCGGAGAGCCGGTTGGCGAACCAGATCTCAGGGATGAGAAGCCGGATCCATATCCAGGAATCCAAAGTCAGGCTGTTGACGGAAGAGGTGGAGCGGCTGAAGCGGGACATCCAGAAGATGAACGTCCAGGCCCCCAAGCCGGGAATCGTCGTCTACACGCCCGATTGGGACGGCAAGAAAAAAGCCGTGGGCGACACGACCTGGATGGGCGAGAACATCCTCGAGTTGCCCGATCTCAGCCGGATGCAGATGAAGGCGGTGATCCTCGAAGTCCAGGCCGGCCGGGTCCAGACCGGCCAAAAGGCGGAGGTCCGCCTCGATTCCAATCCGGACCGCGTGTTCAAAGGCGTCATCCTTTCCCTCGGCCGGGTTTTCCGGGTCAAATCGGATTCCCAGCCGGCCATCGTGTTCGACGCGCTGATCGACCTGTCCGAATCGGATCCGGGGCTGATGCGGCCGGGTATGGCGGCGGGTGTCGACATCACGATCTCCTCCAGGGAGAACGTCCTCCAAGTGCCCGAGGCCGCCATCGTCTATCGCGAAAACAGGCTGGCGGTCTGGAAGAAAGGGACTTTTTCCGAGGAACTGACACCGGTCACCGTCGGGGCTCGGTCTTCGGGGATGGTGGAAATCCTGAGCGGGCTCAAGGAGAACGATACGATCGTCATCCGGTCCGGAGCCGGGGCGGGCGGGCGATGAAAGCCAGGCCGCTCATCGGAGCGCTGATCGTGCTTGCGGCCTTCGCCGCCGCGTGCGGCGGGGCGAAGAACCCGGGCATGGCCGTCCTGAAGGTTCAAAAGGGGACCTTCCAGATCGTCATCCCGGCGTTCGGCGAACTGCAGGCGGCCAAGTCCACGCCCATCGTCGTTCCGCCCGAGAGCCGGTTCGGCATCCAGACCATCGCCTGGATGGCGCCGGAGTATTCGTCGGTGAAAGAGGGTGAGGTCGTCATCCGGCTGGCCAGCACGGACTTGAAAGAGCGCCTGCGGGTCGAGGAAGCCGAAATGGCGAAGCTGGACCTGGAAATCCGGAAAAAAGAGAAGCAGCTTGAGAAGGATAAGAGCGACCTTCACGGCGAGATCGCGGTGACCTCGGTCCAGCGCGAACTGGCGGACGTCTATGCGGCCCGGGACGAAACCATCTTCCCGAAGAACAAGATCATTGAAGACGCCATCGACCTCGACTATCAGAACACCCGGGAGCGCCATTTTGAACGAAAAAAAGACCAGCTGGAAAAGCGGATCGCCGCGGAATTGCAGCTCCTGCAATCGAAGGCGAACACCCGCCGGATGCAGATAAAACAAATTCAGGATCAACTGAATAATCTTGAAATCAAGGCTCCTCATGACGGCATGCTGGTCATCGACAAGTATTGGAGCGGGGAAAAGTACCGTGTCGGGATGAACGCCTTTGGAGGGCAAAAGCTGGGTTCCCTGCCCGATCTGACGCAGATGGAGGCCAAGCTCTTCGTCCTCGAATCCGAAGCCTCGGGACTCAAGGAGAACCTCCCCGTCTCCATCAGTCTCGACTTCGAGCCGGGGAGGGTCTTCACCGGCAAGGTCATCGGGATCGACACAATCGCCAAACCGCTGGGCGAGGAGAGCCCGTTGAAATACTTCGAGACCAAGGTCGCGCTCGACACCACCGATCCGCAACTGATGAAGCCGGGAGTCCAGGTAAGGGCGTCCATCTTCGTGGAGAAGCAGGCCGATGTCCTCGCCGTCCCCAACCAGGCCCTGGTGTTCGAGCAGAGCAAGACCTTTCTCCTCGTGAAGAACTCGACCAAGGTCGAGAAGCGGGCGGTCGAAGCCGGTGCGCGGAGCCTCACGCTGACGATCATCACCAAAGGCTTGAGCGAAGGCGACGCCGTTCTCCTCGGCAATCCGGCGCCGGCCCGAGGGGGGAAATCCACGTGAAGATGAAGTTCGAAGTCGCGGAAACAGTGGAATCTCTCCTGCAGCACAAGCTGCGCACCCTGCTCACGCTGCTGGGGATGATCTTCGGCGTCGGGGCGGTGATCGCCATGTTGAGCATCGGCAGGGGCGCCGAGCGGGAAGCCCTGCAGCTGATCGATACCATGGGCCTGCGCAACATCATCGTCAAGGCGAAGACCTTCGAGGAGAGCAAGCTCAAGGAAATTCGGGAAAATTCCCCGGGGCTCACGCTGCAGGACCTCAATGCGGCCCGGGAGACGCTGCCTTTCCTGAGCACCTCCAGCGCCAGTAAGCAGGTCAAGGTCCATACCGTCTTCAGTGAGGCCGGCGAGAGCGACGCCGAGGTCTGGGGGGTAACGCCGACGCATCTGGAAATGGGCAACCTGAGCGTGAGCGGGGGACGGTTCCTGCTTCCTTTCGACGATGTGGTCTACGCCCATGTGTGCGTGATCGGGTCCCGCGTCGCCCAAGTGCTGTTCCCCGGCCAAGTCGCCATCGGAAAGCACGTGAAGATCAACCACGTCTGGATGACCGTCGTGGGGGTCCTGAAGGACAAGAGCCTGATCAAGGACGAATTTCAGGGCATCGCCCTCAAGGGCGAGCAAAACAACATCTACGTTCCCCTGCAGACCGCGCTGAAGGTCTTTCGGTTTGGGCCCTATGAATCGGATATCGACGAATTCCGCGTGCAGCTCAAGACGGAGATCACGAGCGGCACGGCCGCCGCGACGCTGGCCCACCTGATGAAGCGGCGTCACAAGGAGATCGACGATTACGAGATGATCGTGCCCGAGGCGCTTCTCGAACAGCACCGGAAGACGCAGAACATCTTCACCATCGTCATGGCCTGCATCGCGGGGATATCGCTCCTCGTGGGCGGGATCGGGATCATGAACATCATGCTGGCCACGGTGCTCGAGCGAACCAGGGAAATCGGGCTGCGCCGGGCCGTCGGTGCCAGGCAGATCGACATCCGCAGCCAGTTCATCGCGGAGACGGTTTCCATTTCCGCGACCGGGGGCGTGGTGGGGGTCCTCTTCGGGTTCGCCCTGTCCATGGTCATCTCGGCGATCACCGGCTGGCCCGTCGGCTGGACGATCACCACCGTTCTGCTGTCGTTCTTCGTCTGCGCCGTCATCGGCCTGGCCTCCGGGATCTATCCGGCGCTGAAGGCCTCAAAGCTGGATCCGATCGAGGCGCTGAGGCACGACTGAGGCGGCCCCGCCGGCCAAATCACGCCGGTATCTCAGATAACGTTCAACGAATCTCCCCGGCTCGATCGCGCAAGATATGAGATATATGGCCCAGCCCCGCGCGTTTTCTCTCCTTGAAGTCCAGAAGCTTCTTGCGCATGCGGAGCGATGTGGGCGTGACCTCCAGCAGCTCG
>Ga0315281_10010429_pt1 | contig 12814 bp, 13 predicted proteins | sample YL17G07_0_MG_FD_204540 | JGI IMG/M metagenome (GOLD analysis project Ga0315281, IMG submission 204540) | Sediment microbial communities from Yellowstone Lake, YNP, Wyoming, USA - YL17G07_0 | ecosystem: Environmental > Aquatic > Freshwater > Lake > Sediment | place: USA: Wyoming | collected... | reverse complement strand
GCGGTATCCAGGTTTTTCCACTGGGCGGCGGCGGCGCTGGTTCTGTATCTCATCGTTCACGGCTTCTGGATGACGGAGTTCGCCGCACGCGAGGGGCGCTTCGGGCACTACCAGACGCATGCCTCGGTTGGCTACGGTCTGCTCGCGTTCATACTCCTGCGGCTGCTGTGGCGTTGGGCGAACGCGGTGCCGGAGCTTCCCGCGACGACGTTGCGCTGGGAGCGCATTGCCGCGCACGCCGGCCACTGGGGCCTTTACCTGCTTACCCTGGCGGCGGCGCTGGGCGGTTGGGCGCTCGCCGGCACCATGCGCCGGCCGCTCGATTCCTTCTTCGGGCTGTTCAGTGTGCCGGCAATGGTGTCGGGCGGGAGCCGCGGGCTACACGATGTGCTGGAAGGGACCCACGCGGTCCTTTCCTGGACGCTCGCGCTGCTGGTTCTCGTCCATGTCGCCAGCGCCATCTATCATTGGCGCTGGAAAAAGGACGACGTCATGCAAAGGATGCTGCGATGAGCATGTTCAAGCGCATTGACCATATCGAGCTCGTCACTGCGGATCCGGCGCGCGCGGTGCGCTTCTATACCGAAGTGCTCGGCTTCGAGGTCCGCTCGCGGGCCACAGTCCCCGGCGGCCTGCAACTCGTTTACCTCGACCTCGGCGGCACCACGGTGGAACTCCTCACCTATACCGAGCCTCCGCCCGAGCCCGCTGCCGAGGGCCTGCGCCTCGGCTACCGCATGATGGCGCTCGAAGTCGAGGATATGCAGCAGGCGCTCGATGTGCTGAAGAAACAGGGCATCGAGGCCGTGTGGGGGCCGATCACACGCCCCGCCTACGCGCGCGCGGAAATCCGCGATCCCGACGGCAACCACATCGAACTGAGGCAGTGGATCGGTTGACGAGCCCTGCGCGCACACGAACAACGACGCGGTTTTTCAAGAACTAAATATTGTCAGGAACTGGTCGCGCACTTGCGCGCTCGCCAGCAGTTGCGGTAATTCGACCCATCGACCTTTTAAGTCTCGAAGCCTTGATCCACATCAAACCAGGAGTGCGCGATAAGTATCAAGTGTTGAGTTCATTTCCGCCTTAGAACACTACCTTGGCGCGCTCCGCGCAATAGAGGGGATCATGGCAATCATCAACGGCACTGCACTCAACGACATCCTGCTGCAGGGGGACGCCGCCGACGATCTCATCTTCGGCCTCGCCGGCAACGACAACCTGATCGGCGGCCTGGGCGATGATCTGCTCGACGGCGGCGTGGGCAACGACACCATGGTCGGCGAAGAGGGCGACGATACCTACATCGTCAGCAGCAGCAGCGACGTGGTGGTCGAGGCCGCGGACGAAGGCTACGACGTCGTCTTCGCCTCGGCGAGCTTCATCTTGTCCGCCGATGTCGAGGACCTGATCCTCACCGGCGCCGCGGCGCTCAATGGCACCGGCAACGCGCTCAACAACGTCCTGATCGGAAACGCCGCCGCCAACACGCTGGATGGCGGCGGCGGCGGCGACGAGATGGTCGGCGGCGCCGGCAACGACATCTACGTCGTGGACCATGCCGACGATGCCGTGGTCGAACTCGCCAGCGAGGGCGTGGACCTGGTGCGCGCCTCGCTCGACGGCTACTCGCTTCCGGCGGATGTAGAGAACCTCACGCTGTTCGGGGCGGCGATCGTCGGCTACGGCAATGGCGGGGCTAACGTCCTCACCGGCAGCGACGGCAACAATCAGCTCTACGGCGAGGGCGGGAACGACCGGCTGCTGGGCGGGCTCGGCAACGACACGCTGGACGGCGGCGCCGGTAACGACACGACCGATGGCGGCGCCGGCAACGACGTCCATGTCGTTCGGCAGGCCGCGGACACGGTTATCGAGCTGGCCCTTGGCGGCACGGATACCGTGCACGCGTACATCAACTACACGCTGGCACTGAATTTCGAGAACCTGCTGCTTCTCGGTGGAGCGCAGAACGGCACCGGCAATGCGGCCGCCAACACGATCACGGGCAACTTCCAGGCCAACGTGCTCGCGGGTCTGGGTGGTGCCGATGTGCTCGATGGCGGCGATGTGGATGAGCTCGACTATTTGGACACGGCGACCTATGCCGCGTCGGCGGCGGCGGTGAGCGTGAACCTCGCCACCGGCACAGGGACCGGCGGCGATGCGCAGGGGGACACGCTGGTGCGGATCGAGAACCTGACCGGCTCGGCCTTCAACGACATTCTCACCGGCAACGCGGGCAACAACACGCTCGACGGCGGCGCCGGAAGCGACCTGATGCGAGGCGGCCCGGGCAGCGATACCTATGTCGTCAATTCAACCGGCGACGTCGTCGAGGATACGGGCGGCGCCTACGATACGGTGCTCGCCGGCGTCAGCTACCGCCTCAGCGGTGGAGTGGAGAACCTTACGCTGACCGGGAGTCTCGCGCTGGACGGCATCGGCAGCAGCGCCGGCAACGTCATCACCGGCAACTCCAACGTCAATTTCCTGATCGGGCTCTCGGGTAACGACGATCTGTTCGGGGGCGCGGGCGCGGACCTGCTGCTCGGCGGTTCCGGGAACGACAACCTGGTCGGCGGCGCGGGCGCGGACCGCCTGATGGGCGGGGCGGGAATCGACGTGGCCGGTTACTGGCTGGCGCCGGCGGCGGTCAGCGTGAGCCTCGCGACCGGCGCGGGTACGGCCGGCGAAGCGGCCGGCGACCGGCTCTCGTCCATCGAGATCCTCGTCGGCTCGCAGTTCAACGACACGCTGACGGGCGGCGCGCACAACGACACCCTCGCCGGCAATGACGGCAACGATATCCTGCGCGGCGGCGGCGGCGACGATTTGCTTACGGAGGGCCCCGCCTCTGGTCAGGACAACAGCGACATTCTCCTCGGCGGCGCCGGCAACGACCAGCTCGTGGATTACGGCGGCACCGATTTCCTGAACGGCGGCCTTGGCGACGATTCATACTACGTGTACGAAGCGACCCAGATAGTCTTCGAGTCCCCGGACATCAATGAGGTCGTGAATGTTCATCCAGAGCTGTTAGATAATCCGGTACTGCTCAATACTCTGGAATCATTGTTTGGAGACCCGGATATCACATCCGACGGCAACGACACGGTTTTCAGCGCTCTTTTTGACTACACCCTGCCGTTCGGCATCGAGAACCTGGTACTCGACCCGTCTGCGGGCATCAACGGCACCGGAAACGAGGGCGACAACTCGCTCACCGGTAACAACCAAGAAAACGTGCTCGACGGGGGGGACGGCAACGATACGCTGGATGGCGGCAGCGGAGGCGACCAGCTTATCGGCGGCAACGGCGTGGATACGGTTTCGTACATGACCTCCATTGCAGGGGTCCAGGTCGATCTGGGCGCCGGTACTGCCACCGGAGCGGTCGACGAAGGTGAAACGTTGATCTCCATCGAGAACCTCGTCGGTTCTGGACACGACGACGACCTGATTGGTGACAACGCGTCGAACGTTATCTCCGGCGGCGCAGGGCACGACTTGCTCGCCGGCGGAGACGGCGCCGACACGCTCACGGGTGGTAGCGGGAACGACACGTTCCTGTTCAACACCGCTCCGGCAAACGACGTCGTGGACACGATCACGGATTTCTCGGGCTCCGGCATCGACCAGATCGCGCTCAGCTCGTCGGTCTTTTCCGCGTTCGGCGGGGTCGGCGCGCTGTCCGGTACGGACGTGCAGCAGTCTGCGAGCGTGACGGACAGTTCGGGAACGGGATCGACGCTGATCAAGTTCGACACCACGACGGGGGCGCTTTACTACGACGCCGACGGCTCCGGCACGGGTGGCGCCGGGCTGCTGCAGATCGCGGTGCTGACCGGCGTCTCCTCGCTCACACTCACGGGAGACTTGAGCAGCGACATCTTCATCGTCGCTTGAGTCTTGAATCAGTTCAGCCCGGCGATTCGACCGGCAGGCCCGCCGCCTTCCATTCAGGGAAGCCGTGCTGCAGGCGGCGCGCCTTCCAGCCGCGTTTCCTGAGCGTGAGCACCGCCTCGAACGACATCAGGCAGTACGGGCCTCGGCAGTAGGCGACGATTTCGCGCTTCTTCGGCAGCTTCGCGAGATAGTCCTCGAGCTTCTCCAACGGCACGTTGATCGCCCCAGGCACATGTCCCGCGGCGTACTCCTCCGGCGGACGCACGTCGAGCACGGTAACGAGACCCTTCTTCGCGCGCGCCAGCAGCTCGTTCGCCGGCACGGGCTCGAGCGCATGCCGGTCGCCGAGAAATTCCTTGACCAGCTGCCGAACCTCCGCCAGCCGCGATTCCGCGACTGTGCGCAGGCCGTGGTAAAGGCGCACCACGTCGTCGCCGGCAACGCGGTAATAGACCCGCTGGCGGTCCTTGCGCGCCGACACGAGCCCCGCGCGCCGGAGCGCCTGCAGGTGCTGCGAGGCGTTGGCCACCGAAACCCCGGCCATGGTCGCCAGATCGTCCACCGAACGCTCGCCTTGCGCCATGAATTCAAGCAGTTGCAGCCTGTTCCCGCTCGCCAGCGCCTGCGCCACCTTGGCGATCGACTGGTACAGCTCGCGCTTCATCGCCTCCGTTGACATGGCTCGCCAATACTCCTATTATTCAATTGATCACTTGAATACTAGCATACCAATGGAATCATACCTTCTCGAACACCAAGCCGCATTGCGCGTGACGCTCTTCGTTGCCGTGCTTGGCGCGATGGTCATGTGGGAACGTGCCGCTCCGGCGCGCGCGCAACGCGAGCCCTGGCGGCGGCGCTGGCGTACCAATCTCGGCGTCGCGGCATTCAACACGCTGGTGCTGCGCGTCGCCCTGCCGACGACGGCCATCGGCCTGGCCGAGTTCGCGGCCGCGCACGGCTGGGGTCTGCTGAACCACTACGCCGTCGCGGGCTGGCTTGCCCTCGCCATCGGCGTCGCCGCGCTTGACCTCGTCGTTTACTTCCAGCACGTCATGTTCCATTCCGTCCCCGTGCTCGCGCGCCTGCATGCCGCGCACCATGCCGACCCGGATTTCGATACCACCACCGGCATCCGCTTCCATCCGCTCGAAATCCTGCTCTCGATGCTGATCAAGTACGCGGCCATCATCGTGCTCGGCGCGCCGGCGCTGGCGGTGCTGCTGTTCGAATTGCTGCTCAACCTCACGGCGCTTTTCAACCACGGCAACGTGCGGTTGCCCGCCGCGCTGGATCGCGGTTTGCGCTGGATCCTGGTCACGCCCGACATGCATCGCATCCATCATTCGGTAGTCGAGGCGGAGCGCAACACCAACTACGGTTTTTGCCTCGCTGTCTGGGACAGGATCTTCGGCAGCTACACCGTCGAGCCGGCGGGCGGTCACGCGGGCCTGCGCATCGGCCTGCCGGATTTCTCCGACCCCGGGGTGTCGACCACCTTCTACGGGCTGCTCGGCATTCCGTTTCGCGCGGCACGCCGCTCCCTGGAGCGATCTCCGTGAAACCGTGGACCGATGCGCATGAGCTCCGTCGCGCTCTCGACGCGCAGGGTGCGCCCGCAGTCGTGGACGTACGCGGCCTGTGTGAGTTCTTCAGCGGCCCGCTCGGCCGCCTTCCGGTCGCCATCAATGTTCCCCTGCCGCAGCTGCCCGACTGCATCGGGGAGCTCGGACACCTGCGAACGGCGGCTATCGTCCTCGTTTCCAAAACCCAGGCGCGTGCGGCGCGCGCCGCGATGCAGCTTCGCGCAGCCGGCTTCGGCAACGTATCCGTATTGCGGGGCGGCATGGAGCAATGGAACAGGCTTGGCTACCCACGCCTGAGCGCCCCGGTATCGAGGAGTACCTCATGAAATCCCTGCTGATCCTGAACGATCCGCCCTACGGCACCGAGCGCAGTTACAACGCGCTGCGGCTGGCCCGCGCCCTGCTGAAAACGGGCGGCGAGGAAGTAAAGGTGTTCCTGATCGGGGACGCCGCCGCCTGCGGCAAGAGCGGGCAGAAAGTGCCGCAGGGCTATTACAACATCGGCGACATGCTCGGCATGATCGTGCGCGCCGGCGGGATGATCGGCGTCTGCGGCACCTGCATCGACGCACGCGGGATCCACGACAAGGACCTTGTCGATGGCGCCTTGCGCAGTACGATGGACGAGCTGACCGCGTGGACCCAGTGGGCCGACAAGGTCATGGTCTTCTGATGGGCATAGCGTGAGCCGCACCGCCCTGGTGCTGGGCGCGGGACTCGGCGGCACGGTCGCGGCGCAGACCTTGCGCCGCCTCCTGCCGCGGAGCGACCGCGTGGTTCTCGTCGAGCGCGAAGCACTGCACGTCTTTCCGCCTTCTCTCCTCTGGCTGATGGTCGGGCAGCGCAGCGCCGACGCCATTTCACGCCGCTGCGAGCACGCCGCGCGGCCGGGAATCGAGCTCGTGCGCGGCGAGGTAACCGCCATCGATCCGGCGGCAAAGACGGTACGCGTGGGGGAGCGGACCCTGCGCGGCGATGCGCTGGTGATCGCCCTTGGCGCGGAATACGCGCCGCAGGCGATTCCGGGACTCGCCGCGACCGGCCTGTGCATCTACACGCTCGAGGGCGCGACCGCGATCCGCGACGCCCTCGCGGATTTCGAAGCGGGACGCCTGGTCGTGCTCACGGCAGCGCCGCAGTACAAATGCCCCGCGGCACCCTATGAAGCGGCGCTGCTCGTGGACAGCTACCTGCGCGAGCACGGCCGGCGAGACCGCGTAAGCATGGACTTCTACGCCGCCGAGCCGGGGCCGATGATGGTTGCCGGCGCCGCGGTTTCGGCAGGCGTGCGCGCGATGATCGAGTCGCGCGGCGTGCGCTATCACCCCGAGCATCAGGTGAAGGCGATCGATCCGGCTGCGCGGAAAATCGAGTTCGCGAACGGCGCATCAGCGGAATTCGATCTGCTTCTCTACGTGCCTCCGCATCGCGCGCCCGCGGCGGTCCGTGACGCGGGACTCACGAACGAATCCGGCTGGGTTCCGGTGGATCGCCACACGCTCGCCACGAAGCAGCCAGGCGTCTATGCGGTCGGCGACATCACCGTGATTCCGCTCAAGATGGGCCGGCCGCTGCCCAAGGCAGGGGTCTTCGCGCACGGCCAGGCCGAGGTGGTCGCGCACAACATCGCGTGCGAATGGACCGGCAAGGGCGAGCCGCGGCGCTTTGAGGGGGAAGGCATGTGCTTCGTCGAGGCCGGCGGTGGCCGCGCCGGCATGGGCCGCGGCAACTTCTACGCCGAGCCGCTGCCTGATGTCAGGCTGCACCAGCCGGGCCTGCTCTGGCACGGCGCCAAGGTTCTCTACGAGAAGTACTGGCTCTACGCCAGGTTCTGAGGCAAGCCGGCGGTGTGCGAACTTCTCGGCGCCAGTTCAACAAGACCGATCTGCATTGCCCGATGGTTCGTACCATTTCGCGCGCGTGGTGGAGGCGTCGCCGACAATCCCGACGGTTGGGGCGTAGCCTCCTGGACCTCCGCCAAACTGCGAATCGAAAAGGCGCCCGAGCCAGGCGTCTCGAGCAGCCGCTTTGGCCGGCTCGCGAGAACTTTGCGATCCGAGTTGCTGATCGCGCACGTCCGCAAGGCGAGGCACCCTCCCATTCCAGGCATGCAGAGCACGCATCCGTTCTCTCACCAATGCTGCGGGCGCGAGTGGGTCTTCGCGCACAACGGTCTCGTCCCGGAGGTCATCGGCCGCAGCGCGGCAGCGGATGTCTGCAAGCCGCGCGGCGAAACCGATTCGGAGTATGCGTTCTGCCATCTGCTGGGCGAGATCGCGGGCTGCTACGAAGGCGCGAGCAATGGCGAATGGATGGAACGGATTGCCGATGGCGCGGACGCGATCGCGGCGCTCGGAAAGTTCAATTTCCTCCTGTCCGACGGCGCGTACCTCATCGCCTACGGGCACGACCGGCTGCACTACCTGGATCATCCCGGCGGGCGCGATTACCTCTCGCTCGTCGCCACCGAACCGCTGTCGTCCGACGGATGGCGACCTTTTGCCAGGGGCGAGCTGAGGATCTACAAGGCGGGGCAGCTACTTATGCGCCTTAAGACCGGCAGGAAACGCCGTCGGAACGTTCCAACCGATGGAGTTGCCGTCCGCTGAACAGTACGGTGCATGCGCATGGCGCGGCGTGAGCAAAAGGCGCTGATCAGAACCGCGGCAGCGGCAGGCGCGGCCAGTCGATCGCATCGAGCACGTTCTTGACCACTAGCCCCACCTCGGTGTCGCCGGTCATGACCAGCCGGCGCGTGAAGAACAGCGTGTCGGCGTCTTCGCGCCGGAGCGCGAGCGCCAGAAAACCGGAAACGGTTGAGCGGATCGTGACGTCGGCCGGCGCGCTGCCTCGGTAAGACCTGAACCGGTAGCCGTCGTAGGCCACCCGGACGCGCGTTCCCAGATCGCTCGCTTCGAGCGAAACCGATTTTCCGAGCAGCGGTTCGAGCGCGCTGCGAGTGACAAGGCCGAGGCAGATGCCGGTATTCAAAGCCAGCGCCAGCATGTGCGCGGGAGGCGCCTCGGGCAGCAGTTGCAGGAGCTTCACGCCGCGCGCTCCAGTCCGGGCCTGCCGTGCCAGAAGCCGTTGCAATGGTCTGGTTGCAGGGCGGCCCGCTCCTTGCCGCTCAGCGCGTCTCGAAGCGATTCAAGAACGTCGACCGTACCCGTGGATTGCGGGCTGACGCGCAATATGGTCACGCCGGCGTCCTGCAGAGACGAAAGGTCGCGAGTCAGGTCGTAGACCAGCGCCGACTGGGTCTGCACGCCGTTGATCGTGAGGAAAGGCTCGCCCTCGCGGGTGCTGAGAAGCATGCCCTCGGGAAAGCCGATGCAGCGGTATTCGCAGCCCTCCTTTTGCAGGTTGAAGCGCCGCGCGGTGAAGCAGCGCGCCGAAAAAGCAAGTGGCAGCCGCCCGTGGGCGAACACTTCGGCCTCGATCCGCCGCGCGGCGAGCGCGCTTTGCACCATCTCGCGCGTCGCCTCGACCGGCGCCACCCAGCGCGCGGCGCCGAGTTCCATGAGCAGGCCGAGCGACTGCGGGTTGTAAACGTTCAGGTGCGGCCCCGCCACCCAGCCCTCGGTCCCGGCAAGGAGACTCACCGCCCCCATGTCGTTCGCCTCGACGCGATGGCGGCCGTTGTGCACGACCTTGCGCACCAGCTTCAGATCGCCCGCGCCCTCTGTGAGCGCCTGCGTGCAGAGCACGACCTCCTTGCCTCGAGCGGCGAGCAGATCCGCCACCTCGAGCCAGTCCTCCAGGTTCATTTCCTGCCGGCGCGAGCAGACAACCTCGCCCAGGTAAACAATATCCGCCGCCGATTCCGCGATCCTGGCGTAGAACTCCATTACCGCGGTGCGCGGCCAATAGTAGAGCAAGGGGCCGAGCGAAAGCTTCACTTCCACGGTCTCGAAAACGCGCCGAGGGTGTGCTGGCTGCCCTCGGCGTGGCGATTGAGCGCGGCCATCCACGCCGCGCGCAGCGCAAAGCGCGCGCCTTCGGCAAGCGCCGCGTCGATCGCCTGGCGCCAGACTTTCGTCACCTGCGCCACGTACGCCGGGCTCCTCTGCCGGCCCTCGATCTTCACCGCGCGCACGCCCATGCGCAGGAACTGCGGCAGCAGCTCGATCGTGTTCAGGCTCGCCGGCTCCTCGATCGCATAGTAGGTCGCCCCCTCGGCCTCGAATCGTCCCTTGCATAGCGTGGGATAGGCGGCACGCTCGCCGGGCGCGTAGCGGTCGATGAGCACCCCGTTCAGCCGGGAGTCGAGTCCTGCGGGCGATTCCTCCCAGCGCACCGCGTGCGCCGGCGAGCAGGCGCCCATGGTATTGGGCGAGTCGCCGCAGGCGTAGGCGGAGAGCGCGCAGCGCCCCTCGACCATGACGCACAGCCCGCCGAAACCGAACACCTCGATCTCGACCGGCGTGTGCCGCACGACGTTCCCGACCTGCGCGAGCGACAGAACGCGCGGCAGAACCGCGCGTTTCACGCCGAAGCGCTGGTGATAGAAGTTGATCGCCTCGTGACTGGTCGCCGAACCCTGCACCGAAAGATGCAGCTCCAACTGCGGATGCGTCCGGTGCGCATAGTCGAGCAAACCGAGATCGGCGACGATGATCGCATCCACGCCCTGCCCGGCGGCGAGGTCAACGGCTTGCGTCCAGCGTGCCCAGCTCGCCGCCTGCGGATAGGTGTTCAGCGCCAGCAGCACCTTGCGGCCGCGCGCGTGGGCGTAGGCGAGGCCCGCGGCGAGCGCCGCCTGGTCGAAGTTCAGGCCGGCGAAATTGCGCGCGTTGGTTTCGTCGCGCAGACCGAGATAGACCCAGTCCGCGCCTGCGTCCACCGCCGCTTTCAGCGCCGGCAGGCTTCCGGCAGGACAGACGAGCTCCATGCGGCGATTATCGGGCTGCCGCGTCCCGCAGTGCCGCATTTTTGATCAACCGGCGCTCCAGGTCTTCAAGTCTTGATCCAGATCAAAACAGGGCCGCGCAATAGGTATCCATTAATAACGGTGCCGCTGCGACCGCGGCGGGCCGCGAAGAAGGAGGCGGGCCATGGATATGATCACGATGTTCGTTTTGCTGGCGGCGGCAGCGACCGCGATCTCGCTGTTCAACGGCATTGCTTCGATGGCGCATGGCGGCGAAGCCGATATGCGGCAAAGCCCCAAGCTGATGTTCAGGCGCGTGGGCTGGCAGGCGCTCACGGTGTTCTTCATGCTGCTGGCGCTGATGTCGCATCTGAAGTAGGGTGAATATTCTTCTCGTCTATCCGCGCAACCCGGAAAGCTTCTGGAGCTTCGAGCACGTCCTCAGGTTCGTCTCGAAGAAATCCGCCTTCCCGCCGCTCGGCCTGCTGACCGTCGCGGCGATGCTGCCGCGGGCGTGGGACCTGCGGCTGGCGGACATGAATGTGCGGCCGCTCGCCGACAGCGACATCCGCTGGGCCGACTGCGTATTCGTGAGCGGGATGATCGTGCATCGGAACTCGGCGCACGAGATCGCGGCGCGCTGCGCGGCGCTCGGCAAGACCGTGGTCGCGGGCGGGCCGCTGTTCACCACCGGGCACGCCGGATTTCCCGAGATCCGGCACTTCGTGCTCGGCGAAGCCGAAAATGTGGCCGCGAAACTGGTTGCGGACATCGAGCGCGGCGTACTGGCGCCGGTATACCGATCTTCGCAACGGCCCGACGTGCGCCGTACGCCGGTGCCGCGCTGGGACCTGGTCGCGCTGCGCGATTACGTCGCGATGCCGGTCCAGTTCTCGCGCGGCTGCCCGTTCAACTGCGAGTTCTGCGACATCGTGGTGATGAACGGGCGCGTGCCGCGCACCAAGGCGCCGGCGCAACTGGTGCGCGAACTCGAGGCACTGCGCGCGCGCGGCTGGCGCGACATGGTGTTCATCGTGGACGACAATTTCATCGGCAACCGCAAGCGCACGAAGGAGTTGCTGCGCGAACTGATCGGCTGGCGCGCGCGCACCCGTCCGAAAATGGGATTTTTCACCGAGGCCTCGGTGAACCTGGCCGACGACGCCGAGTTGTGCGAGCTGATGGTGCAGGCGGGGTTCAAGAAGGTATTCCTCGGCATCGAGACCCCGTCGCCCGCGGGACTCGATGAATGCAACAAGCTGCAGAACCGCAAACGCGACCTCGGCGATGCGGTGCGCACCATCCAGCGCGCCGGAATGGAAGTCATGGGCGGGTTCATCGTCGGCTTCGACAGCGACCCTGCCGACATTTTCCGGCGCCAGTTCGAATTCATCCAGCGCTCGGGCGTGGTCACCGCGATGGTCGGGTTGCTCAGCGCGCTGCCGCAGACCGCCCTCTACCGCCGCCTCGCCGCGGAGGGCAGGATTCTTTCGGAGACCTGCGGCAACAATACCGATGCGGCGATCAACTTCGTCACACGGCTCGACCCCGAGTTCCTGCGCGCGGGCTACTGCGACCTGATGCGCAGGCTCTATGAGCCGGCCAACTACTACCGCCGTATCCGCACTTTCCTGCGCAGCTACCAGCCGCGCGGCCCGTCGGCGCGCCTCTCCGGCGCGGACGTGCGGGCATTCCTCAGATCATTGTGGGTGCTCGGGGTCAGGTACGCGGGGCGCGGTCCGTTCTGGCTGCTTCTGTGGACGACGCTGCTCGCGAGCCCGCGCAAGTTCCGCGCCGCGATGGAACTGTCCATCCTCGGCCATCACTTCCGCCGGGTCGCAAACAGCCTTTGAGCGTCTCTCAAAACGAGTGGCCCATGCCAAGCTGCAGGCCGCGCGGGTCGGCGCCTGCCGCAACCGCGGCACCGGTCCACGCCCCGTTCAGGTTGAGCGTTCCACCCGTATCGTTCTTCAGGCGGGCGTAGGTCGCGTAGAACTGCGTACGCGCGGTCATCTGGTAGTAATACCCCGCACCCCAGAAGCTCGAGTCCGAACTCGCGACCAGCTTGTTCTTGCGCTTGGCCACCGACAGGGCAACGATGCCCTTGCCGATATCGAATTCAACCCTGGCGCCGTTCAAACGGAAGTTCTCCGCCGCGCCCGTGCCGCTCTGCTTGCTCGTCGAGTGCACGCCGTAGAGCCGCGCCATCGAGAACTTGTAGTACGCCGCAAGGCTGGTGTCTTTCTCGGTGTAGTCGGTTGCAGCAGCGGCGGCAACAGCGGTAGGTACACCCGTAGCAAGCGCCCCAGCACTCGTGAACGAGAAGCCGGCCGCGGCAGCTCCGGTCTTGGTCCTCGTACGGGCCTCAGCAAAGCCGATGCCGAATGGACCTCGTTCCCAACGCAGGTGGCCGTCCCAGAAATTGGCGTTCTTGTTGGTGGCCGCG